>Ga0075421_100005432_pt1 | contig 15417 bp, 11 predicted proteins | sample SoiMetdeltSBSDD5_FD_75292 | JGI IMG/M metagenome (GOLD analysis project Ga0075421, IMG submission 75292) | Bulk soil microbial communities from a Populus tree surrounding site in Tennessee, USA - Soil MetaG P. deltoides SBSDD5 | ecosystem: Environmental > Terrestrial > Soil > Tree plantation...
CAGATGTACGCGGACCGCGTGGCGCCGCACGTGCGTGACAGCACGAACTACTTCTACGACGAGCTCGTGAGGATCCTTGCTGGAGGCGACCAGGGCGCGCTCGGACCGATGTAGCCGCGGGTCCCTCCGTAAGGCCTCCTGATGGTGCGTCCCTTCGTCCTGGCCGCCGCGTTCGTGACGGCCGCCGCCGCTCCGCCCGCCCCCGGCCGTCTCCCCGTCCCTGCCGCTCACGGATACTGGCTGCAGCCGGTGCCGGCGGACGACCTGGAGGCGGCCGTCCGCGACACCGTCACCGATCCCGCCCTCGCGGGCACGCCCCAGGCCGCGCACACCCTGCGCGACCTCGCCGCGCAGCACCCGGACGGCGCGACGGCGGGGCTGGCGCGGCTGGCCGCGGGCCTGCTCCTGCTCGACCACCAGCAGTACGCGGAGGCGGAGCCGCTCCTGCTCGACCCCGAGATCCGCAAGACCCAGCTCGAGGATCACGCCTGGAAGGCGCTGGCCGAGCTCCACGAGAAGACCGGGGACTTCACGAAGGCCGCGGAGTACTACGACAAGGTCCTGGCCCGGCCGGACCCCGGCCCTTTCCGTTGCACGGTCCTCCTGCGCGCGTCCGAGGTCCACGACGTGCTCGGGCATCGCGACCAGAGCGTCGCCCTGCTCGAGCGCGTGCTCGCGCAGTGTCCCGGGCGCGAGCCCCAGGCCCTCCTCCAGCTCGGCGCCGTGCAGGAGCAGCGCGGACAGCGCCAGGCGGCGGCGGAAGCGCTGGACCGACTCGATCGTGACTACCCGGTCTCCACGCAGGGACGCGAGGCCGCGGTGCGGCTACGCAAGCTCTCCGCCTTTCTCCCGCCCGCCACTCCCCAGGAGAAGATCGGCCGCGACCTCAAGAAGGCCCTGGTGCTGTTCGAGGCGGGCGAGCATCGCGCCGCGGTCAAGCTCTTCCAGGCCCTCCTGCTGCGCAAGCCCTCCGCGGCGGACGCCGACCTCATCCGCGTCCGTCTCGGCCGCGCGCTGATAGAGATCGGCCGCCGGGACGACCAGGCGCGCGTGAGCCTGGCCGCGGTGCGCAAGGACTCGGCGGTCGCGCCCGAGGCCGCCTACTTCCTCGCCCGCCTGCAGGCGCGGAGGGCCAGCTCTCCCGCCGCCTTCGGCGCGGTGGCGACGCGCTTCCCGGGCACGTCGTGGGGCGAGGAGGCGCTGCTCGACGGGGCCGCGTTCTACGCCCGCTCCGGCAAGGACGACGAGGCCCTGCCCTTCTATCGGCGGATCTACGAGGGCTACCCGCAAGGCAAGTACGTCGATCCCGCGACCTTCCGCGTGGGGTTCGCCGAATACCGCGCCGCCCGCTACGCCAAGGCGGCCGAGATCTTCGAGGCCGCGGCCCGGGCGCGCAGCTCCAACCTGTGGCGGCCGGCGTACCTCTACTGGGCGGGGCGCGCGCATCGCGAGATGGGCCAGGAGGACCGGGCCCGGGCCCTCTTCGAGGAGCTCCTGGCGCGCTACAAGTTCGCGTATCACGGCATCCGCGCGCGCGAGGCGCTGGGCCGCCTGCCCGCGGGCGCGTCGTCCACGCATCCCGCGCCGCCCACCGGCCTGCCCGCCGTCCCCGAGCCGCTGCGCACGCGCGTGCGCAACCTGCTGCTCATCGAACGGCTCCAGGAGGCGATGGACGAGCTCTCGTCCGCGCCCCCCAGCCCCACCGTGCAGGCGACGCGGAGCTGGATCTTCTGGCGCCAGGGCCAGCTGCGGCCGGCCATCACCGCCATGAAGCGCGCCTATCCCGAATACGTGACGGAGACGGGCGGCTCACTGCCCGACGCGGTCTGGCAGATCCTCTACCCCATCCAGTTCACAGACCTCCTGCTCACGAACGCGGGCGCGGCCGGCCTCGATCCCGCGCTGATGGCGGCGGTGATCCAGCAGGAGTCCACCTTCGACCCGGACGCGGTGAGCGCGGTGGGCGCGCACGGCCTCATGCAGCTCATGCCCCCCACCGGCCGCGGGCTCGCGCGCGGGGTGGGCATCAAGAAGCTGAGCGTCTCCCAGCTCCACGATCCCGCCATCGGCCTCAAGCTGGGGTCGATCTACCTGCGCGAGATGATCGACCGCTTCGGGGGCAAGATCGAGAGGGCGGTAGCCGCGTACAATGCGGGTCCGCACCGAGTGGCGGTCTGGAACCTGGCGCGTCCCGGGATGACGGCGGAGGAGTTCGTGGACAGCATTCCGTACAGCGAGACGCGGCTCTACGTCTTGACCGTCCTCGCCTCGCAGGAGCAGTACCGCCGGATCTATTCCCTTCCCCCGCTCGTCACCGCTGCCGCGACGGGGACGCGGCCATGAAGGGCTTCCGCATCGGGGACTCGCTGAAGATCGACCCCGCGATCCTGCCGCCGAAGGGAAGGTTCATGCGCAGCGACGGACGGGCCCTCGACCAGCTCCGGCCGGTCACCATCACCCCGCGCTACACCAAACACGCGGAGGGCTCCGCTCTCATCGAGGTCGGCGATACGCGCGTCATCTGCACGGTCAGCGTCGAGGACCGCGTGCCCCCGTTCCTCAAGGGCCAGGGCGAGGGCTGGATCACCGCCGAGTACGGAATGCTTCCGCGCTCGACCTCGACGCGGTCGCAGCGCGAGGTCACCAAGGGACGCCCCTCCGGGCGCACCCACGAGATCCAGCGTCTCATCGGGCGCTCGCTGCGGGCGGTGGTGGACATGCGCGCCCTCGGCGAGCGGACCCTCTGGGTGGACTGCGACGTGATCCAGGCCGACGGCGGGACGCGCACCGCCTCGATCACGGGCGCCTTCGTGGCCATGGTCGAGGCGCTGCGCCACATGCGCAAGCAGGGCAACTTCACGGAGCTGCCGCTGCTCGACTTCGTGGCCGCCACCTCCGTGGGCAAGCTCGGCGGCGACATCCTCCTCGACCTCAACTACGAGGAGGACTCCAAGGCGGACGTGGACATGAACATCGTGAAGACGGGGGCGGGCCGCTTCGTCGAGATCCAGGGGACGGCCGAGGACGGGTCGTTCAGCGAGGACGAGATGAAGGCCCTCATGGCCGCCGCCCACAAGGGCACCCAGGAGCTGATCGCCATGCAGCGCGCGGTGCTGGGCGACGTGACCCTCAAGAAGCCGAAGCCGGAAGCCTGATCCCGTCTCCGTTCCCGTTCCCGTCCGTTTGGCCGATCGGGCCTATTGCAGCTCGAACACCACGGACACCGTGAACGCGATCTCTTCCGCCCCCGACTCCACGGGCGCCGCGAAGGAAGCCTGGGCCATCTCCGCGCGGCGGTACATCGGCATGGGTACGGGGGGCATGGCCGCGCCGCCCTCGGTGATGGCGAGCGCGCGGCCGACGGAGCGGCCGGCCGCCCGCGCCAGCACCTCGGCCTTCGCCTTGGCCTCCGCGAACGCGGCCTGGAGGCCGGTGTCGCGCCCGCGCGCCGAGTCCGACACCGTGAAGGTCACGCCGCTCACCGTGTTCGCTCCCGCCTGCACCGCCGCCTCGAGGAGCTGGCCGATCGTGCCCACCTCGTCGCGGGTGACGGTCACGTTGTTCGACACCTGGTAGGCGACGATCCGCGGCGCCTTTCCCTCCTGCGCCACCTGCTGCGGATAGATGGAGAGACCGGTGGTGCGCAGCTCGCGGTCGGTGGCTCCGGCCTTGCGCAGCGCGGCCAGCATGGCGGTCATGCGCGCGGCGTTCTCCTGGGTGGCGGCGGCCAGACTGGGCGCGACCGTCTGCACGCCCACGGTGAAGCTCGCGCGATCCGGGGTCAGGGTCACGCGGCCCGTCCCGGTGACGCTCACCGTCTGCCAGGCCGCGGCTTCGCGAGGCACGGGGCCGGGCGGAGTCTGCGCGCGAAGGGCGGCCGCGCCGCCGAGAACCACGCTGCCGACGGCCAGGATCCGTGCTGCCTCGCTCGTGCGCATGTGTCTCCCTCCCACTCGATGATGACGCTCCCCATGGGGATACGACCTCAGGCGGGATGTGATTCCAGGAACCGCCTCAGCCGGGCGAAGGCCTTGCCGCGGTGGCTGACGCGGGCCTTGTCCTCGGGCCGGGACTCGCCAAAGGTGCGGCCGAACGGCGGATAGAAGAAGAGCGGGTCGTAGCCGAAGCCGTTCGGGCCCCTCGTCTCCTCCGCGATGAAGCCGTCGACCGTCTCCTGGGCGTCGAAGAGGACCTCGCCCCCCCGCACCACCGCCACCGCGCTCGTGAAATGCGCGCCCCGCTTGTCGGGCGGCACTCCGCGCAGCTTCTCGAGGAGCAGGCGGTTGCGGTCGTCGTCGGTCGCGCCTTCGCCGCCGAAGCGGCTGGAGTAGAGGCCGGGACCGCCATCGAGCGCGTCCACGCAGAGGCCGGAGTCGTCGGCGACGGTCAGGAGGCCGGAGCGCCCGGCGTAGTACCGGGCCTTGAGCACCGCGTTGTCGTGGAACGTCTTCCCCGTCTCGTCCGGCGCTTCCATGATGCCCAGGTCGCGGGGGCCGAGGACGCGGAACGGGAGGCCGGCCACGAGCTGCCGCATCTCCGCCAGCTTCCCGGGGTTCTGGCTGGCGAGGAGGAGGTCGGCCACGCCGCGATCATACGATGCGGGCGTCGGGCCGGACCAGGCTTAGGCCCGGCCCGGCCCGTTGTTCACGGGATTACTCGTCGTGCGCGACGGCGCGCTGGATGGCTCCCTTCTCCGCGCCGGTGATGATCCCGGCGGCGACGAGCGCGTTGCCGGTCTGGGCCGCGCAGCTCGCGTAGGCGCCGTGGTTCTTCGCGCCGGTCTGGCAGTTGCGGATGAAGTCGCGGACGGTGCAGCCGTTGGCGAAGAACGTGTTGGACACGCCGGTGTCTTCACCGCCGATGACCACGGTGGCGGCGAGATCGGAGCCGAGGCACTGATCCCCGGCATCGTCGGCGACGGCGTCGAGGTCGGCATCCGGGAACCAGCCCACATCGCGCAGCTGGGAACGGGTGAGGTCGCGGGGAGCGCTCACGGTGAGGGCGAGGTCGCTGTTGATGCTCGGCTCCATGAGCTGGTTCGGGAACGCACTCGTGTCCCAGTGGGAGACGGTCGATCCCGGGGCCACCGGGTTCGGGGTGTAGAGCAGCGCGCGCCCACCGTCGTCGGCTCCGGCGCGCACGGTCAGGTCGACGCCGAGCGTCGCTGCCACCGAACCCCCGCCGAGGGCGGCCTTCATCTTGTTGCCGTCGGCGAGCGTGATGCGAACGGACGGGATGGTGATGGTCGGGTCGGCGCCGCCCAGCCCCGCCGGCGGCCCGCCGGCGACGTTGTCGGCGACGATCACGGCGACCGCCCCCGCGTCCTGGGCGTTCTTGACCTTCACGATGAAGCCGCAGGTGCCGCGGTCGACGAGAGCGATCTGGCCGGCGACGGTGGCGGAGTTGGTGATCGGGCTGCACGCATCAGTCGTGCTGGGCCCGGCCGCATTGGCAGGGTCGAGCGCGATCACGACGTTGCCCGAGACTCCCGGGCTCGAAAGCTGCGGCCCGAAGGCGGCGGCTCCCACCTGGTAGATGCCGCTCACGGACGCCGGAGACGTGACCCGGAGCAGGGGCGTGCCGAGCGCAAGCGCGCCGGGCACGTTCGCGGTGACGGTGGCACCGGTCCAGACCACGTTGCGCGGGTTGATGGCCGAGGCCTTCCGCTCCGCGTCCGTCATCTGGTCGCGGAACTTGCCGAGGCTGTCGTCGAAGTAGTGCTTGGAGTAGGCGTCGCTGAAGCCGCCGGCCAGGGTGCCCGTGCTCACGTTGACGTTGCTGGAGAAGCCCAGGCCATGCGCGAACTCGTGCAGGAGGACGGTGACGAGGTTGATCTGCGTGCCGTGGTTCGTGTCGAAGCCGTAGTACCACCCGACGCCGGTCAGGCAGCCCGGCTTGCCGAGGTCGCTGTTGAAGCGCGCGTTGACCTGGTTGGGCTGGATCCCGAACGTCACACCCAGATCGATCATCGCGAGCTTGTCCGCGAGGGCAGCGTGATACCAGGTGCCGGGCAGCAGCGCGCCCGGAAAGTCACGGATGGAATACGTCGGGCCCGCGGAGCCCAGGACGGCCGCGGTCGCCGTGCAGGTCAGCGGAGTGAACTGGCCCTGCACCCGAATCTCGACCGCGCTGTCGAGCTGAGCCGCCCAGACATCGGCGGCGTACTGGAACGCATTGAGCCGCTGTTGGCCCACGGTCGTCCCCGGGTTCCCACCGACGGGGGCAGCCGGCGTCGGATCGTTGAAGCCGACGCCCGGGTCGTTGAGGTTGACGATCTGTACCGTGGCCCCGAAGGCAGGCCCGGTGACGGCGAGACAGGCGACGAGGCCGAGGAGACGGATCTTCATGAGCTATTTCTCCTCGAGAACGGATGCACCAACGGCCGCCTTCTTGGCGGCCTTCTTGGCCGGCTTCGCCTTGGCGCTCTTGGCCCCCAGGAAGGCGGCGGCCTCGTCGGCGGTGTTCACGCACCGGGTTTCCGGCTTCCCGTCGACGGCGGCGCGCGCCAGGAGGACGGACTCGAACCGCTCGTCGTAGACGAGCGAGACCGATCCGTCCGCGTGCCGTTCCTGGACCAGGCCCTCCGTCGACTGGTTGACGTACCGGCTGATCCCCTCGGCCAGCGCACGGGCTTCCTCGGGGGTCAGGGCGCGCAACTTGCCGCTCGCGGGGTCGACGGCGGCGGTCTGGCCGGCTACTTCCGGCGCGGCCTCGTCGCTCTGCGCATGCTTGTCCTTCGCTCCCGCGTGCTGCGCGATGGCAGGGCTGCTCGCGGCCATCAACAATGCGAGAGACAGGCCCATGGCCGTCCACCCGCTCCTCGGCACTCGCTGCATTCGTCCTCCTCCAATGGGTAATCTCGACAGGGCTCGGCCATCAGCGCACCTGTCGCTTCCAGGGCATGACGGCTTGGCATTTGCGAGAGGCGTAGTTCTACGCGAGCCGCGTTCGGGCGTCAAATCGGCCCGATGCCGTCGTGCTATCCTGCCGTCTCCGAGCGTCCGTTCGGGGCGTAGCGCAGCCTGGTAGCGCACCTGCCTTGGGCGCAGGTGGTCGCCGGTTCAAATCCGGCCGCCCCGACCACACGCGACACTTCAGATGAGAGCAGGGCGTGGCCGGCGCTCGCGCCCGCGTATCATGGGTGCAGCCCGCTGACGATCACCGAGGTCAGTCCGGCGCGCTGCGCGCTCGGAATAGGAGAAGGAATGCTCGCTCTCCGCGTCGTTTTCGTGACCGTGGCGTCGGTCGCACCCGCGATCGCCGCCGCCCAGACCGCGCCCGCGACGGCCACGGACACGGTGGCGGTGTCGATCGACGTCTCGAAGCCGGGCGCGAAGATCGACCGCAACATCTTCGGCCAGTTCGCCGAGCATCTTGGCACCGGCATCTACGAGGGCGTCTGGGTCGGCCCCGACTCCCCCATCCCCAACACGCGCGGCATCCGCAACGACGTCGTGGCCGCGCTCAAGGCCATCAAGGTGCCGAACGTACGCTGGCCGGGCGGCTGTTTCGCGGACGAGTACCACTGGCGCAAGGGCATCGGCAAGAGCCGCCCCGCGACCCTCAACCCGAACTGGGGCGGCGTCATCGAGCCGAACACCTTCGGCACGCACGAGTTCATGGACTTCGTCGACCAGATCGGCAGCGAGGCCTACCTCTCCGTCAACATCGGGTCGGGCACGCCGCAGGAGGCCGCGGAGTGGCTGGAATACCTGACCACCGACCAGCCGACGGCTCTGGCGAAGGAACGCGCCGCCAACGGCCATTCCGCTCCCTACAAGATCCCCTACCTCGGTCTCGGCAACGAGAGCTGGGACTGCGGCGGCAACATGACGGCGGAGTACTACACGCGGCAGATGACGATCTACAGCCGGTTCGTCCGCAACTTCAATCCCGCGCAGCGCGACACGGGGAAGATGCTGCGGATCGCCGTCGGCCCCGGCGGCGGCGAGTCGCGGTGGACGGACTGGACGGAGACGGTCATGAAGGCCTGGCAGGGCCACCAGTGGAGCTGGGACATGGAAGGCCTCTCCCTGCACAACTACACGGTGATCAAGTGGCCGCCCGCCTACGCGTCCGTGGGGTTCGGCGAGAAGGAGTACGCGGAGATCCTCCAGAAGACGCTCGAGATGGACGGGCTCATCGCGAAGCACTCCGCCATCATGGACAAGTACGACCCGCAGAAGAAGATCGCCTTGGTGGTCGACGAGTGGGGCGCCTGGTACGCGAAGCTGCCCGGCAGCCCGGAGGGCTTCCTGGCCCAGCAGAACAGCCAGCGTGACGCCGTCCTGGCCGCGCTCAACCTCCACATCTTCGCCCGCCATGCCGATCGCGTGCGCATGGCGAACATCGCGCAGATGATCAACGTGCTCCAGGCCATGATCCTCACGAACAAGGAGAAGATGGTCCTCACGCCGACGTATCACGTCTTCAAGATGTACGTGCCGTTCCAGGACGCGACGTTCGTGCCCGTCACCTTCGACGCGGGTACGTACACCCAGGGCGCCATCACGTTGCCGCGCGTGGATGCGATTGCCGCCAAGGACGCGGCGGGCAAGGTCTGGATGGCGGTGACGAACGTCGATCCCAACCGGCCCGCGACGATCACCGCGAGCGTGGCCGGCCTCACGCCCCGGTCGGCCGCGGGCCAGACCCTGACCGCGCCTCGCGTCGACAGCGTCAACACGTTCGAGGCGCCCACGACTGTCGCCCCCAAGCTCATCGCGCCGCGCGTCCAGGGCGGAACGGTCACGCTGACCGTCGAGCCCAGGTCCGTGACGGTGATCTCGGTGCAACCGTGACGACGACGCTGGCTCGAGCGGCTCTCGTCGTGAGCGTGGCCCTCGCGGCCCCGCTCGCGGCGCAGGTGCAGACGGAAGTGCCGCCAGTCGTTCCCGGCGCGAAACCGGCCACCGTGGAGCGGGTCAAGATCCACGGGCGAGCCCTGGAAGGCAACCTGGAGGGCAACGCCGTCGATCGCGACGCGATCGTGTTCCTGCCCCCGAGCTACGCGAAGGAGAAGTCCCGGCGCTATCCCGTTGTCTATGCCCTGCACGGCTACTCCATCGGCGCCGCGCAGTGGGCCCCCGAGATACACGTGCCGCAGACCCTGGAAGGCGCCTTCGCCCAGGGCGCCCAGGAGGCGATCGTCGTCCTGCCCGATTCGAAGACGGTGCACAACGGCTCCATGTACTCGAGCTCGGTCACCACGGGCGATTTCGAGCGCTACGTCTCCGACGACGTCGTGGCCTGGACCGACGCTCACTACCGGACGATTCCCCGCCGATCGAGCCGCGGGCTGGTCGGGCACTCCATGGGCGGCTACGGCGCGACCCGCATCGCCATGAAGCATCCCGACGTGTTCGGGAGCGTGTACATCATGAGCCCGTGCTGCCTCTCTCCCCGTGGCGCCGGCTCGCCCGGCGGAGACGTCGAGAAGTCCCTGGAGGCGGTGAAGACGCCCGCCGACTCGGCCGGCCTCTCGTTCTTCGCCCGGGCCCAGCTGGCCAGCGCGGCGGCCTGGTCGCCCGATCCGAACAGCCCGCCGCTCTATCTCCAGCTCCCCACGCGGGGCGGCGAGCCGCGGCCCGACGTGCTCGCGAAGTGGGCGGCCAATGCCCCGCTCGCCTTCCTGGACCAGTACGTCGGGAACCTGCGCCGGTATCGCGCCATTGCCATCGACGTCGGCGACCAGGATCGCTTACGGGCCGACGCGGAGAAGCTGCACGACGCGCTCGACCGCTACGGCATCGCGAACACCTTCGAGGTCTACGCCGGCACGCACACGAGCAGGGTGGCGGATCGCTTCCAGAACCACGTGATGCCCTTCTTCAGCCGGAGTCTGTGCGCGAAGGGCGTCTGCCCGTAGCGCGGCCGCGGTAAAGTACGGCGCATGGCGCCCAGCGTCGTGGTGTCGCTCCTCAGTTCGACCCAGGAGTTCCAGCTACTGCAGGCCGCCGACGCGCGCGCCGCGGGCCAGCGCACGGGCCTGGACGTCGAGCTGGTCTTCTGCGAGAACAACGCGATCCAGCAGATCCAACAGTTGTACTCGTTCATTCACGCGCCGGAGGACCGGCGACCCGCGGCCCTCGTGGTCGAGGCCGTCACCTCGGAAGGCATGGAGCGTCTCGCCCGCAACGCGCTCAAGGCGGGGATCGCCTGGGTCTGGCAGCAATGGCGGACCGAGTACCTGGCCACCCTGCGCGCCCAGTACCCGAAGGTCCCGGTCGTGTCCGTCGCCGTCGACGAGGATGAGATCGGCTCGATCCAGGCGCGCCAGGCCCGCGCGCTGCTGCCGCAAGGCGGCGGGTTGCTCGTCGTGCAGGGGCCCGGCGAGTCCACGACCGCCGTGCGCCGTTACGACGGCCTGGTCAGCGGGCTCCAGAACTCGGGCGTCGAAATCAGGACGGCCCTGCGCGGGGACTGGACGGCCAGGAGCGCGGAGGCCGCGGTCACGTCCTGGTTGCGCCTCAAATCGACCGAGGGCCTGCGCATCGACGCGGTCGTCTGCCAGAACGACGCGATGGCGTCCGGGGCGCGTGCCGCGATCCGGGCCTTGCGAGCCGACTGGTCCGCGCTGCCCTTCACCGGGTGCGACGGCCTTCCCGAGGGCGGACGCCGCATGGTCGCCTCCGGCGAGCTGTCGGCGACGTTGATCAAGCCGACCACGACCGGCCCGGCGGTCGAGCTGATCGCGCGCACGCTCCGTGGCCAAACCCCTCCCTCCGAGGTCGTCCTGCACGCCGAGTCCCATCCGCCGCTGGAGATGCTGGCCCGCCGTCGCTGAGCGGAGCTTGGGCCGGTGACGTCACTTCCCTCGGATCTTCGAGGCGGCGGCCCGCATCGAGGCCACGAGCTTCGCTTCGCGCTCCGCGAGCCCCGGCCCCGCCGGCGCGCGCGGACCGGCCTTTGCCTGCCGGTCGAGCTCGGGCAACGCGTCCGCCGCGGCCGGACCCATCGCGGCCAGGCCGTCCACGATCTGCTCGCGCACCGCGAGCGCCGTGTCCTTGTCGCGGAGCGCGGAGGCGAGCGCCGGCACTCCTGCCCGGCCGCGGGCCAGGAGACGCTGGGCGGCCAGGGCCTGCTCACCGGCGCCGTCTTCCGCGAGCTGCTGCGCGAGCTCGGAGATCTCGTCCGCCGACTTCGAGGCCGCGGACGCCGGCGGGGCCGGAGCGAGCAGGGCCGCGCGCAGGCTGCGGATGTTCGCCCCCGCCTTGTGAGCCTCGCTGGCGTAGAAGCGGGCCTTGTAGTCCTCGCCGCTCCGCAGGTAGCACCAGGCGGTGCCGACGAGCGCTTCCCCGTCGAGCTTGGGGTACGCCTTTGACACGTGCTCGTAGGCGGTGATCGCGCGCGCCCACTGGCCGGCCGCGCGGTAGGCAAGCGGCACGCCGAGAGCGGCCTTGGCGCTCTTGGGATCGAGCTTCCGCGCCTTCTCGTAGGCGGCCACGCTCTCCGCCACCTTCGGAGGGCGGAGATTCCGGTAGAGCCAGCCGAGGTTGATGAACGTCCCCGCGTCCCCCTGGGCGTCGGGGCGGGCCGCGACCTTGAGCAGGACAGCGAGGCCCTCGTCGAGGCGGCCGTCGTATCCGAGGAAGAGCCCGTGGTTCGAGAGGTAGGCGACGTTCTCGGGCTCGAGGGCGGCGGCGCGGCCGTAGGCCTCCGCGGCCAGCTTCAGCTCGCCCACGTTGTAGGCGGCGGTGCCCAGCGCGGCCTGGGCCTCGGCGAGGCCGGGCAGAGCGGCCGCGGCCGAGTCGAGGGCGGTCTTGGCCCCGTTCCAATCCTCCTTGCGTAACAGCAGGCGGCCGAGCAGGAGCTGGGCCTCTCCCGACGACTTCGCTTCGCCGGACAGGGCCTCGAATCCCGCGGTGGCGGCCGCGGCATCGCCCTGGCGCAGCAGAAGCGCGACCGCGGCCACGGGCGGTGCGGGCCAGGTGGCGTCGAGGCCGCCGGCGTCCGCGTAGCTCTTCGCGGCCTCCGCTACCTGTCCGCGGCTCTCGAACACGCGGCCCAGGGTGAACGTCACGAGCGGGTTCCTGGGCTCGAGGATCACGCCCTGCTGGATGGCGGCCATGGCCTCGCTCGCCTTGTCCGAGGGATCCTGGGAGAGGTGCGCGAGCGCGAGGGCGGCCTGCGCCTCGCCGGCATGGGAGTCGGCCTGCGTCGCTGCGCGCGCGGCCTCGAGAGCAGGCGCCGCCTTGCCTTGGGCGGCCAGGGCACGCGCGAGCCCGCCCAGGGCGGCCGCGGAGCGCGGCTCGATCTCGGAGGCGCGCTTGTAGGCGCCCTCCGCCTCCCGCCCCAGGTGCGCCGCGAGCAGCGCGTCTCCCCGAGCGACGTGCGCGGCGGCGGCGCTCGTCCCACTCTTCACCGCCTTCTCCGCCGTCTCGCGGGCCGCGGGCAGGCCCAGGCGCGCCTGCGCGCGGGCCAGCGCGGAGAGGCTCGAAGCGCCGCCCTCGGCCTGGACGGCCTGCTGGGCCAGGGCCAGGGCCTCGCCCGCGCTCCCCATGCGCAGGGCCATCGTCGACCGGGCGGTGAGCACGCGTGCGCGCACGGCCGGGCTCGCAGAGGACGAGAGCTCGCCCGCCTTGGCCAGGGAAGCGGCCGCTTCGTCCATCTTCCCCAGACGCGCGAGGACCTGGGCCAGGACGAGAAGCGGCTCCGGGTCCTTGGGAGCCTGCGCGGCCGCCTTCTGGAGGATCTTGACCGCCTCGTCCTCCTTCCCCTTCGCGAGCTGGGCCTCGGCCTTCGTCACCGCCTCGTCGAGCTTCTTGTCGGCCCGCGCGGGCGCGGCCACTGCCGCGACGACCAGCGCGGCCACGGCCAGAGACAGCCGCATGCACACCTCCGGGCGCGAGTGTACAGGCACTGGCTGAAACCGGTTCCCTCGCCATGACCCGTTCGTGACGCGCGCCACGTATCATCCGGCCGTGCCGACCGCGAAGATCAAGGGACTCCGCTGGTGGATGATGGCCCTGTTGATGATGGGGTCGATCATCAACTACCTGACGCGCAGCACTCTGTCCGTCGCCGCCCCGACCCTGCTCCAGGAGCTCCACATCTCGGCGCGCGAGTACTCCTGGATCGTCGCCGCCTTCCAGGGCGCGATCATGCTCCAGCCCCTGTGCGGCTACGTGCTCGACGTCCTGGGACTCCGGCTGGGCTTCGCCATCTTCGCGGTCGCCTGGTCGCTCATCAGCATGGCGCACGCGCTGGCCCACAACTGGCAGGCGTTGGCCGGGCTGCGCGGCCTCCTGGGCCTGGCCGAGGGATCGGCCAACCCGGCGGGCATGAAGGCGACGGCGGAATGGTTCCCGGCCCGCGAGCGCGGCCTGGCCGGCGGGCTCTTCAACATCGGGGCCTCCGTCGGCTCGATGCTCGCGCCGCCCCTCGTCGCCTGGGCGATCCTCAGCTACGACTGGCAGAGGGCGTTCGTGATCACGGGGGCGATCGGGATCGTCTGGGTCGTGCTCTGGCTGGTCTTCTTCGACACGCCCGACCGCCACCGCGCCCTGAGTCCCGAGGAGCGCCAGCTCATCGTGGAGGGCCAGGAGCGGCATCTCGCCGGCGGCGCCCGGCCCTCGCCCGGCCAGATCCTGCGCCAGCGCAACTTCTGGGGCATCGCCCTGCCGCGCTTCCTGGCCGACCCCACGTGGGGCACGCTGACCTTCTGGGTGCCGCTGTACCTGAGCCAGGTCCGGCACTTCGACCTCAAGCAGATCGCGATGTTCGCCTGGATGCCGTTCCTCGCCGCGGACATCGGCTGCTTCGCGGGCGGCACGATCAGCCTCTTCCTGCAGCGCCGGGGCGTATCGCTGATCAACGCGCGCCGCTGGGCCTTCACCGCCGGCGCGGTGATGATGATGGGCATGGGCTTCGTCGGCGTGGTCGAGAGTCCCTACACCGCGATCGCGCTCCTGAGCCTGGGCGGCTTCGCGCACCAGACCCTCTCCGTCACCGTCATCACCATGTCGTCGGACCTTTTCAAGCGCAGCGAGGTGGCGACGGTGGCGGGAATGGCCGGTACCTGCGGCAACGCGGGGCTGCTGCTGTTCTCGCTGATGATCGGCGGGCTCGTGGCCACCATCGGCTACACGCCGTTCTTCGTCGGGCTCGGCGTGCTCGACCTCGTGGGCGCGGCCCTGCTCTGGACGCTGGTGCGGGAGCGCCGGGCCGAGGCCCCGGCCGCGGAGCCGTCGAATGCCTGAGCGCGCCGTCATCCGCAACCCGATCCTGCCCGGGTTCAACCCGGACCCGTCGATCGTGCGCGTCGGCGACGACTACTACGTCGCCACCTCGACGTTCGAGTGGTTCCCGGGCGTCCAGATCCACCACTCGCGCGACCTCGTGCACTGGCGCCTCCTGACGCGGCCCCTGACGAGGGCGAGCCAGCTCGACATGCGAGGCGACCCGGACTCCTGCGGAGTGTGGGCACCCTGCCTTACGCACGCGGACGGGCTCTTCTACCTCATCTATACGGACGTGAAGCGCTACGGCCGCACCACCGTCGGCGGGGCGTCCGGGGCCTCGCTGCGCGACTTCCACAACTACCTGGTCACGAGCCCGCGCATCGACGGCGACTGGTCCGATCCCGTTTACCTCAACAGCAGCGGGTTCGATCCCTCGCTGTTCCACGACGACGACGGGCGGAAGTACCTCGTGAATCAGCTCTGGGACCACCGCCCGGGGCGGAACCGCTTCGCGGGCATCGTCCTGCAGGAGTACGCGCCGGCCGAGCGCCGGCTGATCGGCGAGCGGCGGGTCATCTTCGAGGGCACGCCGCTGGGCCTCACCGAGGCCCCGCACCTGTACAAGCGCGGCGGCACCTACTACCTCATCACGGCCGAGGGCGGCACGGGCTGGGGCCACGCCGTCACGATGGCTCGTTCGCGCACGCTGACCGGGCCCTACGAGCTGCACCCCGACGTGTACATCTTGAGCGCGCGGCACCGGCCGGACGCGCCTCTGCAACGCGCCGGACATGCCGACCTCGTCGAAACTCCGGCGGGCGAGACCTACATGGTGTACCTCTGCGGCCGGCCGCTTCGGAACCGGGGCCGCTGCACGCTCGGCCGCGAGACCGCGATCGTGCGGATGCAGTGGGGCGACGACGGGTGGCTGCGGACGGCGGACGCCACCGGGCTCCCCCAGCTCGAGGTCCCGGGACCGGAAGTCGCCGCGCAGGCGTTCCGGGCCCCCGCGGCCCGATCCGATTTCGACGGCGGCACGCTCCCGATCGAGTTCCAGTGGCTGCGCTCCCCGCATCCGGAGGAGCTCTTCAGCCTGAGCGCGCGGCCGGGGAATCTGCGGCTCTACGGGCGCGAGACGATCGGAAGCCTCTTCCGCCAGGCCCTGGTCGCGCGGCGGCAGCAGGCGCACTGCTTCAGCGCGTCCACGGTGGTGGATTTCGAGCCCGAGCACTTC
>Ga0075421_100005433_pt1 | contig 15415 bp, 13 predicted proteins | sample SoiMetdeltSBSDD5_FD_75292 | JGI IMG/M metagenome (GOLD analysis project Ga0075421, IMG submission 75292) | Bulk soil microbial communities from a Populus tree surrounding site in Tennessee, USA - Soil MetaG P. deltoides SBSDD5 | ecosystem: Environmental > Terrestrial > Soil > Tree plantation...
TGTGCGGATAGCTGTGCTGGTAATCGGTCGAGGCGGCGAGCAGCGCTCCTGCTTCGCGCAGGTCGTTATTGATCGGCCCGTCGGGCGCATTGAACTTGGGGTTGATGACCGACCCCTGGCCGCCCAGCCACAGCCAGTCCTCGCGATATTTGCCATCGCCCTCGACCGCGAACACCGGGTCGATGCCGTTGGCCTTGCACAGCTCGAAATCATCCTCGCCATGGTCGGGCGACATATGGACCAGCCCGGTGCCGCTATCGGTGGTGACGAAGTCGCCGGGCAGGAAGGGACGCGGCCTGGCGAAGAAGCCGCCGAGCTTGTGCATTGGGTGGCGAGCGATGGTGCCGGCGAGGTCGGAGCCTTTGCCCTGCCAGCTTAAGTCCGTTGGGGACTCGTAACCGAGCCTGCGATAAAGGTCGGTTTCCTCTAGGAGCCTTTTCGCGACGAGGAGCTGTCGTCCGCCACGTTCGCCGAAGAGGACGTAATCCAAGTCGGGCCCGTAAGCGATCGCCTGGTTGACCGGGATGGTCCAGGGCGTGGTCGTCCATACCACCGCATGGGCGCCGACCAGCTCCGGGATCGGGCTTTCGACGATCTCGAATGCCACGTCGATCTGGGTCGAGGTGATGTCCTCATATTCGATCTCGGCCTCGGCCAGTGCGGTCTTCTCGACGGGCGACCACATCACCGGCTTGGCCCCGCGGTAAAGCTGGCCGCTCTCCGCGAACTTGTAGAGCTCGGAGACGATCGTCGCCTCGGCCGCAAAGTCCATCGTCAGATAGGGCTTGTCCCAGTCCCCGGTGATGCCGAGCCGCTGGAACTGCTCCCGCTGCACGTTCACCCAATGCTCGGCATAGGCGCGGCACTCGGCGCGGAACTCCTTTGCCGGGACCTCGTCCTTGTTGAGCTTCTTCTTGCGGTACTGCTCCTCGATCTTCCATTCGATCGGCAGGCCGTGGCAGTCCCAGCCGGGCACATAGGGCACATCCTTGCCCAGCAAGGTCTGGGTGCGGACGACCATATCCTTCAATGTCTTATTGAGAGCATGGCCGATGTGGATGTCGCCGTTGGCGTAGGGCGGGCCGTCGTGGAAGATGAACTTCTCGCGCCCCGCGCGGTGCGCGCGCACTTGACGGTAAATGTCCTCCGCCATCCATTTGGCGAGGATGACCGGCTCCTTCTGCGGCAGGCCGGCCTTCATCGGAAAGTCGGTCTTGGGCAGGAAGACGGTGGAACGATAATCGGTTTTTTCAGGCGCGTCGGACATTGCCGGGGGCATTAGCGGGCGGGGAGAGGATTGCAAATCCTCCCCGGCACGGGGAGGGGGACCATGTGAAACATGGTGGAGGGGGCCCACAGAAGTTGCAGCGCTCCACGGTGGGCTCCCTTCGTCAGCCCTGTGGGCTGCCACCTTCCCGTGCCGGGGAGGAGCTTACTCCACCCTTGCCCGTCTCCGCTTCAACCCTTCCTCGGCGGCGTCGATCTGCGCCTGTCTGCGGAAATCGCGGTCGGGGCGGAGGGCCGGGCCGACGTTCCAGATATCCTCGACCCAGACATAGCCCTTGAAGGTCGAGGGGATCTCGCCGAGCTGCTCGGGCAAGGTCAGGCCCGTGCCCTCCTCGCCCTCGCGATAGGGGCCGATCACGATCACTCGCGCGCCGACGCTGTCCATCCGCTGGATCAGCCGGTTGGGCCATCCCCAGAAGGCCCATTGCGTGTTCAGCGGCACCATGATCGTACCGTTCCGGCAGCTTTCCGGGACGATCGAGCTCCAGCCGTAGGCCAGATATTCCTTGGTGCAGGACTTGGCGCCCTCCATGCTCCACGCCCAGGCCTTGGGATACAGCTGCTTGATCCGTTCGACCGGCCCGGGCGCGCCGTAGAAGGCGTCGCGCCGCTCGGCCACGTCACGGTCCGCTGCCTCCAGCGCCGCGGCAAGCTGGTCGGCTTCCTTCGGATCGCTGCCCTTGAAGTTGAACAGGATCGGCGTGTTGGGCAGCGCGTGCAGCGCGTCTTCCAGGCCGGGGATCCGGTCCTTGCGCTTGCCCCGGAGCGGGAAGCTCTTGCCGCCGTCGGCGGTGTAGCCATAGCCCGGATCGAGTGCCTGCAGCTCGGCCAAGGTCTTGGCCCGCGTCTCGCCCTTGCCCTCGGTCCGGCAATCGACCGTCCAGTCATGGAAGGCCGCGATCCGGCCGTCCGCCGTCGGCGCAATGTCGACCTCGACCATGTCCGCGCCGATCAGCGCCGCCGCCTGCATCGATCGCGCCGTATTCTCCAGATAGTCGTGCACCGGCGGCTCGATCCGGGTCGCGGTGCAAGTATCGCGTTCGACGCCCTCGCGGCTGAACTGCTGGGCGACGCCGCGATGGGCGATCAGCTTGACTCCGCCGACCGGCTTGTCGGCGATCCAGCTGGCGTTGACGAAGGTCAGCAGCAGGATCGCCACCGCCAGCAACAGGGCCACGCGGCCCAACCAATATTTCATGCAAAAAACTCGCTAGCCTTGATTGCGTCAGCGTCCATCTGGGCCTTGAGGGCCTCGACGCCGTCGAACTTCATTTCCGGACGCAGATAATGATGCAGGGCGACCTCGATCGTCCGGCCGTAGAGGTCCCCGTCGAAATCGAACAGTACCGCTTCGAGCAGCTCTTTGGGCGGGTCGAAGGTCGGGCGAACGCCCAGGCTGGCGACGCCGACATGTTCGCTGTCGTCGTCGAGGTGCACCCGCACCGCATAGATGCCGTAGGCGGGCCGCAAATAATTGCCGAGTTCCAGGTTTGCGGTCGGCCAGCCTAGCGCCCGGCCGCGCTTGTCGCCGTGGATCACCTCACCTTGAACCGCGAAGGGGCGGCTCAGCAGGCGCGTCGCTGTACCCGGGTCGCCGGCCTGCAGCGCCTCGCGCACGCGGCCGGACGAAATCCGCACCCCATCCAGCAGGACGGGTGGGACCGTTTCCGCCTCGACGCCATGCTTCGCGCCGACCTCACGCAGCACCTCGACATTGCCGCCGCGGCCCCTGCCGAAGGTGAAATCCTCCCCGGTCACCACGCCAGCCGCGCCCAGATGCTTGGCCAGCAGCTCTGACACGAAGTCCTCGGCGGTCGTGCCGGCCAGCTCGGCACCGAACCGGAACACCAGCATCGCATCTGCTCCGGCATGGGCGAACATCCGCTCGCGCTGGTCCAGCGTGGTCAGCCGGAACGGCGGCGTATCCGGCTTGAAATGGCGCACCGGATGGGGATCGAAGGTAGCGATGATCACCGGCCGCCGCTCATGCGCGCCGCGCTGCACCGCCCGCCCGACCACCGCCTGGTGGCCAAGGTGGAAGCCGTCGAAGTTGCCCAGCGCGATGATCGCGCCGCGCAGATCTTCCGGCATCGGCTGGTCGTGGTACAGGCGCCTCATCGCGCGCCCCTTTGCCCGAGCGCGGGCATCGGCACCAGCCCGGCGCCGAGCACGCGCAGCGCATTGCCGCCCATCACCGCGCGAATCTGGTCCGGCGTGAAGCCCTCGTCGAGCAGCGCCTGGGTAACCTGGACCAGCTGCGACGCGTCGAAACGGGTGGTGGTTGACCCGTCGAAATCGCTGCCAAGCGCGACATATTGGATGCCGACCAGGTCGCGGACATGGCGCATCGCCTTGGCAACGGCGCGCGGCGACGTGTCGCACACCGCGCCGTCCCAATAGCCGATGCCGATGACGCCGCCGGTCCGCGCCAGCCCACGGATTTCCTCATTCGTGAGGTTGCGGTTGACCTTGCAGGTCGCCTGCACCCCGCCATGGCTGGATACCACCGGACGCCGGGCCATCGCCAGCAGTTCGGCGACGCAAGCATGGCTGCAATGGGCGATGTCGACGATCATGCCCTTTTCTTCCATGGCCCGGACGATCGAGCGGCCGAAGGGGGTCAGTCCGCCCTTGGCCTCGCCATGCATCGATCCCGCCAGCTCATTGTCGAAGAAATGGGTAAGGCCGGCCATGCGAAAGCCGGCGTCATAGAGACGGTCGAGGTTCTCGGCCTTGCCCTCCAGGTCGTGCAGCCCTTCGATAGTGAGCATAGCACCGACCGGCTTCGCGCTCGCGCCCGCACGCACGGCGAGAAGCGCATCGAGATCGGCTGCTTTGCTGACCTTCCTCAGCCGCCCCTGCGATTCCGCGGCGGCCCGGTCCAGCTTTTGACCATGCCACATCGACCGCTGGAGCAGTGACCGCCATGTCCGGACCGGCTGCAGCTGGGCGAGTGCCAACAATGTGATGTCGTCGGCCGTTTCGGCGCTGTTCCGGTCGTAATTGAGTCCCTTGGGCGACTTGGTCACCGACGAGAAGAGCTGGAGAGCGACATTGCCGTCCCGCAGGCGCGGCAGGTCGACATGGCCGCGCTCGGCGCGCTCGAGCAGGTCGCGCTTCCACAGCAACGTGTCGGCATGGAGGTCGACGATGGTCAGCGTCGCGTGGAGCGCCCTGGCTTCCTCGGTCACCCGCAGCAATGGCTTGCCGTCGATCTGGTTCTGCTGGCGCTCGACATAGCCTGGCAGGATGGCGGACGCGCCGGCGACGAGAACGAAAACGACGAGAAGTGCCCAGGCCAGCTTGCGCATCGGCCCTGCCGTAGTGGCTGGATCAATTGGCGGCAATCTCCGGAAAAAATGCTGTCCTACAGGCGCCGGGCTGTGCCATGGGGAATTTCCGGCCGCCGGTCGGTTCCCGGCTCTTGGTCACGGCGATGTCGTTCACCGGTGTGAACATTGTGAACATTCGGCGGGATTTCGCTCCGCCGGAGCGCTTGACTCTGGCCTAAGCGACTCCTACATGGCCGCCATCCCGTTTCACCGGTCGACCGGCGGCGCATTCGTGCGCGCGCCGTTTTTCCATTGGAGGGGGTTCCCATCAAAGTACTACTTTGATGGGGTCCTGGAAGGGATCATCGCTTTGAGATGGGTCGGTCGGGTGCCCGCTGACCTGTGGAGCTAGGAGAATTTTGTAAATGGCACGTATTGCGGGCGTCAACCTGCCCACCAACAAGCGCGTAGTGATCGCGCTCCAGTATATCCACGGCATTGGTCCGGCCAAAGCCAAGGAAATCACCGCCAAGCTGTCGATCGCGCCGGAACGCCGCGTCCAGGACCTCACGGACCAGGAAGTGCTGCACATCCGCGAAACGATCGACGCCGATTACAACGTCGAGGGCGATCTGCGCCGTGAGACGGCGATGAACATCAAGCGATTGATGGACCTCGCCTGCTACCGCGGTCTCCGCCATCGCAAGGGCCTGCCGGTCCGCGGCCAGCGCACGCATACCAATGCGCGCACCCGCAAGGGCAAGGCCAAGCCGATCGCCGGCAAGAAAAAGTAAGCGAGTGACCGCCTGGGAGGCGGTCGCGAGACACTTTTCAAGCTAAAGAAACAGGTAGATTTCCAATGGCACAAGCACCCCAGCGCCTTCGCCGCCGCGAGCGCAAAAACATCACCGCCGGCGTCGCGCATGTGAACGCCAGCTTCAACAATACCATGATCACCATCACCGACGCACAGGGCAATGCGATTGCCTGGTCCAGCGCCGGCATGATGGGCTTCAAGGGCAGCCGCAAGTCGACGCCGTACGCGGCGCAGGTCGCGGCCGAAGACGCCGGCCGCAAGGCCGCAGAACATGGCGTCCGCACCCTCGAAGTCGAGGTCAAGGGTCCAGGCTCCGGCCGAGAGAGCGCCCTTCGCGCCCTCCAGGCGGTCGGCTTCCAGATCACGTCGATCCGCGACGTGACCCCGATCCCGCACAACGGCGTCCGCCCGTCCAAGCGCCGCCGCGTCTGATGCTTCGCCGCAAGCGGAACTTGCGGCGAGGGATTAGAGGAAAAAGTTCAAAATCAGGAGTTTAGCGGGACGCCGCAACTCCGCACTGCCAAGGAAGAAACATGGCCGTCAACGCAAAGAACTGGCAGGAACTCAAGAAGCCCAACGCGCTGGAGCGCAAGCCCGGCACCGACGTCCGCCGCAAGGCGTCGTTCGTGGCCGAGCCGCTGGAGCGCGGGTTCGGCATGACGCTCGGCAACTCGCTGCGCCGCGTCCTGCTGAGCTCGCTGCAGGGTGCCGCGGTGACCTCGATCAAGATCGAGGGCGTGCTGCATGAGTTCTCGAGCCTCGCGGGTGTCCGCGAGGATGTGACCGACATCATCCTCAACGTGAAGCAGATCGCGCTGAAGATGGAAGGCGAGGGGCCCAAGCGGCTGCAGCTGTCGGCCACCGGCCCGGGCGAAGTCACCGCGGCCCAGATCGCCACCACCGGCGACATTGAGGTCACCAATCCCGAGCTGGTCATCTGCCACCTCGACGACGGCGCGACCTTGAACATGGAACTGACCGCCGACGTCGGTAAGGGCTATGTCCCGGCCCAGGCCAACCGCCCGGCCGACGCGCCGATCGGCCTCATCCCGGTCGACGCGCTGTACTCGCCCGTTCGCCAGGTCGCCTATCGGGTGGAGAACACCCGCGTCGGCCAGGAACTGGACTATGACAAGCTCACGCTGACCATCGAGAGCGACGGCACGATCACGCCGGAGGATGCGCTCGGCTATGCCGCCAAGATCCTGCAGGATCAGCTGCAGCTGTTCGTCCACTTCGACGACAGCCAGATCCGCGATCGCCCGGCCGCGGCGATGGCCGGCACGCCGGGCATGCCGGGCGCCCCGGAAGGCACCACGACCGACACCAACCAGCTCAACCGCTACCTCCTGAAGAAGGTCGACGAGCTGGAGCTGTCGGTCCGCAGCGCCAACTGCCTCAAGAACGACAACATCATCTACATCGGCGACCTCGTCCAGAAGACCGAGGCCGAGATGCTCCGCACGCCGAACTTCGGTCGGAAGAGCCTCAACGAGATCAAGGAGGTCCTCGCCTCGATGGGCCTCAGGCTCGGCATGGACATCCCCGGCTGGCCGCCGGAGAATATTGAGGAAATGGCGAAGAAATTGGAGCAGGAGTTGCTGGGTTAAACCCAAGCGTTTCCGCTTTCAGGAACAAGAAGGGCCGCGGCGAAATCCGCGGCCCTTTCTTTTTGGCAGATGCCTCGGCAAGCTGCGCTCGCTCGGACATGTCGACTAGTGGATTGTCAACCATGGTTGACAGCCACCGGATTGTAAACTATAGGAGACAGTGTCATCGAGCTTCGGCAGACCAAGCGATTTGCGGACTGGCTTGAGGGGCTTCGAGATGACCGTGCTCGCGCTCGCATCCTGAAACGGCTGGATCGAGCCCAGGCCGGCAATTTGGGAGATGTCTCTCCGGTCGGGGAGGGCGTCTCGGAGATGAGGATTTTCTACGGCCCCGGCTATCGCGTCTATTTCGTCCAGCGGGGCTCAAAGCTGATTGTCCTGCTGTGCGGTGGCGACAAGTCGACGCAGGCTGCTGATATCGAAGAGGCGAAGGCTATGGCCAAGGAGATTGAGTGATGGCCAAGACCGAAACGACGGCGTTCGATTCCGCGGATTACCTCAATAGCGCTGAGGCCATTGCCGCATATCTGGACGCCTACCTGGAGGATTCCACGCCCGAGGAGCTGCGCAATGCGCTTGCCACGGTAGCGCGCTCCCACGGCATTTCGGATTTGTCTCGGCGCAGCGGCGTGAGCCGACCGGGCATCTACAAGGCGTTGGGAGAGGACGGGAATCCGTCGTTCGAAACGATCAGGTCGATCCTCAGCGCCATGGGGCTGCGCTTGACGGTTGAACCGGTCGAGGCCTGAGGCATCGGCACCGCTCCCAATTACGGTGACACAATTACGGTGCAATTACGGTGACAGGTGCAACAATCCCCAATCTGACGTCGCTGGAACTTGCGTCGCGCCCCCGATCGGCTCCAGGCCCAACCGACCGAACTAAAGCTGGCGCGAGGTAAAACAAGGTGCCGCTTCCAATCGGTAATTAGGGATTGTTGCACCTGGCCCCAATAATCCACCGTAGTTCCTGACCGGACTCGCAATTTCGTTGCGTCGGAGTATCATTGGCCCGCTCGGGACACCGTGGGAGGCGAAGCATGCCCCGGTCTGGCGTGAAACGATCGCCTGGCGCCAAGCGAGCTGCCAAACCGAAGCAATCACCTGTAGCCGAGCGGCCCGAAAGGCCGAAGCCGTGCCGACCATCCGGGCGCACGCTGAGTGAATTCGGGCGACTCTCCCGAGCCGAGAAGTTCCTGGTGGACTGCTGTCAGCGCGGGCTGCAGGTGAACATCGCCGACACACGTCCCGAGAAGGGGACGCCGGCCAATCGGGTGAGGGCCAAGCTGATCCGATTCCTTGCCCTGGGCGGCGACGATAGCGCCCCGGTCCATGAATATGGCGTGATGCTCAGTGGCGCGTGGATCACGGGCATCCTTTACCTGGAAGATGCCGTTCTCCCTTCCACGCTCGCGTTGCAGAATTGCCGGATCCAGAAGATCAATGCCTTTCGCGCCACCATCCCGACCCTGGTGCTGACCGGAAGCCTGTTGGAAAAGGGAATGGACGCCGAGGATATCCGGTCCGCCTTCGGCGTGTGGATGTCCAAAGTCAGGACGTCCGGCACAGTCATATTGCGCGGCGCGAGGCTGGACGAATTCAACGCCGAGGAAGCCGAGTTCGACCTTCCCAGCAAAGCCGGAATCTCATTGGACCTGAGTTTTGCAACGATCGAGGGGTGCGCAACCCTTAATAAGCTCACCGCCAACGCCACCATCTGGCTCGATAATTCCTCCATCAAGGGTGATCTGGAGTGCAGGGGCGCAAATTTCCGGTCAGACTCCGACTTTGCGATCCGATGCGATGGCATCGATGTCGGGCACAATGCTTATTTGAGAGAGGAATTTCGATCCGAGGGCGGCGTGCGAATGATCGGCGCCAAGATCGGATTGACGCTGGACTGCAGCCAGGCCCGCTTCGAGGGCAAGTCGCAGCGCGCCCTGGAATGCGAGCGGACGAAGGTTTCCGGTCCGGTGTTCATGTCGCACAGTAGCTTCATCGGATCGGTGAGCCTGCATTCCACATCGATTAGCGGCGCCCTGATTTGCAGGGGCACATGTTTCGAGTTTCCCGAAGGCTTGGCGCTGGACTGTTCGTCGGCAGCCATCGGCTACGTCGAGCTGTCCGAGCAATTTTCAGTGAAGGGGCAGATCAGTTTTTCTGGCGCTGAGATCAAAGGAAATTTCGGCTGCAATGATATACGGCTAGAAAATCCAAATAGTGTCGCGCTCAGCCTAGATGATGCGTCGATCGCCTTGTCGGTCCTGATCGAGGGCGAGACGCATGTGTCCGGGGCGGTGATGTTGCGTGGTGCGAAAATCGGTCGTGACCTCCGATGCCAGCAAGTGACGTTTGACGAACCCTCGATAGATTGCGACCTATTGCTTAGCGGGCCGAGCGACGATGGAGGCATCGAGAGTCTTTCGATTAGCCGGGGATCTGTCGCCGGTAGCGTCCTTCTTGGACCGGGCATTCATTCAGCTGGGCCAATCAATCTAAATCGCACATCGGTTACGGGTGGCGTTCAGTGCGCTGGCGATTTCGATGTGCTTTCCGGGCGGCGAGCGTCCGTGTCGGGCGACGTGCGCTTAGCTCGCGATTTCATCGCGTCCGAAGAAGTTACGCTGGCCGGCGCAAAGATTGGGGGAGATCTAAATTGCCAGGGCGGCCGCTTCTTGTGCAAGCGCTTCGCACTCGATTGCGACAACGCCGAAATTAAAGGGAATGTCTTGCTGTCATCTGACTTTCACGCGGCGGGTACGGTTTGCCTGGATAATGCGGCGATTGGCAAATCGCTGAATTGTGAAGAGGGTGAATTCGTCGGCAAACACCGAGCGTTGAGCTTATGGTACGCCAAAATCTCCGGGTCGTTTTCCTTCCGCAGGGTCAAGTTGAAGGGCACTGTCGACTTGACGTCGGCCCATGCTGGCGTCCTTCACGACGACTTGAAAAGCTGGTCGGGGTGCAAAGGCAGGCTGCTCTTAGACGGGTTTACCTATGATCGGCTGAACGGCCCAACCGGTGCCAATGAAAGGATCAACTGGCTCAAGCACCAACGGAAAAAGCACCTTGGCAATGAATTTCGCCCGCAGCCTTGGGAGCAGCTTATTACCGCCCTTCGCGCGGGCGGACATCCCATCAGTGCGCGTGAGGTTGTCATCGCCAGGAATGACCAGCTTCGCCGTGCCGGAAAGGTCGTGCTCGGCGCGCGCACCCTGCACCGGCTGTACGGCTTGTTTGTCGGCTACGGTTACGAGCCTGTCCGGCTGCTGATCGTCACAATTGCGGTTTGGCTGGCGTGCGCAGCCGTTTACGAAGGGGCCGCCAATCCCAGAGACGACCTCGACCCCATCCTCATTTCCGCGCCGAAGGAGGGCAATGCGGAGGATGCGTCGAGTTTTGATCCCTTATTCTATTCCGCGGACGTCCTGCTGCCCATCGTCGACCTCGGCTACAGCGAAACCTGGAAGCCGGTCCTCAAATCGGATGTCCCAAAAACAAAGTATTGGGGCCGGGCGCTAAGAATCTTGCGCTGGCTTGAAATTATCCTCGGCTGGCTGTTCGGCGGCGCGCTCGCTGCCATGCTGACGCAGCTGGTAAAAAGGGATTAGCGATCCAAATCTGGAAATTTCACTTTCCTTTGTTGTACCAATTGGGTACATCATCGATCAATGGCACGACGAGAAAAGTTGCTAAGAAAACCCTGTCCTACAGCCATTGAAATCGTCATAGACTCGGCGGTGATCGCCCAAATCCCCACGCGCCTATCCAACCGTACCTCGCGCCCGCTCCAGGCCCGCTCTCGCGCGCACGTCAGTGTGGACATTGTGGACATTGGGCATGCGCCCACTTCGTTCCGATGCTCCGGTAAAATCTTACCGGGACGTGGCGTCAACTTCGTCAACTTCCGCGCACCGGATCGCCGCCTTTGGCCTAACCTTTGCCTAACCTTAGACCCGCTCGACCAGCGGCAATGCCTTCCTCGCCGACTTCACCTTCGATCCCGCCGGCCGCCTCTCCAGCCTGGCCCAGGACGCCACCGGGATTACGGTGACAGGTGCAATAACCCCCAAATTGTAGCTCTTGCGCTTTCCCCTGAATCACCCCAAGCCTGAGCTCGCCGGATCGCTGCAGGAGCCCTCCTGGATGGCGCGTCTGGCCCGTGTCGTGATCCCCGGTATCCCTCACCACATCACCCAGCGCGGCAACCGCCGCGAGCGGACCTTCTTCGAGGAAGGCGACTATGCGCTGTACCTCGACCTGCTGGCCGATGGCGCCGGTCAGGCGCGCACCGAGATCTGGTGCTACTGCCTGATGCCAAACCATGTTCACATCGTGGCGGTGCCGTCGGACGAGGACGGGCTGAGGCGGACATTTCGGTACGTCCATCGCCACTACACCGGCTATATCAATGCGCGGATGCGGGTCACCGGCCATCTGTGGCAGGGCCGCTTCGGCTCCGTCGCGATGGACGAGCCGCATCTCCACAACGCTTTCCGCTACGTATCGCTGAACCCGGTGCGGGCGGGCCTGGTCAAACGAGCATCCGACTGGGCCTGGTCCAGCGTCAGGGCGCATCTGGCCGGCGGCGACGACCATGTCGTCACGGTCGCGCCGGCGCTGGAGCGCGTTGGCGATTTCGCCTCCTTCCTCGATCAGCCGATCGACGAGGCGGGCGCCTATGCGAGTTTGCGCAAGGCGGAAAGCATCGGCCGCCCGATCGGTTCGGTTGAATGGATCAAGGCCATGGAAGCAAGAACGGGGCTGAAGCTGGCGCCGGCCAAGCGCGGACCAGCCCCGAAAGACAAAGAGAATGTTGGCAAAGTTAAGGGGTTATTGCACCTGTCACCGTAATTCCTGACGTCGATTACGGTGACAGCGTCGATTACGGTGACAGGTGCAACAATCCCCAATCTGACGTCGCTAGACCTTGCGTCACGCCCCTGATTGGCTCCAAGCCCAACCGAACCAGCTAAAGCTAGCGCGAGGCAAAACAAGGTGCCGCTTCCAATCGGTAATTAGGGATTGTTGCACCTGTCACCGTAACCCCACCGTAACCCCACCGTAACCCCAATCGGTAATTAGGGATTGTTGCACCTGTCACCGTAACCACCCACCGTAACCACCGTAACCCAGAAAATATTCCGTCAAGGGCATTGACAAGGATGTGAGTATGATTCGGGAAAACATTGTTGGCGTATTTCTTGTAGGTGTGCTTGCAGCAGTAGTTGGCTGTTCAAGCGCGCCTGAAAGATTATCACGCAGCGATCTTCAGAAACCAAAGGCTTCCGATCCAGTAGCCGAGCCATCGTGTATCTCTGAAATTGGCGAGAGTGATGCTAGAGAGCTTGCACGCATCTGTCGCGAATTATCGCCTGCCAGTCATCCTCCGTGCAATGCAGAGAACTCTTGCAGGATGATAAAGGACGAAATTCAGAGGAGTTGCAAATACTTGCGAGACAAGCGCCCAGATCTCCTCGATCCCAATTGCAGTTAATACCGTTGGTTAGGCTGCTCATTTGCGCCTGAATTTCGGTGACAGGTGCAATAACCCCCAGATTTCGGTGCCAGATTTAAGATTTCGGTGACAGGTGCAACAATCCCCAATCTGACGTCGCTAGAACCTGCGTCGCGCCCCTGATCGGCTCCAGGCCCAACCGAACGAGCTAAAGCTGCGGATTTCGGTGACAGGTGCAATAACCCCCCAGGATTACGGTGACAGGTGCAATAACCCCCCAGATTCTAGCGCCTGCGCTTTGCGCCGATCGGCTTACGGTGACAGTTTCCTAATTCCACCAAATTCCGGTTGCTGAGAAAACCCTGTCCTACAGCCATTGAAATCGTCATAGACTCGGCGGTGACCCGTCTGAGCCCCGCCCGCCTATCCGACTGTCCCTTTCGCCTGCCCCAGGCACGCTCTCGCGCGCACGCCAGTGCGGACATTGTGGATATTGGGGTTGCGCCCACTTCGTTCGGGCGCTCCGGTAAAATCTTACCGGGACGTGGCGTCAACTTCGTCAACTTCCGCGCACCGGATCGCCGCTTTAGGCCTAACCTTTGCCTAACCTTAGACCCGCTCGAGGCGTGCCGCGCGGTTCTACCGCCCGACCTGCTTGACCTGGGGCACCAGGCGCCGGAACCGCTCGATGCGGCAGGTGCCGCCGATGCGGGAGCGGATGGTTTCGCGCTTGGCGCAGATGCGCGCATCGTCCGGCTGGAGGTAGAAGCCGCGATAGAAGTCCAGCGCGGGGCATTCGTCGTCCATCACCGCCCGGATCCTGCTGCGGTCGCGCAGGACGAAATCGATCGTCGTGGGGCTGGACCACATCGCGCCGGCAATCCGCTCGGCGGGAATGCATTTGGGGCCCTTTTTCTCGTCCCATTCCACCCGTTGCGGCGGGCGCGGCCGGATCGGGATGCTGATGATCAGTTCCTCGTTGATGACGACGCGCCGGACGCCCTGCGGCTGCGTCGGCGACGGATCCCCGGCCAGGCCGAACATGGCAGGGATCAGTCCGAGGAAGGCAAGCAGCGTCATCAGAGGGGAACCATTACGATCAACTGGTCTACCGGCAAGCGTTGAATGGAGGATGAACTCGGCGGATGGAGGTCCGGAAGGGGAGAATCTGAAGCAGTCAAACGGCTTGCGCTTGGCGGGGGCACCCACTAGAGCCTGCCACCGCAAAACCTCTCGCGGGCAGGCGGGATGGAATTTCCCACCGCCGGCCGCCCTAATTTACGGAGTTGATCCTCATGGCGAGCCAAGCGCCGAACATGCTGCCGCTTCTCTACAACGGCCTCGAGCCGCTCAACCGCAACACCCACGGCAATTTCAAGGTGCGCCGCCTGAACGGGCTCGACCGCGTCGCTGCAACCCATGCCATCCCGGTGACGGTCGATGAGTTCGCCATGGTCCAGCGCCACTACCCGATCGTCTTCTCCGCCGGCGACGCGCCGGTGCCGATCGTGCTGATGGGCCTGCATGAAGGCACCAACACCTTCTTCGACGCCAATGGCGTGTCGTTCGAGAACAATATCTACGTTCCCGCCTATCTGCGCCGCTTCCCCTTCCTCCTGGCGCGCCTGCGCGACGACAGCGACGAATTGTCGCTGTGCTTCGATCCGACCTCGGGCGCGGTTGGCGAGTTCGACGACGGCGAACCGCTGTTCGACGGCGACGAGCCTTCGGAGGCGACCAAGGCGATCCTCAACTTCTGCGAACAGTTCGAGCAGGCGGGCCAGCGGACCCAGGCCTTCATGAGCGAAATGAAGCAGTCGGGCCTGCTGATGGAAGGCGAGGTTGCGATCCAGCCGGAAGGCGCCGAGCAGCCCTTCATCTATCGCGGTTTCCAGATGGTCGACGAAGAGAAGTTCCGCAACCTGCGCGGCGACGAGCTGCGCAAGCTCAACCAGAACGGCGCCTTGCCGCTGATCATGGCCCATCTCTTCTCGCTGGCGATGATTCGCGAGATCTTCGCGCGCCAGGTGCAGCAGGGAACGGGCCCGGTCCCGGTCCAGCAGCCGGCAACCGCCGAAGCGTGACGGCGCTGCGGCGGCCTGTCCCGTTGCGGCATTGAATTGGCGCGGCGCGCACCCACATCGGGAATCGCCGCGCGAGGTTCGTCTGTTTCCCCTTCAGCGAGCAGGCCGCGGCACGCACATCGAGTGCGTTCCTCCCTGACTTCCGGCCGTCCGGTCATCCCGGGCGGCCCTTTTTTACTCGGCGGCGTCGCGCAGGTTTCGATCGATCAGGCAATGGCCAAGCCCGGCAGCTATCGTCTCGACCAGGCTGGCGATCCGGTCGAAGCCGACGCCCGGCGTGCGGCCGTCCGCCCTCAAGTAGACGGACCGGTCGATTTCCAGCTGGATGGCATGAATCCCTTCGGCCGGCTTACCGTGGCGCGCAACGATCGCGCCGCCCGCGTAGGGATCGTTCAGCGCCACCTTGAAGCCGGCGTCTCGTGCGATGCCCGCAGCCTCGGCAGCAACCCAGGCCGCGGCGCTGGAGCCGTTCCGGTCGCCGAGCACAATTTCGGCCTGGCCGCGGCGCGTGGGCATGGAGTGGCAATCGATCAGGATGACCTCGCCGAATTGTACGACCAGCTTCTCCAGCGCTTCCGAGAGCGCCTCATGATAGGGGCGATGGACCTGTTCGATCCTCCGTGTAAGCTCGGCGCGGTCGATCGGCCGCCGCCACAAACTGCCATGACGATGGGTCCGGGACGGAACCAGGCCAAGGCCGAACCGCGCGCGGGGCCCCACCGGAGCGGGGCTGATTCCATTGACGGCAGCCGGATCAACCTCCGACTCGTCGCGATTGCAATCAATCACTGCCCGCGGGACGTTTTGGATAATCGCGCCGATTCCTGCCGTGATAGCGCGCCAGCAAAGCCGGTCGACCAGCGGATCCTCGAGCATTTCCAGCGCAAC
>Ga0075421_100005435_pt1 | contig 15411 bp, 9 predicted proteins | sample SoiMetdeltSBSDD5_FD_75292 | JGI IMG/M metagenome (GOLD analysis project Ga0075421, IMG submission 75292) | Bulk soil microbial communities from a Populus tree surrounding site in Tennessee, USA - Soil MetaG P. deltoides SBSDD5 | ecosystem: Environmental > Terrestrial > Soil > Tree plantation...
CGGATTGCCGGAAGTGGGTCGTGGTGCGCGATCTCTTTACGGGCGACTTGATCCGGCGCGAGGTCGTGGTGCGCGGACGACGAGCGCTGGTGCTCTACGGCCAGCTGCACTACCTGCGGAAGGAGATCCTGTCCAACTACGACATGTCGAACTGGCAGGCGCAGACGCGCCCGCTTGGCGAACAGTCGATCGTGTTCGAACGTCAGTAGAGTCCCCGTTTGCCTTCCGGCCCTCCGGCCCTTCGGCCTTCCGGCCTACGATCCACACAGCTCCGACAACTTCGCGAACACATCGTCGGCGGGCTGCGGCTTCTCGGTGGATGGCGGCGACGCCGGCCGCGGCGGCCGGAGCTGATTGAGCAGCGTCCCGGACCAGTTCGCGTCGCGCACCGGCACCGTCTTGTACGCCTCGTCGGCCTGCGCCTCCTCCAGCGTCGTGAGCACGAATCCCTTCTCGTCGAGCAGATCGAGCAGCCGCGGCAGCATCACGGTTTCGAACGCCCCGATGTGCAGCAGCATGACGTGATGGATGTCGCGGCCGAAGATCGTTTGCGCCGAGGTTTGCCCGCGCGTCAGGCTGGCAGTAGCGCGATCGAGATAGCTTTGCTTCAACCACGCGATGCCGTCGGCGTCGTTCTTCGCGAGGCAGCGCACGTACGGCGCGTTGTAGGTGTAGTCGCTGAAGTCGAGCGTGACTTGCGCGGTCCGATAGCCGTGCCGGACGAGCATTTCGCGAACGGCCTTGTACTTCTCGGGTGTGTCGCCCTCGCGCAGAAACGGATAGCGGAACCAGTGCCAGTCGCGCGCGCCCATCAACGATCGCAGCATCGGCTCGTTGGCGAGGACGTCGGCCTCGAACGCCTCGGCCGTGTTCGCGTGCAGATCCATGTGTGAGTACGCGTGGTTGCCAAGCGGGAAGCCGGCCGCGAGCCAGGCGCGCAGCACCTCGGCGTTGGCAGGTGTCGTTTCGAGTTGTCCGGCGTTGATGAACCCGTACACCGGGGGCGACTTCCGCGCGCGCAGCGCGTCGAGGATGCTCTTCGCCACATCGCCGCGGGTCATCCCCGTGGGCAATGGCCCATGCGCCGGTAGATCGTCGAAGGTCAGCGCCACTCGCGCCTTGGGACGGGGTTTGCCCGGCTCGGTGTCCTGCCCCATGATGCCGATCTGCAGCGCGACGAGCAGACACGCCCCCGCCGTCGTCAGTCGAAGTCCTCGCATGACCGCCTCTTCTATCACAGCCTCAATTATCGATTCCTTGAAAAACGTAAGGACGCTATCCTGAGGAGGCGATTGGACACTCGGAATCCCCGGGGGCTACAATCGCGCGTTGCCCCAGGAGAGTTGCCGTGCCGCGAACTCTATGAAACGCTTGGGATTCTGCGCTTTCGTGCTTCTGGGGCCGGCGCTCTGGCCGTCGCCGCTGACGTCCGTCATGTCGGCGCAGTCCGGGCCCCAACCTGGCGCGGCTCGGGTTGCAACCCGTACCTCGTCCAGCCGCGCGATCGCTCCGCGGCCCGCACGTACGCCCTCTTCGGTCACGCCACAAGTATTCGAAGATTACTGCTTCGAGTGCCACGGATCGAGCGATCCGAAAGCCGACCTCAGCATCGAGCGCCTGGTGTCGAGTGCCGGCCGCGCGTCGGTCGGTGTCAACTGGCAGGATTGGGAGCGCGTTGCCGACATGCTCGAGAGCGGCAAGATGCCACCCAAGGAGGCGACGCTCTTCCCGAGCGATGCGGAACGCACCGCCGCGATGCAGTGGATCCGCTCGTCGCTCGCGAAGTACGAGGCCGAACACGCCGGCGATCCCGGCCGCGTGACGGTGCGGCGGCTGACGACCGCCGAGTACGCCTACGCGATCCGTGACCTGACAGGCATCGACATCAACGTCGGCATCGACGCGTCGGGCGACTCGGTGGGCGGCGAGGGCTTCGCCAATTTCGGGGACGTGCAGTTCGTGCAGGACGCGAGCGTCGAGCGGTATCTCGAAGCCGCGAAGGTCATCGCCGATCACGCGATCGTCGGCGCCGGCCCGCTCGAGTTCTTCGCCGACGCCGGCAAGACCGGCCTCGAGCTCTCCGCGCTCAACCGCATCAACGAGCTCTATCGCAGCAAGGGCGTTCGCGTCGTCTCGGGCGAAGGCGGCCGTCCGTTCGGTCTCGAGCGCTACGGCAAGGCGTTCTATGTCGCGTGGCATTACAAGCACCGCGTTGCGCTGCGAGATCCGTCGGCGACGTTGCGCAGTCTCGCGGCCAAGGAAGGCATCACGGGTCGCTTCGCCGACCATGTCTGGTCGGTCGTGAATCGCGTCAACATTGGGTATCCGACGCGAACGACCGTCGAGGCATGGAGGAAGCTCCCCGCTCCCACGGCTGACGTCGAGTCGTCAATCGCGAGGGCGCGCGCGGGCTGCGACGAGCTCTACAAAGCGCTGACAACCTGGCCCAGCTGGTTCTTCGCGCGCGGCGATCTCGCCGCCGGCGGCGCCGGCGACGAAAGTCCGCTGGTCTTCGACGACACCACGCTGAAGGTCGCACCCGCGCATCACTACGCGTATCCGGTCGGGGCTCGTGCGGGCCGCGGCCGGGGCGCACCCGCGCCAGCGGCCAGCGGACCGTCGAAGGTTTATCTGACGTTCGCCAACATCAATCCCTCTCCAGGGGTCACACCGGTCGTGATCTGGCGCAACGCGCGGATCGCGGTTCGAGGCGCGGCGCCGCCGTTTCAAGGGACGCCGCCGGCCGGCGGTCGTGGCCGCGGCGGCGGCCCAATCCTGTCCACCAGGCCGCTGCGCGACGCCTTGAGTGCGGAGGACGCGGCAGCGCTGAAGTTCGGCAGCAGCCCCGATGGCACTGCGATGGGGCCCGACGATTTCGCCACCACCGAAACGGTATCGTTCGCGATCGATCCGCCCACCGGCGGCAACACCGCCGAGCTGCAAGCCGACGCGGAGCTCGGCAAGGATCGAAACGCCGTCGTCCGGCTATTGCTCTCGGATCGGCCCGAGGGCTCGACGCGCGACGCCAGTCAGCGTGTCCTCCTCGGCGACACGGCGAGCGCGGGATACAAGACCTATCGCGCCGGCATCGCCGAATACGTGTCGCTGCTTCCACCCAACTCCCACGGCGAGGCCAACCCGGCCGACAAGGACCCGGTGCCCGCGCCGTTCGACAACACCTACAACAGCCCCGAGCACGACGCCTTCGTGCTCAAGGTGAAATACCAGCGCAACGACGGGTTCTTCACCGCCAATCTCGTCGACGGCGCCGACCGCGCGCGGTTGAATCACGCCTGGAACGATCTCTTCGCGTCGTGGCCATATCACGACGCGTATCTCGGCATGCTGGTCGAGCACTACGGCCTGAAGCTGAAGAGCACACTGATCCGCGATCTCTCGCCGGCCGAGATCGCCGCGCAACCGGCGGCCGCCCGCCCGTATCTCACCGCGCTGCGGGCTCATTACGACGACGTGGTCCGAAGCGAACGGCTGGCCGAACCTGGTCACATCACCGACGCGCTCTCGTTCGCGAGCCGCGCCTGGCGCCGGCCGCTCACGCCCGCCGAAAAACTCGGCCTGCGCGGCTTCTACGACACCGCGCGGACCGTCCACAAGCTCGATCACGATGGCGCCGTACGCGCGTTGCTCGCGCGCGTCCTCGTCTCACCCGCGTTCTTGTATCGCGTCGAAAGCGCCGCTCGCGGACCTGAGCGCCGGCTCAACTCATGGGAACTGGCCAGCCGCATGAGCTTCTTCCTCTGGTCGTCGATACCGGACGACCAGCTGCGTCGGGCGGCGGCGGCCGGCGAACTGGAGAACCCGGCGCTGCTCGAGAAACAGGTGCGCCGGATGACCGCCGATCCCAAGGCACGCCGCATCGCCACCGAGTTCTTCGGCCAGTGGCTCGGCTTCTATCAGTTCAACGAGTACCGCGGCGTCGATACCGGCCGGTTCCCGGAGTTCACCGAGGAGGTGAAAGCGTCGATGTACGACGAAGCGGTCTCGACGTTCGAGTACATCGTCAGGCGGAATCGTCCGCTGAGCGAAGTCCTCCACGCCGACTACGTGTTCCTCAACAAGCCGCTCGCGAAGTTCTACGGGCTCGAGTCGGTGGCCGACGTCACCGCCACCGGCAGCGTCGAGCGCGTCGACGGCGCACGTGCGTTCAACCGCGGCGGCGCGCTTCGTCTCGGGTCGGTGTTGACGACGACCTCCGCTCCGCTGAGAACCAGCCCCGTGAAGCGCGGGGACTGGGTGCTGCGAAGAATTCTCGGTACGCCGACGCCGAAGCCGCCGGCCGACGCCGGCACGATCCCGGCGGACGACAAGACCTTCGCCGGCCAGACACTGCGCGAACGGCTGGCGCAGCACAAGCGCAACGCCACCTGCGCCAATTGCCACCTGCGCATCGATCCGCTCGGTTTCCCACTCGAAGGCTTCGACGCGGTCGGCCGCAGCCGCACCACCTACGCCGACGGCAAGCCCGTCGACGTCACCGGTGAATTCGCCGACACGACGACCATCGTCGGCAGCGACGGCCTGCTGCAATACCTGCGGTCGCGAGAACCACAGGTCATGACGACGATGTCGCGAAAGATGATCGGCTACGCGCTCGGACGCACGATCTTGGCGTCGGATCGGCCGCTGATCCGATCGATGTCCGAACTGGGCGGCACGGCGTCTTTCGCGGATTTCGCGGCACAGATCGTCAGCAGCCGTCAGTTCCGCTACCATGCGGGCGACGCAACCGTCGATTCCGCGGCTCGTCTCGATCCGCCTTCGCGCTCCGCGCTGCGGCGGACACGTCCGCGTCTCGTGAACAGTCCGCGTCCCGACTTGAGAGCAGGCAGCCGATGAGCATCTTCAGCACGTCTCATCCTTCGCGTCGACACTTCCTCCGCGGCATGGGCGTCGCGCTCGCGCTCCCGTGGCTGGAATCACTGCCGATCGTCGGCCGGACGGTCGCCGCGGCCAAGGCGAACACGCCGCCGCTGCGGCTCGGCATCGTGTTCTTCTCGAACGGCGTCGAGCCGATCCACTGGTGGGCGAAGGGCAGCGGGGCGAACATGGAGCTCGGCCCGGTGCTGCAGCCGATGATGCCGCACCGCGAGGACATGGTGGTCGTCGACGGTCTGTTCAACAAGACCGCGCAGGTGTCCACCAGCCCGCACCTCGGCCGCATGAACCTGCTCTCGGGCGCGTCGGTGAGCCTCGACCCCAACGAGATCCGCGTCGGCACGACGATGGATCAGATCATCGCCGCGCAGATCGGCCACCAGACGGCGATCCCCAGCCTGGTACTGGGGATCGAGCCCAACGAGCTGCGCCTCGAAGACGGGTTGTCGATGATCTACGGCTCGAGCGTGTCGTGGGTGTCGCCGTCCAAGCCCGCCACCAAGGAGATTTATCCGGCGCGCGTGTTCGATCGTCTGGTCGGCGACGGTTCCGCCCGCGCGCTCGATCGCAGCATCCTCGACGCGGTGCGCCAGGACTCGCAGGGCCTCCGGCCCCGGATCAGCCGCGGCGACAACGTCAAGTTGAACGAGTACTTCGAATCGATCCGCGACATCGAGAAGCGCATCGAGCGCGCATCGAAGGAAGAGCGGATCGAAGGCTGGCGTCCGACGCTCGACACGCCCGACATGCCGCGGCCCAAGAACGAGCTGCCGCAGGACGTGCCGCACCATATGAAGCTGATGCTCGATCTGATCGTCCTCGCCTTCCAGATGGACAAGACGCGCATCGCGACGGTCATGCTCAACAACGACTTGTCGCAGATGAACTTCAAGTTCCTCGAAGGCGTCCAGGGCGCGCTGCACCTCGACCTCACCCACAACGGCCGTGCGGCCGACAAGGAAGCGATGTATCTGAAGACCAATCAGTTCCACATCGCGCAGTTCGCCTATCTGACCCAGCGCATGAAGGAGATCGCCGAGGGCGAGACGACGCTGCTCGACAACTCGATCCTGATGGGCGCTTCCAGCCTGTTCGACGGCGACGCACATGGCGCCGATCGCCTGCCGATCCTCCTCACCGGCAAGGGCGGCGGCGCGCTGAAGACCGGGCGGATTCTCGATTATCTCGACAAGGGCGACGAGAACCGCAAGGCGTGCAGCCTGCACCTCTCGTTGATGGATCGCATGGGCGTGAAGCTCGATCGCTTCGGCGACGCAACGGCCAGGCTCGCGGAGCTCTGAGGTGGCATCTTCCGGCTAAAGCCGGAAGCTACGGGAAATCCACATACAGAAAGTCTGTGCGTGGCTTCCGGCTTCAGCCGGAAGTCATTTGACGAAAGTCTTCGTGTACAATCCCGCCGATGGCGCCCCTGTCTTCCCCGCTGCCCACTTCCAGCGAGCTCGAAATCCTGCAGATCATCTGGCAACGCGGTCCGAGCACGGTACGTGAGGTCTACCGCACGCTCGCGCGCGAGCGGGAGATCGGCTACTCCACCGTCCTGAAGTTCATGCAGATCATGACCGAGAAGGGAACGCTCGTCCGCGACGAGCGCGTCCGTCCGCAGGTCTATCGCGCCGCCCATCCGCGCCAACGCACGCAGCGCGGCATCCTCCGCGACGTCATCGATCGCGCGTTTGGCGGCTCGCCGGGCAGCCTGATCGTCCAGGCGCTTTCGGATCGGCGCGCGACCGCCGAGGAACGGCGGCAGATCCGCGAGCTGCTCGACCGACTCGACGCGACACGGCCATGAGACTGGCGCTGATCGGCTGGATGGTCGTGCACTCGTTGTGGCTGTGGACGGCCATCGCCGGGCTCGTGGCGCTGGCGGCCGGACTCGTCCGCGAGCGACGCGCAGCGATCCGCTACGCGGTCGTGTCCACCGGCTTGGGGGCGATGCTGCTGAGCGCCGTCGTCACGCTGGCGACCGCGGCCGGTCCGGATCGGCCGGGTTTACGAATCCGTCTGCTCTACGCGTTCGACGGCGCACTGATGCTGCCGGAGATCACGCCGCGCGGCCACGCCATCCTTCGCATCGCCGCCATGCTGTGGATCGCCGGGGTCACCCTCGGAGCGATCCGCGTCGCCTTCGAGTTCTATCGCGCGCGACAGCTGCGGCGCTCCGGATTGATCGACCCTGGTCCTCGTCTGCTGGCCGCGTTCGCGGCGCTTCGGCACGAGCTCGGCGTCACGCGCACCGTAGACGTGCAGTGCTCGGATCGCGCGTCGGTGCCGATGCTCGTGGTCGGATGGCGGGGCTGGCGACGGCCGCTGATTCTGCTGCCGGCCTCGACCGCAACCTCGCTGACCGCGGCGCAGGTTCGCGCGGTTCTCGCCCACGAGCTCGGCCACGTCCGGCGGCGCGACGATGTGGCGAACCTGGTGCAGGTGCTGGCGGACGTGGCGACGTTCCATCATCCGGCGGCACAGTGGCTGTCGCGCCGGATCCGCACCGAGCGGGAGTACAGCTGCGACGATATCGCGGTTGCCACCGCCGATGCGGCGGAGTATGCGCGCGCGCTTGCTGCCCTCGAAGATGCACGCAGCGAATGCCGCTTCGCCGTCGCTGCCGCGTCAGGCACGCTGCTCGACCGGATTCAGCGGATCCTCGATCAACCGCGGCGAACGCTGACCGCCAGGCGCGGTCTGGCGATCTTCGCGATTGCGATGGTGGTCTCGATGACGCTCGCCAGCGTCGTCATCAACATTCCGCCGCCTTCGGTACCGGCGGGAGTACGGATGCGCCGGCCCATGCCTGGCGGCCCGGCCGGAGCACCCGCGAACGCAAATCGCCCGCGGCGTCCCTCACCATCGCGTGACTTCCGGCCGAAGCCGGAAGCTACAGACGCAACGCCTCGGTCGCGGTGACGACGGTGGCGCGACGCGCCGGAACGTAGGCGGCGAGCAGCGCCGCAGCGGCCAGAATCACCGTGACGGACGCGAGCGCCAGCGAGTCCATCGCCGGTATCTCGTGAAGCGCGCCGGCCAGCGCCCGCGACAGTCCGATCGCGAGCAGAATCCCGGCGCCCAGGCCGGCCGCAACCACCACCACGCCGTCGCCCAACATCAACCGAAGCACCTGCGATCGGGTGGCGCCGAGCGCGACACGAATGCCGATCTCGCGGGTCCGCTGCGCCGCCGAATAGGCCATCACGCCGTAGACGCCGATCGACGCGAGCAGCAGCGCGGCACCCGCGAACGCGCCGAGCACCAGGACCACGAATCGCGGCCCGGCAACGAGCGACGCGACCTCCTCGTCCAGGGTGCGCACCGTATAAGTCGGTATCTCGGGATCGAGTTGCAGCACCACCGCGCGCACCGCCGACGCGAGCGCGCGGGGATCGGCGCCGCGAACGATGACGTTCATCGTCGCCAGCCAGTCGAGCGCGCCGGCGTCCTGCCGCAATGGCAGGTAGACAGCCCCGGCCGGGTTGCCGCCGTCGACCGGCCGGACGTCACTGACGACGCCGGCCACGCGAAGCGTTCCGGCGGCGTGCGAATACAGCAGCTTGCCGGCGGCATCCTCGCCGGGGAAGTAGGTGCGTGCCAATCGCTCCGAGATCAGCACGACGTGTTCAGAACCCGCGGTATCGCCCGGTTGGAAAGTCCGGCCGGACAGCAACCGGATGCCCATCGCCTCGATGAATCCGTCGGTCGCCATGCGGACGTCCGCGGTGTTCATGCGCATCGGATCGAACGGCTGCAGGCTGCCGGCGTTGAAGTCGAACCGGCCGGTTGGCTGCCGGTTGGGCATCGAGGTGATGAGCCCAGCCGAGCGAACGCCGTCGAGGTGCTGCAGACGTTCGAGCAGCCGTTCGTGGAACGCCAGTCGCGCGGCGGCGCCGGAATAGCGTGCCGCCGGAAGGTTGATGCGCAGCGCCAGAGCATCGCGCGGGTCGAACCCCTGATCGACGAGCACCAGCGCCACGAACGAGCGCAGCAGCAGACCCGCCCCGACCAGCAGCACCGTCGTGAGGGCGAGCTCGGCTGACGCCAGCAGGTTCATGCGTCGATGGGCCGGACGGCTGCCGATCAGACGTGTCTCTTCCCCACCGCCGGCAAGCGTGCGGATCGGATCGACCGCGATCGTCCGACCGGCCGAGAGGAGGCCGAAGGCAAGGCAGGCAAGCACGGTCATCGCCACGGCGAAGGTGAGGACGGCACCGTCGATTGCCACGTCATCGAGACGCGGCAGCGCTGGAGGTGCGAAGCCGAGCAGGATGCGCACGTACGCGGCGGCAAGCAGCACGCCCGCGAGGCCGCCGAGGAGAGCAAAGGTCGCGGCTTCGACGAACAACTGCCGGGCGAGTTGCAGCCGGCCGGCGCCGAGCGCCAGCCGGATCGAGAACTCGTGCGCTCGACCCGCACCGCGCACCAGCAGTAACAACGCAACGTTGGTCGTGGCGATCACGGCGACCACGCTCACGGCGGCGAGCAGGATCCACAACACGCGTCCGGTATCGCCGACCAATTGCTGCTGCAGGGTCCGGACGACGAGCGTCTGCTGCTCGCGCGGTCCGGACGCGGCTTCGAGCGCACGCGTACCTTCGGCCGTAGCCTCGACAATCGTGGCCTCCGGTGTGAGCCGCGCGATCGCGGGCAGCAGCATGCCGCGGCTGCCGCCCGGATTGAGGAGCAGCGGCACCCAGAACGCCGCCTCGGCGGTGGGGAATCGGAACGAGGGCGGCATGACGCCAACGACCCGGTAGCGCTCTCCATCGAGCGTCAGCGCGCTGCCGATCGCATTGGGATCGGCGTTCAGGTATTGGCGCCACAGGCGATCGCTCACGACGATCTCGCGCGCGTCGCGCGCCGCGGCATCGAACCCGCGTCCGCGCGCGGGCGGGACGCCGAGCAGATCGAACAGGTTGGGTGCCGCGGCGATGCCGTTCAACCGCTGCGGGCCCTCCACGGACGACAGCGTCAGGGAGCGGTCGTTGTAGAGCGCGATGGCCTCGAGCGCGGTCGAATCCGCCGCCCACTGGAGCGCCATGCTGGCCGGCACCGCCTCGAAGACGACCGTGCGGTTCGGGGTGCGGGCCTCGATCCGGAACTGCACGAGGCGGTCCGGCTCACGGTACGGCAGCGGCCTCAACAGCACCGCGTTGACGACGGAAAAGACTGCGGTGGGCGCGCCAATCCCGAGGGTCAGTGTGGCCAGGACGACGGCGCCGAAGCCGGGCCGCGCCCGCAGGAACCGGAACACGCGAGCCGCGTCGGTCGCCATGTGCCCGAGCAGATCGTTGGCCATGGCGCTGGATGATGACGAACTTTTTCGTCAATGTCACGAAGAATTTCGTCACAGCTCTTGTCCTTCCGGCTGAAGCCGGAAGCCACGTGATCATCCTTAGGGAGCCACGGATCATCTCTTAGACCGACGCGAACCGGCGGGCGACGGCGATCATGTGCTGCGGATCCGCCGGTTTCCCGAGAACGGCGACGAACAGGCTGGCGAACGCTTTCTGATAGAACGACGGCTGCGCGGTGTAGGCAATCACGTTGATCGCACTGGTGGCTTCGCTCGCCTTCAGCAGCCGGGTGGCTTCCAGGCCGTCGAGGATCGGCATGGTGATGTCCATCAGGATGATCGAAGGCCGGGCGCAGTGCGCGGCGATCACGCCGTCCAGTCCGTTGGCGGCGCCGATCACCTCGAACCCCGAGGCCTCGAGCGTGGCCGCGGCCAGCTCGCGGTTGTCGTCCCCGTCGTCGACGACCAGCGCGCGCAACCTGAGCCGATCGCCCTCCGCCGTCCCGACCAGGTGGGTGAGGAGCGCGGCGGCGCGCTGCCGGTGATCGTGGGCCGCCGCCGACAGCTGACGAATGGATTCGAGCGCGTTCGGCTCCAGCACGCGGCCGGATTCGACACGGACCCCAGCGGTTGGGGACACGGTCAGCTCACCCGGCGTGTCCTCCATCGACGCGACGAGGGCCGTCAACTGCCGCTCGTATTGGCTCGCCTCCCGCAGCAACCGCTCGGAGTCGTCTAACAGGCGCGGAACGCCGCCGCTGTCGAACAGATAGGCCATTTAGAAGAGTGCCACAGGTGCGTGCACGGTGCCGTCGCACACACTCACAAAACCATTAGCAAATACCAGTCCATCAATTATTAAGCGCCACAATGTCTGCAATAGACCGACGATGTCGTGTTCTGACAGACAGCGTTGCGACGGCTGTGGTGGGATGCCGCGGTTCTTGCAGCACGTGGGCAGGTGAGAGAATTGGGCAGCGAGCGTCTTCAGAACCGCGTACTCCGCAAGCTGGCGGAGGCCGACGACGACGTGTACCGGCAACTCGTCAATGAGCTCGAACCGCGTCCCATGCAACGTGGGACGATGCTCAGCGAGCCGCGGCGGGGCACCGACTTCGTGTATTTCATCGACTCCGGTGTCGTGTCGCTGGTAGCGACGACCAGGGCCGGAAGCTCGGTAGAGGTGGCGCTGGTGGGGCGCGAAGGCGTGGCGGGACTCGGCGACGCGCTCGGCACGCAGCCGTTGCCGTACGGCTTGGTCGTCCAGTTGTCCGGGTTGGCCTATCGCGCACCCAAGGACGTGATTCGCGAGCACATTCTGACGTGCAGTGCGCTGCATGCGCTGCTGATGGAGTCCTCGCAGCGGATGATGCACCAGCTGGCGCAGTCGGCGTTGTGCAACCGCTTTCACACCTCGGTGCAGCGGCTGGCCCGGTGGCTGCTGCTGACGGCGGAGCGCGCCGACACGCTTCGGTTCGAGCTGACCCATGAGTTCGTCGCGCAGATGGTGGGCGCGCCGCGCTCGGCGGTCAGCGAATCGGCGTCAACGCTGCGCGACAAAGGGATCATCGATTATCGGCGCGGCGTCTTGACGATCCGCAACGTCAAGCGGCTGCACACCGTCGCGTGCGAGTGCTTCGATGCGGTGTCGGACGGTTCGAATGGCGGCGGCGTGGTGGACGTTGCGCAGGCCCGTCGCAACTAAAAGAGCAAGCTCTGCCGATCGTAGGAGTCCAACGCCTGAACGATCATTCTGTCGCGTCGCATTTGGGATGGCCTATACTCAAGCTATCCGCGCGACACGTCCCCCGTCGAAATGGCTGCGCACAAACTGCCTGCGGCGCGCGACAGACGCATGATCCTCACCGACTTCGGCGAGCTGATGGCCGCCCGGATGCGCGCGGAACATCGCACGCTTGCCGAACGCTGGTTCGATCGCCTGCTCAATCTGCTGCCGGTCGAAGCCCGCGAGGTGTTCCCGACCGAGAGCCTGCTCGATCACGTGCCGGCCCTGATCGTGGAAATCAGCGACTATCTGCGCTGCCCCGAACACGACGCGATCGCCGCCAACACCGCAATCCTCGACAAGGCGCGCGAGCTCGGCGCGCTGCGTTACGACCAGCACGCCTCGCTGCACCAGGTCCTGCGCGAGTATCAGGTGCTGAGCAGCGTGCTGGTGACGTTCGTGCTCGAGGAGATGGAACGCCTGGCCTCTGTCCCACCCGCGAGCGATTGCGTCGCGCTCGTGTCGCGCCTTCACCAGGCCGTCGACGTACTGTCGCAGGCCACCGTCGAAACGTTCGTGGCGCTGTATACGCAAACGATTGCCGATCAGAACGGACGGCTCGAGGAGTTCACGCGCATGGCGGCGCACGAATGGCGCCAGCCGCTCGGGGCGCTGCAGTTCGGCATCAGCCTGCTGGGCCGTGCCGATCTCGGACGCGAGCAGAGGGAGCGCACCCTGGCGGCCGTGGAGCGCAACGTCCAGCATCTCGTCGAGTTGACGCAGAAGCTCGAAGCCGTGGCGCGCACGCAGCAGAACGGCGATAACCCGATCGTGCAGGAAGTTCCGGCCGCCGCCGTCGCCCACGAGGCTGCACGACAGGTGCGCGAAATGGCCGACGCCCGCGGCGTCGACATCCGCATCGCCGACGACCTGCCGACCCTCACCGTCGACGTCGGCCGGCTCGAGCTGGCGTTCGTCAACCTGCTGTCGAACGCGATCAAGTACTCCGACCCGGCGAAGCCCGAACGCTACGTCGAGATCCGCGGCGCGATCGACGACGGCTCATGCCGCTTCGACGTGCGCGACAACGGCATCGGCATCCCTGCCGACTCGCTGTCCATGATCTTCCAACGCTTCACGCGCGCGCATGCCGAGCGCGGCGATCTGCCGCACGTCGCCGGCGTCGGACTCGGGCTCTCGATCGTCGACGACTGCATGCGAGCCATGGCCGGACACACACACGTCCACTCGATCGAAGGCGAGGGCACGACGTTCATCTTGAACATCCCGAGAACACCTTCAGCCCACTGAACACATCGTCCGCAGATCGATCTCATTCCGGGCAGAAATCGTTTACGCTCTCCCGAGCGCATGCGAATACTCACCATGGCCGGGGCGGCGTGCCTCGTTGCGGCGGCGCTGCCGGCGGTACAGGCCGCGAGGCAGCGAACCGCCCCGCCGGCGCCCTATGCCACGTGGTCCAGCTATGGCGGCGCGCCGGATCAGATCCGCTATTCCGCGCTGCAGGAGATCAACCGCCGCAACGTGCAGCGATTGCGCGTCGCGTGGTCCTTCGACACCGGCGAGAGCGGCGGGCTGCAAACCCAGCCCATCGTCGCCGGCGGCGTGCTCTACGCCTGCACGCCGTCGAGCAGGACGATCGCGCTGGCTGCCGATACCGGCGCGCTGCTGTGGACGTTCGATGCCGGCATCCGCGACCGGGGTCCCAATCGCGGCGTGATGTATTGGTCCAGCGGATCCGACCGCCGCGTCTTCGCCGCCGTCGGCCCGTATCTCTACGCGCTCGACGCGGCAAACGGGAAACCGATCGTGGCGTTCGGCGACGACGGACGGATCGATCTGCGGCGCGATCTCGGCCGCGACCCGCAACAGCAGTCGGTGCGCCTGACGTCGCCGGGTGTCGTCTACCGCGATCTGGTGATTGTGGGCGGCCGCGTGTCCGAAGGACTGCCCTCATCGCCTGGAGACATCCGCGCCTATAGCGCGAGGACCGGTGAGCTGCGCTGGAGCTTTCACACCATCCCGCATCCCGGCGAAGCCGGCTACGAGACCTGGTCGGCGAATTCCTGGCGCGAGAACGGCGGCGCCAACAACTGGCCCGGTATGGCGCTGGACGAAGCACGCGGCATCGTTTACGTGCCCACCGGATCGGCCGCGGCAGACTTCTACGGCGGCGATCGCATGGGCGACAACCTCTACGCGAATTCGCTGATCGCGCTCGACGCGGCGACCGGCCAGCGGCGCTGGCACTTTCAGTTCGTCCGCCACGATATCTGGGATCGCGATCCGCCGTCGCCGCCGAACCTCGTCACGCTCACACGCAACGGACGACCGGTCGATGCGGTCGCCCAGTCGACGAAACACGGCTACGTGTTCGTGTTCGACCGGGTCACGGGCGTGCCGCTCTTTCCGATCGACTACCGTTCGTATCCCCCGAGCGACGTGCCCGGCGAACACACCGCGGATACCCAGCCGATTCCAACGGCGCCGATGCCGTTCGCGCGCCAGCGCCTGAACTACGACGTGCTCACCACGCGCACACCCGAAGCCGCGCGCTGGGCACGGGAAACATTCGCAACCTTCCGCAACGGCGGATTGTTTCTGCCGCTTGCCGTCGGCACTCAGACGGTCATCTTCCCCGGGTTCGACGGCGGCGCCGAGTGGGGCGGGCAGGCGTTCGATCCACAAACGGGCGTGTACTACGTGAACGCCAACGATCTCGCGTGGACCGGCGGGCTCGCGCCGGCCGAAGGCTCCGGCACGGCGGCCGGTCTGTATCGCCAGCACTGCGCCTCCTGCCATCGCGACGATTTCCAGGGCACGCCACCGCAGATCCCGTCGCTCACCGGCGTCGCTCAACGACGCAGCAAGGCCGACGTGACGACGACGATTCGAAAAGGCGCGGGGCGGATGCCGGGCTTCCCAACGCTCGGAGCTGAAGAGGTCGACGCGCTCGTCGAGTACGTCATCAGCGGCACCAACGCCGTGACGTCCGGGCAGGCGCGCGCACCGCGCTCGCCGTATCGCTTCACCGGGTACAGCAAGTTCCTCGACCCCGACGGTTATCCTGCCGTCGCGCCGCCGTGGGGCACGCTGAACGCGATCGACCTCAACACCGGCCGCTACGCCTGGCGGATTCCGCTTGGCGAGTACCCGGAGCTCGCCGCCAAAGGACTGAAGAATACCGGCACCGAGAATTACGGCGGTCCGATCGTCACCGCCGGCGGCCTCGTGTTCATCGGCGCAACCAATTTCGACCGCAAGTTCCGCGCGTTCGACAAGCGAACGGGCGAGCTGCTGTGGGAGACGACGTTGCCGTTCTCCGGCAACGCGACGCCCGCCACCTACGACATCAACGGCCGGCAGTTCGTCGTCATCGCCGCCGGCGGCGGAAAGGGCCCGCGCGGCAGCCCGTCAGGGGGCGTCTACGTCGCCTTCGCCCTCCCGCGCTACCAGGGAGGCA
>Ga0075421_100005436_pt1 | contig 15410 bp, 9 predicted proteins | sample SoiMetdeltSBSDD5_FD_75292 | JGI IMG/M metagenome (GOLD analysis project Ga0075421, IMG submission 75292) | Bulk soil microbial communities from a Populus tree surrounding site in Tennessee, USA - Soil MetaG P. deltoides SBSDD5 | ecosystem: Environmental > Terrestrial > Soil > Tree plantation...
CCCTGAATAGACCTGGATGAATCGAACACCCCGCTCAACGAGCCGCCGGGCCAGAAGGCACTTGCGACCAAAGTCATCGGTCAGCGGTTCGCCAATGCCGTAAAGAGCCTTTGTAACCGGCGACTCCTGGCTCAGGTCCACAGCTTCAGGCGCGGAACTCTGCATGGGAAAGGCCAGCTCGTAGGAGGTGCTTCCGTCATCAACTGTTGGTGGACCAGTCGTAATTCATTTGCGTGGTATAGTTTGAGACTCAATTTGAGGCCGGCAGTTCTGGCGTCAACAAGGTCCATCAACCATGAAGAGTCTCGACTGCCCCAACCGGCACTGCCGTCCCTCGGGAAAGAGTGACACTGCAGCCATCATTCGCCATGGCTTCTACGAGACGAGGTGGGGAAAACGTCGTCGCTACCAGTGTCAGGCCTGTGAGAAGTCTTTAAGCAGGCCGGGAATCAATGCGACGGAGGATTGAGACGCCACGGCGCATGCATTGCTTAAACTGATTCTTAGACGAACGCTGTACGCGAAAGATGCGGAACTCGTGTTAGGCTTCGTTATTGTCAGGAGTATTTGTAATCATGCTGGAGATACGATTCGTGGGCGCGTGGTCGTGTTCTTTCACGACTGTTGTGCTGTGCTCAACAAGTGCATTCGTTCTCAGCGCAATCTGCACGGCAATCGCGCCGCCACAAAGGCAGTTCCGAGCAGGGGCGGCCACCAGCAGCATCACACCTTGGCTGGGGATTTCCAGCAATGGTGGAATGCAGGATCGCGTGCCCCAGCACGTACATGACGAACTGCACGCTCGCGCTCTCATCCTCGATGACGGCCAGACGCGCCTGGCCTTGGTGACCATCGACAGTTGTATGGTGCCTCGAGAGATATTGGACGCGGCCAAAAGAATCGTCCACCAACACACCAGTCTTCCGGTTGAAAACATGCTCATGTCGGCCACGCACACGCACACGGCCGGGACCGCCGCGCCGACCTTCCAAAGCGAAGCAGACGCCGAGTACCAGTTGTTTCTCACTCGCAAAATTGCGGATTCAGTCCGAATCGCACTCAACAACCTGGAGCCAGCCCGCATCGGTTGGAGCGTCGGCCAGGTTCCTCAGCACGTCTTCAACCGCCGTTGGAAAATGAAGCCTGGCGCAATCCCGCCCAATCCTTTTGGCGGCAGTGACCAGGTGCAGATGAATCCTCCGGCCGGCAGCCCGGATCTCGTTGATCCGGCTGGCCCGACAGACCCGGACCTGACCGTGATTTCGGTTCGCGCGTTGGACGGGAGGCCGATCGCGCTGCTGGCGAACTACTCGCTGCACTACGTAGGAGCCGAACATTTTTCGGCTGATTACTTTGGAGTCTTTGCCGATCGAATCCAGCAATTGCTGGGCACCGATCGCCAGGACCCCCCATTTGTCGGCATGCTTTCAAACGGCACCAGCGGCAACATCAACAACATCGATTTCATGCAGAAACGTCCCGCTGATCCGCCCTTCTCAAAGATGAAGGCCGTGGCTAACGATGTGGCGGCCGAAGCACTGCGGATTGCTAACAGCATTCGTTATGAGGACTGGGTTCCGCTGGGGGTCCGACAAACCGAAATTGAGCTAGGTGTGCGCCGCCCGACGATCGAGGAGCAGAATCGGGCCAGGCAGATCATCGCCAAAGCAGAAGGACCCGCCATGCGGACCCTCGAAGAGGTCTACGCTCGGGAAACAGTCCTGATCAGTGAGTATCCAGCGAAAGTTCCGTTGCTCCTGCAGGCATTGAAGATCGGCAATTTGGGGATTGCTGCCATCCCGTGCGAGGTTTTCGTGGAGATCGGTCTTGAAATCAAGAAGAAGAGTCCGTTTGGCACTACCTTCACAACCTCGCTAGCCAACGGCTACAATGGCTATCTTCCAACTCGAGAGCATCACCAGTTGGGTGGCTACGAAACCTGGAGAGCCCGGTCCAGCTACCTGGAGGTCGATGCCTCTCCCAGGATTGTCGAGCAGTTGCTCGGGTTGCTGCAACAGCTGAGCAACAACTAGAAAGCCCAACAAGAAATCGTGCAAAGGTGCCAGTCGCAGAGCGCTCGGCCATTCTCCGCTTCTCTCTCAGGAGTCAGGTATTGCTGAACATGCGGGTCTCAATGCTGCTTTTCGCCGCGGGTCTACTACTGCTCAGCGGATGCCGGACAAGGGCCGCAGGACCGCCATTTGCGCCGAGAGACGCGGTGACGACTTTCCGCTTGCCGCAAGGATTTCGCATAGAGCTCGTAGCTGCCGAACCCCAAGTGGCCGACCCGGTCGCGATGGCCTTCGACACACAGGGACGGATCTTTGTGGTCGAAATGACCGACTATCCCGATGAACCAGAGCCTGGGGGACGCATCCGCCTGCTCGAGGATCGCACCGAAGACGGCTACTTCGAGACAAGCTTTATCTTTGCCGATGGGTTTCATTTTCCAACAGGAGTCATGCCTTGGAAGGACGGGATCCTTGTCGCCGCTGCGCCCGACATCTTCTACCTGGTCGACACCGATGGCGACCGTCGCGCCGACAAGCGACAAGTTCTCCTGTCGGGATTCAATCCGTTCAATCCGCAGCTGCGCGTCAATGGCCTCTTATATGGGATCGACAACTGGATCTATGGCGCCTACCCAAAGGTCGGGCCCTCGCGGCGCAATCCTGAGCAGTTCGGCAAACCAGGCGGACCACTGTACTTTCCGGATCATCCTGAAGTCCCGCCGGTGGACATTGCACAGTTAGGTACCGATTTTCGGTTTCGGCCCGATCAGCTCAAGATTGAGCCCGCAGCTGGAAACTCCCAGTACGGCAATAGCTTCAACGAGCGCTTCCACCGCTTTGGGCTTTGGAACAACAATCACGTTCGCCACATGGTCATCGAGAGTAAATATCTGGAGCGTAATCCTTACCAGAGTGTCGCTTCGGCCATGCAGTTTCCCTCCAACCACGAGAATCAGTCGATCGTCTACCCGATCACGGAACTTCCGATCTACATCCATGAATCGCAGGTGGGGATGTTCACTTCGGCTTGCGGCAACACGGTTTACAGCGGTGGGAATTTTCCGGCCTCGTATGATCATTCTTACTTCGTCTGCGAGCCGGTCCACAACTTGGTTCACTGTGACCTGCTGACACCTGACGGGGCCACCTATGTCGCGCAAAGGTCTGTTGCCAAAGCTGAGTTCCTGGCATCGACCGACAGTTGGTTTAAGCCCGTCTTTACGACGGTGGGGCCTGACGGCTCGCTCTACGTCGTGGACTACTACCGCAAATATGTCGAGCATCCCGATTATGTGCCGGAGGGAATGGAAGGGAAGTTCGACTTGCGCGCAGGTGCCGGGCAGGGGCGCATTTACCGCATCCTGCACAGCAGCAGCAAAGCGGTGCCGAAACCCCGCTTGAAGGATGCCAGTTCCGTCGAGCTGGTCGGCCAATTGTCGAATTCGAATTTATGGTGGCGGACGACGGCACAACGGTTGTTGATCGAACGGCAGGATGCATCGGTGGCGTCGCAACTAGAGGTCATGGCTCGCAAAGCTGCCACGGCACCGGGTCGGGCACACGCGCTGTGGACGCTGGAAGGACTCGGCCGGCTGCGGGCGGGGCTGGTGCTGGCAGCCCTGGAGGATGACAGTCCCCTCGTTCGCGAACAGGCTATCCGCCTGTCGGAGCAGGTTACTTCTGCCAAAGTCCGGCAGAAGCTGCTCGAAATGACCGCTGATCCCGATGACCGCGTGCTTTTCCAACTCGTGTGTACGCTGGGCACCAACGTGGATCAGCAAGCCTTCGCTGCGTTGGCGAACATCACGCTCGCCCATGTCGAAGACTCGTGGTTTCAGATTGCGGCGCTGTCGTCGGCTCCAGTTTCCGGTCCCGCCTGGCTTCGAGCCGTCGGAAGACAGCCCGGTTTGCTGTCCAGCCCCTCCAGGGGAAGGCAAAACTTCCTGAGGCGCGTGGCCTCCATCGTGGGCGCCAAGCAGGACGACCGGGAGATAGAGACCTTGCTGGCTGCAGTCAAGCGGTCGACTAGCACCGATTGGTGGCGTATGGCAACGCTGACGGGACTGGCTGAGGGGATGCAACAGGGCGGCCCCAAGCAGGTTGCCCTGTCCCTCGCAGCTCAAACCACACTCTGCGAGTTACTCGACGCTTCGCCGAAGGTCGCGTCGGCCGCGTTGGACGTGATCGAGAAGACAGCCTCGTTCAACATGCCGCGTCTCCGGGCGGCCGTTCAACGCTCGGCTACGGTCGCGCGCAGCGAGAACACGCCCCTCGAGGTTCGCGTCAACGCTGTGCGGCTGCTAGGGTTGGATCGATCGAACAGCTTCCTGGTTCTGCTCGACGAGCTGCTGGTACCCCAACAACCCACCGAGATCCAGCGGGCGGCTGCCAACTCGCTCCTGGCGCACGGCGACGCGACCACCATTGGAGTCCTGATTGGCAAATGGAAGGATTTTTCTGCGCCGGTCAGCGAGGCTGTCTGGAACGCATTCTCCCAAGACACAGAGCATTTGAACCTGCTGCTGGATGCTATCGAGGCCGGCAAACTTCCACCGTTTGTTCTCAATGTCGCCCGTGTCAGCCAGTTGCAGCGTCACGGCGATGAGGGTGTTCGCAAGCGCGCCAAGACACTGTTTGCTGAAATGACCAGCGATCGGCAGAAAATCGTTTCCAGCTACCACGATGCAGCCAGCCGTCCCGGAAACGTGGCTAGAGGCCAGCAGGTATTCCGCCGGGTCTGCAGCGGCTGCCACCGCATCGGCGACATCGGATCGGAAGTCGGACCCGATTTGGTGAATCTGGGCGGACGCCTAACCAAGGGTTATTTGCTAACGCAGATTCTCGATCCCAATGCTAGCATTGCCCCTGGTTACGAAGAATACATCATCGAAACGGCCGAGGGCGGGACGGTCAGCGGTATCCTAGCGGAAGATAGCGCCACTTCAGTGACGCTGCGGCGCAAGGAAGGGCACCAGGATACGGTGCTGCGCAAGAACATCGTAGGTATGCGGGCGAGCACAGTGTCGGCAATGCCTGAGGGACACGAACGCGAGATTACTGCGCAACAAATGTCTGATCTACTCGAATATCTTCAGAGCCTAGGTGCGACCCCGGTGCAAAAAGCCGCAAAGTAACCGCTTTCTTGTCGGTGCTTCCGTCCTCAATTGTTGCTAGGCTGCCCGAACGACTCCCCGAGTAGAGGTAACAGGTCGAGTTGTAGAGGACGAATACGACGGTCTTCGGTATCGGCAAAAAACATCTTCGATGAGAAGATTTCTCTCAAACGTCAGCGGTCGTCGGGTCAAACCAGCCTGCATAGCCGGTGTCCTGACTTCCCGCCCAAATTTCAAAGCCCGATGAAGCCTGACGAAATTGTAATGGCAGCGAAGCGATTCGAGATGATCTTCCGGACGTCGCTTCCTGGCAGGGATCCACACCGTCTTCGCTGGCCTGCAAAGTGAGGTTCCCACTTCGGCCGGTCGACCAAGAAGAAATTCCGGCTCCGACACGTCCACCATTTGGGGCACGTCAATTTCTCTGGCCTCTGGCGAACGCCACAAATCCGTGCACGAATCTCTTTAGGCGCTCTCGGAGGTTCTCGTCCACAATATTTCCATCCGCATCAGACTCGCGAGGCCGGTCAGTTGTCACATCGACACTCATGATCCTGACTTGCCTCGTGCTTGGGTTGCTGGCGCTCGAACAGGCCGAGAACCGGGAGGCTGGCGGTAGTCAGCGCGATGAACCGGCTTTGCCCCAGGGTCAGGTGTAGGCAGCCGCCTGGTACTCAGTGCGCAGATCACGGCCAGTGCGGGAACCATGCGGTTGTTCGTCAACCTGTAATACAACCTGAAGAACGAGTTTGGCTCGCAGAAGTGGGCGATCGTTGGCGGGTTCGCGTTTAATAGAACTGACGGCGTCCAGACGCTGAGACACAGCGCAGCACCGGGCCGCAACCCAAACAGCTACAGAGGTGTGAAGATGCCGAATCATAGTGACAAATTTCTGTATGAGCAGTCCTCGATTTGGTCGCAGGCTAGATTGTTGTTCTTAACCCCCATGCTCTGTCCCAAAACGTCTATGAGCGAATACCCCGGCTCATCATCCTTGCCGCATCGACTGCTTGACTGGGTCGTAAACTATTCGGGTGCCGCGTACATAGGCTTCATCTGCCATGATAACCGCCACGGAGTGGGTGTAACCGGCCTCGATGGGCGCATGGGGTGGCCTTCGGCTGCGCAAACACTCCAGCCAGTTCTTCATATGCGGGGTACTCTCCAGACTCGGCAAGTCAGTGCCAGGTTGGATGCGGTCTGGCTCCCCTGAGCCCTCGCCACTAACCTGGAACGGTTCTGTCCAGGACCACCGAGAAGCGTCGAGAACACCGCGCGTTCCGAAGAACTTGAGATAGCTCCCAGCGTTGGTTCCAAAAGTCGTGCTATAGCGAACCATAAAGCCTTCATCCGGGTATTCGAAGACAGTCTCAATCGAATCGGGAGCCGTGCGAGCATCCTTCCAGCGGTAGGTGCCCCCAAGTGTGACTGCACGCTTCGGAACAGTTGCACCCGTGATGTAATGGACCAAGTCAATAAAATGGACCATCAAATTTGAATGCGGGCCGCGTGAAAATTCCCGGTAACCGAACCAACCGGCGTATTGGTCGGCATTAAACGGCCGGTACTTTCGATGCATCAGAAATGCTTTCCAATCGACGTCGGACTCCTTAACGGGACGCTCGCCATATTGGTGCCAGTAGGGTCGATAGGAGTTCCGAGATTGTTCCACTTTTAAAATTCTGCCCAGTCCACCTGAACTCACAAAGGCCCGGGCTGCTACCGCGCTGGGAAAGCTGCGAACCTGAGTCCCACATTGGACGATGCGCTTGTATCTTTTGACGGTATCCACTGCCTGAATTAACTCCTTCATCTCCATGGCGAGTGGTTTTTCCACGTAGGCATCTTTGCCCGCTCGAGCAGTGGCCGTCAGCATCCGGCAATGCTGATGATCCGGGGTGCCGATCACAACGGCATCGACTGTTTTCGTGGCGAGCAGATCCTGGTAATGAATGTACTGTTGAGGCTCCTTTCCAGAAGCTTCCTTTACCATCGCAACTGCGTTCTCACGCTGCTGGCGCCAGGTATCACAGACTGCTGTGACCTCGACGTTTGTGTCCTGACTGAACTGCAAAACTTCCTTCAGCAGGTTCCGTACCCCACACCCGATCATTCCGATGGTAATACGATCATTGGCTCCAAGAATCCTTCGGCAGTTAATTGCCGTGATCGACGTGACTAGCGACTGGCTTAAGAATTTTCGCCGGTTCAATGTGGATCCTCCATTTTTGAAGAATGTCGCCGGTCGCACTGCCGCCGGGCCAAGCCTGGACATGCCGGTTGCTTCCTTCATCAATTTTTGGTAGGGCTAGCGTAAAGTTTTAATTGCAAGATGTTGCTGCGGAATTTGTATCACCAATTCTGGTTGGTTTCAAATCGGCAACAAGCCCTTTTGTCAAAAGGAGAGATAAGGTGTGAGGCATGAACAGAAGGCTGCGGAAACACCGGCTCTAAGAAAGAGAATACTCCCACGCTATTTCAGGGAAGTACCTGTTCCCTCCGTCAAGAGCAAAAGTTGATCAGACTTTGCCAGTTTCCAGGTTTCGTGGTGACCGTCGGGCCAGACGACATGTACATGCTCCAGCGGCGCCTCCCTGAGCTCGGTGCCCGTTCCCAGCCCGAAGTGCACTCGGGGGTCGTGTGCGCTTAGGTAACCACCGTCAGTAGCGACACGCCGCCATAGAGGCCGCCGGTCCCGGCGGATCAGGGCCACACGCGCGCCATAGGCATCGCGATTGGTACGCGCCCCTCGCAACCGCACCTGCAGCCAATGGTTTTCACCGGCGATCTGATTCAACAATAGGCGGACAGGACCATTGGCATTGGTAACCAGAATGTCCATGTCGCCATCGTTGTCGATGTCGCCAAAGGCTGCGCCGCGGCTCACTTCGGAGAGCTGAAACACAGGACCCGCTTGAGCGGTTACGTCCTGGAAGATCTTGCCCTCTCTGTGAAAAAGCAGGTTCCTTTGGCTATAGGGGAATGGCGTGCCTCGCAATGAACCAATGACCCGGACCTCTCCATTCGCCACGAACAGGTCCAATTGTCCGTCGTTGTCATAATCAAACCAGAGGGTTCCAAAGCCCGTGAAAGGGAAACTCGTGTGGCCAAGTCCATACACGTATGTTACGTCCTCAAAAAATCCTGAGCCATCGTTCTGGTACAGAGTATTTGGCTCGCCGGTAAGATTCGTGACGAAAATATCCTCGTCTCCGTCGTTATCGAAGTCTCCAGCCGTAACTCCCATCCCAGACAGCGCCTTGCCATCGCTGTTAACGGCGGCGCCTGAATTCAAACCCGTTTCCTGAAAGATGCCGTTCCGTTGGTTAGTCCACAGATGATTCGGTGTCTTGTCATTCGCAACATAAATATCGGTCCAGCCGTCACCAGTGAAGTCAGCACAGACTACTCCTAATCCATTACCAGTTGCACTGCTGATTCCGGATCTCTGGGACACATCGACAAAGTGCCCGCGGCCGTCGTTGTGATACAGCTTGCTGGAGAGCGGTGGATAGTCACCCGGGCCGCAATACTCTCGGCCTCCCGCATAGTTGTAGCACTTTTTGTTGCCTTGAAATGTGAAGGCGTTATAGCGGACGACAAACACATCAAGATTTGCATCCTTATCGTAGTCAAGGAAGGCGGCGCTCGCGCTAAAGGAATCTTCCCCCAAGCCAGCCTCGATGGTCACATCCGTGAAAGTCCCATCGCCGCTATTGCGATAGAGAATATTCGGGCCAAAGTTGGTGACCAAGAGATCAGGATCGCAGTCGTTATCGTAGTCGCCAACAGCAACTCCCATCGCGAATCCGCCGTTTCCTGGGACGCCAGCCTGTTCCGTTACGTCCACCAAGCGAAGCGTTCCGGTTGGAATGAGCTCGCTACGAAAAAGTCGGTTGCCAGGCCAATGCTTTCCCGGGGGTGGAAAACTGGCGTCCTTCAAAGACTTCGTCTTGTCGAGGAGAGTCCCCTGCAACAGATAGACGTCGAGGTCCCCATCTACGTCATAATCCAACAAGGCTACACCCGATCCCATGATTTCAGGGGGGTAGTACGCACCAGTGGCCCCAATGAAATGCTGAAAATCGAGTCCGGCTGCCTTCGAGACGTCTTCAAAGATGAGTGCGTTTTCCGAGCCGCGTCCAGTCCCCCCAATAAGTGACTGCCAGCCGACTGCCAGCAGAGCCGTGATGCCGCATGAGACCCAAACAGCGCGCAACACTCGTATCATCTGGACTTACCCTCATCTGCCAGCCGTCTCAGGTCCTGGTCAAGCTGCGTTGTCAACTTGTCCAACTTGCGGGACGTGGCCCGTTGCCGCGCCTCGCGGACATAATAAAGGGCTCTTTTTCGGTCGCCCATGCGTTCATAAGCGGCCGCGAGTGTCTGCATGCAGATGGGGGTCTTTTCGTCCTCAATCTTGATCGTCTCGACTAAATGACTGATCGCTTCGTCGAAATGGCCTGTGCGGACAAGACTGTAGCCCAAAAGGTATTGAGCCTGCCGGTGGCTAGGACTGCTGTCCAACGCCAGCCGGTAATGCCGCTGGGCTACGGTCACATCGCCAGCTTGGTCAAGCAACAACCCTAACTCGACGTGTGCGTCAGCATAGTTTGGGTTGACTTCTAATGCCTTCCGGAACGCTGTCTCGGCTTCGGCAGTTCTGCCTTTGCCAAACAGGAACAGTCCCCAGTTGTAATAGAGCTCCGCCCAGGCAGGATCCAGCTTGACCGCCTTTTGGAAATGCTCTTCTGCCTTGTCGGGCCGGTCAAGCTGTCCGTACATCGCAATCAGGTTGACGTGTGCCATTACCAACCGAGGATTTATCGTCAATGCAGATTCGAACTCGGCAATGGCCTCTTGGGCCTTGCCTTGTTGAGCCAGCAACGATCCCTTGGCAAGATGAGAAAGGCCTCCGACGTAAAGTGATTTCACGGCGTCCATCAGAGGGTCTTCAGAAGGCTGGGAGGATTCCTTCACGCGCTGATAGGTTTCCAGGTGCTGGCGGGCCCTGGCAGCATCGCCGATTTTTCTGTACGCCATCGCCAGCGCATAGTGAGCGGCTGCATAATTCCCGGAAAGCTCTGATGCCCGGCGATATGACTCGGCTGCACCGGACCAGTCCCCACGGCTCGCCAGGACACGGCCCAGGCCCAGGTGTGCTGAGGCCAGACGAGGGTTTTGTTCGATCGACTCCCGATATACTTTCTCGCTTTGCTGGGTGTCGCCGGACTCAAATAGCAACTGTGCCAGCCGCACCCGCGCGGGAGTGTTGCTTCCCTCGATTTTCAGGGACTCCCCTATGTGGTTGACTGCGTCCTGGTACTTCCCCAGCCAGCCCTCAACGTTCCCCAGATAGTACACCCAGCGGAACGAACGGGGTGCCAACCCCCAAGCCCGATGGTAACAGGTTGCTGCCAGGTCATATTTCCCGTAGCACTGAAAAATCATGCCCAGTTTCCCCACCACTTCCGCATCTTGAGGATTCTGGCGGGCCTCTTCATAAGCAACGCGGATCTGTTCGCCGACAGCTGGCTCGTACTCCTCCGGGTTGATTTGCTCAACGGAGATTACATCTGATATCGGGGTAACCGGAGATTGCGTGTAGCCGATCGCCGACACCATGAGGCAAGCTACAGCTAGCCAACCAGCGGAGAATGCCAAAAGATTCCTGACGCAATGCCAGGCCATAATTACCGGGCAAAAAATTCTTCGAGGCTTCAGTTCATACTGGTGTACAGATGAATCCTAGCAAAGAAGCTTGAGTCAGTGAGCACTAATCGGAACAGATAACTCGGGCGGAGAAGTGGCGGTGAGGGAGTTGAAAGCGACGATTGAAGGGTGCTTTTGGGCGTTCAATCGTGGTCGGGGGGGTCGTCAGCACGGACTCACCTCAATAGTGAATCGCACCTAGCCCGGATGAGCCTGTTGTTCACCAGGCGATTCGTCCAAGAATTACAGCGCTTTCTCCACCAATTGCAGTTCCTGATGGCCAATCCCCGCATCCTTCTGGGCACAAAGACTGAAACGCCTCGAGGCATATGTGGCGGTCGATTTGACGACTCGCCTCCAACCGGAGAGTCGTCCCTGCTGCTAATAACACCACCGCCAGCGCCGCATCGTCCGGCCGCTGCCCTCTAGAATCTCGGCGGCCTACCACCACTGTATTTCACGCTATCGCCCGTAAGATCACCTCTTGAACTTTCATCATCCGCTCCACGCCACTTCCGAATAGTGCTTCATGCTGATTTCCTATCATCAGCATGCGCCTGATTCCTCCGCGACCTGATGCGGACATTTCATTGCTAATCGAACCGGACAAATCATGTATCAATAACAAATTCAAGAAAACCCCTTGACATCCAACGGAGGCTCGGATATATGTCCAGCTCAAATTTTCCACCTAATTGAAAATAGGGGGGCCTATGCTTCGAACGGCAGCGCTCGTGACGCCCGCGACGCGGGCTATTAGTTTCGGAGGTCCTGTGCTGTTGTGCTCACTGTTTTTGTATTCGTCTGCGTGGGGGCAACAAGGCTTGTCGACACTCCGAGGCACAGTTACTGACAAAACCGGAGCGATCGTGGTGGGAGTCGCAATGTCCGCCCGTGAAGTTTCCACCAACATTACAGAAAGGACGGTGATGAGTGATGCCGAGGGCAACTACGAGATGCCTGGCCTGAAGGCGGGGACATATCAGGTGACGGCGTCAATGTCCGGTTTCAAGACGTCTGTGTTCGATGATGTTCGGCTTCAGAGCAGCCAGGTAAAGCGTGTCGACGTTGTGCTTGAAGTAGGCGAGGTGACGACTGAGGTGAATGTCAGCGCGGCTGCCACCGCGATCCAGACGGAGCAAGCCACGATTGGAGCCGATTTCAACGCGGCCAAGCGGTACGGAGACCTTCCCGTCCCGGGCAACGCCTTTTCGGGCACGTATGCGGTATTGGCTATTCTGCCGGACGTCCAGCGCGAGCCCGGTGACTGGGGCAGCCCCAGATTCGCCGGTCAGGGTGGATCCCAAGTCCATATGGGCCAAGACGGGATCAAAGAGGAAACTCTAAACAGCCAGACTGTGAATATGGAGGCGGTCCAGGAACTGAAAGCAGTTTACGTGAACAATTCCGCCGAGTACGCGAGGGTAGGCTTCTTCGACACGATCACCAAGAGTGGGGGTAACGACTACCACGGTCAGGTCTCCTATTATCACCGCAACTCGGCCTTGGCCGCCCGCAATTTCTTCGAGGACCAGAAGACCCAAGTCCTTTACCATACCTTTAACGGTAGCGCTTCCGGCCCCATTATCAAGAACAAAACCTTCTTCTACGCCTTGTGGAATGGCGAACGTGTCCCGGGTCACGCATTTTATCTTAGTAGTGTGCCTACGGAAAGGATGCGCAGCGGCGACTTTTCTGAACTCTTGTCCCTAGATACTCCCCTCGTCATCAAGGATCCGCTTACAGGCCAGCCTTTCTCGGACAATCTGATTCCACAAGGTCGTCTCAACAGCGTGGGGGTTAAAGCCCAGGATGCTTTCTTCCCTCTCCCCAATCGGGGCGGTTTGGTGAGCAATCTGGGGTGGGAGCATCCTTATCCCGATGACCAGTTCCATGCCGATGTGCTCTCGGTTCGAATCGACCATAAAGTGACTGAGAAGAACTCATTGTATGGAAGAATCCAGGCCTATCTTCCACGGTATGTTTTAGCTGGAAATTATCCCACTACAAATTGGACACGCTTGCGGCAGAGTCACTCCTGGATCATCACTGACACTCATGTTTTCTCACCCACTCTTCTTAATAGCTTCACGTTTGGGGGAAACAGGGATGGGATCAAAGACAATGAAGAAGTAGACGGATTCCAGCCGATCTCCGGTTCGGCGGTCGTGGATCAGCTCGGACTTCAAGGCGTAAACCAGCCGGGTGTCCAAAGGCCAGGGGGCTCGCCGGTCTTCAAAATCAGCGGCTATGACGACATAGACGTTCAACCAGGCGGATTCTTGATCAGCAACAGGAACTTTACGTTCGCGGATTCAGTGACCTGGGCCATCGGAAAACATGTCGTAAAATTCGGCGGAGAACAGAGGACGTACAGCGACTATGATGAACGGGTCCCCAATGAGAACTTTGGCAGTTTTGAGTTTAACGGCGCTTTCAGCGGGAACGCTTACGCTGACTTCTTGCTTGGGTTGCCGCTGAGCAGCACCCGGCTGAACCCTCTGGTCAACAGGAAGCGAACGCAAAAAGAGATTGGCTTGTTTATCACGGACACCTTCAAAGTCACCCCCAAGCTGACTATGGACGTTGGGCTGCGATGGGATCGCTTCAGCTCGACAACCTATGACGACGGCCTGATGTACAACTGGGACCCCGCAACGGGCAATATCATTGTGCCGCAGAGCGCCCTCGAGAAGGTGAGCCCGTTCTATCCCACCAGTATCAATGTAGTGAATGGAGATCCCGTGCCCAGCACCGATTCGCGGAATTTCGTTCCACGCATCGGAGCAGCTTACCGAGTGAATGACAAAACTGTCGTCCGCGGCGGCTACGGCATATTCAACGAGTTCCTTGGACAATTGTGGCGTGTGCAGGGAGGCGGGCCGTTCGCGGTCACTGAGACCTATTTCAACAGCATCAGTAATGGGGTGCCGTTCCTCCAGATGCCGAATCCCTTCCCTTCCTCGGGCGTTTCTCCAGACGTTCCTTCTCAAACCGCCAGCGGTTTCCCCTTGCGGACAAAGAACGGCAAAATTCACCAGTTCAACGTAACGGTGGAACGACAGGTCGGGGATATGGGCTTCCGGCTATCGTACATCGGCTCACGCAGTCGAGGGATGAATTACGGCGATGCAGACAGTTCATTGCCTCTTGAGATCAACAAGCCCGAACCAAGCTTAATTCCGTTTTCTGATGACCGCCGCCCTTACCCTCAGTTTGTCAGCGCCATTTTTCCACGGTCTGACGGCCGATCGAACTACGACTCGTTAAGCTTCAATGCCCAACGCCGAGTCGGATGGGTGGCGTTCGATGCTCATTGGACCTGGGCGCACGGCATGTCCGATTTTCTGAATCTCGATAATCCCTACGCCACGAGGTTTTGGAACCGTGATTTTCTTGCCAAGCATCGGGTGGTACTCAACACTGTTTTAGAGCTGCCCTTTGGGCGAGGGCGACGATTCATGACCAACGCGCCTGGCGCGATAGACCACATTCTGGGAGGATGGCGAGTGATTTGGGTGGCGTACATGCAGACCGGCCAGTTCTTCTCGCCCACTTTCTCCGATGCAGACCCATCGAATACGAACACCTTTGGTGGATTTCCTGACCGCATCTGCAACGGTAACTTGCCTTCGGATCAGCGTACGGTCGAAAGGTGGTTCGACGTTGCCTGCTTCGCGAATCCGCCCGCAGGAAGGTTTGGGAACAGCGGCGCGAACATCCTGGAAGGACCGGGTCTGCACGCTCACAACGTAACATTTGGCAAGCGCTTCCGTTTGACCGAAAAACTCCAGTTCGACTATACGGCTCTGATCGGGAATATTTTTAACCATCCCAATTTCCTGTTCCCGGCGAGCGATATCTCGGTACCTGGAGGGGCTGGTGTCATTAGCGAAACGCACGGATTGTACTCGGGAGAGAGAGCCGGGCAGCGCATGATTGAAATGCGCTTACGCCTTGAGTTCTGAGAAAGGCGATGACCCGAGAACGGGCGGTGGGCGTATTCCAATCCAGGCACTTTTGGCTGTTTGGTGCTTTGCTCTTCGCCGCCGCGCCGGCCCGCTTATACCAGTCAAGAATAGCCTGGTGGTGAAGCCCTAGTGAGGGATTCTGGCGCTAAACTCCACCAACAGGTGATTGCTTCAGAGAGATCCGTTTTAGTCTGGTGTCGCTATCCAAGTGATGGTCGATCCCTCGATGTATGACGACTGGTTCGACCCAATCGTGGAGGGAATCTGCGCTTTCTACCCTACCTGGCAAGAGCCACCCGATTTCCTCGTTTCACTTCACTAGCATAATAACGTCTGGCGTCCAATTTGAAGGAGGCGATTTTTTCTGCAGCTATTGGAGCGATTGACTGAGATCATCGGGGGTCACAAGCCGAATTCCACACTAGCGCACCCATGGGCGCTTGCGGCGGCCTAGGATTCCGTGGTTGATGTTCTTTGGTCAGGATCGATTAGCAGTGAATTCTATGATCTTCTCCTGTCGCTCAATCTTCCAGAAGATGTCCTTGCTGAAATTCTGGGAGGCAACGCATTGCGTCTCGCCCCAGTTTGAGTCAGTCTTGGCT
>Ga0075421_100005438_pt1 | contig 15407 bp, 12 predicted proteins | sample SoiMetdeltSBSDD5_FD_75292 | JGI IMG/M metagenome (GOLD analysis project Ga0075421, IMG submission 75292) | Bulk soil microbial communities from a Populus tree surrounding site in Tennessee, USA - Soil MetaG P. deltoides SBSDD5 | ecosystem: Environmental > Terrestrial > Soil > Tree plantation...
TGGACGAGGGTGCCGTCATCGCGGTGGAGCGTCAGGCGAGGAGGCGATCCGGCCCTCGAGTGCTCCTCGACGTACCAGCGTCCTCCGGGGGAGACGTTGGCGGCGTGCGTCCCGGGGCCCTCGGAGAGCCGCGTGAGCCCGGTGCCATCGAGCCCGATGCCGTAGATGTGCGTCTCGGTCGAGGTATCCCGCGCGGCGTGGAAGATGACCTTGCCGCGGGAGGCATCGACCTTTCCCACGACGCGCGCCCCGCGCGAGCCGTGGACCGCGCGCGTACCCCAGGGCCCCGAGGTGAGCTGCAGGGGATCTCCGCCCGAGACCGACTGGATGAAGAGATCGCGGAAGCCGCTCCTCTCCGAGAGCCAGAGGTAACGCTCGCCCCCGGGCAGGAACGCGAGCTCGTCGTGGAGGTTGATCCAGGTGCTCGAAGACTCCTCGTGGATGCGCCGGGTCTTCCCCGTGGCCGCGTCCGCGACGTGGATCTCGCAGCGGTTCTGGGCCCGGTTCAGCATGACCAGCGCCGCCCCCGAGCCGTCGGGCAGCCAGGCCACGCGCGCGATGTATTCGGGCGGGTCCGGACCGAGGTCCACCCACACGGTCTCCCCCGCGCGGTCTCCCTCGACTCCGGCGATGCCGGCGCGAGCCCGCGGATTCACGGCGCCGGCCTTCGGGTATCGCTGCCACCGCACGCTCGGGGTCGGTGGCTCGAACGCGGCGAGCGGGAAGGGCTCCACCGTGGACTCGTCCGTCTGGAGGTAGAGGATCCGCTTCGAGTCGCTCGACCACCAGTGCGCGTCGTCGCTCCGGTTCAGGATCTCCTCCCAGTAGACCCAGGAAGGGGTGCCGTTCAGACGTGACGGCGCTCCGTCCCGGGTGAGCCTCCGCTCGCGGCCGGTGTCGACGTCGGCGACGTGGAGGTCGTTCTCCCGCACGTACGACACGAACCTCCCGTCGGGCGAGAACCGGGCCGAGCCCTCATCGGCCTCGGTGTTCGTGATGCGGACGAGAGGCTTCCCGGGGGAGGGCGGATCGAGCCAGGCCACGAAGAGGTCCCCGCCCCTCGCGTAGAGGAGCGCTCCCTTCGGCGAGACGGAGAGCGGAAGCCCCAGCCTCTTCGGCGCCGCATCTCCGGTCATGGACTTCCACGACTCGAGGATGGCGGCTGCTCCGGCCGCGGGCTTTCTCTCGAGAGAGGTCGGGTCGAGACGCTCGAGCGCGCGCTCGCCCTCCGCCTTCCTCGGGTCGTCGAGGAGGAGGGTGTCGTCGGGAAGCCAGAGGAATTGCGCGGTCTGGAGCGCGCGAAGGTTCGCGGGATCGAGGATCCACTCGAGGGTGAGCTCGCCCTCGCCGCGGGCCGCCGCGGAGAGGAGGATCATCCCGCACGCAAGGCTCCACCTGCGCCGCAATCCCTGTGATGAGAGAGTCATGGTGCTCTGCGTATCGGCTCGAGGATGCTTTTTCCCTGTCCGGACCCCGACGGATATACTCCGGCGTTCCGGTAACGGGCGCAAGCGTGGGCCGAGGTGAAGAGATTGCTGGTGGAGGTGCTGGTGGAGGCCCTGGTGGAGGCATCGACTTCCGGAGGAGACCCGCTCGTCCCGGCGCGGGAAGCGTTGCGGAGGACCTTCGGGTTCCACGCCTTCCGCGATGGCCAGGAGCGCGCCATCGCGGCGGTCCTCTCGGGGAAAGACGCCCTCGTCGTCATGCCGACGGGAAGCGGGAAGTCCCTCTGCTACCAGGTCCCCGCGCTTGTCCTCCCCGGCGTCACCCTCGTCGTCTCGCCGCTGATCGCCCTCATGAAGGACCAGGTGGATGCGCTCCTCCTCAGGGGAGTCGCCGCCACCTTCATCAACAGCTCCCTGGGGCTCGACGAGCAGTGGGAGCGCCTGCGCGAGATGGAGCGAGGCGCCTACCGGATCGTCTACATCGCGCCCGAGCGGTTCCGGAGCAAGGCGTTCCAGTCGGCGCTCGCGCGCCTCTCCGTGTCGCTTCTCGCCGTGGACGAGGCCCACTGCATATCGCAGTGGGGGCACGATTTCCGCCCGGATTACCGGAGGCTCGGCGCCGTTCGCGAGAAGCTCGCCGGCGTGCCTGTGCTGGCCTCCACGGCAACCGCCACGCCCGACGTGCAGGAGGACATAGCGCGCGAGCTCGCGATGTCCGGCCACGAGATGGTGCTCACGGGGTTCGATCGCCCGAACCTCGCTCTCCGCGTCGAGAAGGCCAGGGGAGAGGCTGCGAAGAAGGAGAAGCTCGAGGCCTTCCTGCGCGCCGCGATCGAGCGGCACGCGAACAGCGACGCGGAAGGCCTGCCTCCCGGCATCGTCTACACCGGGACGAGGCGCCACGCGGAGGAGGTCGCCGACTTCCTCTCCTCGGCAGAATGGACCCGCGGCGTCGAGCCCCGCGCTTGCGCCGCCTATCACGGCGGCCTCGACATGGAGGAGCGTCGAGCCATCCAGGAGGACTTCATGGAGGGGCGGCTCCCATGGGTGGCCGCGACGAACGCGTTCGGCATGGGTGTCGACAAGTCCGACGTGCGCTTCGTCGTCCACTGGGACATGCCCGGGAGCATCGAGGCGTACTACCAGGAGGTCGGACGCGGCGGCCGCGACGGCGCGCGCGCCGAATGCCTCTTCCTCTTCAACGAGTCGGACCGGAGGCTCCAGGAGTTCTTCATCGAGGGCTCCAATCCCACGCGACCGGTCATCGAGGCCGTCCAGGAGTTCCTCCACGCGCTCGGAGAGAACCCGATCTTCCGGTCCCTCGTCGAGCTCGAGAGACTCTTCGAGGGATCCGTCTCCCATCTGACATCGAACCCCCTCGTCTTCCGCTCCTCGGTGGCGATCCTCGAGAGGGCGGGCGCCCTCGAGCGCCTCGACCACTCCCAGAACCTCGCCGAGGTGGCGCCGTGCGGTCTCCTGCCGCTCGCCGATGACATCCATTCCGATCGGGCTCGCCTGAAGCGAGCCGTGCACGAGGCCCTGGCGCTCGTCTTCGCGCGGACCGAAGGGGAGCCCGCCTCGATCTCCGTGGAGCGCTGGGCCCGCGACCTCGAGATGAGCGAAGACTCCATCCGCCGCACGCTGTCCCAGCTCGCGGACGAGGGGCTCATCCGCTACGTGCCTCCCTTCCGCGGGAGCGCGATCCTCCTCCCCGGCGTCCTCGAGCCGCCGGCCGTGGACCACGAGGTCCTTGCCGCCAGGCGCCGGCGGGACCTCGAGCGCCTCGAGAAGGTCATCGCGTACGCGCGCTCGAGGTCCTGCCGCAGGAATGCGGTCCTCGCTCATTTTCAAGCCGGAGGCGAAGAGGCCCAGCCTGCCCCGGGGTGCGGCTCCTGCGACCGTTGCGCGGGACGGGCCGAAGCGGGCCCGCGGGGCCCCATCGGCGAATCGGGCGAGATCGTCGTGCGGAAGGCCCTGAGCGGTGTGGCCCGCGCGCGAGGGCGATGCGGCGCGCGGCGGATCGCGCAGATGCTGCGCGGCTCGCGCACGAAGCTCGTCGCGGAGATGGGGCTCGACAGGCTCTCGACCTTCGGGGTGCTGCGCGAGCTTGCGAGAGAGGAGGTGGCGGAGCTGCTCGATCTGCTCGAGGTCGAGGGGTGCATCCGGTCCTGGGGGGACAGAAAGCCCGTGCTGAGGATCACCCCGCGCGGCATCCGGGTGATGAAGGGCGAGGAGCGGCTCGAGGTCCAGGCGCCGCCGGCCTTCCTGGCAAGACCCGCGGGCTCTCGAGGCGTCGACGGCGAGTACGACCGCGAGCTCTTCGAGGCGCTACGGTCCCTGCGGCGGAGGATCGCCGAGGAGCTGTCGGTGCCCGCCTTCCGCGTGTTCGGGGACAAGACGCTCCGGAGCATGGCCCGGGCGGTGCCCCTCGATGAAGCGGGGCTCCTCGAGATCCACGGCGTGGGTCAGAGGACGCTGGAGCGGTTCGGTCCGCGGTTCCTGGAGGTGCTCCGGAGCCATGGGAGATGACTCACGAAGAGAACTATTCCTCTTCCACTGTCTCTCGCGAAACGATCTTGTTGAAGTTGCTCTTCTCGCCGCTTGCCGTCGTGTCCTGGACCACGAGAGCGAGGTTCTTTTCCTCGAGCTCCTCGAACCAGTCGTCCCAGGAAATGCGCTGAAGACTCTCCTCGCCCGAAAACCCGGGAAAGTCGAGGCGGATCATGCCCACATCGCCGCCCCCGCCGGTCCCCTTCACGCAGGCAGGCCGGGCTCCGCGTTCCTCGGCCCAGCGCCGGATCTCCTCGGGGTCGGTGAGTACCCGGCTCTTCGAGGAGCTCTTCATCTTCTTCTGCATCGCCATGAACACCTCCTTGGTGGAGGGCGTAGTGCAAGTCAGGTGCCAGAAGCTCCGGCCGGGAGCGGGAGGGGCAAAAGGAAGCTCGAGACTCGCGGGGAGGGGCATAATACCTCTTCGGTAGATCATGCCCATGCTGACCAAGGACGACATACTCTCATCCCTCCGGCACATCCAGGACCCCGAGATCCGGATCGGCATCGTGGATCTCGGGCTCGTCTACGATGTCGTGGTCGGAGATGACGGAAGGAACGTGGAGGTCCGGATGACCCTCACCACGCCCGCGTGCCCGTACGGGCCGATGATCCTGACCCAGGTGAAGGACGTCCTGGACGCGACCCCCGGGATCGAGGATGGCAAGGTGTCCCTCGTGTGGGAGCCCGCCTGGAACCCGGGCACCATGGCCACCGAGGCCGCTCGACTGAAGCTCGGGATCTGGTAAACTGGGCGACTTTCCCATTTCACAGATTCGATAAAGGGGACACATCCATGACCGACTACGCGCATCCCGAGACGCTCGTTTCCACGGGCTGGGTCGAGGACAACCTGAACAAGATCGCCTCCGGCGAGATCGCCCTCGTCGAGGTCGACGTGGACACGAAGGCCTACGATGAAGGCCATGTCCCCGGGGCCATCGGCTGGAACTACGCGACCCAGCTCGCCGACACCGTCACCCGCGACATCCTCTCGAAGGCGCAGGTCGAGAAGCTCCTCGGCGAGGCCGGAATCACGCCCGAGACCCCGGTCATCCTCTACGGCGACAACAACAACTGGTTCGCGGCATGGGGGTTCTGGCAGCTCAAGATCTACGGCCACAAAGACGTCCGCATCATGAACGGCGGGCGGAAGAAGTGGCTCGAGGAGAAGCGGACGGTCTCGAAGGACGCGGCCAAGCGGAAGCCGACCAGCTACCGGGCAAAGGAGCCGGATGCCTCGCTCCGGAGCTTCCTCCCCGAGGTGCAGAAGGCCGTCGAGGGGCGGAAGGCCGCCCTCGTCGACGTGAGGAGCCCGGGCGAGTTCTCGGGAGAGATCCTCTCGCCCCCCGGCCTCCCCGAGACGTGCCAGCGAGGCGGGCACATCCCCGGAGCCCGGTCGATCCCGTGGGGAAAGGCCTGCAACGAGGACGGCACCTTCAAGAGCGTCGATGACCTCCGGAAGCTCTACGAGTCCGAGGGGGTCACCCAGGACAAGCCGGTGATCGCCTACTGCAGGATCGGGGAGCGCTCGAGCCACAGCTGGTACGTCCTCAAGTACCTCCTCGGCTACAAGGACGTCCGGAACTACGACGGGAGCTGGACCGAGTGGGGCAACCTCGTCCGCGCGCCCGTGGAGACCGGGCCCGCGAAGTCCTGAGGCCCGAGGGCCCGCCATGAAAGCCGAGGAGCACGAGAAGCGCCGCGAGGTCCTGGGAGGCTGGGAGGCGGAGATCGTCTCCTACCGGATCGGGGAGACGTTCTACTGCCACGTGAACAATGTCTCCCCCGGGGCCACCGTCGCGCGCGCCGAGGGCTCCAGCCGGGAGGAGGCCGTGAACGCGGCCGTGTCGAAGGCCCGCGAGCGGCTCGAGGCCACGCGGCGCAGGAAGATACCGGCGGACGAGCAGGACTGAGGGCTCTCAGCCCCCGGGCTTCTCGGCTGCCGGCCCGCCCTCGACCGCGGGGAAGGCCGTGATGCGAAGCCTGGCGAACCCCATCGGGACGAGCACGAGATCCTCGAGCGGCTCCTTCGTCGCGGCGGGGCTCGAGGGCGGGTTCGCGGCAAGTCCCCCCTCGAGAGTCCAGGTCGGGATGCGCCGGCCGCGCGTCTTGAGCTCGATGGGAGCGGCCTCGAGCGCGAAGGTCTTCACCGGAAGGAGCTCCGGCTTCTCGACGACCTCGAAGGAGCTCTCCGGGCTCTTCTCGTCGACGGCGAGGCCGTAGTTCCACGGAGTCGTGGGGAAGAGCTCGAGCTCCGGCCACTCGTCCGTGCCGCCGAAGCGCGACCACTTCTCGCCGATCTTCAGGGAGTACGTGAGCGGGCCGCGATCGACGGAGATGGAGTCCCCGTTCGCCTTCCACCTCCGGATGCCGGTCCGCATGGGAAGGACGAGCAGGAGGCGGTCGCCGGTCGTCCACGTCTTCGTCACGGTCACGAAGGATGGGCCCGCGAGGTCCTCCGGCGCCTCGAGCGCGTTGCCGTTCAGGCTCACCCCGGCCCCCACGGCCCAGGCGGGAATCCTGAGCGTGAGCGGGAACTTCACGGGGCGCTGCGCGGTGACCTTGAAGCCCACGCGGTCGGTGAAGGGGTAGTCCGTCTCCTCCTCGATCTTCACCTTCACGCCGTCGCCCACCTGCGCATTGACCTCGCACGGAGCGTAGAGCACGGCGGCGAGGCCGTTCCCGCGGGTCGCCATGAAGAGATGCTCGGTGAAGTACGGCCATCCGTGCGACACGTTGTGCTGGCAGCAGCGGTAGCGCTCTCCCGGAGAGAAGGCGAGCATGCAGCCCGAGTTCTCGATCGCGGGCGCCTTGTTCTCCTTATCGCACTGGACCATGTTCGGCGCCGTGAGGTAGTGGAGGGCCTTCAGGTCCGCCGTGTGCGAGGCGGGGAGAGAGTTGAAGGCGACGTCCTCGCACCGGTCGCCGTGCTTCGGGTCCCCCGTGATGCCGAGGAGCATCTCGAAGGAGAGCATGAACTCCACCATGGAGCAGCTCTCGGCTCCCTGACGGGGACCCGAGTGCCCCTTCCTGGCGTTCTCGTCGGCGCCGAACATGCCCCCGGGGACCTGCCCGTAGAGCTCGAGGACCTGCTTGTAGTTCCGCTCGGCGGCCTCGAGGTGCGCGGGCTCCTGCGATTGCTGCCAGAAGACGGCCGGCTCGCGGAAGCCCTGGCAGATGTTCACGCCGTGCCAGTTCGGGATGCCGTCAACCCAGGGTACGGTGCGCTCGTGGAGCACGGTTGCAAGCTCGGGGAGCTTGCGGTCGCCGGTGCGGTTGTAGAGCCAGTAGACGCTCGCGAGGTTGTCGCCGCCCCGCACCTTCTGCCAGCTCCCGGGGAGGAGTCGCTCCCGGGGCAAGGCGAGCTGCCACCGCGCGTATTTCTGGAGGAAGCCGAGGACCCGGGGATCCTCCGTGGCCTCGTAGTGAGTCTGGAGGACGTGGATCGCGACCATGTTCGGCCAGATGTCGTCCTTCTCCTTGTTCTCCCGCGGGCCGAACCAGCCGTCCTCGTCCTGGCTCGCGAGGATCCGCTCCACCCAGCTCCTGGCCTCCTTCGTGATCCTGTCGTCCTCGAGGATGTGACCGAGGCTGATGAACCCCTTGAGCCAGTACGGGAGCTCCTCCCACCCGTGCTCCCCTTCTCCCTCCGGGCTCGCCCAGGCGCTGTTCTCGGACTTGCACCATCGGCTCAGCTCAGGGAGGCGCCCCGTCATGCCCTTCGCCATGAGCTCGAGCTGGCTCCGGAGCCAGCCTCTCGGCTTCACCGAGCCCACGGGAAGCTTGACGAGAGGGCTCTCCGCGAGAGGCGGGCGGTTTCCGATGTAGTGCTCGTTCGGCCTGCCGGCCGGAGCGGTCTTCGAGAAGGCGATCGGCGGATCCTGTCCGCCGATCGCGCCGACGATAAAGGTTCCCAGGCACAACGCCCCGCAGAGAACGATTGGCTGCCGCATGGGTCTCTCCAGGTTGTGTCGGGTTATCCTCCCGCGACGAAGAGGAGGATCAGGAACAGGATGATGATCGCCACGGCGGCGACGAGCGCAACCTTGGCGAGGCTGAACGGCGCATCTCCGGAGACCTTTCCGGTCTGCCCGTTCACGAGGAACCGGTAGGTCTTCTCCTGGTAGCGGAACGCGTTGATCCAGATGGGGAGCAGGACAGGGTCGCTCCGGAGGTCGTAGAAGATGGGGCTCACATGGACGTTCCTCGAGCGGTCGGGAACGAGAGCGGCGCATGCCGCCCGCTCGGCCTCGACCATCGCGCGCCGCGCTCGCGAGCGCGATTCCCGGCGGCTCCGGCCGAAGTCCTCCACGGCATACCCGGCGAGGTCCTCCCTCCGGTAAGGGGCCATCCGGTCCATGTCGTAGGGCGAGATGGAGGAGAGCTCCGCGTCGGAAATGGATCCGCTCGCGGGGACGAGCACGTTCTCGACGCGGCCCTCGCGCTCTCCGCTCACCGGGCACCACTCCGCGCGGGCGAAGGCCGGCGTCTCCGATGAGTCCGCGGCCCAGTACGTGTGCGCCCTTCCCTGGAAGCTCCAGAAGGGGACGTAGACCGGATTCATGGAGACGACGCGGGCCTCGTCGCGGATCCCGAACGGGCGGAAGAACCCCGACCCGATCCACCGCTCGAAGGCGCGCTGCGCCGCTTCGCGCTCGACCTGGAAGGGGATGTAGGAGCTGGCGCGGATCCGCCCGGTCGCGGATGGCTGGCGGACGAGCGAGACGGAGCCGCAGAAGGCGCAGCGGAGGCCCTCCGCGCGCGCGTCGTAGGTGAGCGAGGCCCCGCAGGTGGCGCAGTCGAACCCGATGAAGCCTTCCTCGATGGCCGGGGGAGCGGCCTCTCCCTCGCGCTCCGCCTCGCGGCCGCAGTTCGAGCAGAAGAGGTCCTCATCGTCGATGAGGTTCCCGCAGGCGTCGCACCGGGGCTCGATCTTCTGCTCAGGCGGCGTTTGCAAGGAAGGTCGCGATGAGGACGAGGAGGAGGATGACGGCGATCACGATCAGGATGCCGGCGGCGAGGCGCCGGCCGCTCCAGGGCTTCTCCCCGTGGACGCGTCCCGTGGCGCCGTTCACGAGAAACCGATAGGTCTTCCCGCGGTAGGCGTAAGCGAAGACCCAGAAGGGGAGGAGCACGAGGTCCTCGCTCGCGTCCTCGAAGCGGGTCTCGGCCGCGAGGGAATCGTGCGTGTCCCCGGGGAGGAACGCCGCAATGTCGTCGATCTCCTCCTTCCGGAGCTTCCGTTCCGCGATCGCGAGCGCCTCGTCGCGCTCGACCGTGTACTCCTCGCAGAGCCATCCGGAAAGGAAGCGCGGGGCGTAACGCGAGGATCCCGTCACGGGAAACGGGAAGACCTGCTCCGCGAGCGTCTGCTCGAGCCCGCGGGATGCGGAGACGAGGCAGCCCGAGTGGAACTGGTGGAACCGGCCGGCGAGGGGGTACCACTCCGTGCGCTGGACGCGCTTCGTCCTCGTCTTGAGGACGCTCTTCCCGTTCTCCATGGCGGTGTAGGTCTCGGTGACCATCTCCCACCAGTGCTCTCCGATCCGGGCCTCCCAGGCGCTGTGGCTCCGCATGGAGAAGGCCCAGAAGGGCACGTACACGCCCTCGAGCTTGGAGACGGCGCTCTTCAGGGCGAGGTCTCCCGGGGTAAGCCAGCCCCCCCGCCCGAGCCAGGAACGGAACGCCGACTCCGCCTCGCGCCGGGCGATCGAGAACGGCAGCACGAACTCCGGGGGGTGCCTGTCGGGCGCGAGCTCGCCGGCGGCCACGTAGGGCTCCCCGCAAAACGCGCACGCCGCGGTCCTCTCCGTCTCCGGGATGAAAACGGTGGCTCCGCAACCGTTGCAGTGGAGCTTCCTACCGCGAGGCTCCGGCGCGGGAGCCTCTTCGCGGACGCGCTCGCCGCAGAGCTCACAGAACGTCTGCCCGGCGCGCGAGCGACGGCTGCAGCGCGGGCAGGAGATCCAGCGGGTTTCGGTGGCGGTATCCATGCTTCTCGAGGGAAGGCAGTCTATCGATTCGAGTCGATCCCCCGCGAGTCGGATTTCATCGCCGGGGTGGCCCTCGCCGGTAGCACGAAGAACCGGAGGACGGGACCCGCGGTCGCGCGCACCGAGCTCACGCGGAAGAAGAGGGAGCGGTAGGAGATCTTCTCGACGATGCGGACCTCGCGCAGCCGGTGCGCGAACGTCGCGCAGACGGCGAAGCGGGCGGCGCTCGAGAAGAGAAAGACGAGGAGGAATGCGTTCAGGCCGGAGGGGGCCAGGGAGACGACCACCGCTCCCAGCGTGGAGCCGAGGAAGACCATGAAACCGTTCACGATGTTCATGGAGGCCACGAGCCGGGGGCGCTCGGCGGGCACGGCGGAGTCGAGGAGGAAGTTGAAGGCGCAGAGCTCGTGGCCCGCCCACGCGAACCCCCCCCAGACCTGGGCGAGGGCGATCATTGCGAGCTGCGGCGAGGGGCCGCCGGGGACGAGCCAGACGAGGGGGAGCGCGCAGAGGAGCCACGCCGAGAGGACGAGGCACTTCCGCGAGCCGAACGTGTCCGCGGACCTCCCCCAGAGCGGCAGGAACACGAACTTGAAGAAGACGGAGATCCCCTGGATCAGCGTGAAGGTCACATAGGACCAGCCGAGCCCCTCGTCCTCCGGACTTCGCAGCATGTAGGCCGAGAAGAACGGCGCCGCCATGTAAACGGCCAGGTTCATCCAGGTGAGGTAGAGGATGAGGCTGCGCTGGTCCTCGTTCCGGAATACGTCGGCCACGCCGCGGAGCGTCCGGCCCGCGGGCGGCGACTGGATCGGCGGCTCGTGGTGGAGGAGGATGAGCGATCCGGAGATGAGCCGTGCCGCCGCCGCGGCCCCGAAGAGGGCGCAGAAGCCGGCCATCTCCGCGCCGCCCTTCTTCGCGAGGAAGAGGACCATGCCGCCCGCGACCATGCCGAAGAAGGTCGTGATCTGCATGGAGCGGTTCCGGCGGCTGAAGTAGGCTCCCCGCTCCGTCTCGGGCACGAGGTCGCCGATGAGCGAGCTCCAGCTCGGGCCGACGATGAGCCCGCACACCCAGTAGACGCAGACGATAACGAGGAGCATCTCCGCCCGCAGCGATCCCGCGGCGTGGACGAGGATCATGGGGACGAAGAGGAGCGCCTGGACGAAGACGCCCGTGGCGATCACGCGCTTCCGGGTGCCGAGGAGCCCGAGGAGGCTCTCCGAGAAGAGCTGGCTCACGGAGCCCGTGAAGATGGGGAGCGCGACGAAGAGCCCGAGGAGGAGGTTCGAGCCGCCCAGGAAGAGCGCGTAGGGTACGAAGTACGTCTCCGCGAGCCCCACCATGACGGAGTACGCGGTGCCCTCGATGATGGAGAGGGTCAACGTACGCTCGCGGCGCTCCTCGTTGCTTCGCTTCCGCGGAGCCCGTAGTGTGGCCGCCCCCATCGTTTCCGGAAGATACACCGACTCGTTCACTATCCTCGACCTGTGACCCGTACCTTCGAGCCGCTCCGCAGCCTGGAGCGTCCTGACAAGCATTTTCTCGGCACGGGCGAGGGGGTTCTTTACGCTCCTCCGTTTCCGCTGTTTCAGGACTCCGCCGGGTTCTGGGACGTCTTTCATTACCACCTCCATGCGTTCTCGCCGGGGTTCACGTGGACCCTCCTCGACGAGCGCGGCCTGCCGCTCCGGCTCGAGCGGAAGCGGAGGGAGTGGACCCCGGCCCGGATCCGTACCACGTTCCAGACAGGCGGAGGGATCGCCGTCACCGAGAAGCGGGCCGTCTCCGGGTGGGATTCCCTGCTGGCGCGGGTGAGCGTCAGGAACCTTTCGCGGAAGCGCGTCGAGCTGCGACTCGTCCTCTGGACGGCGGTGCGCGCCGACGGGCTTCGGCCGGGCTCGCCACCGGTCGAGAAGGATGGCCGCATCGCGCAGTGGATTGTCTCGAGGACTCCGTACGATGCGGAGCTGGGTTGGGCCCTGGGCGCTTCGCCGGGCCCCGGCTCGTTCGGCGTCCAGCTCGCCGAGGGGCAGCCCGCGGGCGCCGCCGCGAACCTGCCCGCCTGGGAAATGACCCCGTTCTCGGAACGGCTCCGGAGATCCGCGAGCCTCGGGAACACGGTCCGCGCGACCGGGGTGAGCCCGGAGGGGCTCCTCTACATCGGTATCGAGCGGCGCCTCGTGCTCGAGCCCGGCGACGCGCGGGCCTGCCACCTCGCGCTCGCGCTGGGCCCCGATCCGGGCGCCGCCGCGGAGAACCTCCACCGGACCCTCGAGCCGGAGGACCCCATGGAGGAGGCGGAGGCCCGGTGGCGCAGGTTCTTCGACGAGGTCCCGCGGCTCGAGTGCTCCGACGAGCATGTCCTCGCGGCGTACTGGTACCGGTGGTACGGGCTAAGGCTCAATGCCTTTTCCCGGCCCTTCGGGGCTTACCGGCACCCGGCCGTCTGCGAGGGAATCGAGTACTTCCGCTCCCCCATCAGCTACAGCGCGCAGTGCCACATGCGGGAGATGCGCTGGCATCCCGACGGCGGGCACGCGAAGGGATCGCTCCTCAACTTCATCGAGCACCAGCTCGAGGACGGTTCCTTCCCGGGGCACATCCATCCCCGCGGCCCGGTCCCGCGCACGTTCTACCATGCTGACTGGGGGGCGGCGGCGCTCGACGTCGCGGCCGTGCACGAGGACCGCGCGTTCCTCGAGCGCGCCTTCGAGGGCCTCTCGCGGTACGCGGAGCATTTCATCCGCGACCGCGACGAGGGCGGGACGGGGCTCTTCGACGTGTGGAGCCAGTACGAGACGGGGCAGGAGTACATGAGCCGCTACGTGGCCGCGCGCGCGGAGGAAGCGGGGCGGGTCGCCGACTGGGAGCGGACGATCCGCCTGAAGGGGGTCGACGCGACCGTCTACGCGTATCGGCTCTTCGAGGCGCTCGCGAGGATCGAGCCCTACCTCGGCAGGGGGAGCGGAGAGCACTGGCGGGGCCTGGCGGCGAAAACGGCGGATGCCGTCCGTAGCCGGATGTGGGATCCCGCGACCGGGATCTTCCAGGACCTCCGCGCCGACACGCTGGAGCGGACGGGAGTCCTGGCCGCGACGGGGTTCTATCCCCACCTCGCGGGGATCGCCGGGGAGCCGCACGTGAAGGGCCTCCTCGCGAACCTGGGCGATCCGACCCGCTTCGGGACGCCGTTCCCGGTTCCGGCGACGGCGGTCTCGGATCCGCTCTTCGACGCGGAGGGCCTGTGGCAGGGGAAGCGGCACAACTGCCCGTGGAACGGGAGGGTCTGGCCCATGGCGGTGAGCCACGTCGCGGAAGCCGTCTTCACGGCGGCGACACGGCATCCGGATCCGGCGCTCGACGATGCCGCGCGGAAGCTCTTCGGGAGCTTCATCCGGCTCCTCTTCCTCGAGGGCGATCCGAGGCGCCCGGCCTGCTACGAGCACTACAACCCGTACACGGGCCAGCCTTCCCTCCATCGCGGGATCGACGACTACATGCACTCGACCGTGATCGACCTCGTCATCCAGTACGCGGCGGGCGTCCGGCCCACGCTCGAGGGCCTGGTGTTCGACCCGAGGCCGCTCGGGATCGCATCCCTGCGTCTCGAGAACGTCCAGATGCGCGGGAGGCGCTACGATGTGGAGGTCGAGGGCGGGAGGGCGGTCCTCCGATCGGAAGACCGCACCGTGGCGGAGCGGAGGATGGGTGACGGGCCGAGGCTCGAGCCGATCACAGCTCCTGCCACGGAATAGCCTGCACCCTATCCGTGAGCTGCTCGGGGCGGTCGCACCTGCATACGAGGATTCCACGCCTGGAGCGATCGGGGAACTCGTCGAGGAACGTCTCCAGGTGCCGAGCATCCGTGGGCCGCGGCCTGGCAGTCCACTTCACCTCGATGGGGATGTCCTCGCGCGGTCCTTCCCAGACGTAATCCACCTCGGCTCCATAACTCGTTCGCCAGAAGCTCACGCGATGGGTCCGGCCCAGGTACCCGGCCCGGGCGACCAGCTCCTGCCCCACGAATTGCTCGAGGAGCGGCCCTGCTTCAGCCTCGGAGAGCCGGCTTTCCAGGGATAGACCCGCGGCCGCGTTCCGCACGCCCACGTCGAAGAAGAGGAACCTCGGCGTGGTCAAGAGGCGCTTGCGGCTCGGCCTCCCGTACGCGGCGATCCAGTACCCGGAGAACGTGTCCGCAAGCACCTGATAGAAGTTCTTGAGGGTGCTCGCGGGGACGCCGCTCTCCTGCGAGAGCTTGCTGACGTTGACGGGTCTCCCGGATTCGATCGCCGCCAACCTGAGGAAGACGAGGAAGGGCCCCATATCCCGGATCAAGGATTCGCGGCGAATCTCTTCTTCGAGGTAGTTGCTCACGTAGGATTGGAGCGTCATGTGAGCCGCTGCGGCGCGCTCGCCTCGCACTCCGGGGAGACAGCCCAGGCGGAGGATTCGCGAGAGATCCTGCTCGGGGAAGGAGGGCGCTCCTGGTTCGGGGAGGTCGGTCCGGCGACTCTTCCTGGCCCTGATCACCGGCGAGATGCGCCCGCCCGCGTTTGTTCGTCCGGTCTCCCAGAGGGAGACCGGGTAGAGGTGATAGACATGGCTGCGGCCGGGAAGCAAGTTCGAGGAGCGGACGCGGAGCTTGCGAGCCGAGCTGCCAGTGAGGTAGATCTGCCAGCGGCGAGGCTGGGCATCGTATAGAGCCTGAACCTCATCGAGCAGCGCGGGTACCTTCTGGATCTCGTCGACGATGACGTTCCGGAAGGATCTCGGCAGCGCGCGCACCGAGCGACCGAACGCGCCGGGATCCGCCTCGAAACGCCTTCTCTCCTCGACGTCCTGGAGGTTGTAGAACCGGGTGTCCTCTTCGGGGAGCAAATGGCGCAGCAGCTCCGTCTTCCCGGTCTGCCGGGCGCCGAAGAGGAGGCGGACCTTGTTGCGCGAGACGGCCCCCGCGAGGACCGTTTCGAGGTAACGACGGTAGTACAACACATAGATGTTAATAATCCTTGAAAATTCACATGTCAATGTTGGAATTCAAGAACGCAGATCTGTGCGCGAAGGTGCGCTACGATGTCGGCCGAGCCCATGAAGAACCGTGGGTTGCCTTCGCCGTCCTCGGAATCGCCGTTTCCAATGCGAACGGATCGCCCGTCGAGAACCTGGTCTTCAAGTACCCGGGGTTCCATGAGAACGCCCCCTTGTTGCCGGGCGGCGGTCAACGATTCTTCGATTCAATGTCCGACAGCATCGGGTTCAACCTGAAGCCTGCAGAAGGGGCCGGCAAATTCAAGGTCCGGCTCGCCCCGGGCTCCATCGTCTCCGTGGAGGCGCCGGGTCGGGGCCAGGTCCTCTGCGAGGCGGACAGGATCCTGAAGGAGCGTGCGGTCGTCCTCGAGTGAGCGAGATCGGT
>Ga0075421_100005439_pt1 | contig 15407 bp, 11 predicted proteins | sample SoiMetdeltSBSDD5_FD_75292 | JGI IMG/M metagenome (GOLD analysis project Ga0075421, IMG submission 75292) | Bulk soil microbial communities from a Populus tree surrounding site in Tennessee, USA - Soil MetaG P. deltoides SBSDD5 | ecosystem: Environmental > Terrestrial > Soil > Tree plantation...
CCTTGACCAGCGCCCGGTACGCCGCAGATCTCAACGAGACCAAGCTCCTCGGATCAGCGACGAGCACGGTGCGTACGCCAGACGATACCCTGTTCGCCCAGCTCATCGCCGGCGTTGGTACGACCGTGGGCTTCTTGCATGTGTGGAACATCGTTGCGGGGGATGTGGCGCAGCGCTGGGGTCTGTCCGCGGTCGACACCGCGCGCCTGTTCGCACTGCTGAACGTCGCCATGCATGACGGCCTGCAGACATCGTTCACCACCAAGTTCGCGTATGGGTTGTGGCGGCCGGTGACCGCGATCCGGAGAGCCGCGGAAGACCTCAATCCAGCCACCGACGCCGATCCCGCGTGGACCCCACTACTCGGAACACCGCCCTATCCGTCCTACCCCGGCAACGTGGCTTGCTTCACGGCGGCCGCAGCCAGGGCGCTCCAACTCGTGTTCCAAAGGGACGACATCCCGTTCTCGGTGACATGGCCGCGAACCGGAGGCTTGCCCCCGGTCACGCGCGATTTCTCCGGATTCTGGCAACTGGCCGATCAAGAGGCTCGGAGCCGCATTCACGGCGGCATCCACTTTCAGTTCGACTCGGAGGCCAGCCAGGCCGCGTGTGTGAAGGTGGCAGAGTTCGCACACGCGCGCTTCATGAAACCGACACGGTGAGTTGCGGAGCGATTCCGGTCGTTGAACCCCCCGCTCGCTTCGAACACCGGAAAGAATTTGCAGGACAATGTCGATTTCCGGCAAGCTCGTTCGTCGTCCCAATGAGACGCCAATTGGGCCGGCTCAAACAAGGAGACAGACGATGCGCGTGATGGTGTTCGCGAAAACCACTGAGGACAGCGAAAAGGGCGCGCCCCCCACAGCCGAGGCGTTCGCGGCGATGGACCGCTTCACCGAGGAGCTGGTCAAGGCCGGCGTCTTCATTGCCGCCGCCGGCCTCAAGAACAGCGCCCAGGCCAAGCGCATCATTTGCGAAGGTCCCGGTCGGACGGTCATCGATGGGCCGTTCGCCGAGACCCGCGAGCTGGTCGCCGGCTTCTCGATCTGGGAGGTCAAAGACATGGACGAGGCCGTGGCCTGGGCGAAGCGCAGCCCCAATCCCATGTCGGGGAGGAGCGAGATCGAGATCCGGCCGTTCTACGAGCCGGCGGATCTGGCCGAGTTCATGACGCCCGAGGAGCTCTCGGCGCCCCGTGACGGAGACCGCGGGAAGCTCGGCGTCGCCTGATAGCGCCTTCGCTCGGCTGATCGTTACCGAGCTTCGGCGCGGCCCACCTTCGCTCGGCGGAGTCGTCACCCGAGCTTCGGCGGGCAAGCAGTTGTCTCGCCTGCGGCCTTGGCCGAAAATGCGGTGTGACCGCAGGCGAGACCCACCAGGCGGAAACGCATCAAGCGATAGACGCGACCTTTCGCATCGAACGGGCCAGGCTCATCGCGGGCCTGGCCCGCATGGTGCGGAATGTCGACCTTGCCGAGGAGCTGGCGCAGGACGCGCTGGTCGTCGCCTTGTCCGAATGGCCGAGGACCGGGGTTCCGGACAATCCGGGCGCCTGGCTGATGGCCGTCGCCAAACGGCGCGCCGTCGACGCCTTCCGGCGCGACAAGATGCGCGAGCGCAAGCACGAGGAGATCGCGCGGACGCTGGACGAGACTCGCGACGGCGCGACCAAGGCGATCGACGCGATCGAAGCGGCCATGGACGATGATCTCGGCGACGAGCTGCTGGGCCTCATCTTCACGGCCTGCCACCCCATCCTGTCGCCCGACGCCCGCGCAGCGCTCACCCTCAAGGTCGTCGGCGGCCTGACGACCGACGAGATCGCCCGCGCCTTCCTGTCGAGCGAGGCCGCGATCGCCCAGCGTATCGTCCGCGCGAAGAAGGCGATCGCAAAGGCCGGTTTGACCTTCGCGGTGCCGCGGGGCGCCGAACGTGCGGCGCGGCTGCCCTCGGTGCTCGAGGTCATCTACCTCATTTTCAATGAAGGCTATGCAGCTACCGCGGGCGACGACCTTGTCCGCCCGGGCCTGTGCCTGGAGGCGCAACGGCTCGGCCGCATACTGGCCGGGCTGATGCCCGAGGATGCCGAAGTGTTCGGCCTCCTGGCCCTGATGGAGATCCAGGCGTCGCGCCACAGCGCCCGCACCGGGCCGGACGGCGCCTTCGTACCCATCACCGAGCAGGATCGCGGACGCTGGGACCATTTGCTAATCCTGCGGGGCCTCGATGCGCTGGCCCGCGCCGAAGCGCTTGGCCCCAAGGTGGGCGATGCCGGCCCCTATGTGCTGCAAGCCGCGCTCGCCGCCTGCCACGCCCGCGCGCGCCGGGCCGCCGATACCGACTGGCCGCGCATTGCCGCGCTCTATGACCGGCTGCGCGTCGTGGCGCCCTCGCCCGTGGTCGATCTCAATCGCGCGATCGCCCACAGCATGGCCTTCGGGCCCGAAGCGGGCCTCAGGCTGGTCGACGAGATCGCCAACGCCGCCGCCCTGCGCGACTACGCGCCACTGCCGGCGGCAAGGGGAGATTTCCAGTTTCGTGCCGGCCGACTGGCCGAGGCGCGCACGGAATTCATGGCTGCCGCCACGCTTGCCCGCAACGCGCGGGAAAGGGCATTTCTCCTCGCACGGGCGGACGCCTGCGACAGCAAGCACGCCTGGAGCGTGTTGGCTCGAGCTGTCCTCAACGAGTGAGGTTGGCTGCACGCGTCACGCGCGCGAGGACAATGGGGCACGGCCGAGCAGTCGCTCTCCTCCGGCTTCGCGGAAAACCGCCAGCGCGTGCTGTCGGCCTACCTCCGCTTCCGCCAGGATCGCCTGGAAGCGTGCATCGCTCCGCAGCGGATCGAACGACCGACTGGCCGAGAGCGTCGGGGCCACAAAATACGCCTTGGTGAGGGCTCGTCGAAGATAGAGGAGCCCTTGCTCGTGCTCACCTACATCGCAAAGCAGCCATCCCACCCGAAACACGAATTCCGGGTCGTTATGAAGCGTCAGCGGGCCCAGCGCGGACACGCTGGCGAGCATGTCCCTTGGGCAGCGATCGAGCCAAGCCATGAGGAAGTCGCCCCATGCCTGAAACGCAGTCACGCGCGGCGCCTGGCGCATCTCAGCCAGCAGATGGCGTGACTCGTCTCGACGCCCCATCAGTCCGAGCGCAGTGACACGGGCTTGAATCCACTCGTCGCCGCCCGTGCCGAGCGGCGGCGGCTCCACCGCCAGGAGCCGTTCGAAATCACCGGTCATGAATAGGGTTTGTCCGAGACTCGTGGGGACGTTCGGATCGAGCCGTCGTGCCTCGGTGTGCGCGGCGATGGACTCGTCGTCGAGTCCGCAGTAGCGACACGCTTGGACTAGCCCCGCGAACAGCTCTGGATCGTTGCCAAGGCGGTTGGCTTCGCCCAACAGGCGCACCAGGGCTTGCTGGGACTGACCCATGTCCCCCTCTAGGTTGGCGTAGAACTTGTGCGCGAGGGATAGGCGCGGGTTGATCGCAAGGGCGCGGCCGAAGGCGTGCTGGGCGCGCGACTCGCTGTCTGGCGTCCCGTCGACGAACTTGCCGATCACGCGATGGCAGCGACCAAGGCGAGCCCACGCCGGAGCGAAGCGTGGATCCAGTTCGAGGCAGCGCTCGTACAAATCGCGCGCGCGCGCCAGCCCGCCAAACGTCCGGGCCAATTCGTTCGCGCGGAGGTAGAACTCGTAGGCGCCGGCGTTCTGCGGCGCGTCGGGTGTGGGCGACGCGCCTTCGCCCGTCAGCGGAAGCGACAGCGCTTCCACCACGCGTCGAGCGATGTCGTCTTGTAAGTGGAACAAGTCCCCGAGCGACGACTGCACCGAGTGTGAGGTGAGCAGCGTCCCGTCTGGGGCCTCCACGAGCTGCGCCACGGCGCGCAACTGATCGCCGGAACGCAGCAGCGTCCCGATGACCACGCGGTCCACGTCCGCCTCTACCGCGAGGGCCTTGAGGTCCGGAGGCTGCGCGGCGAAGCGTGCCGCCGTGGCGCTGGAACGCACGATCAGGGAGCCGATGCCCGAGAGTGAGGTCGCGATGGCATCTGGCAGGCTGAACGCGAGAAAGTCCGTGTCGGGATCGGGGCGCAGCACACGAAACGGCAGTACCACCAGACGTGTCAGAGGACGGGCGAGGCCGGCGGTGTGGCCCTCGTCCACACCCCGAACGGCGCGTAGCTCTTTGGCCATCGCGTCGGCCGATGCCGGCCGGTCTTCCGGCCGCTTGGCCAGCGCGCGGCGGATCACACGATCCACCGCGGTCACCGCGGGAGAGCCGGTGAGCGCCGGAGGCTGTTCATGGAGCGTGGCGTGCAGAATATCGACGGCAGTTCGACCCTCAAAAGCGCGACGACCCGCAAGCAGCTCGAACAGGATCGCCCCGGCGGCAAACAGATCGCATCGGCTGTCGACCATCCCACTTGCGACTTGTTCCGGTGCCATGTAGCTCGGAGTGCCCAGCACGGTGCCGGCGTGTGTGAGACTGGTCGCGGTTTGGAGCGACGGCTTCGGCTCTCGCCGCGCCAAGCCGAAGTCGAGCAGCTTCACATTGTGGGGCGTGAGGAACACGTTCGAGGGTTTGAGATCGCGGTGGACGATGCCTCGAGCGTGCAGCGCCGACAGCGCCGCGAGAATTCCGAATTCGATCGGCAGCGCGTCGGCGATGCTGAGCGGGCCCTTCCGCAAGCGCTCGGACAGCGCCTCGCCCTCCAAGAGTTCCATGGCGATGAACAGCTCGCCGTGGTCCTCGCTGATGTCATAGATCTGGCAGACGTTTGGATGATTGACACTCGCCGCGACCCTGGCTTCTCGCCAGAATCTCGTGCGCGCCCGCTCGTCGTTTGCCAAGCACGACATCAGCTTCAGGGCGACCGGGCGCTTGAGCCGATCATCGTGCGCCGCATACACGACCCCCATGCCGCCTTGGCCCAACTTGCGCTCGATCGCGTAATGCCCAATGCGAGCCGGCAGGCCCTCGCGATCCGGCGCGCTCGCGGGGTTCGAAGGGAGATAGGGAGTCATCCGCGCAGTGATCGGAAGCTCGCGCGCAGTTCTTCCGTAAAGATCGTCGGCTGTTCCCAAGCGGCAAAATGACCACCCTTTGCCACTTTGTTGAAGTGGATCAGGTTGGGATACGCCTTCTCCGCCCAGCTCCGCGGCGGTACGTAGAGCTCGTCCGGGAACACGCTCACCGCCACCGGAATGCTGATGCCCTTGGGGGAAAAGTAATTGAACGTGTTCTCCCGGTAGAGACGAGAGGCGGAGACTCCCGTGTTCGTCAACCAGTAGAGCGTGCAGTTGCCGAGGACGTCGTCGCGCGTCAGGCTTTCCGGCGCTCCGTCAATGCACCGCGCAATCAGGTCCAGGCTATAGGGGAAGTCGATCAGCCAGGCCGCCAGGCCGACCGGTGAATCCGCGATGGCGTACAGCGCTTGCGGGCGCGCCGCCATGTAGAGTGCGTATTGAATCTTCTTGTACGCGACCGCCAGCATGTCACAGGCGCGTTTCTCATCGGCCGAGAGGTCGCCAGGCAGGGGGCTGCCTGCCCAGAGCAGCTCGTCGATCTCGGGTGGAACGACGGCGGCCATATTCGTGTGCATGCCGATCAGTCCCGGCGCAGCCTGTGCCGCCATCTGTTCGGTGATGATCGCGCCCCAGTCACCGCCTTGCGCGACGTAGCTCGTGTAACCCAGACGATTCATCAACACCGCCCATGCTCGTGCGATGCGGTCAGGGCCCCAGCCGGTCGCGGTCGGCTTTCCCGAATACCCGTAGCCCGGGATCGACGGAATGACGACATGGAACGCGTCGGATGCGGTGCCCCCATGTGCCGTCGGATTGGTCAGTGGCTCGATGATCTCGAGCAGTGCCAGGACCGAGTACGGCCAGCCGTGCGTGACGATTATCGGCAGGGCGTTCTCGTGTTTCGAGCGGACATGAATGAAGTGGATGTCCAGGCCGTCGATCTCGGTGATGAAATTCGGGAAGGCATTGATCCTCGCTTCGGACCGGCGCCAGTCGTAGTCGTCTGCCCAATAGCGTGCGAGCTTCTCGACCGTCGCGAGCTGCACTCCCTGCGACATATCTGGGACCGGCTCTTTTTCGGGAAACCGCGTCCTCCTGATGCGCCGCCTCAGTTCGGTCAGATCCGCTTCTGGAACATCCACACGAAACGGTCGCAGAGCGGCTGTATCGGTGACGATCTGTTCTACAACGGCATTCATGGCTTCACTCCCCAGAAATGAAGCCCGCAGACCTCTGTCTGCGGGCCCCCGCTTCTTCGGCTAGCCGCGTAGGGACCTGAAACCCGCGCGCAGTTCTTCCGTGAAGATCTTCGGCTGTTCCCAGGCGGCAAAATGTCCGCCCTTGGCAACTTTGTTGAAGTGAACGAGCTTGGGATACGCCTTCTCCGCCCAGCTCCGCGGGGCTGGATAGAGTTCGTCAGGGAACACGCTCACGGCAACCGGGATGGACACGCCTTTGACGTTGAAATACCCGTTGCCGAAATACTCCCAGTAGAGACGGGCGCCAGAGAGCGCCGTGTTCGTCAGCCACGTGTGCGTGATGTTGTCGAGGATGTCGTCGCGCGTAAGACCCTCGGACTGTCCGTCAAAGACGCGCGCGATCAGCGCATAGCTGCGCGCGTCGTGATCGAGGAAATAGGCCGCCAAGCCGACGGGCGAGTCAGCGATTCCGTACAGAGTCTGCGGCCGGAGCCCCATCTGGAACCCGTAGGCGATTCCCTTCTGATAGACGAACCGCACACGTTCGTAGGCGACCTTCTCATCGTCCGAAAGACCCGACGGCGTGGGCGCCCCTGAAAAGGCGGCCGCGTCGATATCGGCTGGAATGACGCCGGCCATGTTGGTGTGGATGGCGAGCAACCCTTTCGGAGCTTGCACGCCCATCAGGTCGGTGACGACCGCGCCCCAATCACCACCCTGCGCGACGTACCGCTCGTACCCGAGGCGCTTCATCAACTCGGCCCAGGCACGGGCGATACGGCTGGGGCCCCATCCGGTCTCGGTCGGCTTGCCCGAGTACCCGTAGCCCGGCATGGACGGAATCACCACGTCGAAGGCGTCCGACGCGGTCCCGCCGTGCGCCGTCGGGTTGGTCAGAGGGTCGACGATCTTCATCTGCTCGATGACCGAGCCTGGCCACCCATGCGTGACGATGAGCGGCAGCGCATTTTCATGTTTCGACCGTACATGGATGAAATGGATGTCGAGTCCATCGATCTCGGTGACGAATTGCGGTAGGGCGTTGAGCCTGGCCTCGCACTTGCGCCAGTCGTACTCAGTCGCCCAATAGCGCGCGAGAGCCTGGGTTGTCGCGAGTTGCACGCCTTGCGATTCATCCGTCACGGTTTCGCGATCGGGCCACCGGGTCGCGTTGATGCGCCGCCGCAATTCGGTCAATTCCGTCTCGGGAACCTCGACATGAAACGGGCGAATCGCGCTCTTCTCGGTCGCCTGCTCGGTCGGTCGTTCGCCAACAATCGTTGGTGTCATGCTGACCTCCTCTTCGACCGCATCAAACCAGACGCGCGACTTCCGATCCATCAGACGAAGGTATCGACGATACCTTCGTATCACTCCGCAGCCACGCTCACCATTGGCGGCCCGGCCTGAAATGTGAATGGGCCCGCCGCGATGTCGCTCGGTCGCACGACGCGAGGCGAAGCGCCGTCCCTCGTGTCAGCGCTTGGCGTCGATGGGGAGCGAACTATCCGGCGACGGATCTCGCTCGATGGGCGACGCAGCAGCCGGTCTTCAAGTTTACGGAGGCCAAAGCGGCGCAGTTCTCAACCCATTTCGTCTCGCCTGGCTCGGCTCCCTCGCTCATCGTGCACGGCGACGCCGACACGGCCGTCCCGATGGACCAGGGGGAGACGATGTACGCGGCGTTGACCAAGGCGGGCGTGCCTGGGTCATTCATTCGAATCAACGGCACGGGACACAAATTCGAGGGCACCGCTCCCGCCGATCTCGAGCGCGCCTATGCCGCACTGATGCGGTGGTTCGAGCAGCATCTTGGGAGCGCCGCGAAGTAGAGCCTGCTCGGGCACAGCGTCGCCCGAATTGCGACCTCATTCCGCTCTGAGGACCGACATCGGCGCCACTCGAACTGCTCTGACCGTTGGCACCAGTGAGCCGGCGAATGCCGTCAGCAGGGCAACGGCGACGCCCGCGGTGAAGGTCGCGGGATCGGCCGGTCCGATACCGAACAACAGTGCGCTCATGCCGCGGCCTGCCGCGTACGCGCCGAGCACGCCCGGCACGATCCCGAAGAGCGCCAAGCGCATGCCGTCGGCCAGAATCATCCCGCCGACCTGCGACGGCTGAGCGCCAAGCGCGAGGCGCACGCCAATCTCCAGCGATCGCTGCGACACCGTATAAGCGAGCAGCCCGTAGATGCCGACCGACGACAGCAGCACGGCCACCGCCGCAAGCACGCCGAGCACCTGCAGCTGGGCGCTTCGGCTCGCGGTATCGCCCGCGAGCACGGCCTCCATCGGCCGGATGTCGGAAATCGGCTGCTCGGGATCGGCCGCGCGAACGATCTCGCGGACCGCCGGGACGAGCGCGTCGGTGGGACTCGAATGTCGAATCACGAGATCCTTCGGGTCGCGCGTCGTCGGCGCCGCTTCGGGAATCTGCGCCGCGGGAAGGTAGATCTGCGGCTCGTTGTTCCGCTCGAGCCCGCGAACGCGGACGTCGCCGACCACGCCCACGACGGTCCGCGTCTGCCCGCCGTGCCGGAACGTCTTGCCGATCGGATCCTGACCGGGCCAGTAGCGATCGACGAACGACGTACTGACCACGGCGACCCAGGCGCGATCGCCGGTGTCGCCATCGTCGACGTCCCGGCCGCGCCGCAGGGGAATGCCCATCGCGTTGAAGTACCCGGGCGTGACCCACCGGTGGCTCACGCCGGCGCTTCGGGCGCTGCGAACGTCCTGGCCGGGAATCTCAACGGCAGTGACGATGCCCGTCATCACCATCGGCAGGCCGCTGATGAAGCCGGCGCTCTGCACGCCCGGCAGCGCACGCACGCTGGTCAAGACGCGCGCGTAGAACTCGCCGCGACGCACGGGACTGTCGTACTTGGGGCGCGGCAGCGCCGTCCTGAGCGTCAGGACGTTCTCGGCGACGAATCCCGGATCGATCGCCTGCACGCGCCACACCGCGCGAATCAGGAGGCCGGCGGTGATCATGAGGATCACCGACATGGCGACTTCGATCGTGACGAGCGCTGCGCGCACGCGCTGCCTGGCGCCGCCGCCAGTCCGCGCACCGTCGCGCAGTGCGGCGAACCCAGTGCGTCCCGCCCGTAGCGCGGGAAATATGCCGAAGCCCAGAGCGGTGATCGCGGTGAATGCTGCCGCGACGGCGAGGACGCGGAGATCGAGACTGGGCTGAGTCGCGACCGGCAACGTCGGCGGCACCAGCGTCGAGAACAGCGGCACGGCGAGCGCCGCGATCACGAGGCCGACCGCTCCGCCGAGGAGCGTCAGGACGATCGTCTGCGTGATCAGCTCCCGCACGAGCCGCTGCCTCCCGGCGCCGAGTGCGGCTCGCACGGCCAGCTCGCGCTCGTGCGCCGCCGCTCGCGCGAGCAGCAGGTTGGCGAGATTCGCGCACGTGAGGAGCAGCAGACACAGGCTGGCGCCGCTCAGCGTGATGAGCATCAGCCGGAAGCGCGGCGACATGTTGTCGCGCGTCCGGTAAAAGCTGATGCCCGTCTCCTCGTTCGTGTCGGGATAATCGCGGGCGAGGCGCTCGGCCACCGCGGTCAGCTCCGCGCGGGCCTGCTCGAAGGTCGCACCCGGCTTCAGACGGGCGACGCCCTCGATGTAGCTGTTGCCGCGGCTCGCGTAGTCATCCTCCTGAAATGTCAGCAGCGTCCACATCTGCTGGCCGCGCGTCGGGAAGTAGAACCCGCGCGGCATGACGCCGATGATCGTGTACGACCGCCCGTCGAGATTCACCTTCTGACCGACGATGTCGGCCCGGGCGCCGAACTGAGACTGCCACAGGCCGTAGCTGATGACGGCGCCGTCGGCGTCCGCGGTGCCGGCGTCGAAAACGCGGCCCAGGAGCGGGCGGACGCCGATCACCGGCAGCACTTCGGCAGTGACCTGCGCCGTGTCGAGGCGCCGCGGCTCGCCGGCGCCGACGAGGTTCACGGTGCCCCCGGTGAACGCGCCCATGTCCTGCAATGACGAGCTCAGACTCTTGAAGTCGCGATAGTTGGCCGGTGACAGCTGGTTCATGCAGCCCCACCCGCCGCCGCCCCGGCGCGGCCCCTCGCAGAGCCGCACGAGGGAATTGGCATCGGGGAACGGCAGCGGCCGCAGCAGGACGAAGTCCGCGACCGAGAATGCGGCGGTATTTGCCCCGATCCCGAGCGCCACGACGAGGATGATGGTCAGCGCAAAGCCGGGCGAGCGGTGCAGGGTGCGCGCAGTGAAGCGCAAATCCTGCTTCAGGATGTCCCAGTGAGCTGCGAGGGGCAGAGTCATGATGAAAACGTTAGACGGCGGCGCGACCGGGCGGTTGGCTTGTTCGCGCCACCGCCATGAAATGGGTGCGCAACGTGCGGCGAGGCCCTTCGCCGGGCGACAGCAGCCGCGGAACGGCCGGTATGAAATGCGGCCGTCTTTCAAGCGGACCGGACTAAACTCTGACGGGCGCAGGAGACTGGATCATGAATCGACGACGCTTCACGCAGCAGCTGGCGGCCGCTGTCGCCGCGATGTCGCTCGGTCGCACCACGCGAGGCGAAGCGACGTTCCTCGCGTCAGCGCCTGGCGTCGATGGAGAGCGCATCAACCGGCAGCTGCTCGAACTGGCGCAGTTCGGGAAGAATCCGTACGGCGGCGTCAGCCGCGTGGCCTACTCGGAGTTCGACCGACAGGGCCGCGAGTGGGCGATGAAAGTGATGCGCGAGGCGGGTCTCGCGGTGAGTATCGACGCCGCCGGCAACATCTTCGGCCGGCGACCCGGGAGCGTGGCCACGCTCAGCCCGCTCGTATTCGGGTCGCACATTGACTCGGTGCCCGACGGCGGCAACTACGACGGCGACGTCGGGTCGCTCAGCGCGATCGAGGTCGCGCGGACGCTGGCGTCGAACAACCTCGTGACCAGGCATCCGCTGGAGGTGGTCATCTTCCAGAACGAGGAAGGCGGCACGGTCGGGAGCCGCGCGCTCGTCGGCGAGCTGACCGCGGACGATCTGCTCCTCAAGACACACAGTGGCAAGACGATCGGCGATGGCGTCACGTTTCTGGGCGGCGACCTGTCGAAGCTCGCCTCGGTAAAACGGACGGCTGGCGACGTGGCCGCGTACGTCGAGCTGCATATCGAGCAGGGCGGCAACCTCGATCGCGAGAAGATCGACATCGGAGTGGTCGAGGGCATCGTCGGGATCGGCCAGTGGGAAGTGACCGCCGGAGGTGTCGCCAACCACGCCGGTACGACCGCGATGAGCGACCGCCGCGACAGCCTGCTCGCGACGGCCCGCTACATCGACATGGTGAATCGTGTGATTAGGAGCACGCCGGGCCGGCAGGTCGGCACCGTCGGACGCGTGCAGGCTTTTCCGGGCGCGCCGAACGTGATTCCGGGCAAGGTGATCTTCACGCTCGAAATCCGCGATCTCGACCAGGCCAAGGTGGAGGCGCTCTCCACCCGGGTGCGCGCCGAGGGTGAGGCCATCGGCCGCGATACCGGATGCACGTTCGCGTATACATCGCTGCACCACAGCCGCCCCGCCGTGTGCGACGACCGCGTGAAGGACGCGATCGAGACCTCGGCCCGCGGGCTCGGCTTGTCCTCCCGGCACCTGCCGAGCGGGGCCGGCCACGACGCGCAGCACATGGCCCGCCTCGGCCCGACCGGGATGATTTTCGTGCCCTCGGTGGGCGGGATCTCGCACGCGCCGAACGAGTTCACGAAACCGCAGGATGTCGTGAATGGCGCCAACGTCCTGCTGCAGACGATCCTCGCGCTCGATACCGCTGCATGGACCTGAAGTCGGCCCGTGTCCCCGGAACCGCGCCCGTGTCCGACGTCGTGTTGAGCCTGGGCCCGTATCGATTCGGCGCCCGGTTCGAGTCGAGCGCCGCGCCGCGCACCTGTGCGGCGTTCCGCGGTCTACTCCCTTTTACGAGCCAGGTGATTCACGTGCGTTGGAGCGGCGAGGCCGTGTGGGCACCCCTCGGCGATTTGTCGATCGGCGTCGCGCCCGAGAACGCCACGACCTATCCACATCCCGGCGAAGTGTTGTGGTATCCGGGCGGCGTGAGCGAAACGGAGCTGCTCATCGCCTACGGGCGGACGCACTTTGCCAGCAAGGCCGGATCGCTGGCCGGCAACCACTTTCTGACGATCACGTCTGGCCTGGAACACCTGCCCGAGGTCGGCCGGCTCGTGCTCTGGCAGGGCGCGCAGTCGTTGCGCATCGACGCCGCCTGAGCTCGCTTCACGATCGCCTATCGCGCTTCCGCTGCCCAGGCGATGAAGTACCGCAGCTCGTCGGTGTAGCGTCGCCTGATCAGCGCTCCCCACGTCGGCTCTCGCGCGAGATCGGCCTCGACCGATTCCGCCCAGCGTTTCTGCTCGTCGGGTCCCGACCAGCGCGCGTAGGGCGGCATCTCCGGCTTCTGCCGGGGTGTCTCCTCGAACGTCGCCAGGAACTCGGCCAGTTCGGATTTGAAGTGGCCGATCAGCTCGCGCGTCAGTACCACCGTCGTACTGTCGGTGGAAACCAGCTGGCGTCCGTCGACGGCTGGCGCAACCAGTCGATTGATCACCGACGAAAGATTGCTCAAGGTGCCCTGCCAGGTGTCGGGTTTGCCGGAGAGATCGGACACGGTGGCTTTGCGCCGGTTTTGATCGAGCCCGAACAGCTGCGGCACCGGGAATGCGTCGACGTGCAGCCGACTCCATGCGTTGTGCACGCGCGGCGCGTACACGAGCTCGACGTCGACCGACGGATGGGTCTCGATCGGGAACGGCAGATGGACGTGCAGCTTGCCGGGAATCACGAGTCGGCCGGGGGCGTCCGAGCGGATCACACGAAGCGGAGACGCGCGATAACTGACCGGATGCACGGGGTTTGGCCGGGAGCCGGAGTGATAGAACGCGACGTAGATCGGATCGACCGGTGCGTTCGCCTCGTCCACAAACGTGTAGGTACGCGCGCAGCTGTAGGAGACGCTGCCCGCGACGAGCAGCAGGGCAATCACAATGGCGGCGAGTCGAAGGCGCCTCATGATGGAACGATCGATGCGATCGAAGGGCTACGCCCGCGAGAGATTACGCCAACAGGTGTCAGTGGTTCAACGCCGCCTGCCAATTGAAGACGACTGTGAACGGCGACAGCGACTCGGCTCAGGTAGCAGCGTTCGCTGGCGATCAACCTTGGGCGAGAGACGGCTCACATGAGCCGTCTCTTTCGGTTTCGCGCCGTTCACCGCGTGGGTGACGCGCCGGCGAGCCGACGGCGAACTTCGTCCGCCGCGTTCAGCCTGATCGTGACGTGGTTGGGCCTCTGCCGATGGCGCGTGCCGGCCGGCATCAGGTACGCGCGCACCGGCCGGATCGATGTCGAAATTGGAGAGCGAGCGTCGGGCGGTTACTGCTCGCTCCGAGAGCTGGTCTGGGTCGAGCCTCGGCTTCGCACCGCGGTGAACGTCAACCGCACCGAGCCGATGCGAATCGAGTCCCCATCCACGAGCTGGACGGAGCCGTCCACGCGGTGATCGGCGACGAACGTGCCGTTCCTGCTCTCGAGATCCTCGATCGTGGCGTCGTCACCCGCGATGCGGATCCGGGCATGACGCCTCGACACGTCCGACGAGTCGAGAAACAGCTCGAGGCCGGGATCGCGACCCAGGACGTACTCGCCGTCCGGCAGGCCGATCCGCCCGCCGGCCCAGACGAGGCGGAAGCGGGCATCCTTGCCGCGAATGGTCCGCGTCGCGGGCGGGTCCGCATTGACGTTCCGGAACGCGTAGCCGAATCGGTGCACGGTGCGGACGAAGCGGGGATGTGTTGCACGTTCACCGAGCGCGTCCCGGATCTCAGCGATCAGATTGACGAGATTCTTTTCGACGACGAACGTATCGGGCCACAGCTGCTCCTGCAGCACGGACTTCGAGAGCGCCTTGGGGCTGTGCTGGACCAGCACCTCGAGCAGCTGATACGCCTTCGGTGAGAGGAGTACGGGCTCATCTCGGCGTCGCAGCTCGCGCGCGTCCACATCCAGCACGAATTCGCCGAAGGACACGACACTCACCTCAGCCCTTCGACGATGAACAGTCGGGAGAGGAAGCGCACGTAATCATGGCAGTATGACAGCCCATCCGGCGTGACGAGAATCCTGATCACGCTGTCGATGCCCACCAGATCCGACGGTTGCATCGTCTTCCAGGCCTGGCGTTCGCCCGTCGCCGTGGTGACCCGATCGACTGCCGGCGGCCAGGCGTTGGTTCGCCATACGTAGAGCACGGCACCATCCCGACTCCACTGCACGGGCCGATCGTCGGCATTCAGGAATGTCAGAGGCACGGGTGGACCTTCGTCGACTGCATAGTTGAAGAGCCGCTCTCCCGTCCAACCGATCACATGGCGGCTGTCCGGCGTGGCAAGTGCGGTCGTCCCGACACCTTCGGGTGAGATCGCGCGAATCGAACCCGTGTCGATGTCCTGAACATAGATGCGGGCACGGCGCTCCTTTTCACTGCCTCCAAAGACGATCCGGCGGCCATCCGGGAGAAAGTTGGCCTCATTCCGTCTCACGAGCGGGCCCGACGGAAGCGTCTTCGGTGAGCCCGCACCCGTGGGCAGCAGTATCCAGTGCTGCCGCGTGGGCACCTCGGTCGTGAGCACCCACTTTCCATCGGGCGACAGATCTTCGCCATAGCCCTCGCCAAGCCGAATGGCATCTGAACCATCCGTCTTGCGAACGTAGATGGAGCCGGACTTGCCCGCGCCGCTCAGCAACTCGCTCAGCAGCACCGTTTGACCGTCGGCCGAGAGCGCTTCGGGCGCGGAGCCGTCGAGCCAGGACAGCTCTCGAAGTTGTCCTTGTCCGGGTGCCATGCACGAGCATCCCATCCGCCCGTCGTGCGTGGCGATCAAGGCGCGGCCGTCGCGGAGCACGTCCAGAATGGCCAGTGCCGCGCCGGCAGAGTAGTAAAGGACGCGCTCCTTGCCGGCGAGCGAGACCGCGCGTATCGTCGCCGGTGAAACCTCGTTTGCCCGAGGCGACGCAGCGAACCACACCTCATCGCCCGAGGGAGACCACGCGACGGTGGCGAGCTCTCCAGACGCCGAGGACAAGGTCGTCTTGTTTCCCGCGCGGTCGAGAACGGCGATGTGC
>Ga0075421_100005444_pt1 | contig 15401 bp, 12 predicted proteins | sample SoiMetdeltSBSDD5_FD_75292 | JGI IMG/M metagenome (GOLD analysis project Ga0075421, IMG submission 75292) | Bulk soil microbial communities from a Populus tree surrounding site in Tennessee, USA - Soil MetaG P. deltoides SBSDD5 | ecosystem: Environmental > Terrestrial > Soil > Tree plantation...
TCCAGTGCGTGGTGCACAGTTTTCCGTCGAGGACGCCCGCCTCGCCTAACGCGAAGGCGCCGGTGCACACCGAGCACAGCTCCGCGCCGGCCCGGTGTGCCTGGCGCAGCCACGCCACGAGCCTCGCCGGCACCTTCGCCCTCCTCGGCGGATACCCCGGGACGATGATCAGATCACCGCGGCAAGCTTCCGGAAGCGGTTCGAGGCGACTCAACCCGAGCCCCTGCGCCGACGGGACCTCGGGCGTCGCCGCGCAGTACGAAATCTCGTACGGCACCCCGAGCAGCGTCGCTTCGTAGAACGCCTGCATCGGGCCAGCGAGATCGAGAATCTCGCATTCGGGAAACAGCGCGAAGATCGTACGCCGGGGCGTCGAGTTGGTCGTGCGGATCATGCGACGAGGGCAGGGAGCTTTCCTGACTTTTCTGATGCCGTGAGCGCTTCGACCTCGCGAATGAGCGTCGCCGTCTTCACGACTCGCGCGAACCGCTTGCGCAGCGCATAGACGGTGCGCTCCTCGATGGCGTCGACGCCGAGCTCCTCGCCGGGCACGTCCCAGTTGCGGATGGGAAACGTCATCGTGGCGTCGATCACGAAGTCGACGGCGTAACCAAGGTCGGCGGCGACGCGCGCAGTGGTCTCGCAGCACTGCTCCATCTGAATGCCGGTGATCGCCAGCCGCCTAACGCCGAGCGCGAGGAGCTGCCCCTGGAGTGTCGTGCTCGTGAAGGCGTTGCGCGTGTCCTTGAGGAGCACGGGCTCGCCGGGATTCACCTGGATGAAATCCATGAGCCGGAGATGCGGGCCATCGCGCTCGAACCCCGGATCGCCGTCGGTGTGAAGGAAGAAGAAGACTGGCAGACCCGCGGCGCGGTGCGCGTCGATCAGCGCGGCGACGTTACGCTCGAACCCGCGATTGTTTCGGCGCTCCCACTTGGGGTCGACCTTGAACGAATCCTGCGCGTCGATGACGAGCAGAGCAGACTGTGAGAGCGGCACTTCATCTATGGTCAGCATGTGATGGCCTCAGGGTGAAAGGTGCCCCGAAGGTGCTACATTCGGCCAGCAGGCGGAGGCTACTGTCATGGACGAAGGCCGGTAAAATCCGGCCACCACGCGGGAATAAGGGAATCGGGTATCGTGGGCAGGGTCGAACGACCCATTCGCCCGGAAGGCTTCGGCAGCAGATTAAAGTTGCGTTTTTTCAAGGGGTCAGACTCCTTGAACGCGGGTTTTCAAGGGGTCTGACCCCTTGAAAAACGCGCAGACCGGCGGGCTCCGGAGAGCTTCAATGCGTATCTCGATATTGGCCTCGATGGCGGCGGGCGCACTCATCGCGATTGCGCGCCCGCTTCACGCGCAGACCGAGGCGGTCCTTCGACAGGCGTTCGAGGGAAAGGTCGTCGCCGTAAAGATCGACATGCCGGCGACGCAACGTGGTGTCGACGTGTACCCACTCGACCCCATGCCGATCGACTTCCGCGAGGTCGCGCAGCGCCTCAAGGACAACTCGACGGCGCTCAGGATTGGCCAGCAGGTGATGGTCACCAAGGTCGTGGTCAAGAAGAACTCGCACATCGAGTTTCAGCTGGGCGGCGGCGGGTACGGTACGGCCGGCGACAACACCTCGACCGACGTGACTGTGGTGAGCCAGGGCGAGACCAAGGCCGAGAAAGCTCTGCGTGACTCGATCAAGCACGCGCCCGGCCCCACGAAGCGGAAGCAGTTCGAGAAGGAGCTCGCGAGCCTTCGCGAGGAGCGCGAGCGCGAGAACGCGCGTGCCGAGGCGGAGGCGAAGCAGGCGCAGTCGGTGATGGAGGCCAACCTCCGGGCGAAGCGCGCCGAGAGCGGGAGCCGGTTCAATGTGCGCTATCGGAACGGCATACCCGGCGATGCGCTGACGCCGGACGGCCTCATGCGCGCCTTGGGGCAGTACGTCGATTTCGGGTCAACATCCAGCGTGGCCTCGTCAGGCGTGGTGTTGTCGCTGAGAAAAGGGTTGCTGTTGGATGAGGTCGAGACGCTGCTCGGACCCGCGGCGACCGCGTCGGAAACGAAGGAGGGGAGGCTTACCGTTCTGAACCGCACGTACAAGAAGGACGGCCAGAAAGTCTCGGCGAGCTTCGTGAATGGGGTGTTGATCGACTTCGCCATAACCCCACAGTAGCCGTCGCGATCTGGCTTCAGAACTGGAACATCAGGCTCGGCCTCCCACTCGGCAGTTTTTCCGGAATCAATCGCCGCAAGCGCTGGGGTCGGGCGGCGGGGTCCAACAAGCCGTCTCGCACGAAGTCGACGAGCGCGTCGAGCTCCGAGTCGGAGAGCACGACCGGTGTGCGCAGTCGCCGGTCGAGCCGCTCGAGCACCGGCGCGATGGGGCCCCCTAGTCCCCAGTCCCAGTCCCCAGTCCCCAGTCCCCAGTCCCCGCTTCTGTTCGTACCTTTGCTCCATGCTGAAGACAACCCCGTTTCACGCCCGGACGGCCCCGCTCGTTCGCGCCCAAACGTGGCGCCGATGGGCTGGCTACCAGGTCGCGAGCGCGTACGACCCACACCCCGACCGTGAGTACGCCGCCGTGCGCAACGCGGCCGCGCTGTTCGACGTCTCCCCGCTGTACAAGTACCTGATCCGCGGGCGGGACGCGGCGCGACTGCTCGACCGCATGGTCACGCGCGACGTCACCAAATGCGCAGTTGGCCAGGTTCTCTACACACCCTGGTGCGACGCGCACGGCAAGACGATCGACGACGGGACGATCAGCCGCCTCGACGAGTCGACCTACCGCCTCACGAGTGCCGAGCCGAACGTGCGATGGCTGGCGATGAACGCCGTGGGCATGGAGGTGACGATCGAGGAAGTCTCTTCTCGCGTCGCCGCGCTCGCTCTGCAGGGCCCGTTGTCCCGCACGATCCTCCAGAACCTGACGCCGGCCGACCTCGGCCGGCTGAAGTATTTCCGGCTCGTGCAGACCACAGTGCGGGATATCCCCGTCACCATCTCTCGCACGGGATACACGGGAGACCTCGGCTACGAGCTCTGGGTGGATGCGGAGCGGGCGGTTCCGCTGTGGGACGCGCTCATGGCGTGCGGTGAGGGATTCGGGATCACGCCCGCCGGCATCTGGGCGCTCGATCTCGCACGCATCGAAGCCGGCCTGGTGATGCTCGATGTCGACTACTTCTCTGCCCACCACGCGCTCATCGAGGACCAGAAGTCGTTCCCCGACGAGATCAACCTGGCGTGGACGGTGAACCTGGATAAAGGCCCCTATAATGGTCGTCGCGCGTTGCGAAAGGCACGTGCGGGCAAGCAGGCGTGGGCGTTCGTCGGGATCGAGGTGAACTGGGAGTCGCTCGAGCGGCTGTACGCGAAGCGCGGTTTGCCGCCTCACCTGCCTAACGTCGCGTGGCGCACGAGCGCCCCGGTCTATCGCGACGGCGAGCAGATCGGCTACGCGACGAGCGGATGCTGGTCGCCGCTGCTCAAGCGCTCGCTCGCGCTTGCCCACGTTCAGTCGCCACACTACGAGCCCGGCACGCAGGTCGAGATCGAAGTGACCGTGGAGCACCATCGCGAGCAGGCAGACGCCGTCGTCCGCAAGCTTCCCTTCTACGACCCGGAGCGAAAGCGCGCATGAGCGCAGCGACCACGTCGAGCGGGAACGGTCGTTACGACGCGATCGTGATTGGCGGGGGGCACAACGGGCTCGTCGCCGCGGCGTACCTCGCCCGCGCAGGGAAGAAGGTCGTCGTGCTTGAACGGCGGTCGCTGGTCGGCGGCGCGGCGGTCACGGAGGAAATCGTTCCGGGGTTCAAGTTCTCGGTGTTCTCGTACGTCGTGAGCCTGCTGCGGCCCGAGATCATCCGCGATCTCGATCTGCCAGCGCACGGCCTCCAGATCCTCCCACTCGAGAGCACAGTCACGCCCCTCGACAACGGCGACTACCTCGCCGGTTGGAGTGACGCGGACGAGACTCGCCGGGAGATCGCGCGTCACTCGCCGCACGACGCGGAGGCCGCCTCGCAGTTCGGGCGGCTCATGCACCACATGGCGATGGCCGTGAAGCCTATCCTCGGGATGGTGCCGCCGGATCCGGCGTCGCTCGCCCCGTCCGACCTGCGCGGCCTCATGAAGCTCGGCGGCCATTTCCGGTCGTTAGGTGCCGAGCGGTTCCACGCACTGTTCAAGCTCATGACCATGAGCAGCGCGGATTACCTCGACGAGTGGTACGAGTTCGATCCCCTGAAGGCAACGAAGTCCGCGAGCGGCATCATCGGCACGTTTCTCGGGCCGCGCTCACCGGGCAGCGCGTACGTGCTCCTTCATCACTACATGGGGGAGATCGACGGTGCCTTTCGCGCCTGGGGCTTCCAGAAAGGCGGGACCGGAGCGATCAGCGAGTCGATCGCTCGCGCGGCGAAGTCGTTCGGGGCCGACGTCAGAACCGACGCTGCGGTCGCGCGCGTGCTCGTGCGCGATGGCCGGGTCACCGGAGTGGCACTCGAGAGCGGTGATCAGATTTCAGCACCAATCGTGGTGTCCGGCCTCGACCCGAGGCGCACGTTCATCGATCTCATCGAGCCGAAAGAGCTGCCCGATGATCTCGTTTCGACGATCGCGAACTTCCGCTTCCGTGGCTCGTCGGGCAAAGTCAACCTCGCGCTCGACGCGCTGCCCAACTTCACCTTTCTGAAGGAGAGGACCGGCTATCGGTCGCCGCTCATGGCAAACGCGCTGCGCGGCGCGATCTCGATCAGCCCGAGCGTCGCGTACCTCGAGCGCGCGTACGACGATGCGAAGTACGGCGAGTTCTCGCGCAACCCGTACATGGACATCGTCATTCCGTCGATGATCGACCCGGGGATGGCGCCGCCCGGCAAGCATGTGATGAGCATCTTCGTCCAGTATGCACCGTACCACCTGAACGGCGGCTGGACCGACGAGAAGCGCGAGGCGTTCGGCGACGCCGTGATCGATACGCTCGAGCGCTACGCGCCGAACATTCGCTCGGTCATCCGACACCGCCAGGTGCTGACGCCGGCGGACATCGAGCGCATCACCGGGCTTTCCGAGGGAAACATCTTCCAGGGCGAGCTCGCGCTGCATCAGCTCTTCTTCCTGCGGCCGGCGCCGGCGTGGGCCAAGTACCGCACGCCGGTGAAAGGCTATTGGCAATGCGGTGCGGGCACGCACCCGGGTGGCGGCATCATGGGCGCGTCGGGTCGCCTCGCCGCGCTCGAGATCCTCGCGCGAGGAGCCTGACGATGACGACGACACTGGACGCGATCGTCATCGGCGGCGGCTCGAACGGTCTGGCGGCGGCCACCACGTTAGGCAGGGCTGGCCGCCGTGTGCTCGTCCTGGATGCCGCGGCGGCGCCCGGTGGCGTCTCGCGACCCATCGAGTTCTACCCGGGGTTCCGCGGGTCGCCGCTCGGCCTCGACAGCGGATGGCTGCCGCCGGCCGTGGCTCGTGGGATCGGCATGGGCATCGGCGATCTGGTCGATACGGAGCCGGCCGTGGGCGTCACGATCGCGACGGGGGCGGGCGAACCGCTCGCGCTGTCCTGCAACCCTCGCGGCGCGGCGGACAGGATCCGGCGCCTCTCGACGAAGGATGCCGACCGTTGGCCCGCGTTCGTCGCGCGGCTCCGTGCACTCGCGGGGTTCCTCGAGTCGCTGTACCAGCTTCCGCCACCAGACCTCGATGCTGGATTGTCATTCGGCGAGATCGCTCCACTCCTCGGGCTCGGCCGCCGGTTTCGCTCGTTAGGCCGCGATGACATGACGGAGCTCCTGCGCGTTCTCCCCATGTCCGTGCAGGATCTGGTGGATGAGTGGTTCGAGCACGAGACGGTAAAGGCCGCGATAGTGGCCGGAGGCGTGCGCGACATCCGACAGGGTCCGCGGTCAGGTGGAACGTCGTTCGTGCTGTTGCACCATCTGGTCGGCGCGCCGCCGGGCTCCGTCCGCGCGCGCGGTTGGTGGCGGGATGGACCCGATGCCTTCATGGTCACCGCGGAGGCGCTGGCGCGAAAGGCCGGCGTCGCGATCAGAAACGGCGCCGAAGTCACGCAGATCACAGTGCGGGACGACGCGGTAACGGGCGTCGTGCTCGCGAACGGCGACGAAATAAACGCGCCGGTCGTGATCTCGACGGCCGATCCGGTACGCACCATGCTCCAGATGGTCGATCCCGTGTGGCTGGATCCCGAATTCCTGCACGCGGTTCGCCAGATCAAGATGCGGGGGTGCACGGCATTCGTGATGTACGCGCTCGATGGTGTGCCCGAGGTCACCGGCTTGCAGGATCCGAAGGCTGCCCTTGCGAGCATGGTAACCCTCACGGCCACCACCGAGGCGCTCGAGCGGAGCTACGATGCGGCGAAGTACGGGCGCGTGTCGGAGCACCCGCACGTGGAGTTCACCATCCCATCGCTGCGCTGGCCGCGGCTCGCGCCCAACGGCAAACACGTTCTCGTCGCGAGGGCGCAATATGCGCCCTACACCCTTGCCGATGGCGCAACCTGGGACGGCGCTCGCTCGTCTTTACTGGCCGACTGTGTGACATCCGTCATCGGTCGCGTGATACCGCGGTTCGCCGACCAAATCATCGGCTGTGCGGTGATGACGCCCCTCGATCTCGAGCAGCAGTTCGGGCTGACCGAGGGGGCTGTTACGCAGGGCGAGATCACGCTGGACCAGATCTTGTTCATGCGCCCGGTGGCCGGCTGGGGACGTCACGCGATGCCCATCGATGGTCTCTACCTCGGCGGCGCGGCAGCGCATCCGGGCCCGGGGATTCTCGGCGGTCCCGGCTGGCTGGCGGCGAAGAGAGCTCTGAAATGATTCACGAAGTTGTCATCCTGAGCGAAGCGAAGGATCCTCAGGGTCCCGATAGAAATCCCTCTTTCGGGAGGATGAAGATCCTTCGGCTGACGCCTCAGGATGACAGGGTTGTGCTACCATGACCACCTTCCACCGCACAGTCACCACCTACAAGCACGGTGCGCAGACGATGCCGGGCGAGTACTACACCTCGCCCGACATTTTCGCGGAGGAGACGGAGCGCATCTTCGCGCGGTCGTGGCACTGTGTGGGCAGGGCGAGCGCGCTCGCAAATGCCGGAGACTACGTCCTTCGCACCATCGCCGGCGAATCGGTCATCATCCTGCGTGACCGGGGCGGCGATCTCCGCGCCTTTTTCAACGTCTGCCGTCATCGCGGCACACGGCTCTGCGAAGCGGCGAAAGGGCACTTCTCTGAAACTATTCAGTGCCCGTATCACGCCTGGACGTACACGACCGACGGCCGCCTCATCGGCGCACCGCAGATGCAGGATGTCGCCGGGTTCGACAAGCGTGACTACCCGCTGCACTCGGCTGCCCTGGCCGAGTGGGACGGATTTCTGTTCGTCAACGTCGCGACCGAGCCCGAGCCGTTCGAGGAGGTGTTCGCCCCGATGTTCGGGCGCCTAACGCGATTCGGCCTCGAGCGCCTCGCGGTCGGTCACTCGGTGACGTACGAGGTCGCGGCGAACTGGAAGCTCGTCTTTCAGAACTACTCCGAATGCCTTCACTGCCCGATGATCCATCCGGAGCTGACGGCCGTGCTGCCGTACCAGAGCGGCGCCAACGACCTCACCGAGGGCGCGTTCCTCGGCGGCTACATGGAGATCATGGCGCACGCCGACAGCGCGACAATGAGTGGGCGCGCGTGCGCCAAGCTGCTGACCCCGGACATGCCGGCGGATGACCGGCGGCGCGCCTTCTACTACTCGCTCATGCCGAACATGCTGCTCAGCATTCACCCCGACTACGCGAACTACTACGCCGTGACGCCGCTGGCCGCGGATCGGACGCGCGTCGAGTCGGAGTGGATGTTCAATCCGGACAGTGCGACGGATTCGACGTTCAACCCGGACGACGCGATACGCTTCTGGGATGTCACCAACCGCCAGGACTGGCACATCGTCGAGCAGAGCCACCTGGGGATCACTTCACGGCGTTATGCGCCCGGTCCGTACTCGCCGAGGGAGGCCATTCCCGCGGCGTGGGACCGCGAGTACCTGAGGCAGATGGGCCGGGTTTGATGACCAAACTGTCGGAGGGCGCGGCGAAGGCGCCGCACGTCGTGATCATCGGTGCCGGACCCGCTGGGCTCACGGCCGCGTACATACTGGGCGAGCGCTACGGGATCCGCTCGACCGTCCTCGAGTCGGACTCGGTCGTCGGCGGGATCAGCCGGACCGTGGAACGCGACGGCTGGCGGTTCGACATCGGTGGCCACCGGTTCTTCACGAAGGTCAAGGAGGTCGAGGCACTGTGGCACGAGATCCTGCCTGACGAGGATTTCATGCTGCGGCCGCGCATGAGCCGGATCTACTACGACGGCAAGTACTACGACTATCCGCTCAAGGCATCGAACGCGCTGAAGAATCTCGGGCTGCTCGAAGCCGCGTTATGCGTGACGTCCTACGCGTGGGCGCGCGTGAATCCGCCGAAGGACCAGAACACGCTCGAGGGGTGGATCGTATCCCGGTTCGGATGGCGGCTCTACCGGCACTTCTTCAAGACGTACAACGAGAAGCTCTGGGGCGTGCCGGTGAACAAGCTCCCGGCCGACTTCGCGGCGCAGCGGATCAAGAACCTCTCGCTGTCGAGCGCCGTGATGAACGCGCTCCTTCCGAAGCGGAATCAGAAGTCCATCACGTCGCTGATCGAGGAGTTTCAGTACCCGAAGCACGGGCCCGGCATGATGTGGGAGCGGGCGCGCGATCTCGTCGAGGCACAGGGCAGCAGGGTGGTGATGAACACGCGCGTCGTTGGCGTTAGGCGCGAGCACGGCAAGGCAGTCGCCGTGATCGGCCAGGCGAAGGACGGAACGCGCACGGAGTACCCGTGCAGCCACGTCATCTCGTCGATGCCACTCTCGCAGCTCGTGGTGGCGATGCAGCCGCCGGCGCAGGAGGCGGCAGGGAAAGCGGCCGCGGACCTTCGCTACCGCGACTTCCTCACCGTCGCGCTCGTGGTGCCGGAGAAGTACAGCTTCCCGGACAACTGGATCTATGTGCACTCGAAGGAAGTGCAGGTGGGCCGCATTCAGAACTTCGGCTCGTGGTCACCCTACATGGTGAAGGAGGGGCGCACGTGCCTCGGCCTCGAGTTTTTCGTGTTCGAGGGCGATGCGACATGGAACAAGCCCGACGCGGAGCTCGTGGAGCAGGGGACGCGCGAGCTCGGGATCCTCGGCCTGGTCGATCCGTCGAAGGTGGAGGCGGGCTACGTGGTTCGCATGCCGAAGGCGTATCCGTTCTACGATGAGCACTACAAGGCGAACGTCGCGAAGATCATGGAGTGGATGAATCGCGAGGCCTCGAACGTGTACCCGGTTGGTCGGAATGGGATGCACCGCTACAACAACCAGGACCATTCGATGTACACCGCCATGCTCACGGCCGAGAACATTGCGCGCGGCACGAAGCACGATGTGTGGAGCGTGAACGTCGAGGAGGAATACCATGAGGAGGCGGCGAAGACGGACGACGATCCGAATCGTGGCACTCGTGGCACCGGTCGTGACGCGCCAGTCGTCCCGCGGGCGCACTATGGGCCGGATCATCCGGTGAACAAGCCGGCGAAGACGGCCTAACGGTCTCTCGGCACGACGCTGATCGCGCCGTTGTTCTCGAGCACGGCGTACTGCACATCATCGACGCACCCACAGCCGGCCTGCCGCAGTGCGGCGTTCAGCTCATGCCGCGTCATGTTCGCCCGCTTGAGCATTTCATCGTAAAGCTTCCCGTTGTGGATCAACACCAGCGGGTGCCCTTCGATGAGCGCCTCGGCCTTCTTGCTTCGCGCCGTGACGACCGCGACGGCGGAGTTGAGTACGAAGAGGGTGCTTGCGGCGGTGAGCCCACCGAGCACGGAGTTGTCGCCGCCGTTCATCGCGTTCTGCACCGCGTTCGAGAGCACCAGAATGAGCACGAGGTCGAAGGGGGCCAGCTGGCCGATCTGCCGCTTGCCCATGAGGCGAAGCACGACGAGCAGGAACAAATAGACGACTGCGGATCGGACGACGATCTGTTCGAGCACGAGACGGCCCGGATTCCACATGGCACCCTCGGATGGTGGCGAACCTCCATATTGCCGTACCGAACCTCAACGGCGGCTACCAGTCCGACGATCCTGCCATGTGGCAGGGCGCAACACACCAGCCCGCGTGAAGTCGAGTCGGTCTTGACAATGAGTGTTATAACATTTAATGTTCCGCCATGCCCAGTCGCCTGCAAGCCGAAATCAAGCAGACCAAGCCGTTCGCCAGCCTCGAGCAGGAGGCGATTCTTGGGGTGCTGCGCACGGCTGCGATCGTGGACCACTCGATTGACGAGGTACTGCGGCCGTTCGGGTTGACCGGAACCCAGTTCAACGTCCTTCGCATTCTGAACGGCGCTGGCCCGGAGGGCTTGTGCGGTCGAGAGGTCGGCGAGCGCATGCTCAACCGCGTTCCCGATGTCCCTCGGTTGCTCGACCGGCTCGAGAAGGCCGAGCTCGTCTCCAGGATCCGCGACCGCGAGGATCGGCGTCACGTGGCCACGCGCATTACCACGAAGGGCAGCCAGCTCCTCGAGGAGATCAGCCACGTCTCCATGCCAGCTGAGGGATGGTTCAAGCGGCTCGGGCCTGATCGGCTCAAGGGGTTGATCGCCGCGCTTGACGTGATTCGAGGGGGCTAGGGCCCCTTTTTTAGATAGATAGATGTTATAACTGATAGTGTTATCACTTTTACAATGGTGGTTCCCATGTCTACAACGCTCTCTCTCGCCGCAATCTCTGCTGGCCTTCTCGTCCTTCGACTGGTCGTCGGATTGTCAATGGCAGCACACGCATCGCAGAAGCTGTTCGGCTGGTTCGGCGGCTACGGGCTAGCCGGGACTGGCGGGTTCTTCGAGAGCCTCGGCTTCCGTCCCGGACGGACGTTCGCGTTCGCGGCCGGCACCGCCGAGCTCGTCAGCGGAATCCTCATTGCGTTAGGGTTCCTGGGCCCGATCGGCTCTGCGCTCATGCTGTCGGTAATGATCGTCGCTGCGGTCACCGTCCATTGGAAGAACGGCTTCTTCGCGTCGTCCGGCGGCATCGAGCTGACGGTGCTGTTCGCCGTGGTCGCGGTCGCGCTCGCCTTTACGGGGTTCGGCCAGTTCTCGCTCGACGCCGTCACCGGCCTCGACGCGCTCTTCACGCCGACCGAGGCCATCGCGGCGCTGCTCCTCGGCGTCGTCGGCGCGATCGGCAATCTGTCGCTTCGTGACCAGAAGTCGGCGAACCCGACGCCGGCCTCGCGGTAAGCGGGTCGATCCGACCGCTTGAGCGGCCCCGGGACTCATGACGTCCCGGGGCCGTTTCCATCAGTACGACCGCGTCGCATCTTCCTCGGCGCTTTCGAACGCCGGCACTTCACCCGCGATGCGTCTATGACCTTCCTCCGTCAGCTGCCCCGATTCCGACCGATCGCCGTCTCGCTCGGCGCGGTGTCCCTGCTCGCCAGCTCCGCGGTCGCGCAGCAAGCACCGCTCGATCAACGCATCCAGCGCGTCATCGATCGGCCCGAGTTCGCGCATGCGATGTGGGGGATTCAGCTCACGTCGATCGACTCGAACCGAGTCATCTACGCCCTCAACGAGACAAAGCTGTTCACGCCCGGCTCCACGACGAAGCTCCTGACGACGGGTACGGCCATGGGCGTGCTCGGCGCGGATCATCGGTTCACGACCCGCGTCTACCGGAAGGGGACTGTGAGCGCCGGGGTCCTGAAGGGCGACCTCATCCTGGTCGCGAGCGGAGACCCGAACCTGTCGGGTCGATTGAAACCGGATGGCACACTCGCCTTCGAGAACGTCGACCATTCCTATGACGCGGACCCGAACACGCGTGCGGTTCCCGGCGATCCACTGCTGGTGCTGAATGAGCTCGCGCAGAAGGTGAAGCGGTCGGGCATAACGCGAGTGAGCGGCTCGGTCATCGTGGACGCGTCGATGTTTCGTGAAGGTGACCGCGAGCTCGGCACCGGGGTCGTGATCTCGCCCATCATCGTGAACGACAACCTGGTTGACGTGACGATCGGTCCGGGCGCCACCAGTGGCGGCGCGGCATCGCTCAAGGAGTCTCCGGCGACGGCATACGTGCGCTTCGTCAACAAGGTGGTCACGGTGCCGGCCGGAACGCGGCCCTCGATCCGCTGGGCATCCGATTCGCTTGCGCCTGACGGCAGCCGCGTGGTAGTCGCGAGCGGTGTGTTCCCCAAGGGATCGGCCCCGATCCTCTACGGCTACGCCGTCGCCGAACCGAGTCGATTCGCCGAGGTCACGTTCGCCGAGGCGCTGCGTGCGGCAGGGGTGACGGCGAAGCCCCGGCCGTACGCAACCAAGCCGACAATCGCACGTCTGCGGCCGTCGTACGTGCCCGGCAACATGGTCGCCGAACACCGGTCTGCCCCGTTAGGCGAAGAAGTTCGAGTCACGCTCAAGGTGAGCCAGAACCTCCACGCGAGTGCCTGGCCATTCATCCTCGGCGCGTTGAAGGGCAAGGACAGCACGTCGACCGGGTTTGACGTGGAGCGGGAGTTCCTGACGCGTCTCGGGCTCGATCTGTCGGGAGCACAACAGGCGGACGGTGCCGGCGGCGACGCCCATTTTTCGCCCGCCTTCATGGTCAGTTACCTCGCCGCGATGGCGAAGCGTCCCGACTATCCGACCTTCCAGCGCGGGCTTCCCGTTCTCGGGCGTGACGGCACGCTCTGGAATATCCAGACCGAATCGCCGGCGGTCGGCCATGTCTTCGCCAAGACGGGAACCTTCGCCGTGGTCGATCCGCTCAACCGGCGAGTCCTCGTCAATGGAAAAGGGCTCGCCGGATACCTGACGACGGCGCAGGGCGAGCGGTGCGCGTTCGCGATCTACGTCAACAACGTGTCTGTCTCCACGGCGCCGGACGAGGTCACGCGAGTGGTCGGGCAGGCCCTGGGCGAGATCGCGGCCGCCATGTACGAGGGTCGTTAGGCACGGGATACTTGCGCCGCGAGGGCAGCGTGTGGCTGCATGGCGGGCGACGCGCCAGCCTCGCGGCCGGCGTGCTCGTAGCGGGAGGGTTGATCTGGGCGCGCATGCTCCCCGCGCGGATTGACAATTCGCGTCAGCCGGCAATTGGTGCATGTGACAGCGAGGCGGATTCGATACCGAGCGCCGCGCTCAACTGCATGACGCTCGTGCCGGCTCCCGACTTCCCGGGGGCGCGCGGGGCGATTCAGCTCCGTCCCGTTCCGATGCCGTTCGGCGTCGCCGTGCGCGCTGACGGTACTCCGCGCCAACGATTGATCGCCCGGTTCCACGGGCTCCCCGAGCCGCGGTCGCCGCGGAATGGCGCGGCGTATGTGGCATGGCTGTACACGCTCTCGCTCGACAGCGCCGTCAAGCTCGGCCAGGTGCGAAACGGGGTCATCGACCTCGGCGAGATCTCACGGCTACAATTCCGCGTTCTCGTGAGCGCGGAGCGCTCGCCCGACGTACGCGAGCGAAACGGGATGCTGATTCTCCGTGGGACGTCACCGAGCGCGCGCCTCATGGCGCATCGGGATGTGGTGCAGCCGTCGGCGCCGGGCGCGCTTCGCGACAATGTATCTGGCGTATCTGACCGCCACGCACCGACGATGCACGGCGCACGCGACGCGTCATCGCGAACGTGGCGCATGCCGCCCATCCCGGCCGGGTCGCCGAGCAGCCCCATGGCGGGGATGGCGAACCTCGCTCCCGAGGTCGAACCGTTCGCGCCAGGGAGGGGAATCGATCCCGGCACACTCGCGCTGTCCCGACCGCGCGAAGTCGTACGACTCGCGGATGGCGATACGCTGCGCCTGGAATCAGGCCTCGTTCGACGTGTGATTCGGGGAAAGACGGTCGTCATGTACGGCTTCAACGGCCAGCACCCGGGGCCACTCATCGATGTCGCCAGGGGTGCGACCATCGTCGTCCAGTTCCGCAACGGGATAGATCAGCCAAGCGCGATCCACTGGCACGGCGTTAGGCTGGCTAACCGATTCGACGGCGTGCCCGGTGTGACGCAGGATCCTGTGGCGCCCGGAGCAACGTTCACGTACGTCGTTCGGTTTCCCGACTCCGGTGTGTACTGGTATCACCCTCACATCCGTGAGGACATCCAACAGGACCTCGGGCTCTATGGCAACATCCTCGTGCGGTCGACGTCGCCGGGCTACCTCGCTCCGGTAAACCGCGAGCAGGTCCTCATGCTGGATGACCTGCTCATCGATGGCGACGGCCTGACGCCGTGGGGCGCAGTGGCGCCGACGCACGCGCTGATGGGGCGGTTCGGCAACGTGATGCTCGTGAACGGCGAGCCGCGCTACGACCTCGAGGTGAGGCGTGGAGAGATCGTCCGCTTCTACCTGACGAACGCGTCGAACGCTCGCCTGTTCAACCTGTCGTTTCCCGGCGCGCGCATGAAGGTCGTGGCGAGCGATGTGGGCAAGTTCGAGCATGAGGAATGGGTTTCGAGCATCGTGCTCGCGCCGGCCGAGCGCTACGTGGTCGACGTGGAGTTCGCACACCCGGGGCGTTCGGTGCTGATCAACCGCATTCAGGCGCTCGACCACGTGTTCGGCACGTTTTCCCCCGTGGCAGACACGCTCGGGGCGGTGCGTGTTACCGATACGCCAGCGATGCCGAGCTACCTTGCGGAGTTCGACCGGCTTCGGCGAAACGCCGATGTCGCGAACGAGCTCGCGCCTTTCCGATCCCTGCTCGATGCGCCGCCTTCGCACTCGCTCTTCCTTACCATGCGTACGCGCGGACTGCCGGCGGCCATCTCGAACATGCTGATCGGGATCAACGCGCCCGTCGAGTGGAACGACGGCATGGCCATGATGAACTGGATCGCGACTGGAAGAGAGGTGACGTGGGTGCTCCGCGATCCGGCGACGGGAAAGGAGAACATGGACGTCGACTGGCACTTCCGCGTCGGCCAGGTCGCGAAGATTCGTGTCGTCAACGACCCATCGTCGAGCCACGCCATGCATCATCCGCTGCATCTCCACGGGCAGCGGTTTCTGGTGGTCAGCCGCGATGGCGTGCCGACGACGAATCTGGTATGGAAGGACACCGCGATCATCCCGGCCGGTGAGACGGTGGACCTCCTGGTCGACATGGCGAACCCGGGGCGGTGGATGATACACTGCCACATTGCCGAGCATCTCGGTGCCGGCATGATGGGTGTATTTACGGTTGATCCCTAGCTGTCATCCCGAGCGCAGCGAGGGATCCTCAGGTACCCGGTAGAGGGCTCTCTATCGGGACGATGAGGATCCCTCGCCTGCCGGCTCGGGATGACAACC
>Ga0075421_100005446_pt1 | contig 15399 bp, 20 predicted proteins | sample SoiMetdeltSBSDD5_FD_75292 | JGI IMG/M metagenome (GOLD analysis project Ga0075421, IMG submission 75292) | Bulk soil microbial communities from a Populus tree surrounding site in Tennessee, USA - Soil MetaG P. deltoides SBSDD5 | ecosystem: Environmental > Terrestrial > Soil > Tree plantation...
GAAGCTGGATTCCGGCTTTCGCCGGAATGACGATGAGAAGGGTACTACACTTGCAGTGCCTCAAAAAAGCCTGCCGCCGTTCGGCACCAGACGGTCGACGCTCACCAGAACCACCTCTCCCTGCGCGTCGGGGAAACCGAGAGTCAGAACTTCCGAACGGAATTTGTCGATCTGCCGCGCCGGAAAATTGACGACGCAGGCCACCTGTCGACCTTTCAGGCTTTCGAGCGTGTAGTGCGTCGTTATCTGTGCGGAGGATTTGCGGATGCCGATCTCCGGCCCGAGATCGATCTTGAGCCTGAAGGCGGGCTTGCGTGCTTCCGGAAATTCCTCCGCCTCGATGATTGTCCCCACCCGCACGTCCACTTTGAGGAAATCATCGAAGCTGATCGGTGGGCTGAGCACGCTGGTGGTCACGGCCTGTTCCGCTCCTCGAGAATACGACGCGCAAATCCGCCGAGAGCCTTGGCGACACCTGTGACGATGCCGGCGGCGCGACCTGCACCCGCGCCAAAGTTCGCCACATCCCTCAGGCCCCGGTCCAATGCCGCCATGGTTCGCGCCAGTCCAGGATCGTCATCCTTGGTCCAGACTGCCAGAATGCGGCCATAGAGCCGCAAGAGCATGAGCCGTCCAAGCCCCTGCCATTGTGGTTCCTGCTCCACACGCGCCGCGCTGATGATCCAGCCGACGCTATCCGACACCGATTGCAGGAGCTTGAGCCCCTCGCCCGCATCCCTTAAGGCCGTCTTGAGCACGCTTGCCACCACGCCCCTGTAGGGCGCCATGACTTCGAGACGCTTCAAGATGACGTCGAACAACCGGTCATGGGGGCTTCCCTCAGCGGGATGCTTCTCGAACACCTGCAGCATCGCTTCGTCGATATCGCGCCCGAAGGACTCGAGTATCGCCGCCTTGGAGGGGGCATGGCGCATGATCTCGATAAGGCTCAGTCCGGAGGCTTCGGCGATCTGCGCCATGCTGATCTCGCTCCAGCCCATGCGTTCGGCCAAGCCAAATGCGGCTTGGCGGATTTTCAGCTTTGCGGGCAAGGCGTCCGTCATGGTCCAGCCCTGCCACAGCGCTTCTCAGCCCGCAAGCTCGCGCGATCGCTTCTCCGCTTCCCGCAAAGCCTCCTCCAGCAGGGCCATCATGCCGTTCTGGCGCATCAGCACCTGCAGGGCGGCATGTGTCGTGCCCTTGGGCGAGGTGACGTTTTGGCGCAGCGTCGCGGCGGGAAGCCCGCTTCGCATCATGAGCTCTCCTGAACCAGCAACCGTCGCCCGCGCCAGCCGTGTTGCGAGTTCCTCGCTCAAACCGAGCTTCTTTCCGGCTTCCGCCATGCATTCGGTGAGATAGAACACATAGGCCGGCCCCGAGCCGGAAATGGCGGTCACCGCGTCGAGATGGGCTTCCTTGCTGACCGTCACCACCTCGCCGACGGCCGAAAGCAGGGCCTCGGCCAGGCTCTTCTGGGCGGCGCTGACATGGCGGTTGGGCGATATCGCCGTGATCCCCCGTCCGACCGCCGCCGGCGTATTCGGCATGCTGCGCACGATGGCCGCATCGGCGCCGAAATAGGTCTCGAAAAAAGCAATTCGCTTCCCCGCCACGACGGACAGAACGAGGGGACGGGATGATTTGAGCGCTGCGATCTGCGGCATCGCCTCACCGGCGCTTTGTGGCTTGACCGCAATCACCACGATCTCGCAGTCGCGCAGTTTTCCCAGGTCCGTGTTGAACCGCAGCTTCTTGTCCTGGATCAGCTTTTCGATCTGAGGCGGCGGGGCCGGATCGATGATGGCGATTTTGGCGGGGTCGACGCCACTCCTAATCCACCCCTCCAGCATGGCGCCGCCCATCTTGCCGGCGCCCACCAGCACAAGAGAGCCGGTCAAAGGAATGCTCATGCTTCACCTGCAGTCTCCATCAGGCTCGACTGGATTGCATCCTCGGCAGTCTTGCCGGCCCAGATGACGAATTGGAAGGCCGGAAAATAGCGCTCGCAGGCCTCGAGCGCCAGCCGCAGCAGGGTTTCGCATTGGGCTTCGGCGATCTCGACCCCTCCCGCCAAAATCAGGCCGTTGCGGAACAGAAGCTTGCCGTCGCTCCGCCAGATGTCGAAATGGCCGAAATAGAGCTGCTCGTTGATGAGCGAAACGAGCCGCGCCACTTCCTCTCGCCGCCCCTGCGGAACCTTGAGATCGAAGGTGCAGGCGAGATGCAGCCCCTCCAAGTCTTCTCGCCAATTCAGACAGAGATGCAGATCGCTCCACGACCCCTCGACAATCATGTGGACTTCGTCTTCCGCCGCGCGCTCCACCGACCACTGGTGCGTCGCGGCGATTTCCTCGATCTTGTCGATGGGATTGGCAGTTTCCGGAACAAGCGCCCGCGCCGCGGTCATTACCAACCTCGCTTCCCAATGCTCTTGTGCTGGCCGCATCTCAGGGGCCGCGAATCAGATGTGTACCCAACTTGCCGGAGCTGATTCGGCGCATCAAGACTAGAGACTCATGGAGAGCAAAATTCTCCACATCTCTTCGAAGCTTACGCTGACTCAAGGGAAAGCTTTTTGAGGGTTCAGCTCTGCGGCGGAGCGGTGTTCGCGAGCTTGGCCTCAAGCTCGGCAAGCCGCTTCTGCAGCCGCTCGTTTTCCTCGCGCGCTCTGGCCGCCATCTCTTTCACCGCCTCGAACTCTTCTCGCTGAACGATGTTCATTCCCGACATGGAGCGCTCGAGCTGCGAGCGCACCATCGTATCGAATTCCTTTCTGACGCCTTGCGCCGCGCCCGCCGCATTGCTCATCAGCTTGGCGAGCTCGTCGAAAAATTTGGATGAAGTCGTGGTCATGGCAGATCCTTTCTGAAACTGTCGCCAAACTAGAGGCGGGGATACGCGCTTTCAAGACGAAGGGCTTGCAAGAGTCTTCTCAAGCCTTGACAGCAGAAGGCCCTTCCGCTCTTTGCCGCCAAATGCTCGCACGCGCCGAACTCACCTTTCCCCGCATAGATCCCGTGGCCATCTCCATAGGCCCCTTCCAGGTGCGATGGTATGCCCTTGCCTATGTCGTCGGGCTGATCTTCGCCTTCTGGTACATGAAGCGGCTGGTTTCGAACCCTGCCCTCTGGAACGGCAAGCCCCCTGCAGCCACCCCTGCTGGGATCGACGATCTCTTCTTCTCGGCTACGCTTGGGGTCATCCTCGGGGGCCGGCTGGGCTATGTGTTCTTTTACGATCCTGCCTATTTCGCCACCCATCCTCTGGACATTGTGAAGCTCTGGCAGGGGGGCATGTCGTTCCACGGCGGCTTTCTGGGTGTTATCGTTGCCTGCTGGGCCTTCGCGCGCTGGAAGAGGCTTCGTCTCGACCAGATCCTCGATCTTGCCGCTGCCGCGGTGCCCGTGGGTCTTGGTTTTGGCCGCCTGGCCAATTTTATCAATGGCGAGCTCTTCGGCCGGGTGAGCGATGTGCCCTGGGCCATGGTGTTCCCGGAGGGCGGGCCCCTTCCCCGACATCCAAGCCAGCTTTACGAGGCCGCTCTCGAAGGATTGGTCCTGTTCATCCTCGGCCGCATTGCCACCCATCGCTACCATGCCCTCGCCCACCCGGGCCGCGTCGCGGGGCTTTTCGCCTTGAGCTACGGTCTTATTCGTATTCTCATGGAGCTCTTCCGCGAGCCCGATGCACATATCGGTTACCTCGCCGGCTTCATCACGCGCGGCATGCTCCTGTCTCTGCCCATGATCCTGATCGGCATCTGGCTGCTCCTCAGGTCGCGCCACACATGATGAGCGCGGGAACCCCGCTTGAAGGGGAACTGGTGCGCATGATCGAGACGACAGGCCCCATACGCCTCGACCGTTTCATGGCGCTCTGCCTTGGCCACCCGCTCCACGGTTACTACATGAGCCGCGACCCTTTCGGCCGCGCCGGCGATTTCACCACCGCGCCGGAGGTCAGCCAGATGTTCGGCGAGATCATCGGCATCTGGTGCATGCAGTGTTACGACATCATGGGCAGGCCTGAGGCCTTCGATCTGATCGAACTCGGCCCCGGCCGCGGCACGCTGATGATAGACCTTCTGCGTGCCGTCCGCGCCCTGCCCGACTTCCTCACGCACCTGAGGCTCCGCTTGATCGAAACGAGCCCGCTGTTGCGCACGCTTCAGGAGAAGGCTCTGGAATCGACGGCCGTGCCGGTGACTTGGCACGAGACGCTCGATGACGTTCCGCAGGGGCCCTCCCTCATCATCGCCAATGAATTCTTTGATTCCCTTCCCCTTCGCCAGTTCCAGCGTCTTGCCCAGGGTTGGGCCGAGCGTGTGATCGGTCTTCGTGAGGGAAAACTTCAAATCGGTCTCGTGCCGCAAGCATTCTCGCCGCCGCCCTGGGCGGCAGCAGCGAAAGAAGGAGAGGTTGTCGAGGTCCGGCCCTCGATCGAGCCTTGGGCCTTTGCCGTCGCCGAACGTCTCACCAGCCATCCGGGCGCAGCGCTGATCATCGACTATGGTCACCTTGTCTCAGCACCAGGCGACACGCTCCAGGCGGTGCGGCAACATGGGCCGGTATCCATCGTCGACCGGCCAGGCGAGAGCGACCTCACCGCCCATGTCGATTTCCCGGCATTGGCGCACGCCCTGCGCAGCGCCGGCGCGTACACTTGCGCGCCCCTCACACAGCGCGCCTTTCTGTTGGACATGGGGCTGGAGCTGCGTGTTTCCAGGCTTTCCGGACATGCCACGGAGGCCGAGAAGCGCGAACTCGCCTTGGCCGCAGAAAGGCTTGCGGGACCCACCCAGATGGGGCATCTGTTCAAGGCCATGGCCGCCACCTCGCCGGGCCTTCCCTGTCCTCATCCATTCAGGTCCAACGGCTGATGATCGAAGCAGAGGCGCTGAAGCACATCCCCGGCCTCAGCCATGGTTTCTTCACGCGCCGCGGAGGGCACTCGCACGGCGCCTTCAGCTCGCTCAACTGCGGCTTCGGCTCGGGCGACGACCGCGAGACGGTGGCGCGCAACCGTGCCATCGTCGCCGATGCTTTGAGCATCGCACCCGACCGTCTTTTGACTGTCTACCAGGAGCACAGCCCCAAGGTCGTCAACGTCACCGCGCCATGGCCGCCGTCATCTCCTCCCCACGCCGATGCCATGGTGACGATGGAGCCCGGCATCGCACTCGGCGTTCTCACCGCCGATTGCGCCCCGATCGTATTCGCGGAGGATCAGGGAAAGGTCTTGGGCATCGCCCACGCCGGCTGGAAGGGCGCCCTCGCCGGGGTCGCCGAATCCACGGTCGAGGCCATGGAAGGGCTGGGCGCGAAACGCAGCGGCATGACAGCCGTGATCGGACCGACGATCTCGGCCGCCGCCTACGAAGTGGGCCCGGAATTTCACGATCGTTTCCTTGACGTCGAACCGCGCAATGCCAATTTCTTCGTGCCTTCCGGCCGTGCCGGCCATTGGATGTTCGACCTGCCAGGCTACATTGCAGAACGCCTTCGCGTTTTCGGGGTGGGCAGGGTGACCGATCTGGACCTCTGCACCTATTCGGACGAGGACAGGTTTTTCAGCTACCGTCGGGCCACCCATCGCAGCGAGCCGCACTACGGACGCCTGATCTCGGCAATCGCCATCATGCCATGAGGAGTTCCAATGGCTTTGCATTTTGACCGCCGTGAATACAAGGACAGGATTGCCAAGGTCATCAAGTCGCTGGAGCATCAGGGTCTCGACGGTCTCCTCATGTTTCACCAGGAGAGCATGTACTATCTCACCGGCTACGACAGCTTCGGCTTCTGCTTCTTTCAGTGCCTCTACCTCGCTGCCGATGGCAGCCTTGCCCTGTTGACCCGCGCTCCCGATCTGCGCCAGGCCCAGCTTACGTCCATCATCGAGGACATTCGCCTGTGGACCGACGAAGCGGGAGCCAAGCCCACCGCACAGCTCAGGGACATGCTTCTCGACCTGGGCGTTCGCGGCAAGAAGCTTGGCATCGAGACCAACTCCTATGGCTTGACGCATTACAACGGCCGCGCCGTCGAAGAGGCGCTGTCGAATATCTGCGCCCTCATCGAAGCTTCCGACCTCGTCAGCCGCATTCGCCTCGTGAAATCTTCAACCGAGCTCGCCTATGTCAAAAAGGCGGGAAAGCTTGGCGATCTTGCATTGGAGGCGGCGATCGGGGAAACGCGCGCCGGTGCCGACGAGGGCAAGATATTGGCAAGCCAGCAAGCGGCGATCTTTGCTGGCGGCGGTGACTATCCGGGCAACGAATTCATCATTGGTTCGGGCCGCGATGCCCTGCTGTGCCGCTACAAGTCGGGCCGGCGCAAGCTGTCGAAGCGCGACCAGCTCACTCTCGAGTTCGCCGGGGTCTATCGCCACTACCATGCCGCCCTCATGCGCACGCTGATCGTGGGCAAGCCCACCGCCCGTCACCTTGAGATGGAGAAGGCGGCACGCGAAGCGCTCACTGCAGTGGAAGACGTCATGCGTCCGGGCCACACCGCCGGCGACGTCTTCGACACCCATGCCCGGGTCATGGACGAGCACGGCATGCACAAGCATCGCATGAACGCCTGCGGCTATTCGCTCGGCGCCAAGTTCACCCCGACCTGGATGGACTTTCCCATGTTCTACCATGGCAATCCGGTCGAGATCGAACCGGGCCAGGTCTTCTTCGCCCACATGATCTTGATGGATTCTGAGTCCGCGAGTGCCTATTGCCTTGGCCGCACCTACATCACCACCAAGGCCAAGCCGCAATCTGTGTCCCGTCACTCCCTGGAGATGATCGTCAGATAGGCGTAACTTGATTCGCATCACCGTCTGAACCGGGAATCAGGCAAGAGACTGACGCATGATCGGACTGATCCGCCTTCTTGTGGCGCTCGCCTTGCTAGGCCTCCTGCAATCTTGCGCTGGCGGCAAGCGTGCGCTCACCGACTCGGGGGCATCCTCCGGCAATACGCCCCCGCCCATCACCGTTGTCGAAATGAAAGGCATGCCGGCCGAGAAGTCCCAGATGCTCACCGAATTCATGGCCGAGGCGGCTGGCCAGCACGACATTGCCATCGTGCAAGGAGCCTTCGGCGACGGTTATAGGCTCGACGGCGCCTTTACCGCGACATCTGAGGGCGGCGGCACGGTCATCGGCTATCAATGGAAGCTCTCCGATGCTTCGGGCAAGGAACTCCACGCCTTTTCCGGCAGCGAGCAGGCCGGCCTTGCCAAAGGCGACCCCTGGTCCGCCGCCGCTCCCGACATCCTGCGCCGCATCGCCGCCGGCACCACCAGCAACCTGGCCGCTCGCCTGCAGCAGATGGGTTATTCCGTGCGCCTGGGTGAACTATTGCCTCCGGCACGCGGCCTCGCGCGCAAGAAGCTCGCCCTTCGCGAAAATTAACCGCAACGAGAGGCTCCTGCCCTAGTCTGTGGACCGTGGCCAAAGGACCGTTGGCAAGCCGGTCATCTCATTGTTATAGAGCCACCCAAACGGGCTATGCCCTTGGCCAATCTGCCGGGGCGCAACGGGCAGGGCGACAATGAAACTCATCGCAGGCAACAGCAATCGGCCCCTGTCCGAAGCGATCGCCGCTTATCTGGGCCAGCCGCTCGCCAAATGCTCGGTACGCCGCTTTGCCGACATGGAGATTTTCGTCGAAATTCTCGAGAACGTCCGCGGCGAGGACATCTTCATCGTCCAGTCGACCTCCTTTCCAGCCAACGATCACCTCATGGAGCTGCTGATCATTATCGATGCGTTGCGTCGGGCTTCCGCCAAGCGCATCACCGCCGTGCTCCCCTACTACGGTTACGCCCGGCAGGACCGCAAGCCCGGAGGGCGCACGCCGATCTCTGCCAAACTCGTCGCCAATCTCATCACCCGTGCCGGGGCCGACCGCGTGCTCACTCTCGACCTCCATGCCGGCCAGATCCAGGGCTTCTTCGACATTCCGACCGACAATCTCTTCGCTGCTCCCGTGATGGTGCGCGACATCAAGGAAAGGCTCACTCACAACCATTTGGCCGTGGTTTCGCCTGATGTCGGCGGCGTCGTGAGGGCGCGTGCCATTGCCAAGCGCCTGGGCGCTCCCCTTGCCATCGTCGACAAGCGCCGCAACCGCGCCGGGGAGTCGGAGGTGATGAATATCATCGGTGATGTCGAGGACATGTCCTGCGTTCTGGTCGACGACATCGTCGACTCGGGCGGCACGCTGTGCAACGCGGCCGACGCTCTTCTGGCGCAAGGTGCCCGCGAGGTCTATGCCTACATCACCCATGGCGTCCTCTCCGGCGGCGCCGTCGCCCGCGTCACCTCTTCGAGGCTGAAGGAGCTCGTCATCACAGACTCGATCCAGCCGACCGAAGCTGTCCGCGTTTCGCGCAATATCCGCGTGCTTGGCATTTCGACCCTCATCGGCGAGGCCATCGCCCGCACCTCGCGCGAAGAGTCCGTGTCGAGCCTATTCGATTGACGGGAGCCCTGGACGGCCATGGACCTGCGCAACGGTTTCGACATCAAACGCTACATCCGCACGATCCCCGACTATCCTCACCCGGGCATCATGTTTCGAGACATCACCACTCTTCTCGCCAACCTGCATGCCTTCCGCGCTGCCATCGATGAACTCGTCTGGCCCTTTCTCAAATCCGACATCGGCTATGTTGCGGGCATAGAGGCGCGCGGCTTCATCCTCGGCGGCGCCGTCGCCCACGTCTTGGGGCGGGGCTTTGTTCCAATCCGCAAGAAAGGCAAGCTCCCTTACCGAGTGATCGGGCAGGAATACTCGCTGGAATACGGCGTCGACACCATCGAAATCCATGCCGATGCGATTAAGCCGGGTGACCGCGTGCTCCTCGTGGACGACCTCGTCGCCACCGGCGGCACCGCCACCGCCGCCATCGATCTCATCCGCAAATCGGACGGCAACATCATCGCCGCGGCCTTCGTCATCGACCTGCCCGACCTCGGCGGCGCTCAGAAGCTCCGTGACAAGGGTGTCAAGGTTCACACCCTTGTCTCATTTGAGGGTCACTGAGGCCAGTAGTTACGGCTCGGCCGCGGCGCGGCTTGTGAAGTTGGGCAACATCCGGGGTATCGCCCATAAACGTCTATCGAAGTCTTCGGCTCAGATTTTTTTGCCAAATAGGCTCAACGGGATGACTACGTCGGATCCGGCTTGCCAACATGAAAAAAGGCGAAACAACGATCCCATCAGCCCGCTTCCACGCCGAAGACTCCACCAGGTTATAAGCTACAGCTTATACGAATTAACAAGAAAATAAGGTATGACTTATAAAGGGGCCACTGAACCCGGCATCTCGCTGCCCTGCTAGCCGCCCTTGCGCATCTGCACGAGCACCTTGCCGTCAAAGGCGAAGACGCCGTCGCCTGCCTGGTTGATGCCGGTGGCGGCGAAGCGGAGGAGCCCCCATCCGGCGCGTGAGTTGAGCACCCTCTTGCCTGTTGTTTTGCAGGAAAAGCTGATCGTATCGTCGACATACACGGGTTTCAGCCATTTGAGATTTTCGAAACCAGGCGAGGGTCCGATGACCGGCAGCCCTTCGCCTTTGCGACTCCGTTCGGTGCGGGATTTTTCGTTGAAGGCAACATAGCATTTCATCCAGGCCGCCGCGGTGTGCCAGCCGCTGGCGCATAGAGCGCCGAAATGCGAATCCCTCGCCGCTTCATCGCTGAGATGGAACGGTTGCGGATCGTAAGCCTTGGCAAAACGCACGATTGCTTCTCGCGTGAAGTGATGCCGGCCCAGAAAGTCTTCGACCCCGATTTCGATCTCTTCAAGATACAATCCTTTCACCATTTTTCTCTCACCTTGATGAGATTGATCCCGGTCATCTCGGCCTTCTTCTCGGAAGCAGTGTCGAAGATTTCAAAGCGCATCTTGACGATGCCCATTTCCGGCCGCTTGGCCGAAACCCGCGTCTCGAGCGTGGTCCGCCGGCACGACAGCCGGTCGCCCGGCCGCACGGGCTTGAGCCACTTCATCTCGTCGATGCCTGTCGAGCCCATGGAGGCAGTGCGCCCGTAGTAACCATCGACCATTATCCGCATGATGATGGCACAGACGTGCCAGCCGCTGGCCGATAACCCGCCGAGCAGCGAGGCCTTCGCCGCTTCTTCATCGACGTGAAAAGGCTGCGGATCGAATTCGCGCGCAAATTCACGGATCTCCTCCGCCGTCACAAGGTAGTTTCCGAATTCAAGCACTTCCCCCACCGGAAAGTCCTCGAAGTGCAGAAGTTCCTTCATCAGGCCTTGGGCGTGAGGATGACATAGTGCTTGCGCACGGGCCTGACCGTCTCCCACGTGCCCTTGAAGCCCGGCGGAATGATGAAGCCGTCGCCCTTCTTTACGCGCCAGCTCTTGCCGCTCTCATGGGTTAGAATGGCTTCCCCCTCGATGAAATGGCAGAACTCCCATTCCGTATAATCGACATTTACCTTTCCTGGCGTGCACTCCCATATGCCGCAGTAGAGCCGGTCGTCCTCGCCCGTCCAATGGTTATAGGTGGTCGTCTTGTACTCGCCCTCGAGAAGTTCATCCGGGCTCGCCGACCCATATTCGGGTTGGGGACCGCCTTCCGTTTTGATCAGAATGATTTCGCTCATTGCTTCTCTGTGTTTTCAGCGTTTTCAGCCGGTGTCGGCTGATTCTTATGCGCGGACCCTGACGGGCTTGGCAAGGGAGCGATGGCATCGAGCCGCTTGAGCAGCAGAGCCTTCTCCTGAGGGAAGCCTGCCGCCATCCACCAGTCTTCGAGAGACCTGAGCATGGCTCCCAATTGCGGTCCAGGCTCCACGCCACGCGCCTTGAGCTCCTCGCCCGTGATTGGAAAGCGGGGCAGATCCGTCTTGCGCCCGAAATTGAAAAGGCTGCGCCAGCTCTTATCGCTCGCCGGAGCCTTGGACTTCGCCCAGCCAAGCAACACGCTGTCGGCAAAGGCCTGCCGGCCCATTTGGTAGAGCACGATTTTTCGCTCCGCCGTCCTGAGCCCCGGCGTCGGCGGTGCCCCATGCTTCAGCGCCTTGAGCCGTGCCATCTCCGCATTGGTGAGCTTGAGTTGATCCCGGTATCGGGCCGCATCGGCGGCGATGAGCTCAAGCCTCAAGAGGGGATCGGGAGAAAGCTTCAGCCTTTCGTCGATCTGCGCCATGCGTTCGAGGCCCTTCACCTCCCCCTCCCGGCCGAGAACCACCCGCGTAATTCCGGCCTTGTTCATCTCCTTGAGCATGCGCGCAGCACCCGGCGCCACAAGCAGCTTCCACAGCTCCTGCCGGATCCGCTCCGCCGATAGAGCCTTAAGGTGCTTGCGAAGAGCCACGCAGTGTCGAAGCCCTTCTTTATCGGGAGAACCCTTCCCGTACTGCGCATTGAAACGGAAGAAGCGCAGGATCCGGAGGAAATCCTCGCGGATGCGCTGCCGGGGCTCGCCCACGAATCGTACGCGCCCCCGCTTCAGATCCTCGTAGCCGCCAAGTGGATCGTGAACCTCTCCCCGCGCATCGCAGTAGAGCGCGTTCATGGTGAAGTCGCGCCGCGATGCATCCGCCGTCCAGTCGTCGGTGAACGCGACGCGCGCGCGCCGGCCGAAGGTTTCGACATCGATCCGGAGGGTCGTGACTTCGAAAGGCTTGCCTTCCGCCACGACCGTCACGGTGCCATGCTCGATACCGGTGGGATGCACCTTGAGCCCCGCCCCCTGAGCCTCAATGGTCACCTCCTCGGGTTTGAGCGTCGTCGCAAGATCGACATCTGCGACCGCCCTGCCGAGGAGCGCATTGCGCACCGCTCCCCCGGCGATGCGAGTCGTGCCCGTCTTGTTCAGCACGTCCAGCACCTTCTGCAGGGCCGGCTCCTTGAGCCATCCTCCCTTGCCGAACCGCAATTTGACTTGCCCTCTCTTCATGCAACCCCGGTTTTCCCATACAACCGGTCATAGAGACTCTTGAGCATGCCGGCGGTGGCGCCCCAGATGTACCGGTTTCCGAACGGCATCGCGTAGAAATGTCGGACAGACCCCTGCCATTCGCGTGAATGGATCTTGTGATTCTCGGGCGACATGAGAAACCGGAGCGGGACTTCGAACACCGCCTCGACCTCGTCCGCCTGCAGTTTCAGTTCGAAACCAGGCTTTACCATGCCCACGACAGGCACGATGCGATAGCCCGTCCGCGTCAGATAGCCGTCGAGGAAACCCACTGGCTCCACATTCGACGGCGGCAATCCTGTCTCCTCCTCTGCCTCCCGGAGTGCGGCAGCGATTTCAGTACCATCTCCCTTGTCGATCCTCCCTCCCGGAAAAGCCACCTGGCCCGCATGCGCCTTGAGATGCGCGGTGCGAAGCGTCAGCATTACGGTCACCTCCGGCTCACGCACGATGATCGGCACCAGCACCGCCGCCGCGGCAGCATTCTCTCCCCCTTGCCTGCCATCCAGGTCGGAGTTGAGATCGTCATCGCTGCGCCCATAAACCAGGGGCGGGTCGCTCAACAGGAATTTCGACGCGCGCTCGCGTACCTCGCGCTCATCGAAGCGAAAAACGCTCATCCCACAAGCCCGATCTCGCCTGCCCGCTGCATGGGCCAGAAGCGGCCGCCCGACCACACCCCGAACCATTCCTCGCCTTTAACATCCTCGACCACGCCCTGGGCCACGAGATCATAGAAAATCGGCCGGTGAACCAGCGCCTCCAGCCGAGCGCGGATGAGTACATATGGCTTGAGCCCGCCCGTCCCGGCCTCTCGGCCGAATCGCAGGGGGTGATGCTCATCGGCCGTAACCTCGTCATCGGTCATCGTTGTGAAGGCAATACTCTTGCCGCGCCCTTCCCCGGCCACGGTCATTCGAATGGCGAGCAGGGGCGCATCCTCCACTTCGATTCCACATTTTTCAACAGGCGTAACGAGATAGTATTTCCCGTCCTGGTCATGCCTGAGGATCGACGAAAAAAGCTTGACCAGCGGTTTCCTGCCGATGGGAGAACCCATATAATACCATGTACCGTCTGCAGCGATTCGCATTGGGATGTCGCCGCAGAAAGGTGGGTTCCAGAGATGCACAGGTGGCATGCCCCTGCCTGGCGTCTGTACCTCCGTCAATCCCCGCAGGGGATTGCTCGGGTCGCCTGGTAACTCACTTTTGATTGGCTGATCCGGCATGGTCCCTTGCTTCCAGTGATGTCGATGCAAATTACCAATTATTTACGAGCAGAGTCTGCCTCACTGCGGCCACGCTTTGAAGTCCAGACTTCGCCGCCGGATTCAATGGCTTCGCGGGCGTCTCCGCGATGGCTGCCCCTCCACAAGAAAGGATGACAACCCAACGTGTCTCGCATCACTTCGATCAATGAGGCCGACAAGTCTGCGCTCGAGAGCCTCGAGCGCACGGGCGAACGGTTGGTCAGAGTCCGGGAAGCGATCAATCAGATCATTTTCGGCCAGGAAAAGGTCGTCGATCTGGCTCTGACGGCCATTCTGTCGGGTGGCCATGCCCTCCTCGTGGGCGCTCCAGGTCTTGCCAAAACCAAGCTTGCCACCTCATTGGGCAAGGTGCTGGGCCTCGCCGAGCGGCGCGTCCAGTTCACCCCCGACCTCATGCCGGCCGACATATTGGGGGCCGAGATTCTCGAAGAGACCGAGATGGGCCGCCGCCAGTTCCGCTTCGTCCAGGGACCGGTGTTCTGCCAGCTCTTGATGGCCGACGAAATCAACCGCGCCAGTCCCCGGACGCAGTCGGCGCTATTGCAGGCCATGCAGGAAAAGCACGTCACCGTGGCGGGCGTCCGCCACGATCTGCCGAGCCCGTTCCATGTCCTTGCCACCCAGAATCCGATAGAGCACGAAGGCACCTATCCCCTGCCCGAAGCCCAGCTTGACCGCTTTCTTCTGGAGATTGACGTGCCCTATCCGAGCCTCGATGCTGAGCGCCGCATGCTTTTTGCGACGACCGGTGCATCCGAGGAGGAAGCCCAGGCCGTGATGTCTGCCAAGGAACTCCTCGCCGCACAGCATCTCGTCCGCGTGATTCCCGTCGGCGAAAGCGTGTCGGACGCGGTGCTCAAGCTTGTTCGCAGCGCCAGACCCCAGGATACGAGCGACAAATTTGTCAAGGACAACGTCGCCTGGGGGCCGAGCCCCCGCGCGAGCCAGGCCCTGATGCTCGGTGCCAAGGCCCGAGCACTGCTCGACGGAAGGCTTTCGCCCTCGATCGACGATGTGCTGCAACTTGCCACTCCTGTCATGCGTCACCGCATGGCCGTGACATTTGCCGCGCGCCAGGACGGCGTGTCGCTCGACGACGTGATCGCCAGGCTAACCGAGCCCTTGAGGTAAAGGGAGCGATGGCCGCCAGCAGGGCAACCGAAGCCATATCCGCCTCACCGGCCCTGCAGCTGCGCGACGAGGCCCAGCAGCTTTCGGCGTCCGCCCCGGCACTTCTCATTGCCGCTCAGCGCATCGCCCAGACCATCGTTCAAGGCACCCACGGCCGCCGCAACTCAGGGCCGGGCGAAGATTTTTGGCAATATCGGCTTTACACCAGCGGCGATCCCGCCAACCGCATCGACTGGCGTAAATCCGCCCGCAGCCAGAAAGTGCTGATCCGCGAGAACGAATGGGCGGCCGCCAATACCCTTTGGCTCTGGGTCGACGGCGCGGCGGGCATGCGCTTCCAGTCCCGGCTCGCCGAGGCGAGCAAGCTTAGCCGGTCCTCGCTCATTGCCATGGCGCTCGCCATCCTGGCGGTGCGGGCCGGAGAGCGCGTGGGCTATCTGGGCTCGGGCTACCTGCCTGGCCATACGCGCAACAGCCTTGCTCGCCTGGCAGAGAACCTTTCCGCGCCGGCGGCCGAGTTTCCCATCCATTCCGAGCTGTCACGCTTCTCGACCTGTGTGCTCTTCAGCGACTTTCTCGAGCCCGTGCAACGGATCGGCGAAAAGCTCGTTCCCATCGTCGCCCAGGTGCGTACCGGCCATCTCCTCCAGATCGCCGATCCGGCGGAGGAGGCTTTCCCCTATCGAGGCCGCACCGAATTTGTCGAAATGACGGGCCTGCGCAATCTGACCTTCGGCCGGGCGGAAACCATGAAGGAGGATTACCAGCGGCTTTATCTCAGCCAGCGTGCCGCCGTTAGGGACCTGGCCCATCGCCTGGGCTGGACCTTTGCTGTTCACCACACCAACGAATCACCCCTCCATGTACTACTCTCCCTCCATATGCTTCTGAGCGACGAAGAGTATCGTCCCTCCTACAGGTCGGGAGCGGCATGATATCGGCCCTTGCCAATGTGACCTTTGCCTTCCCGGCCGCATTGTGGGCGCTGCTGGCGCTTCCGGTGATCTGGTGGCTTCTGCGCTTCACGCCGCCGCGTCCCGA
>Ga0075421_100005448_pt1 | contig 15396 bp, 7 predicted proteins | sample SoiMetdeltSBSDD5_FD_75292 | JGI IMG/M metagenome (GOLD analysis project Ga0075421, IMG submission 75292) | Bulk soil microbial communities from a Populus tree surrounding site in Tennessee, USA - Soil MetaG P. deltoides SBSDD5 | ecosystem: Environmental > Terrestrial > Soil > Tree plantation...
TAGCGCTGTTCGCTCATTGCACGCGCCGCTTCGCTCGCCGCGCTTGTCGTTTGCGCGAACACGCGACCGGTCGACCCGAACGTCACCACACACAGCACGGCCGCGAAGAGCCACCGAGGCATTACGGCAGGATACAACGCGTTCCACAGGAAAGAAAAAAGGCCGGAAGGGCTGAACCCTTCCGGCCTCGGTTGGTCGCAGTGCGACGTGTTTAGAACTGGAAGCGGAATCCCAGCTGGATCCGTCGGGGTTCGCCGTTGATGGCACGGATCTTCATGAAGTTCGGATCCGTGAAGCCAGTCACCGGGTTGCCCCAACGCACGTGGTTGAGGACGTTGCTCGCCTGCATCCGGAACTCGGCCCGATAACGACCGATCGGGAAGCCGCGGAAGATGCCCAGGTCAAGGTTGTAGTTCGAGGGCCCTCGGAGGAAGTTCCGTCCGGTGTTGCCCCACTGGTTGCCCGGTTGAGCAAACGACGTCGGATCGTAATAGACGGCGTTTGGTCCCGCCGGTCCCACCCGCCGGATCTCCGCAATCTGCTGAATCGTCTGACGTCCCTGGCGCTGATTCAGGGCAGTGTTGTCGCCGTTGATCGAGAACGGCGTGCCGGAGTAGATCTGGAAGATCCCATTGACCTGCCAGTTCTGCACGAGCGCGGGCAGAACACCGGTATCGGCCTTCATGAACGGCAGATCGTACAGGAAGCCCATTGAGAGGTTATGGGTCCTGTCATATCCTGCGAGCGCGTAGTTGCGGCTCAACTGCGACGGCTGGCTCCAGTCTAACGTTACCCAGCCATCATCGTCGGTCTCGTCCATCGCTTTACTCCAGGTGTACGCGCCCTTGAGCAGCAGCCCGTTCCTGAAGGGACGATTGATCGCCATCTGCAGGGCGTTATAACGGCGCTTGGTGCGCCCGGCCCAGTCGAGGATGTCTGCGGTGCCAGCCTGCGTGAAGAGCTTCCGGCCGGCGTCAGCGCCGCCCGCGTCAGCGTAGTTGAGGTTCACGTCAGCGTAGCCGCCATCGGTCCGCATTCCCACGTACGCCATGCTGACCGAGACGTCCATCGGCAACTGGCGCTCGAACGTGACGTTCCACTGCTGTGATCGTCCGCGCTCGACCTCGGTCGGATTCGGTACCCGCGTGGCCACGTTACGAGGCATCGGGATCACACCGCTGCTGATATCCGGCAACGGAATGTTCGGAATGCCATTCGCGAGCGGGAAAGAGGAGAAGTTGCTTCCGCCAGGTATGGTGCCGGCCGCCGTCTGGGTGAATCCGATGGTCGAGGGATAGGAGAGGCGGAGCGGTCGCGACCACGGAATCGGATCGTAGGTGAGACCGTAGCCAGTGCGGAACACGGTCTTGTCGTTGATGCGATAGGCCAGGCCAAGACGCGGTGCGAAGAGCGTCTTGCTGACCTTGATGCCGACATCGGTCGGCACGTTGCCCTTGCCGCCGATTAAGACGTTCCAAGTGGCGTAGTCAAGCCGCTCGAGGCCGTGTTCCGCGCGCGTCATCAACGGGTAGTACTCGTAGCGTAAACCGGCGTTCACCGTCATCTTCGAGCTGACGTTCCACCGATCGCTGATGAACGTCGCGTACTGGTTTTCGCGTCCGGTCATCGTCTCGAACTGGATGCTCTTGCCGTATCCGCTGTCCAAACCAAGAAGGAACGCAGCGTACTGGTTCCAAAGATTCGAGGTGTAGCCCGGCTGCCCGGTGATGTTGCCCGAGAAGTTGAAAGCACCGCGCGGGCCGTCGCCCAATTCCGGCTGCCAGTGATCCAACTGATACCGGATGAAGTCGAATCCGACCCGCACCTCGTGCCGGCCCATCAGCTTGGTCAGGTTCGAGGTCACCGTGTAGCTCGTCTCCTTACGGTCGACGGGGACCCACGTGTCGGTATTGCCAAACTCGGTGTATCCGGTCCTGAATTGAGGCATTCCGCTCTGCAGCGGATCCGGACCGTTCGTTCCCGGGATGCCGAACGTTTCGCTCCCGTAGTTCGTGCCGAAGTCGCCACCCCTGGCGTACTGATTCTGCTTGTTCATGCCGACGGTACCGTCGAGCACCATTGTCGGACTGAGTGTCCACGTATGGCCAGCGGTCGGCACGTAGATGTTCGTATGGCCAAATCCAACCTGGTCATAGCCAAGCTTGAAGATGTCATACACGTCGGCGCGCAAGGTCGAGAACTTCACGAAAACATGGTGGTTGTTGTTTCGATTCCAATCCACCTTGAAGTCGTAGTTGTCGCGGTCGGCCTTGGGGTTGCGGGCGAGATACAGATTGTTCTGGAGTCCGCCGTTCGTCCCCGGATTGTTTGGCATCGGGTACAGCGCTTGAATCTGTTTGCTGATGCTGCTGATCCGGTTGGCCGGAATGATCGCGCCAGGGAATTCGGTTCGACCAGTCCCGTCTGGGTTACCGGTTGCGGGATCATAAATGTGGAAGTTCGGGTTGATCGCGAGAACTTCGCTGAAGTCGCCGTTGCGTATCTTGGCGGTAGGAACCGAAAAAGCGGTGTTATCGTTGTTGAAACGGCTGTTCCTTTCATAGTTCCCTTCATACCCGGCGAAGAAGAACAGCTTGTTCTTCCTAATCGGGCCGCCTACCGTTCCACCGCCGATGCTGATGCTCGAGTTGAGCTTGCCGCAGGCCGGTGGTGGCGTGACGTCGCAGGAGGGCGTGAAAAAGGGCGTGGCGTTCAGCTCGTCTTGATTTCGGAAATAGAACGCTGAGCCCTTCACCGAGTTCGTGCCCGACTTGGTGACCACAGTGATCGATGCGCCACCGGCCATGCCCTGCGCGGCGTCGAAATTGTTCGTCGCGATGTTCACCGTTTCGATCGTTTCCGCCGGTGCCACATAGCCCGTGTGGTGAGGCAGCCAGATGTTGACACTGCTTGCGCCATCAATTCGAGTGTTGTTGTTGTTTCTGTCTGCGCCGTTGATATTCGTGCTCAAGGCCCGGCCTGGCGTGTCAGTTTGCGCGTTCTGGAAGACAGCTGGTGTTGCTCCTGGAACGAGATTAATCAGGCCTTGATAGTTCCGATACTGATTCAGCGGAAGATTGGTGATTTCCTGGGACTTCAACTCAGTGTGCAGATCCGACTTGTCGGTCTGCAGCAGTTGTGCATCGGATGCGACGGTCACGGTTTCTGTCAACGCGCCGATCTCGAGCTTAACGTCGACGCGGCTAATCTGACCAGCGCTGACAGGCACGTTCGTCCGCACGGCTTCGCGAAATCCGGTCAACGTGACTTTCACGTCGTACTGACCCGGGAGCACGTTGGCCAGCGTGTATTCCCCCTCGGGGCCTGTCACGGTCTCGCGAGTGGAATTCGTTTCTTTGTTCGTGACGACAACCGTCGCCGCTGGAATCGCGGCGCCCTGCGCATCCTTGACGGCTCCGACGACGCTGCCGTAGAGCACCTGGGCGGTGGCGACACTGGGCATCACCACGAGTGAGAGAACAGCAAAAAGTACAAGCAAACGACCACGACACACGAGCACAGGTTCCTCCCTTCCTACCTCGCGAACACACTCCTACTTGGGTAGTAGAAATGTGTTAACGACGAATGTTGTACGTCTGTTTTGACTCGATTGCCAAGACAATTCTTGCATTCGTCACAATTTGTCCTCGCACGAGGACAAATTCAATCAGTTGTATCAAACTCAACCGATTGGATCGCAAAAACATTAGCAAATTTGTAGAAAAATGGTTGTGACGAACTCGTCGAGGATACCTGTGAAAAGTGCAATCATCGCGCGAGCTCGCCGCGCTTTTCAATCTCGCCACGCCCTGCGTTTCGTCATCATCCGCGGGTCTACGCAAAAACGCCGTCGCCATTTCTTTCAACTTCACAATTCCTCCGCGTACAGCAAAAAAGCCCCGTCGTGCGCGTGCACGACGGGGCTTCAAACGAAACGTTCTTGAAGGAGCTAAAAACTAAAGCGCAGACCCATCTGAATCTGGCGTTCGAGATACGAGCCGCTACCAGAGATGCCGGTGATCTGTCCAAACGTTCCGGACGTGATGCTCGATGACGGGTTGCCGAATACCGGATGGTTGAGGAGATTGGCCCCCTGCAACCGGTACTCGAGTCGCCGCGTGCCGCCGACCGGGAACGAACGGAACAGTGAGAAGTCCAGGTTCCATCCCCCCGGACCATAGAACTGGTTTCGTCCCGTGTTTCCAAACCGCACACCTGTTGGTTGTGCGAATGCCGATGTGTCGAACCAGCGGCCGCTTGCGCCGATATTGCCAAGCACGTCGAAGGTGCCGGTGAGGTCGGCTGTCTGCTGATTGCTCGGAGTGTTCAACGCGTTGCCGCTTGCCGTCACCGTGAACGGATTGCCGCTGAAGGCCGCGAGCACACCGTTTACCTGCCAGTCGTTAGCAATCGCGCCGAGGACACCGTCGTAGCTGCCCTTCGTCTGCCACGGGAGCGCGTACGCAAAGCCAAGCTGGAAGTTGTGACGCCGATCGAATCCGGCCGGCGCCCAGTTGCGGAAGAGTTCGCTGGGCGTATTCCAGGTCAGGGTCGCGCGACCATCGTTGTCCGTTTGATTCATCGACTTGCTCAAGGTGTACGCACCCTTGAACAGCAAGCCGTGCGTGAACGGTTTATTCAACGCGATCTGGAGCGACTCGTAATCGGTCTTCAGACGCTGACCCCATGAGTTGATCGCAAGGAGACGTCCTTGCGGTGCGTAGGGGCGCCCTGCGTCGCCGACGCCTAGCGTCTGCGGCGCATTGATGTCGAGCGCGGCGTATCCGCCAGAGCCCTTCGCGCCAACGTACGCCACGTCGACCGACGTATCGAACATCAGGCGACGCTCGACGGCAATGTTCCAGGTCTTCACGTCGCCCCGATCGACGCTGTCAATCTCGGGCGTGTACTCCGCCGCTGAGAGATCGAGCGGCACGCGCCCGCTGCTCTGATCGGGGGGCACGATCAGAGGAATGCCCTGCGCCAGCGTGCTGTTAGGGGCAAACGGCAGCGCGTTGAAGAAGCTCGACGCGATCGTGATCGGATAGTCGTTGTCCCCTCGCACGGCGCGGGCCCACGGCGTCGCGTTGAACGTCAATCCATAACCAGCGCGGAACACGGTCTTGTCGTTGAAGCGATAGATCGCCCCGAGCCGGGGCGCGAAGTTGTCGAGGCTCGCGCTCATGTCGTTGGTTTGCGGATTCCCTCCGCGACCCGCAATGAGGACGTCGAGCTGATGGGCGGGATCCGGGTTCGTCAGGTCGAGTCGGTCGACCCCGCGGCCGTCCGCGCGCGTCATGATCGGGTAGTACTCCCACCGCAGCCCCATATCCAGCGTCAGCTTGGCGCTCGGCGTCCAGCGATCGCGGAAGTAGAGGGCGTGCTGCCACTCACGCGCTGTCATCAGCTCGTTCTGCACGCTTTTTGCGGCGGTCCCCACCAGGCCGAGCAGGAACGATGCGTACTGGTTGTAGAAGTTCGCGTTCTGTGCCGGCGTGTTGTTGCCGGTGTTCAGCTCGGTGACGTTCGCACGGAAATCGAACTGGCCGCGGGGATTTCCGGTTTCCGGCTGCCAGTGATCGAGGTACATGAAGTTGAGTGTGTAACCACCACGCAGATCGTGGCGTCCTTTCATCTTCGTGATGTTAGTCGCCACCGAGTAGGTTCGCTCGTCGCGAAAGATTGGGTTCCACCCATCACGATTGCCGACCGCGCTGAAGCCGGTGTTGAAGACCGGATAGCCCGCGTATCGCGAATCCCCCGTGCCCTGGTCATTGGTGCCGGGGATGCCAAGTACGTCGAGTCCGTAGTTGCCTGCCTGGAAGTCAGGCCCGTAGACGTGTTGATGCTGTCGCGAGAACCCGAACGTCGTGTCCATCAACAGTGTCGGGCTCAACGTCCACGTCGTTCCGCCGGTGGCCTGATACACCTTTGTGAATCCGCCATCCCCGGTCGCGTTGGGATCGGGGCCGAGATAGTTGGTCAGATCATCGACCACCGCGTCCATGTAGCTGAACTTGCCCCAGATCTGCTGCGCCGGCGTCCGGTTCCAGTTCATCTTGTAGTCGTAGTTCTTCCGATCGACCGTGCGATCTTCCTGGCGGCGATAGTTGTTGGTCAGGCCGCCGGTGCCGGTTCCGGCAATGTTTGGCAGCGGGAACAGATTGAGCACCTTCAACGCGATCGGATCGATCATGGTGCCGGGGATCACGTTGCCGTCGAACGGGAGACGCCCCGTGCCGTCGGCATTCCCGGTGAACGGGTTGTAGATGACCTGCTGCGCGTTATTGGTCGCGCTCACCGTCGCCTGACTGAAATCCCCCGCGCGCAAGCGCGCATCCGGCACGCTGAAGAACGTGAACAGGCTCTGATCGCGCTGGTAACCCTCGAACGATCCGAAGAAGAACACCTTGTTCTTGTCAATCGGGCCGCCGATCGTTCCACCATAGGTGTTCTGGCTGATCGGCAACTTCGTGGTCGGCGTCGACGTGAAGTTGTACGGCGTCGCGTTGAGATTGTCGCCGTTGTAGAACTCGAACGCGGTGCCCTTGAAGTTGTTCGTTCCCGACTTGGTGATCACCGTCACCGCTGCGCCGCCCGCCATGCCCTGCTCGGCGTCGAAACTGCTGGTCGACACGTTGACCGTGTCGATGGTTTCGGCCGGCGAGATGTACATGTTGTGATTGGGCAGCCAGATGTTCATGTTCGTCGCGCCGTCAGTACGAGTCGAGTTGTTGGTGTTGACCTGACCGTTGACGTTGGTGGCCAGCGAACGCGCTGGTGTGTCGGTCTCCGCGTTGCCGAACGCCATCGGCGTTGTTCCGGGCACCAGATTGATCAACGCCTGGTAGTTGCGGAAACGGTTCAGCGGCATCGAGGTGATCGCATCCGATTTGAGCTCGGTATGGACGTCCGCTTTGTCTGTCTGGAGCAGTTGAGCATCGGACGCGACGGTCACGGTTTCGGTGAGCGCACCAACTTCGAGCGTCATGTCGACGCGCGAGATTTCGCCGATGGTCACCGGCACGTTGGTGCGAACGGCTTCGCGGAACCCGGTCAAAGAGATCTTGACGTCATACGGGCCTGGCAGGACGTTGTTCAGCGTGAACGATCCGTCTGCGCCCGTCACCGTATCGCGAGTGAGATTCGTTTCCTTGTTGACGATGGTCACTGTCGCGCCGGGAATAGCCGCCCCCTGGGCGTCCCGGGCAATTCCAGTGATGCTGCCGTAGAGGATTTGGGCTCCGGCGTTCCCCGCCGCCAGAGCGAGCGCGCATACACACACGAAGATCACGAATACCCGACGACCATGCGACACGAACACACCTCCTGGTGAATTGAGGCGTGCTGGTCCCACTCCCGGTCCGCAGTAACAACACGTTAGCTTTCGGGTATACCCTCATTGCGCGGCGAATCCCAAGTGGCTTTTTTGCGCGCGACGCCTGTCGTGGGGCGTATTTGTCGTCGCGAGAGCGGATCCAAACGCTTGGGCTCAACTCAACCACTTGGATCGTAAAAACCTTAGGAAATTTGCGGAAAAAATGTTTTCGACGTCTTGTGCCGAGTAGCCGCGCGCAGACAGAACGTCTGCAAGTTTTTTGAGGTCCGCGATCGTGTGAACGTCGGACGGACACTGCTCGCGTCCGAATGCGCCATCGAGATCGGATCCGATCATCGAGTGTCGTGAACTTCCCGCGAGCTGACACACGCGATCGATGTGATGCACGAGTGTGTCGAGCGTCACGTTCGCGGATTGCGGCGTCGTTTGTCCGCGCACCCACCCGGGTACTAACATCCACGCATCCATGACGGCGCCAATCACGGCGCCTCGATCGATCAGTTCGCGGATCTGATCGTCGGAGAACTGTCGGTTGTGATCCACGAGCGCACGCGAGTTCGAGTGGCTGGCCCAGAGTGGACCGTCGTAATGATCCAGGGCATCTCGCAGGCTCTCGTCGCAGAGGTGCGTGACGTCGAGAATGATCCCGAGCCGTTCCATCTCCTTCAGCAGCTCGCGTCCGTGCGTACCGAGATCGCCATTGGAGTTGGTGCCGTATGCGTATCGTCCCGGGCCATAGTGCGCCGGCCCGACAGCGCGCAGTCCCTGTGCATACGCACGTTCGAGATGTTTCGGTGTGAGGATTGAGTCGGCGCCTTCAAGGCTCAGGATGTATCCAATCGCTGTTCGCTTCTCGCTTCTCGCTCCTCGTTTTTCGCTGCTCGCTTCTCGCTCTTCGCTAGTCCACTCATGCACATGACGGTCGAGTCCGGCTCGATCGCAGATCTGTACCAGCTCGCCGCGCTCTTCCATCGCGCGATACCACGCAAGCTGAGCCTGCGTCATCGCCCACGCCTGCTCGGGCGAGTTCCAACCCTGAAGGTCGCTGTCAGGTGCGACGTAGCGCGCAATTTGTGTGGCGACGCACAGTCCGACGCCGCCGCGGCGCATTTCCGAGAAAGATATCGTGCCCTTGCCACGGTCCGGCTTATCTGTGAGTCCGGCTTCGCGTGCGCGGATTTCTTCAATCGGCTGGGTCAGATCGCGATTCCACTCGATCGCGTTCATCGCCAGATCAAGGTGAGCGTCAACAATCAGCATAGGGCTTGAAATCAAACCAAAAGCGCGAGGGCCAATACACCCGCGAGTCCAGCAACCGACACGATCGTTTCGATGACCGTCCACGTTGCGAGCGTTTGCGGGACGCTCATGTTCAAGTACTCCTTCACCAGCCAGAACCCGCCGTCGTTGACGTGCGACGCGATCAGCGATCCGGCGCCGATCGAAACGACGAGCAGCTCCTTATTCACGGACGGCGACGACGCGATGAGCGGTGCCATGATGGTCGCAGCCGTAATAACGGAAACCGTCGCCGAACCCACCGAAAGTCTCAGCAGCGCCGCAATGACCCACCCCAGCACGAGCGGCGACAGTTCAAGTCCGCCCATCGCTTGTGCGATCGCGGCGTCGAGATGAGCAGTGACGAGGACGCGTCCGAACCCGCCGCCCGCGCCGACGACGAGCAGGACACCGGCGATCGGCGGCAGCGATTCTTCGGCGAACGTCAGCAATCGTGTGCGATCGAACCCGCATGACTTACCAAAGGTCACCATAGCGACGAGCGTCGCGATGATCATCGCAACAAGTGGGCTTCCGATGAACGAGATCGCACGCCTCGTCGTCCCATCGACCATCGCAATCTGTGCGGCCGATGCGACCAGCATCAACAACACTGGCATCAGCATCGTCAGCAGAGTCACTGCCAATGTCGGTGTCCGCGATGGCACGACGACCTTCGTGAACTGTTCTGCGATCGTTCCCGGTTCTGCGGCGACCTGCTTGCTCATGAATCGCGTGACCAGAGGCCCCGCGATGATCGAGAGCGGCAAGCCGAGAATCAGTGAGTAGAAGAGTGTGCGACCCGGATCGGCGCCGAGACGCTCGAGGGCGGCAATCGGCCCAGGGTGAGGCGGCACAAGTCCATGTGCCGCCGAAAGCCCGGCGACCATCGGTAGTCCAAGCCACAGCAATGGCCGTCCGCTTTGACGCTGCGCCGTGAAGAGCACCGGCGCGAGGAGCACGAGCCCGACCTGGAAAAACACTGGCAGGCCGATGATGAACCCGGACAACATCAGCGCCCAGTCCAACCGGCGTTCGCCCAACGCTCGCGCCAGCGCGTTCGAGACGACGACGGCTCCGCCAGATTCGGCGAGGAGTTTTCCGATCACTGTTCCGAGCGCGATGACCATGGCAATCGAGCCGAGCGTGTCTCCCATGCCCGCCTGGAATGCGCGTGCGATGTCGGCGAGCGGCATTCGCGCCGCAAGGCCGACAAAGAGAGACGCGACCGCGAGCGCCAGGAACGCGGGCAGTCGCACCCACGTGATCAACAGCACGACGAGCGCGACGCCGAGGGCTGCGATGGTCAGAAGAGTTGCGGGATTGACGGGGGCCAATTCAGCAATCAGCAATCAGCAATTTCAGTTAATAAATTTTCGGCTCCGCAATCGGAGCGGTGCCTTCGAGAAAATCAAAATCGCATCCGCGATCCGCTTGCGTCACATGAAGTGAATACATGTGTCCGAACCCGCGCGGGTACTGCGGTTCTGGCGGTTTCCACTCAGCGCGACGACGAGAGAGTTCCTCCTCGTCCACACGAAGCGAGAGCCGTCGTTCGGGAACGTCGAGTTCGATGATGTCGCCGTCGCGGACGAAGGCCAGCGGCCCGCCGATGAACGACTCTGGCGCAATGTGGAGCACACATGCACCATAGCTCGTGCCACTCATCCGGGCATCCGACAGGCGAACCATGTCGCGGACGCCTTGTGCCAGCAGCTTCTTGGGAATCGGCAACATGCCCCATTCGGGCATTCCCGGACCACCGAGCGGCCCGGCGTTCTGCAGGACCAGAACCGAATCGGCGGTCACGGGCAATGACGGCTCGTCAATGCGCGCGGCCAGGTCGTCGTAGTTGCGAAACACCACCGCTGGCCCGGCATGCTTCAACAGTCGTTTCTCGGCCGCCGTATGTTTGATCACCGCGCCTCGAGGCGCGAGATTTCCGCGAAGCACGGCGACGCCCCCTTCCGGACCGAGCGGCCGCTCACGAGTCGCGATCACTGCATCGTTGCAGACGATTGCGTCGCTGACATTTGCGCCAATCGTGTGCCCGTTGACCGTGATGCAATCGGTGTGCAGGAGGTCCTGCAGGCGCGACAGCGCACCTCTCGTGCCGCCCGCATAGAAGAAATCCTCCATGAGGTATTCGCCGCTCGGGCGAATGTTCCCGATGAACGGAGTGCGACGCGACAGCGAATCGAAACGATCGAGATCGAGAGTCGCGCCCGCGCGTCCAGCGAGGGCGATCAAATGGATGATCGCGTTGGTCGAGCCGCCGAGTGCCATCGCGGCGGTAACAGAGTTTTCGAATGCCTCTGTTGTCATGATCTTGCGCGGCGTCAGATCCTCCCAGACCATCTCGACGATGCGCCGGCCGCAGGCGGTGGCCATGCGGGAGTGAGCCGAGTCTGCAGCCGGAATCGACGCGGCTCCCGGCAACGTGAGTCCCAGGGCTTCCATCGCCGCCGCCATCGTCGACGCGGTGCCCATCGTCATGCAGGTGCCGAACGATCGAGCGATCCCGTCTTCCATTTCGCGCCAGCTGCATTCGTCAAGCGTCCCGGCACGCCGTTCCGCCCAGTACTTCCAGACGTCACTGCCCGACCCGAGAAACTGACCTCGCCAGTTGCCGCGAAGCATTGGGCCAGCGGGCATGAGGATCGCGGGCAGATTCGCGCTCGCCGCACCCATCACCAGTGCCGGCACAGTCTTGTCGCAGCCGGCCATCAACACCGCGGCATCAACCGGGTAGGAGCGCAGCGCTTCTTCGGCGTCCATTGCGAGCAGGTTTCGGTAGAGGAACGTGCTCGGCTTCATGAACACTTCGCCCAGCGTCAGGAGCGGGATTTCCATCGGAAACCCGCCCGCCTGCCAGATGCCGCGCTTGATCTCGTCGGCGCGATTGACGAAATGCGCGTGGCACGGATTCGCGTCGCTCCAGGTATTGAGGACGGCGATGACCGGCTTGCCGGAGATGTCGTCCATGCTGAAGCCGGCCTGTTTCGCCCGCGACCGATGGCCGAACGATCGCATGTCGTCACGGCCGAACCATCGGTGGCTGCGGAGAGAAGCTGGGTCTCGTCTCATACTTGAATCGCCAATCCCTGATCACTAATCGTGAATCCTCGAATCACCAATCCTCGCATCGCGGATCCCGGATCCCGCACCCCGGATCCCGGACGCCGGATCCCGGACGCCGGATCCCGGACCACGGATCCCGACAGCGAGCAGCGAGCAGCGAGCAGCGGAACTCGTCGCGTAATCAACTGTTGGCGACGCCATCGCGCTTTGGCAATCGGAGACTGACGACGATTGCAGTTTCGATGACCAGGACGGTGGCGAGCACCAGGAGCCCTTGACTGTACGATCCCGTCGCCTGCCGAAGGGCGCCCATGATTGATGGTCCGACGGCGCCGCCGAGATTGCCGATTGCGTTGATGAGACCGATGCACGCGGCGGCCGCGGTACCGCCAAGAAATATTGGAGGAATCGCCCAGAACACGCCTTGTACCGATCGCTGGCCAATCTGCGACAACGTAAAACTCAGCACCATCAGCCACAGATTGCTGCGGAATAAAACCGCGAGTACGAGACCGGCAGACGCCGTGATCGCACAGGCCGCGACGTGGTATTTGCGCTCGCCGGTGCGGTCCGAGTGACGTCCGACAAGAAACATCGCGACGAGCGCTGCGGCAAACGGAAGCGTCGTCATCACGCTCAGCCCGAAGCTCTGTCGTCCGCCTGCCGCTTCAGTCAGCATCTTCGGCAGCCACAGGAATATCCCGTAGGTGACGATGGTATTGAGAAAGTAAACGCCGCACAGAAGCCATACCCGCCCGCTTCGCAGGCTTCGGCTGATCGACGTGTGGCCGACCGCTGCTCGTCGCTGTTTCTCCGCGTCCATTATTCGGATGAGACACTCGCGTTCACTATCTGTCAGCCAGCGTGCTTCGGACGGGTAATCGGTCAGCGCCCGTAACGCCACGAAACCCAGCAGCACCGCCGGCAACCCTTCGATCAGAAACAGCCACTGCCACCCATGCAGCCCGAGAACGCCCTGAAGCGCAAGCAGGCGATTCGAGATCGGCGCTCCAATGATGATTGCCACAGGCGCGGCCATCATGAACAGCGCTCCCGCGCGCGCCCGATCCGCGGCGGGAATCCAGTACGTCAAGTAAAGAATAATGCCGGGGAAGAATCCCGCCTCCGCGATGCCAAGTAAGACGCGAGCGGCATAAAACGACCAGACGTCCCACACGAACATCATCGCCATCGAGACGATGCCCCAGCCAATGAGAATCCGAGCGATCCATCGCCTGGCCCCGACGCGTTCGAGGATCAGGTTGCTCGGGATTTCGAACACGAAGTAGCCGACAAAGAACAGGCCGGCTCCATAACCAAACTGCGCATCGTTGAGGCCGAGATCTTTCTGAAGAGCCGAGGCGGCAAAGCCGACGTTGACCCGATCGATATAGGCGACCACGTAACAGATGAAGGCGAAGGGAATGAGGCGCCGAATTACCCGCGAGACAACCTCGCGTTGCATGTCGACGGAAGCGGTCCGGGCTGGGTCGGTGAGGTGCATGCGGTCGCGTCACTCTATCGCGAAAGGGGGCCCGGCCGCATGCCAACGGCGAGCAGCCGGCAGCGTCAAGCCAGAGCGTCCCATTGACCATTGGTGCGCGCGTGCGATGTACTGTCCGCGATGACCGGTGTGATTGCGGCAGTCGCCACCCCTATTACTGCGAGTGGAGGACTCCACGTCGCGACCTTCGAGCGGCTCGTTGATTTCTTAATCGAGTCTGGTGTCGACGGGTTGTGCCTGGGTGGGGCGACCAGTGAATACCCAAACACTCCGGTTGTCGATCGCCGCGCGGCGATCAGCGCGGCGGCGCGCCGGCTGCCGGCCGATCGCGCGCTGCTCGTCGCCATCGGTGCACCATCCTTCCGGCAGGTTCTCGAACTGGGCGAGAGCGCGCGCGATGCCGGCTGCCGTGCCGTGCTTCTGCCGATGCCGATGTTTTTTCGATACGAGCAGCATGACCTCCAGGCGTTCGCGGTCGAGGCCAGCCGCGCGCTTGCCGCTCCGGTTCTTCTTTACGATCTGCCTGACTTCACCAACGGCCTGGATCCGGCGACGGTGATCGCGCTTCTCACCGACGAACGATTCATTGTCGGCATCAAGGACAGCAGCGGAGTTCCGGAACATCTCACCGCGTATGCGACGGCGCGTGCCGCGCGTGACTGGACGCTGCTCGTCGGTCACGACGGGCTGTTCCTCGATGGATTGCGCGCCGGGTGGAACGGAACGGTGTCTGGCATCGCGTGCTTTTGTCCCGAGTTGCCGCTCGCGATTTATCGAAGCTGCACTCGCGGTGATATCGAGCGCGCCCGCAGTCTCCAGACGCTGCTCGACGAAGTCATCGTCGAGCTCGGGGCACTACCGGCGCCGTGGGGCATCCGCATCGCACTCGAAGTGCGCGGGTTTGAGATGGGGCAGCTTCCGCTGCCGCTCAGCGTCGCCCGGCGAGAACAGGTGAATCGTTACCGCGCATGGCTGCCGGCGTGGATGAATAAGGTCAGTGCGGCTGTGCGGGGCTAAGGCTAGAATGCGCGAGAGGTGAGCATGCGATTCATTGCCGCCGGGATCGCGGCGATCGTCATCGTCACGGCAACAACTGGCGCACAGTCGCCCTATCGGACGCTCGACGATCGGTTTGCCGCGCCAAAGTTTGAAACTGCCGCCGCTTGGACTGGTCGTGCGGCATACCTGCGCGAGCATGTGCTCGCCTCGGCTGGCCTCCTGCCCCTACTGGAAAAGACTCCGCTCAGACCGACGATCTTTGGCGAGATTCGAAAGACCGACTACAGCGTGTCAAAAGTGTATTTCGAAAGCCTGCCGGGATTCTTCGTCACCGGCAATCTCTATCGACCGCTTGGTGACGGGCCATTCCCGGCGATCCTGTCGCCACATGGCCACTGGGCGTACGGCCGTCTTGAAAACACGCTCCTCAACTCCGGCCCTGGCCGCGCGATCAATCTGGCGCGACAGGGGTACGTGGTGTTCACCCATGACATGGTCGGGTACAACGACAGCCAGCAAGTGCCGCATACCTTCAGCGGCCCGCGCGAGTACTTATGGGGATTGAGCCTGTCGGGATTGCAGCTCTGGAACAGCATTCGCGCGCTCGATTTTCTTGAATCGCTCCCATACGTGCGGCGTGACGCGATCGGGATGACCGGCGAGTCGGGCGGCGGCACGCAGACGTTTCTCGCGTCCGCCGTCGATCCGCGCGTCGCGGTCGCGGTCCCGGTCAACATGATTTCCCTGCACATGCAGGGCGGCTGCCTGTGCGAGAACCCGCCGGGGCTGCGGCTGGAGACCACGAACGTCGAGATTGCGGCGACGATTGCCCCGCGTCCCCTGTTGATGATTTCAGCGACCGGCGACTGGACCAATGAGACGCTGGAGCTCGAGTATCCGGCGGTGCGTGCCATCTACAACCTGGTCGACGCGTCCGATCGCGTTCGCGCCGTTCGGATCACCGCCGACCACAACTACAACAAAGAGAGCCGCGAGGCGATGTATGCGTGGATGGCGCGCTGGCTGCAGCACAAGCCGGACGAAGGTCGTGCACCCGAACGATCGTTTACGCCGGAGCCGTTGCAGAATCTCCTCGTCTTTCATAATCGATCGCTGCCGCCGAATGCGGTCGATGTTGCAGGATTGACCACCGAGTGGATCGGTGCGGCGAAACGGCAGCTCGCGGCTGCTGGGT
>Ga0075421_100005449_pt1 | contig 15395 bp, 12 predicted proteins | sample SoiMetdeltSBSDD5_FD_75292 | JGI IMG/M metagenome (GOLD analysis project Ga0075421, IMG submission 75292) | Bulk soil microbial communities from a Populus tree surrounding site in Tennessee, USA - Soil MetaG P. deltoides SBSDD5 | ecosystem: Environmental > Terrestrial > Soil > Tree plantation...
TGCCGTCCTGCAGGATCACCGCCTCGTCGGCGATGCTGCGCAGTACCCCCAGGTCGTGCGTGACGAAGACCAGCGCCAGGCTGCGCTCGGCGCGCAGGCCGACCAGAAGCTCCAAAATGGACGCTTGCACGGAGACGTCGAGCGCCGACGTCACCTCGTCGCACAGCAGCACCTCGGGCTCGGCGAGCAGGGCGCGGCCGATCGCGACGCGTTGCCTCTGCCCTCCGGAGAGATTCCGGGGGTACCGGTCCATGAGATCGGGTGAGAGGCGCATCTGCCGCATCATCTCGGCGACCGCCTCGCGCCGCTGCGAACGCGCGATGTCGGGCCGCCGCAGCGGGCGCTCCATCGACTGGTAGATGGTGTGGCGCGGGTTGAGGGTGGCGTCCGGATTCTGGAAGACGATCTGGATCGCACGCCGGATCGCCAGCGGCCGGTCGCCCGAGCGCGCCGCAAGCCGGGAGCCGCGGAAGGTGATCTCGCCGCCGGCCGGCGCGACAAGCCCGGCCACGGCGCGCAGCAGCGTCGACTTGCCGCTGCCGCTCTGGCCCGCGATGCCCAGCGCCTTGCCCGCGAGCACTCTCACCGAGACCCCGTCGACGGCGGCGAACTCGGATCCGGCGCCTCGGGCGAAGGTGCACCGCAGCCGGTCGACGGTAAGAATCGGTTGCGGGTCAACGGGTTCGGCCACCCTTGCGCCGGTGGTGGCGGTCGCCGGCTGGATCGCGGGCAGCACGATGCAGCGCGCCTCGCGCCCGTCGCCGACCTCGACAAGCGGGATGTCCGATGCGCAGTCGTCTATGCGATATGGACAGCGCTCGGCGAACCCGCAGACGTGCACGGGCACCGACGGACGTGGCATGCCCGGGATGCCGCGCGGCGGATCGTCCGCCTCGATCGTAGGCACCGCCGCGATGAGCGCCGCCGTGTACGGGTGCCGCGGCTTCTGATACACCTGCGCCGCCGGACCGCGCTCGACGATCTGCCCTGCGTACATGATGGCCAGCTCGTCACAGACCGTCGCCAGCAGCGCGAGGTTGTGGCTTACATAGAGAGCGGCGACGCCCGACTCTCGCGCCAGCGCGACGATGAGCCGGTTGATGTGCGCCTGGGTCACCACGTCCAGCCCGGTCGTCGGCTCGTCGAGGATCAGCGCCTCGGGTCCGGTCGCGAGCGCCATCGCCAGCGCGATGCGTTGCTGCTGGCCACCGCTGAACTGATGCGGATAGCGCGCCAGCGCCTGCTGCGGATCCGGGATGTCGACCCGGCCGAGCCACTGCACCGCCTTGGCCTCCGCCGCGCGCACCGACAGTTGTTCGTGGCGCCGCAACGTTTCGACAAAGTGGCGGCGGATCGTCATCGCCGGGTTCAGCGAGGTCGCCGTGTCCTGCGGCAGGTACGCAAGCCGCGAGCCCCAAAGCCGGCGCAGCTCACGGATCGAGGCCCGGGTCAGCTCCTGCCCATCCAGCTGCACCGTGCCGGACAGGATCTCCTGCCCGGTCGCCCGGTAGCCGAGCATCGACAGGGCCAGGGTGCTCTTACCCGAACCGCTCTCCCCGGCCAGCCCGACGATCCGGCCGGGGGTGAGCTGGAGCCCGACGTCGAGCACCACCTGGGTCAGGCCGGCTCTGCCGCGGTACCCGATGGAAAGGTTTGATGATTTTAATGTCATATCATCTGCCGCTCATGCAGCCGGTCACCGAAGAACTGGGTCAGCGCGTCGGCGATGAGGTTGACCGAGATCGCGAGCACGCCGATCAGGAGTGCCGGCACGATCACGCCGATGGGGTGGATGAGCAGGAGGGCCCGGTTCTCGGCGACCATGACGCCCCAGTTGGAGCTCGGTGGCTGCACCCCAAGGCCGAGGAAGCTCAACGACGCGATGAACATGATGGCGTAAGTGAAACGCAGGGCGATCTCCACCAGCAGGGTCGGCCCGATGTTCGGCGCGATCTCGCGGAACAGTATCCAGCGCAAGGATTCCCCGCGCGCCCGCGCCGCCAGGACGAACTCCCGCGGGGAGACCGCCTGCGTGGCGGAGCGCAAAACCCTTGTGATGTAAGGCGCGTAGACCACCGCTACAGCCGTCACCACCACCGGCCCGCCGGTGCCGAACGCCGCCACCACGACCAGGACGGCCAGATAGGACGGGATGGCGAGAGCGACGTTGATGACCCAGGTGACCGCCCCATCGACCTTGCCGCCGAGGTATCCGGAGACCAAGCCGATGATGGTGGCGAGCACCATCGCGGCCGCCACCGCAAGCAACGGCAACAGGATGACCGACGAGCCGCCGTGCAGCAGGCGGCTGAAGATGTCCCTGCCATAGGTGTCGGTGCCCAGCCAATGTTGCGAAGACGGTCCCAGAATCGGCGTGTCGCTGATCTCGTTCGGCTCGTCCGGCGCGAGGAACGGGCCGAAGATGACCAGCAGCAGCAACAGCACCAGCAGCGCCACGCCGATGCTCGCCTGCGGGATCGCAAAGAACTCACGCCAGCGCCGCTGCCTGGCCGGGACGATGATGTCGACCGCCGTCACCGGACCGCGTCCCGCAACTTCGGGGTCAGATAGACCACAATCGCATCCGTCACCATGCTCGTGATCACGAACAGGGCGCCGATCATCACGGCCAGCGCCTCCACCACGGGCGCGTCGCGCGAGGCCGCCGACTGGGCCAGCAGCAGCCCCACTCCCGGGAAGCCGAACAGAGTCTCCGCCACCACCACACCCCCGATCAGAGCCGCGAAATTGAGTCCCAGCGCGGTCACCACGGGTGGCGCCGCATTGGGCAGGATGTGCCGCAGCGACAGCGCCGGCTCACCGATGCCGCGCAGCACCGCCGCCCGCACATACGTCTCCCCGGACACATCGCGCGCGTTGGCGCGCATGAGCCGGATGATGTAAGGGATCGTGCCGAGCGCGATGGTGATCGCCGGCAGCACATAGGCTTGCCACGAATCGAAGAACCCGCCCCCGCTGACCGCCGTCGAGTCCACCGGCAGCCAGGCCAGCCACACCCCGAAGACGATCGCCAGTATCAGGCCGAGGACGAACTCGGGGAACGCCGCCACCACGAGCGTAATGAAGGTGGCTGTCGCGTCCTTGCGCCCGTGCCAGCGGACCCCGGCGAGCAGCCCCAGCGGCAGCGAAACGACTACGGTCAGCAGCCAGGACAGCAGCACGAGCACCACCGACGGGCCGAGCCGCGGCGAGATGACGTCCCACACTGGGCCATTGGACTGGTACGAGATGCCAAGATCCCCTTGCACGATGCCGCCGAGCCAGCGCAGGTACCGCACCGGCACCGGATCGTTGAGGCCGTGCCGCTGCTGGAACGCCACGACCTGTTCGTCGGTCGCGTACTGGCCCAGGATGTCCCGCGCCGGATCGCCCGCGATCGCCGTGAGCGTGAAAATCACGACAGTGATGGCGAACAGCGTGGTGACAAGGCGGATCAGTTGCCGTACCAGATAGGGCATACGCCACCGGGACGCCCCCCGCGGGGTCGGAAGGCGCCCGGTCTCGTCGAGGGTCGTCACGCTCAAGCCAGGTACGCCTTCGCCAGGTACATGTGCGCGCCGTTAGAGGCCGAAAGTCCTTGCACCCTCTTGTTCTTGCCGTATACCTGGCCCTCCCAGCCGGGGATCACGTTCGCGGCCGAGTCGTTGATGATGGCAAGCGCGTCGGCGAAAAGCTGCTTCTGCCTGCTCTCGTCGGTCGCCGCCGTTGCCTGTGCCACCAGTTCGTCGAACCTTGCGTTGGAGAAGTGCGTGAGGTTCAGGTCGCCCGTGGCGCCGTAGAGCCGCGGCAACGCCTGCGAGATGTGCAGCCGCGCCACGCTGATGCCGATCGCCGGCTTCTTCTTGAAGATGTCGGTGAAGAAGGTGGCATGCGGCCAGGTGATTACGTTGGCGTTGATGCCGGCCTTCTCCGACGTGCTCTTGTAGCTGATCGCGGTGTCGAGCTTGTCGCCCTGGTACGCGTACACGTCGAAGTTGAAGGTGCCATCGATCCCCGCCTCCTTGAGCAAGGCTTTCGCCCGGTCGGGGTCGTAAGGGCGCGGGGTCATGCCTGTAGGAAAGTATTTGTCCGAGGGCGGGATGGGGATGTCCGGAGAGATGATGTCGATGCCCGGCGCCACCACCGACATGATCTTCTTGCGGTCGGCGGCGTACTGCATCGCCTGGATCACCTTGGGGTTGTTGAAAGGCGCGGTATCGCCGAACATCGTCAGCCCGACCCAACCGCCGTTCTTGAGCATGTACGGTTCGATGTTCCCCTTGAGCAGCAGGGTCGATGCGCCGGTGATGTTGTCCACCACGTCCTGCGAGCCGGAGGTGGCGGCCTGCAGCCGCGTGGCGTCCTCGGAGATCACCACGATCTCCACGCCGTCAAGGTACGGCAGGCCGTCCTGCCAGTAGCCGTCGAAACGGGCCAGTGAGGTGCGGGCCGCCGCGTCGAAGCCGTTGAGGATGAACGGGCCGGTACCGTTGCCCTTGCTGAAGTCCGTCGTGCCGTCCTTGACGATGCTGAAACCGGCGTGCGACACCAGCACCGGAACGAAGGCATTCGGCTTGTTCAGGGTGATCTTCACCGTGCTCGGGTCGACGGCGGAAACCCCGCTGGCGGAAAGGAACTTGCCGATCTGGCCCAGACCCACCGCGGCCAGCTTCGGGTCAAGGATGCGCTTGAACGAATAGACCACGTCCTGCGCGGTGACGGCGCTGCCGTCGTGGAACTTGACCCCGGCGCGCAGCTTGAAGGTCCAAACAAGAGCATCCGGAGTGGACGACCACTCGGTGGCAAGGGCAGGGCTCAGGTTGAACTCCGCGTCAGCGCGCACGAGCGTGTCGTAACAGTTGGCGGCGATCAGCAGCGGCATCGTGCCGGTCGCCTTTGCGGGGTCGGCGATCTGGGTCGCGTTGCCGGCGGCCACCGCCCACCGCAGGGTGCCGCCCCGCTTCGGGGTGCCGCCCGAGGAGGACGGCGCGGGGTCGTTGCCGGTGCCGCAGGCGCCCAGCGCCACCAGCCCGGCGCCCACGGCCAGGCCTGCCCCGCCGCGCAACAGCGCCCTGCGGTCTAAGTGCCGGTCTATCTGATTGGTCATGGTTTGTTGTCTCCGATCCTCAAAGCGCCGTCTGGCGGACGAAGTCCTCATCGACGGTGATGCCCAGCCCAGGTCCGGCCGGGACGGCGACCAGTCCGCCCTCGACCTTGAATGACTGGTCGCTCAATCCGGTCCGCATGGGGTTGTCTAACCGGTCGAGCTCCAGCAGCGGCGAATCCACGCCCGTCACCTCGGACGGTTCCGGCAGCAGGCTGAGCGCCTGCAACGTCGCCGCCAGCAGCACCGCGCCACCCCACGCATGGGGCACGCACGGTACACCGCGCAGTGCGGCCATCTCGGCCACGAAGACCAACTCACCGATACCGCCGCAGATTGCGACGTCCGGCTGGATGATATCGGCGGCGCCCCGCGACAGGAACGCGTCGAAGGCGCCCCGATTCTCAAGCCCTTCCCCGGCCGCGATGGCGATGTCGAGCCCGGCCAGGCGCTCGTAGCCCGGATAGGCCATGCCATCCCGGTGCCGGATCAAGGGCTCCTCGAACCAGCGGAAGCGCAACGCCTCCAGCGCCCTGCCCACCTCGATCGCCCGCGGCACGCAGTAGGCGCCATTCGCGTCGACCATGAGGTCGATGCCGTCGCCGACCTCCGCCCGTAGGCCCGCAAGGATCGGCAACTCCCGCATGCTCGGGAAGCGTCCGATACGGATTTTGCAGGCCGTGAATCCGTCCGCGACGGCGGCACGCACCTCTGCCGGCCAGCTCTCCTCCGGCGGCACACCTTCGCGGTAGCCGCCGGAGGACGCATAAGCACGGACCTCGTCGCGGCGCCGCCCGCCATATAGCTCAGCGAGGGGCAAGCCGAGCTGGCGGGCGCGCAAATCATCGACGGCAATCGAAATAGCGCTAACCGCCAGCGGGTCGGTCATGCCCGCGCGTACCGCGTCGAGCAGAGGCCTCGGCCGAGGGGCCCGGCTGACCAGAAGCTCACCCAGTTCCTCGATGGCGGCGACGACACCTGCGCGGGCGTAGGTCTCGCCCCAGCCGGTGAAGCCATCGCCATCCTCGACCCGCACCAGCACACTGCGCCGCGTCTTGTAAGTGGCGCCGGCCGGGCCGGTCGGGGTGCTGACCGGCTGCTCCAGCCGGAAGACATCGACCTTTTCAATAATCATGGGCCACGTCCTCCATTCCTGGTCTGCTGAGTATCGGCCTCCTAATTCGAGCAGTCAATAGATTTTCGAAACTAGCCGCGAACATGATGCCCAGGCCAGATTCGCAGATACTTTCGACTACTAGACACGTTTTCGAGATTATGGCAATTTCTCAAGATGTCCCTAGAATGTCGCTCATGGCACGCAGTGAGACCCGCTCCGAGCGCATGTACGCTCAGTTGAGGTCGGACATCCTGACCGGACGGCTGCTGCCCGGGCAGCGACTCCCCTTCGCCGAGCTGGGCAGCAGATATGGCACCAGCGTCGGTGTCTTACGAGAGGCGCTGTCGCGCTTGGTCGAGCAGGGCCTGGTGCTCTCCGAGCCGCAGCTTGGGTTCCGGGTCACCCCGGTGTCCGCGGATGATCTGCGTGATCTGACCATCACCCGCATCGACATCGAGACGCTCTGCCTGCGCTACGCCATCCAACACGGTGACCTGGCCTGGGAGTCCCGTGTGGTGGCCGCCTTCCACACGCTCGACCGCACACCCGAGCACGCGTTGCCCAGCTCCAGCGCCGTGAACGAGGACTGGGCCACCGCCCATGCCGCCTTCCACGCCGCGATCCTTGAGGGCTGCCCGACGCGGCGGCTGCGCGAGATCGCCGCCTCCCTGCGTGACGCCTCCGAGCTTTACCGCCGCTGGTCGCGGCACCTCGGCGGCGAGGACGACCGCGACATCGCCAAGGAGCACCGTGCGCTGCGCGATGCGGTCCTCGCGCGTGACGTCGAGGCGGCCACGGCGGCGCTCACGGCGCACATTCGTTACACGACACAGGCCCTCATCGAATCTGCGCCGGACGACCTGACCTCAGCGCCCGCATAACCTGCCAGCCGCGGCGGCGTCACGCCCGGCCGAGCCAAGCCGCGTCGCGACGCAGGAACCAAGCCCCGGATTCGACCATGCCTATCGATGTGGTCAGGCCAGCAGCCAGGAGATCATCGCCCAGGAGAGGCCGCTCTGCATGGCTCGGGTTGAGGGCCTGGGGTACTTGAGGGGTTACGGCATCATGGTGGTCATGAACGCCGACGCCGTGATAGGGGTAAATGCCGACGGGCCGGGCGCACGCGGCGCCGGTCGGGTCTGGAGACGCCGGTTGCGCCGTGCAGCAGCGGTATTGGCGCTGGTGCTTGTTTCGGCCGTGGCCGCGAGTCAAATCTGGGTGCGCATGGCCTCGGCCGGTCGCGTGCATGCGCTGCCAGACGTGCCGACTGGTGCTGGGCGCGCAGGTCTACGCCGACGGCACCCCGTCGGCGTTCCTGCTGGCCCGGCTGGCCATGGCCCGTGACCTGTACCAAGCCGGCAAGGTCCGCGCCGTGCTGGTCTCCGGCGACAATATGAATTTCGACTACAACGAGCCGGACGCGATGCGCGCCTGGCTGATCGCTCAAGGCGTGCCGGCCGACAAGGTGGTCGCCGACTACGCCGGGTTCGACACGTCGGATTCCTGCCAGCGGGCACATCGCGTCTTCGGTGCGACCGAGCTGATCGTGCTGACCCAAAGTTTCCATGTGCGGCGGGCGGTGGCGCTGTGCCGCGAGGCGGGCATCGACGCGGTCGGCGTTGGCGACGACAGCGTGGCCGTTCATCGATGGCCATGGCTGCTCGGCACGGTGCGTGAACAAGGTGCGACGGTCAAGGCACTCTTCGACGTTGTCACGGGCCAGGACCCGACGCATTGGGGTCCTCACGAGACCACTCTCGAAGATGCGCTGCGCTGAGCCCTTCGGCAAAGCCGCCAACGCTAGCTTCTCACGTTAACCGACGTATAGATCGCCGGATAGGTTCATGCACTCCACCTACCGGTTGAACCGATGGCCAACCTGCCTTCCAAGTGCTACGAAAGATGGCGCACCGTTAACAGGTCGTGAAAACTGGAGGCAATCGTGCGGCCAGGAGGAATGAGTCCCATCACCAATTTGGTCGCCATCGTCAGGAGTTCGCCCCCGTCTGTCGCGGCCCGCCTGATCAGTGAACTGCCCAAGGACAGGATGCTGGATGTCGTCACGGTGCTGGATTCCGGCTCGATCGTCCGCCTGCTTGCCGCTGCCGATACCGGCCTGCGCGCGACGCTCATGGACGCTCTCCCACCGGACCGGCTCAGCTCGCTCGCGAGCACGATCCCGCCGGAGATACTGCTGTCGCTTCCGAATGAAGGCTTGGCCGCTCTCGCCAACGGACTTCCCAGCGCCGTGGTGAGTCACCTGCTTGGCCTCATGCGGGATGAGCGGCGGGCGGCCTTCTTGGGCGCGCTGGAGCCGGCCGTCGCGTTCGCCGCCCTGTCCCTGGAATACCAGACAGAGGTGGCGAACGCCTTGGCACGAGCCAACCTCCGGGTCACTGTGCCAAGTGGAGTGCCGGCCGGAGTGGTACTCGGCCAAGGAAACCAATGGCAGGTAGTGGTGGCCGCCCGGTATCACGACGATGGCACGAAGGCTCTACGTGACGCCGAGGCAACAGCACACCAGTTGCGGGTACGGGGGGCGCTATCGGTCACCAACCTGCGGCCGGCGAGCGACGTCGTTGCGTATTGCCGCGAATCACAACGCCTGGGACACGCGGTCGACGCGATCTCCTGGACCTCTGTCAAGCACGACAATCTGCTCATACGCACACTTGTGAGTCTGCTGTAGCCGAAGAAGGGTGTCCCCGCGGCAGTGGCCACTCCCAGGATCACACCTAACCGGCCGCCACTGGGGTGACCGCCGCATAGGCGAAGATGCTGACGGGCGAAGGCCTCGGGTCAGCTGACAGCCTTCTCCGGCTCGCCGCGGCGAGCTGTGCGCTGCTCGGCCCACTGCGACGTCTCCGCGGCAACCAGGTTCTCGAAGTTCTCGACCAGCAGCGTGTCGGCAAGGTCGCTGTCATACGGGGACGCGCCCGCGCTCCACAAGACCGCCTCGCGCTGCAAGGCGACGAGGGTCGCGCTGCTGCGAATCCAGTTCTCCCCTGGACGTATGAGCTGCCGCAGCCCGGCCAGGATCGCGACCGTCGCGCCGAGCACAGCGGTGACCGTGGCGGGCGCGCCGAGCGCGACTGCCGCCGGGATACCCGCGGCGATCACGACGGTCACGCCCTCCAGGGTGTAGTTGCCGATACGCTGGCGACGCACCTGGTTCGAGTACCACCGCAGCCGTTCCTGCACGCTGAGCGGCAGTTGCCCGCCGCCTGGCGCGGTGAGCCGCTGCCACCAGATCGTTCGCGTCGTGCTGTCCGCCATACAGTCCCTCCTGGAGTCCCGATGATGGTGCCACGGCGGAGCTAAGTGGACCAGATGTAATGGAAGTTCCTGACAGCGCTACAGCAGCGGCTCCATTCAACGCCGGGCCGGGCCGACCGCGGCACGAAGTCCCACCTCGGCGTGCCTGGATCCGGCGCTCGGCTCGCTAGGATCACGGTTCATGGAGCCCGAGCCGCGGCAGAGCGGGACAGGGAAGCGGGAAAAGGTCATCTGGCTGGCCGGAGTCGCCGGCGCGGTTGTCGTGGCCGTCTGGGTGCTGCCGCGCGTGGCCAGTTATGCGGATATCGTCGGCGCGATCGGGTCCCTGTCGGCGAGTGAGACCGTCACCTTGCTGGCGCTGGGCTTCGGTGTCATCGCCGTGACAGGATGGTCGGCGACGCTGGCCCTGGGCGGCCTGAACTGGTGGCGCGGGACGCTGAGCACGGTGTGCGCCAACTTCCTGACGGCGCTCGTCCCGACGGGGGCCGACCTCGCCGTCCGTTTCGCCATGTATCGCTCGTGGGGCTTCAACGCCTCCCGGGTCACCACGGCGATCGCTGTGACGGGCGTGGGCCGGTATATCACCCTCCTGTCGCTGCCCCTGGTGGGCATGGCCGTCCTGGTCCTCACCGGGCGGGGTGACGACGACACACCGTTTCTTCTCGGCCTGGGGCTGCTGGCGTTCGTCTTGCTGACTGGCGTTCCGTGGCTGCTGCTCCGCCGCGAGGATCTTGCGCATCGCTTCGCCCACCGGCTTGAGCAGGCCGTTCACAAGATGGCCAGACTCTTCAAGCGGCCCGCCCCTGAGGGGATCGAGGAGCGGGTCCTGCGCCTGCACACGCTCATCGTCAAGGAGTTCAAACGGCGGGGCTGGATCGTCACGTTTGGACAGCTGGCCGCGGCCTTCGCCAACGGCATCGTTCTGTTCGCGGCGTTGAGGTTCGTGGGCCTTGGCCCGGACCTCATCTCCTGGGGTCAGACGTTCTACGCTTTCGCCCTCGGTACCATCGCCGGCGTCATACCGTTGACACCGGGCAACGTCGGGGTCACCGAGCTCATCATTCTGGGCGTGCTCGCGCTCGACGGCGGTGACTATCAGGCGCAGATCCTCGCGGCTGCGCTGCTTTACCGCGTCTTCACATGGATGCTGCCGATTCCCCTGGGCGCCATCACCTTTTTCTGGTGGCGTTATCAGCAGTCCCGTGCGCCCGCCAAAGGCGGCCATGCCTCATCCACCGCGAAATCCACCTTCATGCGTTAGCCGCGCCGATGCGCCGCAATAGTCGGCGTGCCGAGGCCACGTGCAGCCGGTGGCCGTGCTCCTGATGCAACAGCAGTGCCTGGCCTGCTCGGGATTTGGCGTCGTCGAGATCGGACACGGCGAGGCTGGCGTGGGCCATGGCGATGAGGGCGCGGCCGTGCAGGAGCCGGTATTGGCACGCTTGAGCGTGGTCTAAGGCCCTCTCAGCGTCGGCTTGCGCGGCGTCCGCCAAGCTGGTGGCGCTCAGTGCACGGGATCGCTCGATCAGTGCTGCGGCTATTGGGTACCTGCCTTTGATCTTCTCCGCTGTCTTCACCACCGCTGTGGCCCACAGAATTGCCTGTTCATGGTGTCCGTGTCGGCGCTCGGTGGTGGCCAGCGAGACTGACGCCAGGGCCTGCGCGTAACGGTCGCCCATAGTACTGGCCAGCTCGTATGCCTCATTTCCCAGGCGTATCGCAGCATCCGGGTCACCGGTCAACGCGGCGATGTCCGCCAGTACCGTTCTGGCGAGCATGGCGATGTCCGCACGCTGGTGCCGCTCGCCAAGCTGGAGCGCCTGTGTTGCCAGGCTGCGAGCATGCCCCAGATGACCGGTGTCGTAGTGGGTGGCCGCCAGGTAGTACAACGTCCGGGCCTGCGCTCGGGGTGCTCCCAAGATGCGCTGCAACTCGGCAGCACGGTCAAGGAAGTCGGCGGCGAGCGCAGTCTGACCGAGCTGGTAGTAGAGCGAGCCCAGGCCGCTGAGCACCCGCGCCCGGTTGCGCATGCCACCGGCCCCGTGATAGGGCAGCGCCAAAGCCTCATGAAAGGCCTCAACAGCCGAGTCGGCGTGACCAACGTCCATGTGTGCCAGCGCCTCATACCACAGAGCGAGAGCCTTTCCGCGCAGCAAACCGGCCCGTTGGAAGTTGCGCGACGCCTTGCGGGCGTGGGCGATGCCTTGCTCATACCGCCCGCGGTATATGTCGATGGCGGCCAGGCCCAGGTGCCCGAAGCCTCGGCCATGGTCGTCATCGGCACCCGCGTGAGCAAGCACCATCTGGGCGGCGGTCCGCCATTTGACCAGGTGCCGTCCGGTGCTCAGGTAGGAGAACAGAGCATCGAGCAGCCATTGCCCTTCCCGCCGGCTGCTTGTGTGCTGTGAGGCAACGATCGCCGCGATGGCATTGTCGTGCTCCCGGTCGAGCCATGCCAGGTCAAGCCGGTCCGCCTTCTGGCGATAATGCGCGATCAGCGGTGGCAAGACCGCGTCGGTCAGACCCGGTCCCGCGGCACCGACCGCAAACTCTTTGATCAGATCGTGGAAGCGGAAGCGGTAGCGCGGCCGCCGCTCCAGCAGGCTGGACTCAGCGAGGCGATCAAGTCCGGACTGCACTGTTGCCTGCGGCAGCCCTGTCACAACGCCGACCGTTTCGGCGTCGAAGTCCGCCCCTGGCAGCGTCCCGGCATGTAGGAACAGTACACGCTCCACTTCGGACAGACGCTGGTAGGACTGCTCGAATGCCGTTCGTACAGCGGTTTCGCCGTCCCCAGGGGTTACGAGCACGGCCAGGCGGTCCCCAAGGCGCAAGCGGTCGACATACTCCCGGATGTGCTCGTGGTCGTGCGCAGCGAGGTGGGCCGCGGCAATTCGGAGGGCCAATGGCAGGTGGCAGCAAAGCCCCGCGAGCGCGGCGAAGGCGGCCGTATCGGCACCGACCGCCGCGGCGCCTACGAGCGCCTCGAGCAGCCGACGCGACTGTCCGGCCGGCAATGCCTTGAGCGCAACGCATTGTGCGCCGTCGCGTGTCACCAAGCCGGTTAGGTTCTCCCGGCTGGTGACGACCACGCCACAACCGTCCCCGGTGGGTAACAATGGGCGGACCTGCTCGGCGGATGCGGCATCGTCGAGCACCACCAGCAGTCTGCGTTTGGCGGTCAGGCTGCGGTAAAGGCCGGTCAGGTCAGGCCGCGAGGCCGGCACGCGTCCGGGCGCGACGCCCATGGCCCGTACGAAACCCGCCATCACCTCGAACGGATCGGCAGGAGCCGCGCCGGAGTGCCCGCGCAGATCGGCGTAGAGCCGGCCACCCGGGTAACGGGCAGCGGCCAGACTAGCCCAAGTCAGGGCCAATGCTGTCTTGCCGACACCGGCGATGCCGACGATCACCGCCAGGCGGCCCGAGCCCTCGGCGAGCAGGCGCAGCTCGTCTTGGCGCCCGACCAGCGGGTAGGGGCCGCGCGGGGTTTGAACCGGTGACACGGCCTCCAAGATGGGCGCGGCCACGGGCTCGGCGGCCGGCCCGGCAGCGGTACCGAGGAAAAGTTCAGGATCTTGCCGGAGCACGCGGTCAAACAGATTACGCAGCAACGGTCCTGGATCGGCGCCCAGCTCTCCGGCGAACCGCTTGCGCACTCCCGCGTAGTGATCGAGTGCTTCCGCGGGCCTGCCCGCCGCACACAGCGCCCGCATCAACGCCGCCGCAAGACGCTCGTCGTATGGATAGGCAGCGCACAGACGCGCCAAGGCCGTTGTGATGTCGGTGTATCGACCGAGCCGTAATTCGGCCTCCATCCGCTCGATCAGCAGATTGACCCACTCGCGCGTCAGCTCCTCGCGCGTCCGCTCGGCCCACGAGCCCTGCACACCCCCTAACGGCGGTTCGGCCATGCAGTCCAGCGCTCTCGTCCAAAGCCGCACAGCATCATCGGGGTCGGCCGCGGTCCGGCCCGACCGTATCAATCGGCGAACATGGTGAACATCTATCAGCTCCGGATCGCATTCAAAGCGGTAACCACCAGACAGGTAGTGGATCTCAAGCGGAGCCACCAGGTGCCGCAACCGGCTGGCATGTGTCGCCAGCGCCCCGGCCGCGTCACGCGGCGGTGAACCGTCCCAAACCCTGTCAACGAGCGCGTCGAGCGGGATCACTTTACGCGGATGCAGAAGCAGACAGGCCATGAGGCACACCTGCTTCGATGGCCCCAAGGAACGCTCGCCGTCTACGGCCAGCATCCGCACCGGCCCGAACACCCGGAACCGCACCACGCCCTCCCCTACGGGCCAAACAATCGTTCGTCAATCAGTAGGACATCGACGCGGTCCACGCTAGCCACGGCATTCGACTGATCGCCAATGAGTCCACGGGAGGGTACCCCTTGCAGCGCAAACACATCCGTGACCGGATCATGGACGATTTGCGGGAACGGCATCGTGTGAGCGGCTCTCGGGCACCAGCCATCGCCGTTTGGGCCGCAGGCATGTTGCTGACCCCGAGGTCATACCGGGATAGTGCCCTCGCGGCGGACGCCAGGCGCTTGGCGGCGTCACGTCGCGCTCCGGTCGATGTAGCCTGACGCGCATGCGCCGACTCGCCGCCTGGCTAGTGGATTGGCTTCTCATCTCTGCGTACGCCGCCGCGTTGGTCCCATTTGGACTGCTCATCAGCGACACCGTGGCCGACCTGCCGGTCGCGGTCCTCAACGCGGGTGCGTTCGTGATAACAGTTCTGCCCGCGACGGTGTGGCTCGCCGCGTGGGAGCACGGCGGCCGTGGCGCTACGCCGGGCAAGCGCGTATTGCGGCTGCAGGCGGTTGGGCCCGACGGCGGCCCGCCCGGCTGGCGGCGGGCATTACTGCGCAACGCTGTTAAGCTCGCGCTTCCGTGGGAGTTAGGACACACCGCCGCGTTCGAGTTGGTCGCGGACAACAATTCGATCTTGGGGATGGTGTGCGGCTACGCCGCATGCCTGATCGCGCTTGTCTACGTGGTGATGCTGCTCGCCACCGGGCGCACGCCCTACGACCGGCTTAGTAGTACGTCGGTTCGGCGGTTGTAGGCACGCTGGTTCTTGGTCAGGCCGGTCCGCCCCCGGGCAGGATCGCCTGGTTCAACGGCTTCGACATCACGGCCGGTTGAAGCGGGTCGCGGCCATTGCATCGGCGAGCGGTGTGCCGGGGGCGTGCCCGCCGCCGCGGTGGAAATCTGGGAGCGCATCGGCGCCGCCTTCGAGCGCGAGTGCGCCGAGCGCCCCCAGACGAGATTCTTAGAGCCTCTTGGCAGAGGGGTCATGTGATGGCAATGATCGATGGACGTGGTTGTCCCCAACGTTGTTGGTATTCCTTGGGATCACACTGTCAGGTCAGCATGGCACCACCGAGTCGACAATGAAGCCCTGTGCCACCACCGAACTGTCCGTGGTCAGCCGCACCGAGCCCGTCGGGGTCGAGATACAGGGCGACGTGGCGCCGCGACGGAACAGCCCTGTGTAGCGGATGAGCTGCTGGCCGTTGCCGTCGGACACGATCACGAAGTCGAAGTCCTCTTCGGTGTCGAGCAGGCTGAAGTGGAAGGCGAAGCCACCGGTGCCGTTGTTGTAGGTCCAGGTGCAATCGCCATTGTTGCCATACGGATGCGCCGACTCGAACGGGATCTGCGCGTTCTCGTCACCGACGCATGCCGGAGGTGGCGGCACGCCCGGCGTGCACCCTGCCTTCAGGCCAACCGCCGCCCACGCGGCGCTGGTGCTGGCGGCGTCCGCGCCGGCCACCGCGACGGTGGCGTTGCGGGCGTCGCACATGTTCGCGAACTCGGGGAGGCTGGTGAAGCCAGCGTAGAAGATCTGCGCCGCACGGTCGACGCCGAGCGCGGGCAC
>Ga0075421_100005451_pt1 | contig 15393 bp, 16 predicted proteins | sample SoiMetdeltSBSDD5_FD_75292 | JGI IMG/M metagenome (GOLD analysis project Ga0075421, IMG submission 75292) | Bulk soil microbial communities from a Populus tree surrounding site in Tennessee, USA - Soil MetaG P. deltoides SBSDD5 | ecosystem: Environmental > Terrestrial > Soil > Tree plantation...
GCCGAGCGCGAGGTGGCCTACCGGCGCCGCGTCTACCCGCGCCTGGTTGCCGAGCACCGTATGAGCCGTGAGCATGCCGACCGCGAGATCGCCATGATGGAGGAGATCGCGGTGCGGCTGAAGGACCAGCAGAAGCTGCCGCTATGAGAGACAACCGTTGCAAGCACTACAGCGGCAACGTTTACTGCCGCGGCCCCTGCGGCGCGGGAGTGAACGTGCGTGAGCGCACCGGCGGACCGGATGACGGCTGGCTGGTCCGCACGCCGTGCTTTGCCGAGCACGCCGAGAAGGCTTTCACGTGCGAGCACTTCGTGCTGCCGACCAAGGAGGAGCTGGAGGCGGAAAAGCGCGAGCACAAGGCGAGCTTCGAGCGGATCGTCAAGGCTCGGGCGGCGATCCTGGCGGCGGGTGCCAAGCCGCGCTCCGCGGGCCAGCTGCGGTGTCTGGTGTGCGAGCGGGGCACGCTCGCCTGGTCGATGGCGAGCAACGGCCACGTGCACGCGCGTTGCACGACGAGCGGCTGTGTGTCCTGGATGGAGTAGCAGGTGACCGCGACCCCGCGTGCCCCTCGAGGCCCGGCCCGCTTCACCGAGGCGGACCTGAAGCGCGCCATACGGGGGGCCCAGAAGGCGAAAATCCCGATCGCCGCTGTGGACATCATGCCGGACGGGCGCATTCGGGTCATTCCGGGCAAGCCGGAGGATGTGCAACTATCAGCCCCGAGCCTTTTCGACGAGGAGCTCGGGTGCAATGGGCGAGATTGAGTTGGACTATCTCGACAAGCAACGCGATCGGCATGGGCGCGTCCGCTACTGCTACTTCCGGCGCAACGGCCGCCGCCGGAAGCTGCCGGGCGAGCCCGGCTCTGTGGAGTTCATGGAGGCCTACCACAAGGCGCTGGCGGAGACCGTCCCGGGCAAGCCGCAGGAGCCGCACCCGCCGAAGTCTCTCGGCGCGCTGATCGACAAGTACCTCGTCTCGCCCGAGTTTCGGGACCTGAAGCCCCGCAGCCAGCGCGTCTACCGCCTGGTGCTGGAGCCCCTCGGCAAGCGCCGCATGGCGCACGAGGACGTGCGGCTGCTCAAGCGGCGCAACGTCAAGGCGCTTCGCGACGAGAAGGCGGAGACGCCTGGCATGGCCAACATGACGGTCAGCGTCATATCCGCTCTGCTCAAGTACGCGGTCGGTGAGGACTGGCTGGAGCACAACCCGGCGCTGGGCGTGAAGAAGTTCAAGCTGGGCGAGCACCGCGCCTGGACCGACGACGAGTGCGCGGCCTTCGAGGCACGCTGGACGCCGGGCACGATGGAGCGGCGCTGCTACGTGCTCGCCAGGTGCACCGGGCAGCGCGCCGGCGACCTGGCGAAGATGACGCGTGCCCACCGCACCGGCGGGTTCATCCACGTGGTGCAGGAGAAGACGGGTAAGGAGCTGGAGATCCCGGAGCTGCAGCAACTCACGGCCGAGCTGGCACGCGGGGAGCAGGGGCACATGAGCCTGCTCACGAAGCCGGACGGGTCGGCGTTCCGCAACGGCAACGATCTGAGCCCGTGGTTCGCGGCGGCGATCGAGGCCGCGGAGCTGCCCGACGCCTGCGTGCTGCACGGCCTGCGCAAGCTCACGGCCAAGACGCTGGCGGAGGCGGGGTGCTCCGCGCACCTGATCGGCAGCGTCACCGGGCATGAGCCGAACAGCCCGGAGATCGTGCGCTACACGCGCCAGGCCGACCAGCGGAAGATGGCGACGGCGGCGATCTTGAAGCTGGAGGCGAACGGGGACAGAACGGGAACTGCCAAACGCCCATTAAGGCGGGCTGCCAAACAGGACGGCGGGCGTTGAGTTGCAAGGGGAATCTAGAGCTGCGCTGTTAACTCCCCCTTAACACTTCTCAGGGTTAATCGAGCCCAGCCGAGAGGTGTGCCCATGAGTAGCCGGCCTGCATCCGCAACCTCCGTGTTCGCCCCCCTCGTGCGCGCGGCGACCGTTGCCGTCGTGGTCGCGGCCGCCGGCTGCAGCGCCGAGGTCACCCGCTTCAACCTGAACCTGCTGGGTGGCAGCGACACCACGACGGGCACGATCCCTCCGCCCACCTGGTCGAAGAGCAAGGAGGATGCTTTCGGCTACAAGGCTCCCCCCAAGGGCTTGGCTACCCCGCCGCCGTCGATCGAGAAGAAGCTCGCCGACCTCGATCCGTCGAAGAACTACTGGCGCGACCCGCCCAAGGACCACTATCGCGAGCCACCGAAGGATTACTACAGCCCGCCTCCCAAGGGTTACTACAGCCCTCCCAAGGACGACTATCGCGAGCCGCCCCCGACGTTCAAGCCGCCGGAGCTCAAGTCCGAATCCAAGGTCGAGCCCCCGGCGGACAGACAGCCGCCGAGCAGCGCCACGGTCGAGGTCAAGCCCGGCGACACGCTCTACAGCATTGCGCGGCGACACGGGGTCACCGCGTCCGCCCTCAAGGAGCTCAACGGCCTGTCGTCGACCTCGGTCAGGCCGGGCCAGCGCCTGGTGCTGCCGGGGGCCGTCAAGGACAGCGGCCCGATCGCCAAGACGGACCCGTTCGGCATTTTCGACAGGGCCAAGGCCGGCCCGCCCGACAAGGCCAAAGCCGATCCGCTCGGCAAGCCCGCGCCCCCCACGGGCGAAGCCACGAGCGCAAAGCTCACCGGAGCGAAGGAGGCGGCCAAGGAGCCGGCCGCGGACCAGCCGCCGCGCGTGGTGCAGGTGAAACCGCGCATCGTCAAGGTGGAGGAGGAGCCCAAGGCCGAAGCCAAGATCAAGACCGCGAAGCGGACCGACACGGCAGCGGATGCCGGGCCGCCGCCCGCGGTTGCGAGCAGCCGCTTCCGCTGGCCCCTGCGCGGCAAGCTGATCATGGGCTTCGGCGCCAGGTCGGACGGCGCGAAGAACGACGGCATCCACCTGGCCGCATCGCTCGGAACCGAGGTCCGCGCCGCCGAGGTCGGCCGCGTGCACTACGTCGGCGCGCTCAAAGGCTACGGCAACATGGTGCTGATCCGGCACTCCGACGACTGGGCCACGGCCTACGGCTACGTCGACCAGGTCCTGGTCAAGGTCAACGACGAGGTGAAGCGCGGGCAGGTCATCGCCAAGGTCGGCAAGGGCGTCACGTCTGCGCAGCCGCAGCTGAAGTTCGAGCTGCGCAGGGCCTCCGTTCCCGTCGATCCGCTGCAGCACCTCCCCGATTGATGCCACCCGTCATCCCGGTCGGAGCGGTGCGAGCCGCAGGCGAGCAGCGCTCCGAACCGGGACCTCGGGAGGTTGAGCTCGCGTCGCGCGGTCCCGGATAGCCTCGACTGCGTCTCGGCTTCCGGGATGACGGGTGAATTGACCTGAAACCTGACACCTGACACCCGACACCTCACTCGAGGCGCTGCCCGCGGCGGCCGGCGAGATCCTGGATGAACTGCCAGGCGACGCGACCGGAGCGGGCGCCGCGCGTGATCGACCATTCGAGCGCCTCGCGCTCCAGCGTGGCGGGCCGCGCCTCGAGGCCGTAGTGCGCGGCGTAGCCCCGCACCATGGAGAGGTACTCGTCCTGCGTGGCGTTGTGGAAGCCGAGCCACAGGCCGAAGCGGTCCGACAGCGACACTTTCTCCTCGACCGCCTCCGACGGGTTGATGGCGGTGGATCGCTCGTTCTCCATCATGTCGCGCGGCATCAGGTGGCGGCGGTTGGAGGTGGCGTAGAACACCACGTTCTCGGGCCGCCCCTCGATGCCGCCCTCCAGCACCGCCTTGAGCGACTTGTAGGAGGTGTCGTCGCGGTCGAAGGAGAGATCGTCGCAGAACACGATGAAGCGGTCGCGCGCGGCCCGCAGATGCGACAGGCACTGGGGCAGCGTATCGATGTCCTCGCGGTGGATCTCGACCAGCTTGAGGTCGGGTGCGGCCAGGCCGGCCCCGAGCCCGAGGGAGACGCGCACCTCTGCATGCGCGGCCTTGACCAGCGACGACTTGCCCATGCCGCGCGCGCCCCACAGAAGCGCGTTGTTGGCGGGCAACCCCTTGGCGAAGCGGCGCGTGTTGTCGATGAGCTGCTCGATCGCCCGGTCGATGCCCTTGAGCAGCGCCAGCGGCTGGCGGTTGACGTGCGCGACCGGCAGGAAGGCGGGCGGGCTCGATTGCCATACGAAGGCTTCGGCGGCGGCGAAATCGAACCGCGGCGCGGGCTCGGGCGCGATGCGCTCCAGCGCCGACGCCAGACGGTCGAGCGCGCTCAGAATGGCTTTGTCGTCGGTCATCGAGGCTCTGCTGTCCTGAAGATTAACGCGCAGCAATGATGGGCAACGTGCTGGGGCCGCTTCTATAGACGAGGCCGCGCTGGGCGTCACCGCGACACGAGCCGAATTAGTTGCAAATGGGGGACAGGGGACTATATTCCGGGGTTGCGGCACGGGCGAGCCGGCCAGCGGCAGCGTAGGCACGCCCCACGCCGTTTCACCCGCAACCGAGGATCGACTAGATGCTGATCTCATCCGCCTACGCCCAAGCATCTGGGGGCGGCAGCGATTTTCTCATTCAGCTCATGCCGATCCTGCTCATGTTCGTCATCTTCTACCTGTTGCTGCTGCGGCCCCAGCAGCAGCGCGCGAAGGCGCACCGGGAGATGGTGGCGAACATCAGGCGCGGCGACACGGTGGTGACCTCGGGGGGCATCATAGGCAAGGTGACCAAGGTGAAGGACGACGGCGAGCTCGAGGTCGAGATCGCCGACAATACGCGGGTCCGCGTGATCAAGGGCACGGTCGCTGAGGTTCGCGTGAAGGGCGAGCCGGTCAAGGAAACGGCGTAACGCCACGCCGCGACTGAAGCGCGCGCAACAGGCGGGGAGCGAGGTCTTATAGTCCGTCATGCTTTACGTTTCCCGGTGGAACGCGAACATCGTTGCGGCCGTGTGCGTGCTCAGCGTGCTGCTGTGCGTGCCGAGCTTCCTCTCCAAGCAGACCGTGGATCGCTGGCCGTCCTGGCTGCCCAAGAAGCAGCTGAGCCTCGGTCTCGACCTGCAAGGCGGCGCGCACATGCTGCTCGCCATGGACGTGGACGAGGTCCGCAAGGCGTGGCTCGGAAGGCTCGCCGAGGACGCACGGCGGCGCCTGCGCGAGGCCAAGGTGGTCGGCAAAAGCGACGTCATCCTCACCGACGAGGCGGTGCAGGTGCGCCTCAGCAAGGCCGATGAGACCGACAAGGCGAACAAGGCCTTGCGGCAGATGATCCAGCAGACCGGCAACCTGCTCGCGGGGACGGCCGGGACCGATATCGACGTGCAGAAGGGCGACGAGGGCACCTTCACCATCAAGCCCACGGACCTCGGGCTGCAGGAGCGCGTGAGCAACGCGCTGTCCTCGGCGCTGGAGACCGTGCGCCGGCGCGTCGACTCCATGGGCGTCGCCGAGACCACGGTCGTGCGCGAGGGCCGCAACCGCATTCTGGTGCAGGTCCCGGGCATCCAGGACACCAAGGATCTGAGGGAGCTGGTCGGAAAGACGGCGGCGCTGTCGTTCCACGAGGTGCACGAGACGGTGACGGCCGAGCAGGCCAAGAAGTCCGGACCTCCCCCGGGGTTCAAGGTCTTTCCCGGCGAAGGCAAGGACGAGGCCGCTCAGGTGCTGAGGGTGGTGCCGGTGGTGAGCGGCGACGAGCTGACGAACGCCCAGCCGGCGGTCAGCTCGCGCGACGGCCGGCCGATCATCACCTTTGCCTTCAACACTGCGGGTGCCCGCAAGTTCGGCCGCTTCACCAGCACGCACGTCAACAAGCCGTTCGCGATCGTGCTCGACGACAAGGTGATCTCGGCGCCGATCATCAACGAGCCGATCCTGGGCGGGCAGGGCGAGATCAGCGGCCAGGGCTTCACATTCGAGAGCACGACGCTGCTCGCCAACCAGCTGCGCTCCGGCGCACTGCCTGCGAAGCTGACGGTCGATCAGGAAAGCACGGTCGGCCCTTCGCTCGGCAGCGATTCGATCGAGGCGGGCAGGCGCGCCACCATCGCCGGCTTCATCGGCGTCGCCGCCTTCCTGATCCTCGGCTACGGGCTCTTCGGGTTCTTTGCCATCGTGGCGCTGCTCGTGAACCTGGCCCTGATCATCGTCGCGATGGCCTACCTCGGAGCGTCGCTGACGCTGCCCGGCATCGCCGGCATCGTCCTCACCATGGGCATGTCGGTCGACGCCAACGTGCTCATCAACGAGCGCATCCGCGACGAGCGCCGCGCGGGCAAGACCTTGATCGCGGCGCTCGACAGCGGCTTCACGCGCGCCTACGGCACCATTCTCGACACCAACATGACCGGCCTCCTGGCGGCGCTCATCCTGATCGCGTTCGGGGCCGGCCCGGTGCGCGGGTTCGGCGTGACGCTCGCCATTGGCATCGTCGCCTCGGCGTTCACGGCGACCACGGTCACCCGCTATCTCGTCACCGGCTGGTTGCGGTGGCGCCGTCCCACGGCTATTCCCATCTGACGCAGGGTACGATGAGCTTCAAGCCGATCGAGTTTGTTCCCGCCGGAACCAAGTTCCGCTTCGTTCACCACTGGCGGCTGGCGCTGGTCGAGACCATCCTGCTGGCCCTGCTCACGCTCTATCTCCTGGCGTCGCCCTGGGGCCCGGGTCTCAATTACGGCGTCGACTTTCGCGGCGGGATCAAGCTCGAGCTGCGTGTCAAGGATGGACCGGCCGACATCGGCGCCATCCGCGCCAAGCTCGGCGAGCTCAATCTGGGGGGCCTGCAGATTCAGCGGTTCGGCGACAGGCCGACCGACGTGCTGATCCGCATGGAGGAGCAGCCCGGCGACGACAAGGCCCAGCTCGAGCTGATCGCCAAGGTGCAGCGGGCGGTCGGCGAGAACGTGGAGGTCCTGGGTCAGGAGGTGATCGGGCCTGCCGTATCCGCGGAGCTCATCTCCTCTGCCGTCTGGGCGCTGACGCTCGCAAGTCTCGGCATCTTCCTCTATGTCTGGTTCCGCTTCGAATGGCAGTTCTCGGTCAGCGCCATCGCCGCGCTGCTGCACGATATCGCCATGACCGTCTGCCTGTTCTCGATCTTCCAGCTCGAGTTCGATCTCAGCATCGTGGCTGCGCTGCTGACGCTGATCGGCTACGCCGTCAACGACACCGTGGTGACGTTCGACCGGGTGCGCGAGAACCTGCGCAAGTACAAGCGCATGCAGCTCGGCGAGCTGATCGACCTCTCCGTCAACGAGACGCTGTCGCGCACCGCCATGACCGCCGGCGCCGTGCTCATCACGCTGGTTGCGCTGTTCGTGCTCGGCGGTCCGGTGATCCGCGGGTTTGCGCTCGCGATCCTGTTCGGCATGGTGGTCTCGACCTACACCTCGATGTTCGTCGCCGCACCTCTCCTCTACCTGCTGGGCGTCCATCGCGAATGGGGCACCGACGCGCCGGCGACCCCGGCTGCGGCGGAGGCGAGCCGGGCCCGCGCAACCTTCAAATGACCTCGATGCAGGCGTGCTACCCCGGTATCGCGCCGATCGAGGCCTACGGCAAAGGCGGCTTCCGGTTCGCCGGCATGAGCCACCGCGGCTCTATCCTGTGCCTTCCGAGCGGCATCTACGCCTGGGAGCCCGCAATTCCCCTCAACATGGGGTCGCTCGCAACGGCGCTCGCCGAGAAGGACAGGATGAGGCTATTCATCGTCGGCACCGGAGAGCGGCCGGTGCTGCCGCCGGCCGGCGTGCGCCGCGCCTTTGCCGACGCCGGCCTGGCCCTGGAGTTCATGGACACGGGCGCCGCGTGCCGGACCTACAACGTGCTGCTGGCCGAAGGCCGGCCGGCCGGAGCGGCATTGATCGCCGCGTCGTGATGCGGCGTCCCGAGAGCCCGTGAACCCGTGAGCGACGAGCCGGGCATGGCGACACCGAGCGGCGCTGCCGCGGCCGTAGCCGAGGCGGCACGCGCCGGCGAGCCCGACCGCTACCTCGCGGCGCTGCTCGCGCCGCCGGCCGAGCGTGAGGCCCTGCTGGCCCTGGCGGCCTTCGCGGCCGAGCTTGCGCGCATTCCGTGGCTCGCCGTGCGCGAGCCCCTGATGGGCGAGGTTCGCCTGCAGTGGTGGCGCGAGGCCCTGGCCCTGGCCGAGGGCGAGCGCGCCGGCCACGGCGTGGCGGACGCGGTGCGGCAGGCCGCGCGCCGCTATGGCCTCCCGGCCCCGCTCCTCGAGGCTGCGATCGACGCGCGCGCGCTCGAGCTCGGCGGCGTTCCCTTCGCCGGCGACCGCGAGCTGGGCGACTTCCTGTGGGGTACCGAGGGAGCGCTGTTCGCCCTGGCGGCGTGGGTGCTGGGCCAGGCCCCGGGGGCCGGCCTGGAGGCCGCCTGCAGCGCGGCGGGGCAGGCCTATGGCCTGGCGCGCCTCCTCTTCTCGCTGCCGCACAGCCTGGCACATGGCCGCATGCACCTGCCCCAGGCGGCGATGGCGAGCGCGGGTGTGGGCGCGCACGAGCTTCTCGCCGGCACCGCCGGAGCCGCAGCCGGGCGGCTGCTCGACGGCTACCGGTTGCAGAGCCGCCACAGCCTCGTCAGTGCACGCCGGCTGGTGGCGCAGCTGCCGCGCAAGACCCGCATCGCCTTCCTTCCTTTGGCCTTGGTCGCACCTTATGTGCGAGCCCAGGAGCGGGCGGGTCGCCACTCCCTGCGCGAGGAGCCCTCTATTGCGCCTCTGGCGCGGGTGTGGAGGATCGGCGCCGCACATGTGTTGGGCCGCCTCTGAAGCGGGCAGGGGCTTGGCGGCAAGAGGGGGAGCGATGCGACGCTGGCTCTGGCGATTCACCTGCGTGGTGCCCGCCCTCGCAGCCCTCGCCGGCGACCCCGCCCTGGCGGAGCCGGAGATCGTCTGGAAGGTGGAGAACCCCTTCCGTTTCTTCCTCGACCCTGCCGACACCGAGGTGCATCGCGCGACCTGGTCGAGCCTCACCCCGGACCAGCGCGTAGCTCCCGTGCTGTCGGCGGAGAGGCTGCTGCAGTCGCGCCATCCGGAGGCCGGATGGAGCGCCACCATGTACGACAAGACGTGCTGGGACGCGACGAGCACCCGCTACGAGTGCCGGGATCTGAGCGACTATCTGAACCCCAAGGCGCACGTCGTGCGCGCCACCTTGAAGGACCTGCCGGACGCACAGACGGTCGACTGCACCTGGCTCACGGCGCCCCAGGGCCGCGGCGGGCGCGGAAAAGCGGTGACCCTGCCCTGCGACGTCCCGGTGCGGCTCGAGATCCCCTATCCGGACGGGGCATGGATCAAGGTCGAGATCGGCGGGCGGCAGGTGGCTGAGGTCATGGCGCGCGTCAAGGATCTCTTCATCGTCGGCATGGGCGACAGCTTCGCCTCCGGCGAGGGCAATCCCGATGTCCCCGTGCAGCTGTCCCCGACGCGCTCCGTGGACTACGAGCCGGGCAACAAGAAGTCGCGGCTCGACGGCTACCCTGCGCGCATCGGCGACTGGAAGGCGATCGGCGACAGAACCTTCATCGAGGAGAATGCCCGCTGGCAGGACCAGGCCTGCCATCGCTCGCTCTACTCGCATCAGTTGCGCGCCGCCCTTCAGATCGCCGTCGAGGACCCGCACCGTGCGGTGACCTTCGTGGGCGTGGCCTGCTCCGGCGCGGAGACCACCTTCGGCCTGTTCCTGCGCTACAAGGGCCACGAGTGGGTGCCGAACCCACCGCGGCTGTCGCAGATCTCCGCGATCGCGGAGGCTCAGTGCGCCAACAAGGGCGCACGCGACCACGAGCTGCCCGAGGCCTACCACATGAACGAGCAGATCCCCGAGCTCAAAGGGGGCCTGGTGCTGAGGAAGTGCGACGCGGACAAGGCCCGCAAGATCGACCTCGTATTCCTCTCGATCGGCGGCAACGACATCGGCTTCTCCAGGCTGGTGGCCAACGCGGTGCTGCCCGACCACTCCATGCTGCGCCGCCTCGGCGGCTGGTTCGGCCAGGTGCACGGTTTCAAGGAGGCGGGCAAGCTGCTCGAACTGCTCGACGACCGGCTGAAGGCTGTCAATCGCGCGACGCACTTCCTGCTGCACGTGCCATGGTCGGAATCGGACCGGGTGATCCTGACCGGCTACCCGCCGCTGGCCCTCCTGGGCGACGGCAGCTCCATCTGCCCCGACGGCAACACCGGCATGACCGTGCTGCCCGATTTCTTCCTGAGCGAAGCCAAGGCGCGCGAGGGCAACACCACGGCGGAGCGGCTGCATGCGGTCATGGAGGACAGCGCCCGCCAGCACGGCTGGACGCTCGTCGACAGCCATCGGGCCGCGTTCCGCGGCCGCGGCATCTGCGCGGGCCACACCGAGGTGTCCTGGGGCTTGGCGGACGACATGCGGCTGCCGCGGCTGATCGACGGCCTGTGGGAGCCGTACAACCCCGCCCAGTGGCGCGCCTATGCTTCGCGGCACAGATGGTTCCGCACACCCAACGATGCCTTCATGACGGGCAATTTCCACGTCTCGGAGTCGCTGATGCAGAAGATCCTGAAGACGGAGAAGCTGTCGTGGATGCAGCCACTGCTCGCGAGCCTCTACTCCGGTGCCTTCCACCCGACTGCTGAAGGCCAGGCCGCGATGGCCGATGCGGTAGTGGAGAAGGCGCGCGCCATCCTGGCGAAGTACGAGGCCAAGCGCCGGCCGGATCTCGACCGGGTGGACCTGGGGCGCTAGCGTAGGCTCGAAGGCCCGCCCTCGCGTGCATCTCCTCCTTCCGCATCGGTTCAGCCGGCGTGGCCGGCGCTGCCGAGCGACGGCTGTCGCGAACGCAGGAGGGCAGGCGAGGCTACGCAATCGCAATGCATAGGTGCTAACGATGGTGCGGCGGCGCACCGATGCGCCCGCGACGGGGGGCCTCGTTCCAAAAGAGACTGTGCGCATGTAGAATTGCGCGAATGCAAGACTGCTCGAAAATGTACAACTGCCAGAAATGTCCGGGCTACTGCTGCTCCTATCCGCTGATCGCGCTGACCAAGCGCGACGTGGAGCGACTTGCCAGGCACTTCGGCCTCGGCTTCGAGGAGGCCAAGGCCAAGTTCACGGCCGAGCGCTGGGGCCACAAGTATTCCATGCGCCGCAAGAAGGACGAGCACTTCGGCCGGGTGTGCCGGTTCTTCGACAACGAGAAGCGGCGCTGCACAGTCTATGAGGCGCGGCCCGCCGCCTGCCGCAGCTATCCGGGCAACGGCCGCTGCGGCTACTACGACTTTCTGTCGTTCGAGCGCAAGACGCAGAACGACCCCGAGTTCATCGCCACGACGGACAACAAGTAATGCCACCCGTCCTCCCGGTCGGAGTGATGCGAGCACTCCGAACCGGGACCTCGGGAGGCGAGGCTCGACTCGTTCGACGAGGTCCCGGACAGGCTCGCCCCTGCGGGGCTCGACTTCCGGGATGACAGGTGGGGGTGGTGGGGTGGGTTATCCGCTTCGCGTGGTCCGCCGCAGGAAGGCCGGGACGTGGTCGCCGAGGCCCACCGGCGTGGGGAAGCGGTCGTCCCTGTCGCGCTCGCGGCGCGGCTCCCGCGGCTCCCAGGGCTGGCGCGGCGGTTTGCGCTCGCGCCTCTGCCGCTGCGGCTTGGCAGCCGCCTCGTCGTGGCCCGGATGGGCGGAGCGCTCCTGCTGGTGCTCCCGCGCGGGGCGGGCGGTGCGCCGTGCCGGCCGGTCGGCGCCGTTCTTTTTGTGCACCGGCGGCGACGCGCGCTCCGGCTCGTGCATGGCGCCGGCCGCTGCCGCGGGCCGCTCCGGGCGGCGCTTGCGGCTCCGCGCAGGTGGCGCGCCGTCGTGGTGGGGGCGCTTGCCCTCGCGCCGCGTCTCCGGTCGGCGGCCGGCGCCGCGCCGGCCCCGGCCGCGCCGGCGCTCGCCGCTGGCCATGTCCTCGGCACTCGGCGGGTCGCCGATCCAGGTGACGGGCGCGCCCAGCATGCGCTCGATGTCCTTGAGCTGCTTGATGTCGTCGGGCGTGACGATGGTGAGCGAGCGGCCCTCCTTGCCGGCCCGGCCGGTGCGGCCGATGCGGTGGACATAGTCGTCGGCCTGCCAGGGCACGTCGAAGTTGAAGATGTGGCTCACGTCGGGGATGTCGAGGCCGCGTGCCGCGACATCGCTCGCTGCCAGGAATGTGACGGTGCCGTCGCGGAACTTCGCGAGCATGTCCATGCGGCTCATCTGGTCCATGTCGCCGTGCAGGGCACCGGCGTTGAAGCCGTGCTTCAGCAGCGACTTCAGGAGGATCGCCACGTCGCGCTTGCGGTTGCAGAAGATGATGGCGTTCTTGACGTGCTCGGCGCGGATCAGGTCGCGCAGCATCTCGCGCTTCTCCCAGTCCTCGGTGGAGCCGCAGTAGCGGAACAGCTGGGTGATGGTGTTGACGACGGTCGCGGGCGGGGTGACCTCGATGCGGGCCGGGTCTTTCAGGAAGGTGTCGACCAGGCGCTGGATCTCCGGCGGCATGGTGGCCGAGAAGAACAGCGTCTGACGGCGCGGCGGCAGGAGCCGGCAGATCTTCTCGATGTCGGGGATGAAGCCCATGTCGAGCATGCGGTCGGCTTCGTCGATCACCAGGATCTCCACGCCGTTGAGCAGGAGCTTGCCGCGCTGGAAGTGGTCGAGCAGGCGGCCGGGGGTGGCGATCAGGACGTCGGCGCCGCGGTCGAGGATCTTGAGCTGCTCGTCGAACGACACGCCGCCGATCAGGAGTGCCACGGTCAGCCGGTGATTGACGCCGTATTTCTTGAAGCTCTGCGCGACCTGATCGGCGAGCTCGCGCGTGGGGGCCAGGATCAGCGAGCGCGGCATACGCGCCCGGGCGCGGCCCGTTTCCAGCCGCACCAGCATGGGGAGCACGAAGCCCGCCGTCTTGCCGGTGCCCGTCTGCGCGATGCCGAGCACGTCCTGCCCGGTCACGGCAACAGGGATTGCCTGAGCCTGAATGGGGGTAGGCTCAGAGTAGCCCGCGGCCTCGATGGCGGCCTGGACTTTGGCGCTGAGCCCCAGCTCAGCGAAGGTGGGAGTCTGCAAAAGAGGGATTCTCCGTCTCTCGTAATAAGTTCGCCGGCCCTCGCGCAACACGCACGGGCATGCGCCCATGGGCACGAGAGCAACGGCAGCGAGAGCGCAGGGGGACTTGGCACAAAGGGCCTAACGGGCCTGGGGCCTAACGGGCAACCTCGAAGCGTGGGGAAAATGGATCATGAAAGACGATCCCCTGCGCCCGTTACGGACCGCTACATGGCATTGTTCGGGTCGGATTGCAAGGAAGGGCGGCCCGGTTCGCCTAATTTGTCGCTTGGGTGCGACCTCGCTGCCCCGGTGATGCATCCTTTTGATCGGCTTGGGTTCCTCCATGACTGGCGGCGCCGGTCGTGCTCCGAGCTTCCCCCGCCGTGCATGCCTCGGTAAAACTCCCGTCAGGGCTTGTGGATCGGAGATGCAACATGGCCGCGAAGGTGACTCTGGTGCTGGTTCCGGGGCTCCTGTGCACCAGGGCGCTGTGGGAGTCGCAGATTGCTGGGCTCGCCGACATCGCGGCGTGCAGGATAGCCGATCACACGCGCCACGACACGATGGAGGGCATCGCGAGGTCGATTCTGGAGACGGCGCCTCCCACCTTTGCCCTCGCCGGCCTCTCCATGGGCGGATACATCTCCTACGAGATCGTGCGCCAGGCGCCCGATCGGGTGACGCGGCTCGCGCTGCTCGACACCGGCGTGCGCGCCGATGCGCCGGACCGCAGGGCGCGGCGGCTCGAGCTGATCGCGCTGGCCGAGCGCGAGGGAGCCGGGGCCGCGCAGGACGCGCTGATGCCGGCATTGATCCACAAGGACCGGCTGGCGGACGAGCGGCTCGTCGATACGGTGCGGCAAATGGCGGTCGACACCGGCGTGGAGGCCTTCAAGCGCCAGCAGGCGGCGATCATGGGCCGGCCCGACAATCGCCCGCTGCTGGCGAGCATCCGCTGCCCCACGCTGGTGCTGGTCGGGCGCGAGGACGAGCTGACGCCGCCGGAGATGGCGCGGGAGATCGCAGCGGGGATCGCGGGGGCGTGCCTTGAGATCGTGCCCGACTGCGGCCATCTCTCCACTATGGAGCGGCCCGAGGCGGTCAACCGCGCGATGCGGACATGGCTCGGGACGTAGCGGCGCCGGTTAACCCTCGGTAAGCGCCGCGGTTGATGAGTGCGCCGCAGCAAGGCGATGGTTGCAGGCCCCAGTGCGGTGAAATCTCGGGAGCCCGGCATGGCGCGAGCGACGGAGACTCGTAACGAGCGGCGCAAGCTCGATGCGCGCCTGGACAAGGCGCTGGAGGAGACATTCCCGGCGAGCGATCCATTCTCCGTCGGCCAGTTCACGGGCACCGAGCCGCCGTCGCGGCCGGTCGACACCAAGGCGGCCAGGACACCGCCGCCTACCGGTCGACGCGCAGCTTCTGGCGCCGCGCGTAGGCGATGAAGGCGTCGCGCAGCTCGTCGTGCAGCGTCAGGCCGTTGCTTCGGGTGACCTTGCCGTCCGCGTCCTGCAGGGTGACGTTGCCGCGCGCGGTGAGCTTCCCCGTGCCGCGGTCGTAGGCCACCTCGTCGGCCAGCAGGATCTCGCCGTAGAAGCGAATCTCGACGCTGCCGCGGGCGATGATGCGGTTGCTCCAGCTGTCCTCCACCAGCTCATCCATGGAGATCTCGAGCTGGCTGCCCTGGGCACTCGCGGGAGCAGGCGCGGCAAAGAGGACTAGGAGGCAGAGCGCGGCGAGCGCGCTCGTTCGTGCAGTCGGCATCGCGGGTCGGGCTCCCCGTGTCATAGGCGAACAGGAGAATATATCTCCTGCACTCGAGCAGGATTGTGAAGACCATCAGGGTCAAGGGCACCGTCGGCCCGTTCGAGGCGAAGGCTGACACGTTGGTGGATCGGCACCCGTGGTTCGGCCCGCTGCGGCAGGCGGGCGTGGAGATGTCGCGGGGATCGAACCTCCCCCGAGGTGCCGCTGCGCATCAAGACATGGCTGTAGCCGTAGCCCGTAGGGCGGATTAGAGCGCAGCCCGTAATCCGCCGTTGCGCCCGTCAGACGGCGGATTACGGCTAGCGCCTAATCCGCCCTATATGCTGAGTCACTGACCCGCCCTACCCGAGGTTTTGCCTTTCTGCTGCCGTGGTCCGGAGGATTGCTGTGCGCTCCCGGCGACTGCAGACAGGGGGCTCGAAGGGGCAAGCTGAATGCTGCTGAAGGCACTGGAGCTCCCAGCCGCAACGGTATTCGCCGCCAGTCAATGCGGAGCGAGAGCGGGAGATCGCCAAGTTCAGGCCGGACCGTATTGTGGACCATTCATTCCGGCTCGCGCTACTGCAACGCCCATGGCGTGAGCCTCAGTTCT
>Ga0075421_100005452_pt1 | contig 15392 bp, 13 predicted proteins | sample SoiMetdeltSBSDD5_FD_75292 | JGI IMG/M metagenome (GOLD analysis project Ga0075421, IMG submission 75292) | Bulk soil microbial communities from a Populus tree surrounding site in Tennessee, USA - Soil MetaG P. deltoides SBSDD5 | ecosystem: Environmental > Terrestrial > Soil > Tree plantation...
CGGCGATGAACGCCAACCACGCCTATGCATTGGCGGTGGAGAAGCTGGCGGGGTTGCCCTGCCCGCGACGTGCCGAGCTGCTGCGCATGATCACCGCCGAGCTCGGCCGCGTCTCGAGCCACCTGATCTCGGTCGGCACCATGGCCATGGACGTCGGCGCGGTGACGCCGTTCCCGTACGCGTTGCGCGAGCGCGAGCGCATCAACGACCTGCTGGAGGAGATCTGCGGCGCGCGCCTGACCTTCAACTATCATCGCATCGGCGGAGTCGGCTGGGACATGCCAGAGGGCTGGGACAAGAAGGCACGCAAGTTCTGCGACAGCTACGACAAGATCCTCGACGAGTGGGACCGTCTGATCACGAAGAGTCACATCTTCGTCGAACGGTTGGCGGGCGTGGTGACGATCCCCGCGGCCGATGCGATCGACTTCGGCCTCTCGGGCCCGAATCTACGCGCCAGCGGTGTCGACTTCGACCTGCGCCGCGATGAGCCGTACGCGCTCTACCCCGAGATGACGTTCGCGGTGCCGGTGGGCGCCGGCGCCGCCGGCGTCGTCGGCGACAGCTACAACCGCTTCGTCGTGCGCGTGCAGGAAATGCGCGAGTCGGTGCGCATCGTGCGCCAGTGTCTGAGCCTGCTGCCGGCGACGGCAGGCGAGAACCCCGTGCCGAAGCCGAAGAACTTCAAGGTGAAGCCGAACGAGTGCTACGTGCGCACGGAAGCGCCGCGCGGCGAGATGGGGATCTATGTCGTGAGCGATGGCAGCGACAAGCCCTGGCGCTACAAGGCGCGCACGGGATCTTTCACCGCCATGGGCGCGGTGCAGCACGTCTCTTCCGGAATTCTCATCGCCGATCTGGTGGCGCTCATCGCCAGCTTCGACGTCGTGGCGCCTGAAATCGACCGCTGAAGGGAGCCCCGATGCAGCAGACACTGGATGCTCTCATGCTGCGCTGGGGGATCGAAGCCGGTTGGCAGGCGACCTTGTTCTACGCCACCGGCATGTTGGTGGCCGCACTCGTGGTGCTGATGCTTTGGGTGGCGCCGCTCGCCGGGTTCACCAGCTTCTTCGAGCGGCGGATCGCGGCGCGCATGCAGTCCCGGGTCGGACCCAACCGTGTCGGTCCCAACGGTGTGCTGCAGTGGGTCGCCGACGGCCTCAAATGTCTGCTCAAGGAGGATCTGATCCCGCGCGATGCCGACCCGTTTCTGTTCAAGATCGCGCCCTATCTGGTGTTCATGGGCATGTTCGGCACCTTCGCGGTTCTGCCGTTCTCGGAAAAGCTGGTGGTGGCCGATCTCAACGTCGGTGTCTTCTATCTCGTCGCGATTACGGCGTTCATCGCCGTCGGCATCATCATGGCAGGCTGGGCTTCGAACAACAAATGGGCCTTGCTCGGGGGCATGCGCTCGGCCAACCAGATCGTGAGCTACGAGATCCCGAGCGCCTTGGCGCTCCTGGCGGTGGTGCTCACCAGCGGCACGATGAGCACGCAGGGCATCATCCGTCAGCAGGGCTGGATGCCGTGGGACTGGAATCTCTTCCGCACGCCGTTCCTGTTTCTGGCGTTTTTCATTTACTTCATCGCGGCGCTGGCCGAAGCCAACCGCACCCCCTTCGATTTGCCGGAGGGGGAGTCCGAGCTCGTGGCGGGTTACAACACCGAGTACAGCGGCATGCGCTTCGCCTTGTTCTTCCTGGCCGAATGGGCAGAGCTGTACGTGATCTCCGCGGTGGCGACCTTGGCATTCTTGGGCGGGTGGCAAGTGCCGTCCTTCGTGCCGGGAGCGGCGCAGCCGGTGGCGCAAGTGCTGTGCTTCGTCGCCAAGAGCTTCTTCTGGATGTTCGTCATCATCTGGATTCGTTGGACGTTGCCGCGCGTGCGCATCGATCAGATGATGGAGCTGTGCTGGAAGTACTTGGTGCCGCTCGGGTTCGTGGTGCTGATGGGCACCGCGGTGTGGGAGACGTTCGTGCCCGTGCGCGGTCCGGTCGTGCTGGCCCTGCGGATCGCGCTCTTCGGCGTCGCGCTGGCGGTCGTGGTGCGATTCATGCTGCGCGTGCGCTACAACCTGCGGCAAGCCGGGGCCCGAGTGCACTTGAATCCCATCGTGTGACGGGGAGGGTTGGTTCTTGATCGCCGACTACGTGCAGAACATCCGCCGGGGAGCGACGACCATCTTCGAAGGCATGGCCGTCACCTTCTCGCACATGCTGCGCGCGCCGATCACGACCCAGTACCCGGACCGCACCTTGCGCCCGATGTCCGACCTGTTGCCGGAGCGCTTCCGCGGCCTGCTCTGGGTGGATCTCGACATCTGCATCGGCTGCGTGCTGTGCGAGAAATTCTGTCCCATCGACTGCATCAAGATCGAAGATGTCAAGATCGACAAGATCCTGGTGGAGTCGCGGCTGGATGGCAAGCCGACGCCCAAGGTCAGGGACCCGATTCTGTTCGACATCAACATGTACAAGTGCATGTACTGCGGGCTCTGCGTCGAGCCGTGCCCGACGGGCGCCATCTTCTTCACCAAAGAGTTCGAGGGCGCGTCGCCGGACTTGACCGACATGCACCTGCGCCTGGTGGACGACCAGCGGCGCGAACAGGTCCTGGCCGCGTCCGCCGAAGCCGAGCGCAAGGCGCAAGCCGCCAAGGCAGCCAAGGCGAAGAAGGGCGCTGTCGAAGCAACGGACACCGTCGAACCAACGGACAGCGCCGAAGCGACGGGAGACGCATGACCACCACCGACGCCTTCTTTTGGGTTTTCGCGGCGATGGTGTTGGTGCCGGGCGTCATGGTGGTGTTTTCTCGCAACCTATTGTACGCGGCGTTCTCGTTGCTGTTCACTCTCGCGGGTGTGGCGGGATTGTACGCGCTCCTCGGCGCCGATTTTCTGGCCGTGACGCAAGTGCTGGTCTACATCGGCGGCATTCTGGTGCTCATCCTGTTCGGTGTCATGTTCACCCAGAAAGTGTACGACCTCAAGGCGGAGGCAATGAGCTTCAAGCGCCGGCGCGCCGCCGTGCTCGGCGTGTTGGTGTTCACGGCCTTGACGGCGGCGATTCTGAGCGTCGACTGGCCGCAATCGACGCGCGAGATGCAGCCCACGTCGGCGCCGCTCGGCAACCTGCTGTTGTCGGAGTACCTGCTGCCGTTCGAAATGATCTCGGTGCTGCTGCTGGTGGTGTTGATCGGTGCCGTCGTGGTGGGCAAGAAGGAAGTGCAGGAATGACCGTCGGCTTGCAGCATTACCTGATTCTGAGCGCGGCCCTGGCGGCCTTGGGCATGATCGCCATGGTCAGCCGGCGCAACGCCATCACCATCCTCATGGGAATCGAGCTGCTGCTGAACGCTGCGGCGATCAACTTCGTGGCCTTTTCGCGCTACGGGCCGAGCGGCGGTGCGCCGCAGTTCGGCGGCCAAGTGTTCGGCATTTTCGTCATCGTGCTGGCGGCGGCCGAGGCCGCGATCGCGTTGGCGATCATCATCGCCATCTATCACCATCGCAGCAGCATCAACGCCGACGAGTTGCAATCGATGCAACGCTGAGGGGAGTCCGCGCTTGCCTGCGGCGTTCTTGTGGTGGATCCCGGCCCTGCCGCTCTTCGGGGCGGCGTTCAACGGCCTCCTCGGCGGGCCGCTGCAGCGGCGCTTCGGCAAGCGTCCGGTCACGTGGATCGCATGCGCGGTGGTGTTCGCCTCGTTCGTCTTGTCCGTCCAGGCATTCTGGTTGTTGTCGAGCGCCGAACCGCACGTGCTCGAGACCAAGCTGTGGACCTGGTTCCAGGTCGGCAGCCTGCAGGCGGACTTCGCTTTCCGCGTCGACCCGTTGACAGCGGTGATGATCCTCGTCGTCACCGGTGTCGGTTTTCTGATCCACGTCTACTCCACCGGCTACATGGCTCGCGACGCCGGACACTATCGCTATTTCGCGTGGCTCAATCTGTTCATCTTCGCCATGCTGACCTTGGTCATGGGCAGCAACCTGCTGATGATGTTCATCGGCTGGGAAGGCGTCGGGCTGTGCTCGTACCTGCTCATCGGCTTCTGGTTCACCGACCTGCAGAAGGCGCAGGCCGGGATGAAGGCGTTCATCGTCAATCGCATCGGGGACTTCGGCTTCATCGTCGGCGGCTTCGCGTTGTTCTGGGCGCTGCAGCGCCACGGCGTGGCGACGTTCGACTTCGTCGAGCTACGCCAGGTGGCGGGAAATCTGGTGGGCGAACGCATCTTCGGCATCGATCTGGTGACGTTCGTGACCCTGTGCTTCTTCGTCGGCGCCACCGGCAAATCGGCGCAGATACCGCTCTATGTGTGGCTGCCGGACGCGATGGCCGGGCCGACACCGGTTTCGGCGCTCATCCACGCGGCGACGATGGTGACGGCCGGTGTCTACATGATCGGACGTCTGAGTTTCCTCTACGACATGGCGCCGGTCGCGCTCGGTGTCGTGGCCGTCGTCGGCGCCGTGACCGCGTTGTTCGCAGCCACCATCGCGCTGGTGCAGAACGACATCAAGAAAGTGCTGGCGTACTCCACCGTGAGTCAGCTCGGAACCATGTTTCTCGGCATGGGCGTGGGCGCGTACGCGTCAGGGATCTTTCACCTGATGACGCACGCGTTCTTCAAGGCCTGCCTGTTCTTGGCTGCCGGCAGCGTCATTCATGCCATGCACCACGAGCAGGACATCACCAAGATGGGCGGGCTGCGGCAATGGCTGCCGCGCACGCACTGGACTTTCCTGGTGGCGACGTTGGCGATCGCCGGCATCCCGCCGCTCGCGGGCTTCTTCAGCAAGGACGAGATCCTGTGGAAGGCCTGGTCGAGTCCGCATGGGAGCCCGTGGCTCTGGGTCATGGGGGTCCTGGGTGCCGGGCTCACCGCATTCTATATGTTGCGCCTGTTGATCCTCACTTTCTACGGCCGATGCCGTGCCGATCTCGAAACCCAGCACCATGTGCGCGAATCGCCGGCGAGCATGACATTGCCGCTCATCCTTCTCGCTGGCCTCGCGTTCGTCGGCGGGTGGGTGGGCATCCCGCCGGCATTGGGCGGCGTCAATCGCTTCGAGCATTTCTTGGCGCCGGTGTTCGAGGGAGCGCATGCGCCGATGGGCGAGTCGACACACGCGAGCAACGCTCTCGAGAACGTGCTGATGGCGGTGTCCGTCGGCATGGCGCTGCTCGGAATCGCACTCGCGCATCGCATGTACGTGCGCGAGCCGACATTGCCCGGGCGGCTCGTGGCCCGGGCACGCGGCGTGTATCGGACGCTCGCCAACAAGTTCTGGGTGGACGAGCTCTACGCCGCGACAGTGGTGGCGGGCACGCGCGCTGCGTCGCGGGCACTGGCGCAGTTCGACGCGCGCGTGGTCGACGGTGTGGTCAACGGCACCGGCCATGCGACGCGCGGCGCGTCCTGGGTCAGTGGCGCCATCGACCGGTACGTGGTGGATGGCCTCGTGAACGGTCTGGGCTCACTGGTGCGAGCCTGCGGCGGTTTCGCGAGCCGGTTGCAAACCGGTGTCATCCAGAACTACGTTCTCGCCGTCTTCGGTGGGGTCGTCGTGCTCATCGCGGTCATGCATTTCTTCTGAGGGAGAAGCGATGCTCAGCTGGCTCACGTTTTCACCGCTCCTCGTGGTCGTTCCTATCTTGCTCACGCCGAGTGAGAAGAAGAATGTCATTCGTTGGCTCGCGGTGCTCGGAACGGTGCCTGCGCTGCTGCTGGCGCTCTACATCTTTGGCTCCTTCGATCGCTCGCTTGCGGGCGTGAACGAATCCGCCGGGTTCCAGTACGTGATCCAGAAGGACTGGATTCGCTCGTTCCACATTCAGTACTACATGGGGATCGATGGCCTGTCGGTGAGCATGATCCTGCTCACGGCGTTGCTCAGCTTCTTGTGCATCTTCGCCTCCTGGGGCATCGACCGCGGCCTCAAGGGCTATTTCACCATGTTCTTGTTGCTCGAAGTGGGGATGCTCGGCACCTTCCTGGCACTGGATTTTTTCCTCTTCTACATCTTCTGGGAAATCATGCTGCTGCCGATGTACTTCCTCATCGGCATCTGGGGCGGGCCGCGCAAGGTCTATGCCGCGATCAAATTCTTCCTTTTCACACTGTTCGGCTCGGTGCTCATGCTCGTGGCCATGCTGGCGCTCTATTTCAAGGCCGGCCATTCGTTCAATCTGATCGAGCTCATGAGCTTCGACTACTCCGGCGAGACGGTGCGGCTCTTCGGTTTGACCATGGGCTTCGCCAAGCTGATGTTCATCCTGCTGTTCATCGGCTTCGCCATCAAGGTGCCGACCTTCCCGTTCCATACTTGGTTGCCCGATGCCCACGTCGAAGCACCGACGGCGATCTCGGTGATCCTGGCCGGCGTGCTGCTGAAGATGGGTGCCTACGGCATGATGCGCATCAGTTTCCCCATCTTCCCGGACGCGACGCTGTGGTTCTCAGGAGCGCTGGCAGTCATCGCCATGATCAACATCGTCTACGGAGCGCTTTGCGCCATGGCCCAGACCGATTTCAAGAAGCTGGTGGCGTACTCGTCCATCAGTCACATGGGCTTCGTGTTGCTCGGGATGGCTTCGGGGACGACCCAGGGGATGAACGGCGCAATCCTGCAGATGTTCAACCACGGCACGATCACGGCCATGCTCTTCCTCCTGGTCGGCGTGCTCTATGACCGCGCGCATCATCGCGACCTCGATGGCTTCGGCGGCTTGATGAGCCGCATGCCGGTGTACGGGAGCTTCTCGTCGCTGGCGTTTTTCGCCGCCCTGGGATTGCCCGGGCTGTCGAGCTTCGTGAGCGAGCTGCTCACGCTCCTCGGCGGCTGGCAGACCTATCCGGCGATCACGATCGTCTGCACGACCGGCATCATCCTGGGCGCCGCGTACATGCTGTGGACCCTGCAGCGGGTGTTCCTGGGTCCGCTCAACCCCCGCTATGCCGATCTGCCCGAGATCAACCGCCGAGAGGTGTTCACCTTGGTGCCGCTCGCGATTCTCGTCATTGTCCTCGGTTTTTATCCGCACCCGGTGCTGGATCTGTTGCGCACATCGACGAATCACCTGGTGGATCTGGTTTGGGAAACCGGAAGGGTGAGCGTTCATTGAGCTTGAGCAACACCGAGAGCTTGCGCTACTTCATGCCCGAGATCGTGCTGTCGCTCGCGATTCTGGCGGTGCTGGTGGCCGACATGCTGGCAGGCGGGCGGCGGCGCGGCCTGAATGCCATCATGGCGTGCATCGGGTTGCTCGTCGCATTCGCCGCCGCACTGTTGCAGGTGGGGACCGAGCCGGTGGCGCTGTTCGAAGGCATGCTGGTGCTCGATCCCTTCGGCATCTTCTTCAAGCTGTTCTTCACCGCCGTCACCATGGTGATCGTTCTCGTGGTGCATCCGTATCGCGAGTTGAGCGAGCGCTACCATGGCGAGGCCTACGTCATGATGCTCGGCACCGTGATTGGCATGATGCTGCTGGCAACGGCCAACAACCTGCTCATGATCTATCTGGCGCTCGAGATGACGAGCCTGCCGTCCTATCTGCTCACGAGCGTGCTGCGGCGTGACGCCAAGTCGAGCGAGGCCGGGCTCAAGTACGTGCTCTTCGGTGCTGCGGCGAGCGGAGCCATGGTCTATGGCATGTCGCTGTTCTACGGCATGACGGGGAGCCTGTCGATCGAGTCGCTGCACGCCGTCTTGGTGCAAGGCGGCTTCCCGACGGGAGCCATGCTCGTGGCGACTGTGTTCGTGCTGGCCGGTTTCGGTTTCAAGATCTCCATGGTGCCGTTTCACAGCTGGACTCCCGATGTCTACGAAGGGGCCTCGACACCGGTCACCGCATTCTTCTCGGTGGCGCCGAAGGCCGCGGGGTTGGCGGTGTTGCTGCGCTTCTTCTCCTCGGGCCTGTCGACGGTGGAAGACGGCCTGCGCCAGCCGTTCGCCGGGCTCGACTGGCCGTTCCTGCTCGCCGTGATCTCGGCGGTGACGATGACGCTCGGCAACCTGGCGGCGCTGAAACAGAACAACGTCAAGCGCATGCTCGCCTATTCGAGCATCGCGCACGCGGGCTACATGTTGATGGGCGCCGTGCTGCTCTCCGACAGCGGCCTGCAAGCGATTCTGTTCTATCTGGTGGTCTACGGCTTCATGAACCTGGGTGCGTTCCTGGTCGTCATCGCGCTTTCGGCGCAGACGCGGCGCGAGGACTTCGAGCACTATCGCGGTCTTGGCTGGCGCATGCCGCTGCTCGCCGTGCCCATGGCGTTCTTCATGTTCTCGCTCACGGGCATCCCCCCGTTCGCCGGCTTCGTCGGCAAGGTGTACCTTTTCCGCGCCGTGATCGAGCAGGACCTCTACTGGCTCGCATTCGTCGGAATCTTGAACTCCGTGGTCTCGCTCTACTACTACATGCGCATCGTCAAGACGATGTACCTCGACGACCCGGGAGAATCACCGCTCGAGCCCATTCGCGTGCCGCGCTTGCACACCGCGCTCATCCTCGTCATGGCTGTGCCAACCTTGATCCTCGGCTTCCGCTTCGGCCTCCTCGACCGCCTCTCGAGCTACTCGCTCCGTATTTTTACTGGATCATGAGGGGGGCGACAGTGTGGTTTCGTCACCCGATGGGGTGTCATCGGCGCGGCGGAGACTTGATTGCGAGTAGGCGAGGGCGCGGGGGTATTCTCAGGCCGACTTATTCGTCCCGTGCCGAGGCGTTAGTGCTGGTGGCATCGATGGAGCGCCGGGCCGCATCCAAATCGAAGTCCGTTCGCGCGAGCGCATTGTATTCAGCCACGTCCGACAGGCCGAGGAGGGAAATGAGGCGCCATGCCACTCCGGTGCTCACTCCGGCGATCACGAGGTTCGACCGCGTATCGCTGTCGTCGACAAAGGCGGCCGCTGTGAGCAGACCTACCATGACATCCCCGAAGGCACTTGTCGCATAGGCCCACTTACGCGTGGAACCCGCCCCATAGGGGTTGCCTTGCATCGTATAGTGCAATCCCGCGATTGGAGTGAGTAGCGACCGGGCAACGAGCTTTCCGTAAGACTTCGTTGCGTTCACATGAGGGGATTGCTCCCCTCGATCTATTCTCATTTGTTGGCGTATGAGGTCGAGGAACAACCCACCGAATGCATCCGCGCCCACAGTCATGTTAGTGGCGAACGTCGATTCGTAACGGACTTCCGCCTGGTCGGCGCCCGCCGGGGTCAGATGGATGGCTCCATTCGCTTGATAGCCATCCTGGCCAACGGTCGAGACGAAGAGATCGGCCTGCGGGACGCTCACGGCCGTCCGGAAGTATGGCCGCACTTCCCCCTCGACTACTGCGTCCACAGGCCCCTCCTTGACTTCCATCCCGATCTTCGAGGCGACCTTCACCGCTGTCTCAATAGTCGTCGAGCGGTCCGCGGCGATGGTTCCTCGAGTAATGGCGATGCAGCCCGAAGCGCTGATCAAGATCATGAAGCAGATGACAAATCGAAACATCCCCGCGATTCACCCCATCTTCTGGCCGAGGTGATCAGGAATTGAGAACTGACAACAAAGTTCAGACTACCAGGCTTCGAGTCCACAGTGCAAAACGCGTTATGAAATTGCTCCGCTGAGGGCGGTCGAGACGTCGGAGTCGACACGCTGAAGCGAGAGACGGGCAGAAGGTGTGATCCCAGGCCCTTGAAACGGGTCGTGCCGAGCAGCATACTGCCGGGATTCGGCGACTGGATGGGGCGCAACCTGGGGGAACACCGTGGCGATCAAGAACGACCGTTGGATCCGACGCTTGGCGATCGAACACAAGATGATCTACCCCTTCGTGGACTACGATGGCAAGAAACGCGGCACGATCTCGTTCGGGTTGTCGTCGTATGGGTACGATCTGCGCGTCGCCGACGAGTACAAGGTGTTCACCAACGTGCGCAGCTCGATCGTGGATCCGAAAGAGTTCTCTCAGGACTCCTTCGTGGACTTCAAGGGCGACGTCTGCCTCATCCCGCCGAACTCGTTCGCCCTGGCTCGCAGCGTCGAGAGCTTCAAGATCCCGCGTAACGTTCTCGGCGTCTGCATCGGCAAGAGCAGCTACGCTCGCTGCGGCATCATCTGCAACATCACGCCGCTCGAGCCCCTGTGGGAAGGGACGCTGACGCTAGAGATTTCGAACACGACGCCGCTGCCGGCCAAGATCTACAGCAACGAAGGCCTGGCGCAGGTGCTCTTCTTCGAATCCGACGAAGAGTGCGAGCGGGCCTACGCCGATCGCTCGGGCAAGTACATGCACCAGGTGGGAATCACGCTGCCCCGGGTGTAGTGAATGAACGCAGCGCTTGCCACTACTTCGATTTGCATGCAGGGGACACGCCGGGCGTAGGGGACGGCGCGGATCGGCTTCAGAGACCCAATAATTGGATGGCGAATCCACAGCAAGCGACGGCTGTTCCGGCCAACGCATGCGTGTAACGCTCGAGACGAGCGAGACGCAGGCGTTCGAGGCCCATCTGCCCGACGAGGACGGCCGCGCACATCGTCGCGAGCGTCGCCAGTGCGAAGACCACGGTGACGCCGATCGCCGTCCCCGTATTGTTGCGCGCCGCGGGATACATGAAGAGAGGCACCAGCACTTCGCATGGGCCGAAGACGAAGATCGTGAACAGAATCCAAGGCGTGAGGCGCTTGATCTGCCCGCTCGCGGGCGTGGCGGCGTGCACGTGAACATGCCCTGCCTCGTGGACATGTTCGTGCACGTGCACGAGGCCGTCGGGGTGCGCGTGCAAGTGAGCGTGCGGGCGGTGGCGATGCGCACGCCGCAGACCCCACGCTGCGTACGCCAAACCGAAGGCGACGAGGAGCCAAGCAGCCACTTGGCAGCGGGCGGATTCGATCAACTCCAGCCGTGAGACGGCCAAACCGAAGCCGAGCCCGATGAGCCCCAGGATGACGGAAGCCAGCACGTGCCCGAGGCCGCATGCCAAGGTGACGAGCAAGGTGCGGGTGCGTGACCAACGCAGCGATCTCGCCATGAAGATGAATGGCAAGTAATGATCGGGCCCGAGGAGGGTGTGCAGAACACCCACACTGGCCGCGGTCGTCATCAGGAGGATCCCCTCATTCCACATCGGGCGAGTCTACATCGAAACGGCCGGAGCCCGTGTGGAGAACGGACAGTCCATTCGGCACGCCGCCTGCCACGCTCCACATCTGCAACGCTGCGGGCAGGCTGGTCCGCGCGCTGGCCGAGCCAGCACACGCGAACTTCGTCTGGGATGGACGCGACACAGCCGGCGGCCAGCTTCCCGCTGGTGTCTGCTACCACCGGCTGGTGACGCCGTCGGGGGCCTTCGTCGGGCACAGCCTTCGCATGCGCTTGAGCACGGGCGAAAGATCCGCGCTTCACATCGGATCGGGAGAGGTTGTAGAATCGCGAGGTCTCAGAGTCGCACGAGCTCCACTGGGAGCTGCGTGACAGTCCCAGCGGGACAGGGCGCTCGAGGGACTGGGCGGGTTGGGTCCCGCCGATCCGGGTACGCCCAAAAGGAGGTGATCCAGTGAGTTCTGTTCGATGCGGCTCAGTGGAGGTGGCGTCCCTGTAGAAAGGGTGCTACTCAGCGTCCGTGACGCTGCGTGGGTGACTCCAGCAGGGGTACCCAACGTCACCGACACTGGACCTTCGAAGGGCCCCGTCGCTCCGCGCGGCGGGGCCCGTTTTTTGTCTGGCAAGCGTGGGGGATTTCGCGCCGATCGGGGACCCGCAAGGAGTCGATCGAGGACTGTGGCCGGACCAACGCGACTGGCGGAGATCGTCGCGACATCGAACGCGGTGCGCGAGACCTCGTCACGCCTCGAGAAGCGGGCGCGGTTGCAGGAGTTGTTCGCGCGCTTGGCGCCGGCGGATCTGCGCCTCGCCGCGAGCTATCTCGCGGGAGAGACGGCGCGAGGCAGTGTGCAAGTGGGGTGGAGCACCCTCGTCGCGGCGGAGAGGGCCGTTGCGGAGCCCGACGTGTTGCCGCTCTTCGCCAACGTCCAGCCAGCCGGTCCGATTGCCACGCAGTCGCCGACTCTCGTCGAAGTCGACCGTGCTTTCGAAACGCTCCGCCACGTGTCCGGCGCAGGCGCGACCAAGAAGAAGCAAGCCATTCTCCAAGGTCTGATGGCGCCGATGGCGCCGGACGAACGCCGTTTCCTCGGCGCGCTCTTGGTCGGCGAATTGCGCCAGGGGGCGTTGCGCGCCCTCGTCCTCGAGGCCGTGGCGGACGCATTCGTCGTGGAAGCAGAAGACCTGCGGCGCGCGGTGATGTTCGCGGGGTCGCTCGGCACGGTCTTGGAACGATTGGCGAGCGAAGGAGGAGCGTCGCTCACACGCTTCGCGCCGCGCGCCGGGATTCCGGTCGAGCCGATGCTGGCGGCGCAGGCCGAGGAACTCGAGTCGGCGCTGCAGAAGATGGGCGAGCGAGTCGCCGTCGAATGGAAGCTGGACGGCGTGCGCGTCCAGGTGCATCGGTGCGGGGCCGAGGTACGCATCTTCACACGCCAGCTGCGCGACGTGACGGCGTTGGCACAGGATGCGGTCGAATTCGCACGGCATCTCGAAGTCGAGAGCGTGATTCTCGATGGGGAGCTGATCGGGCTCGATGCCGGCGGGCGTCCGGTCGCATTCCAGGATCTCATGAGCCGGTTTGCGCGTGAAGCCAAGCCGGTGGCCGACGAGACCATCGTCCGACTCGTGCCGATGTTCTTCGACGTGCTGGAGCACGACGGCAGCGCGTGGGTTGGCCGCACCTATGCCGAGCGCCGCCAGCTGCTCGAGCGCCTCCTTCCCTCGCCGAACTTGGTGCCGCAACGCGTGGTGGGGAGCGCGCCCGAAGCTCGGACGATGTACGACGAGGCGCTCGCAGCGGGACACGAGGGCGTGGTCCTGAAACAGCTCGATGCGACGTACACCGCCGGCCGGCGCGGTGCCGGCTGGTGCAAGGTGAAGCCCGCTGTGACCCTCGATCTGGTGATCCTCGCTGCAGAGTGGGGGCATGGGCGGCGCCAAGGCTTTCTGTCGAATCTGCATCTTGGCGCCCGCGATCCCGAAAACCCCGACCGTTTCCACATGCTCGGGAAAACGTTCAAGGGGTTGAGCGACCAGATGCTGCGCGACATGACGGCGGATCTTCTCAGCCTCGAAGCGCGCCGGGAGGGGCATGTCGTCCATGTGCGGCCGGTTCGCGTGGTGGAGATCGCTTTCGACGGCGTGCAACGGAGCCCACACTACGATTCCGGCTTCGCCTTGCGGTTCGCGCGTGTGAAGCGCTTCCGGCCCGACAAGTCGGCCGGCGAGGCCAACACGTTGGACGATGTTCGTGCTCTGCATGCATCACGGCGCTGAGAACGTGTACGGTGGCTTCGCACCCACGCTTCGAGGGGCACAGGACGGCGGGTAAGGCCACCACGCGTCTGAGGCAGCCGCGGAACCGCTATAGTGGACCTTCTTCAGACTGCATCCTGCTTGTTGGACACGAGGAGGAGCCACGATGAGCGAGGTCCGATTCAAACGCCCCGATGGAAAAGAGTGCAGCGGGTTCCAGGTCGAGCCTCCGGGAGGACGGAAGGCGCCCGGCATCGTCGTCATCCAAGAATGGTGGGGAGTGAACGACCAGATCAAGGGCGTCGCAGCGCAGCTCGCCGAGGCGGGGTATCGCGCCCTCGTGCCCGATCTCTACCGTGGGAAGGTGACATTGGCAGATGCCGAAGCGGGACATCTGATGAGCGGATTGGATTTCCTCGATGCGGCCATGCAAGACATTCGCGGGGCGGCCCAATTCCTCGGCCAAGGGGGCGATGGGGCCAAGGTAGGAGTCATTGGCTTCTGCATGGGAGGTGCGCTCTCGATCTTGACCGCCGTGTTCACTCCGGAGATCCACGCGGTCGTCGACTGGTACGGCGTTCCGCCTCCCGAAGCCGGCGACACACGCAAGATTCGGGTTCCCGTGCAAGGGCACTTCGCTCTGCGTGACGGGTTTTTCCCGATCGCGACGGTGGACGCGTTGGAGGAGCGCCTGCAAGGGGCCGGAGTCGTGCACGAGTTCAACCGCTATGACGCGCACCATGCCTTCGGCAACGAGCATGGCGCGAACTACGACCCGCAGGCGAAGAAGCTGGCCTGGCAACGCACGCTCGAATTCTTCGCCACGCACTTGCGGCAGTGATGGTCCCGCACATGGGGTTGACGGGCCCGCACCGATGCATTGATGGGCAGACGGCCGTTTCCTTTCTTGCACGAATGGATGGTTCCCGATGCTAGTAAAGGTCATTCTCGGTGGAATCTTCGCCCTCGGGTTCGCCGCGCAACCGCTGGGCGATGACGCGAAGGCCAAGAGCACGAAGGTCGAGCCCAAGTACTTCCTCGGCTCCGAGCGCACGCACAACAAGTGGAGCCGCACGATCCCGGCCGTGTTGCGCGTTCCCTCGGGGGCCATCGTGCAGGTGGAGACGAAGGAAGCGACCGACGGCCAGCTCGAACCCGAGTCGACACCCGCCGACGTGACGAAGCTCGAGTTCGACCCCATTCATCCGCTCACCGGCCCAATCTACGTCGAGGGCGCGCAGCCGGGGGATGTCCTCGTCGTGACGCTGCACGAGATCGAAGTTGGTGACTGGGGCTGGGCCTGCGTCGCGCCCGGATTCGGCTTCCTGAGCGACGAGTTCCCAGAAGCCTGGCTGCGCACATTCCGCTTCGCCAAGGGTGCGCGCTCGGTGACCTTCCGGGATGGCATCGAGATCCCCTTGCGACCGTTCGCGGGCGTGATGGGAGTGGCTCCGGACACCGACGAACGCTTGTCGACAATCCCGCCACGGGCGAATGGCGGCAACATGGACGATCCGCACTTGACCGTGGGCACGACGGTCTACTTCCCCGTCTTCATCGAAGGCGCGCTCTTTTCCATCGGCGACACGCACGCGGTGCAGGGGCTCGGCGAAGTGTGCGGCACAGCCATCGAGGCACCGATGCGCATCGTGCTGGAGCTCGGCGTGCGCAAGGGCGGCCGGCGCCTGGCGGAGCCCGAGTACGAGACGCCAACGACGTACGCGGTGACCGGATTCGCCCCGACATTGGACGAGGCGGCGCGCAAGGCGACGCGATTCATGATCGAGTATTTGGTGCAGGAACGAGGGCTCGAGCGCACCGAGGCTTACGTGTTGTGCTCGCTCGCGGGGGAGCTGCGCATCGCCGAGGTCGTGGACGTGCCACACGTTCTCGTCGCGATGCACATCCCGAAGTCGATCTTCAAGCAATGAAGCGGCGCCGACTCGCTTCGCGCGCCGAGTCGAACAAAGCGACTACTTCTTGAGCAGCTTGAAGGCGTGCGTCCACTGGCCGCGCAGGATGCCGGGAAT
>Ga0075421_100005456_pt1 | contig 15390 bp, 14 predicted proteins | sample SoiMetdeltSBSDD5_FD_75292 | JGI IMG/M metagenome (GOLD analysis project Ga0075421, IMG submission 75292) | Bulk soil microbial communities from a Populus tree surrounding site in Tennessee, USA - Soil MetaG P. deltoides SBSDD5 | ecosystem: Environmental > Terrestrial > Soil > Tree plantation...
TGGCACGCGGATGGGGCGAACGCGACGCCTCGATCGCCCTCACTCTCCAGGAAGAGCGTGCAAGCGTCCAGGTGCGGCTTCCCGGGTAGCTCACCTCCTTGTGGGTGTCCGCTTCCGGCTGGTTGCCCAGGCTCGCAATGTTCCGACGGCAGACACAGAGGCCTCTGTTGAGTTCCGTGTAGGGCTCTTGTCTTAGGCGCGCGCCGACAGACCAAGAGCCCGTGTGTTGAGTCACGATCACGTTTTCGCTAACACGCTCCAGCAGTCGCAGTACAGTCGTATGCCGAGAGACCGATGCGACTAAAACACGCAGCTCGAAGTTCCCAAAACTCGGCCCGGCGCCGGTGCGATTCAGGGAGCTGGCAATCGCGCAGCTGATCCAGTCGGTGTCCGAATACCGGCTGCTCTCGTCCTACCAGGCTGGGCTCTAGTCTCGACATGCAGGCGCCGGCGTGGTACGGTCGAGTTCGTGTAAAGGTGACCTTAACCATTAGTGAAGGCGGCGACGACGATGGCGAGGGCGGCATCGGTCACGGCGGAGGCGGGCGGTGGGCGCGGCGGTTGGCCCGCCGTCGGCGTCAGCATCGTGATCTTCGGCCTTCGACGACGCGGGGATTCCCGCGAGCTGGTCGTCCTCCTGGTTCGACGCGCGACGCCTCCCTTCACCGGGCTGTGGGCCCTGCCCGGGGGATGGGTGCACACGGGCGAAGGACTCGAAGAATCGGCGCGCCGGCACCTGCTGACCAAGACCGGCCTCGACGCCGCGTACCTGGAACAGCTCTACACGTTCGGCCGACCCGATCGCGACCCGCGGGAGCACCGGATCGCGGTGGCCTACTATGCCCTCGTGCCCGGCGACCCCGTCGATCCATCGACGGGCGCGCGCGAGGCGCGATGGTTCGGGATCGACGGACTCCCGAAGCATCTCGCCTTCGACAACCACGAGATCCTTCGGTACGCGCTGTGGCGGCTGCGCAACAAGGTCAGCTACGCGGACGTGGCGTTTCAGCTCTTGCCCAGGCACTTCACGCTGTCGCAGCTCCGTGAGGTCTACGAAGTGATCCTGAACCAGCGCCTCGACCCGACGAACTTCCGCCGCAAGGTCGAGGCCAGCGGCAGCATCGTGCCGACCAACAATCGCGTGGAGGGCGGCGCACATCGTCCTCCCCGCCTCTACCGCTGCGCGCCACGACGCGGGCAGCGCGAGCTGATCCCGACGAGCTAGGCCCAAATACCGCGAACCGTCCGGCCCGGGCGTGCTGGGCCATCGTTAAGGTAGTAGAGACCTTTACAGAGAGGAGTGCGAGATGCCGAACACTGTAGCAACGAGGGCGAGTGCGACGCTGTGTAGTCCGAAGCTCAAGCAAGAGCCGTGGCGCTTCGACATGCCCCTGCCGCCCCATTACGGTCCCGGGTCGAGCCAGGATGACGTGATCCCCGCCCACGCACCGCGCCAGCAGGCGCTGCCGTCGTTCTACTGCACGCGGGGCGAGGAGGAGCTGGCCGCGCGTATCGAGCGCGCGAAGAGCGTCCTCGGGAAGAAGCTCGTGATCCTCGGCCACCACTATCAGCGCGACGAGATCATGCGGCACGCCGACCTCCGCGGCGATTCGTTCAAGCTCTCGCAACAGGCAGCCGCGCGCACCGAAGCGGATTACATCGTGTTCTGCGGCGTGCACTTCATGGCCGAGAGTGCCGACGTGCTGGCCCAGCCGCACCAGACCGTCATTCTTCCGAACATGTCGGCCGGCTGCTCGATGGCGGATATGGCCGCCACCGACGACGTGCTCGACGCCTGGGAGGCGCTGGCAGAGGTCTATGGACCGGCCACGGGCGAACGCACGTCGATCCTGCCCGTCACCTACATGAACTCTGCAGCCGCGCTCAAAGCCTTCTGCGGTGAAAACGGCGGCATCGTGTGCACCTCGTCGAATGCCGAACGCGTGCTCGCATGGGCCTACGAACGTGGCGAGCGCGTGTTGTTCTTTCCCGACCAGCATCTCGGACGCAACACGGCCTACACAATGGGCATCCCGCTCGATCAGATGGTCGTGTGGGACCCGCGCGAGCCTCTCGGCGGACACACCGCGGAACGGCTGCACGCGGCACGGATCGTCTTGTGGAAGGGGCATTGCTCGGTGCACAAGCGGTTCACCGTCGCGCAGATCGACAAGGCGCGCCGCGAGTATCCCGGCGTCACCGTCATCGTTCATCCCGAATGTGAGCTTCCGGTCGTCCAGGCTGCCGATCTCTCCGGGTCGACGGAGTTCATCCTGGCGCGCGTCGCGGCGGGCGCCGCGGGCACGCGGTGGGCGGTGGGGACCGAGATCAGCATGGTGCACCGGTTGGCGACCGAGCACCGCGACAAGGTGATCTTCTGTCTCGATCCGGTCGTCTGCCCCTGCTCCACGATGTACCGGCTCCATCCGGCGTACCTCGCCTGGGTCCTCGACAATCTCGTCGAAGGGCGTGTCGTGAATCGTGTGCAGGTGGACGCTGAGTCGAAACGGTGGGCGAAAGTGGCGCTGCAACGCATGCTGGCGCTGCCATAGGTGGGAGGCAGAACCGGCATGTACGACTACATCATCATCGGCAGCGGCATCGCCGGCTTGTTCACGGCGCTTCGGGCCTCGCCGCACGGTCGCGTGCTCCTCGTGACGAAGTCGACGCTCGAAGAGAGCAACACGCGCTATGCCCAGGGGGGCATCGCTGCAGCCGTCGCCTCCGACGACAGTCCCCGCTTGCATGGGGAAGACACGATCGCGGCGGGTGCCGGTTTGTGTGATGCTGGCGCCGTCGATGTCCTCACGCGTGACGCTCCCGCACGCATCCAGGACCTGCTTGGCCTCGACGTTCCATTTGATCGCCAGGATGGCGAGCTGGCGCTCGGGCTCGAAGGCGCCCACCGCGCACGGCGCGTGCTACATGCGGGCGGCGACGCGACGGGCGCCCACATCGAGCAGTCGCTATGTCGCGCGATTCGGGCCACCACAGTCTCTGTCCTCGAAAACTGTTTCGTCACGGAGATCGTCGTGGAAGAAGGGCGCGCGGTCGGGGTGCGCACGCTCGACTCGCGGATCCATCGCGGTCGATTCGTCGTGCTCGCAAGCGGCGGGGCCGGACAGCTCTTCGCTCACACGACGAACCCCGAGGTGGCAACCGGGGACGGGCTGGCCCTCGCCTACCGCGCAGGCGCGCAGCTCACGGACCTCGAGTTCTATCAGTTCCATCCCACCGCGCTGGCGGTACCGGACTTTCCGACCTTTCTGATCTCCGAAGCGGTGCGCGGCGAAGGCGCATACTTGCGCAACGCCGAGGGCGCGCGATTCATGCTCGACGTGGACCCTCGAGGCGAGCTGGCTCCTCGCGACGTGGTCGCACGCGCCATCATGGCCGAGATGCGGCACGCCGGCGCCCCGCAGGTCTTCCTCGATCTGAGTCACCTACCCGAGGAGCGAGTCAGGCGTCGTTTCCCGACGATCGACGCGTATTGCCGCAAAGCGGGATTCGACATGATGACCGACGCGTTGCCGGTGGCGCCTGCGGCGCACTATCTGATGGGCGGCGTACGCACCTCGCTGTGGGGAGAAACGAGTGTACCGGGTCTGTACGCGTGCGGCGAAGCGGCGGCCACCGGGGCGCACGGGGCCAATCGCCTCGCCAGCAATTCGCTCCTCGAAGGCCTTGTGTTCGGAGCCCGTGTCGTCGCGCACACCACGCTCGGCGCGATTCGCGAAGAGCCTCTCACAAATGTGGAGGCGCTGCGCATCGTCGAGACCGAGCCTGAACACTCGCGGGGGCACGGCGGGACTCCGCCCGAACGGCCGGCGCTGCAGGCGCTGATGTGGGACCGTGTCGGGCTCATGCGCGACGAAGCCGGGTTGAAGGCGGCTCACGCGATGCTGGGGGCCTGGCAGGGTGCGTTGCCCGAACCCCGCGATGCCGTCGACTACGAGTTCCGAAACATGGTCTTGCTCGGCCGCTTGATGACAAGGGCAGCGCTGGAGCGACGCGAGAGTCGTGGCGCGCACTCCCGAAGCGACTTTCCGAACGCCCGGCCCGAGTGGCAACGGCATATCGTCCTGTCGCGTGCCGCGGCCACGACCGGCGCGAAGGAGGCCACGTGAACAAGAGGGATCTGACCGTCCGTCTCTCTGACTTCATCACCGATGCCGCGTTGCGCCGCCTCGTCGAGCACGCGGTGGACGAGGACCTCGGCCGCGGCGACGTCACCAGCGATCTGCTCGTGCCGGCGGACGCGGAGGCTCGGGCCGTCGTGCGCACCCGTGCCGACGGTGTGATTGCGGGGCTCGAGGTGATGGCGCTGGTGTTCGAAGTCGCGGACCCTCACGTGAAGGTCGCCCCCCTGGTGGAGGACGGCAACAGCGTTGGTCGAGATCAGGACCTGGCCATCGTCTCGGGGCCGACCCGCGGCATGCTGCACGGCGAGCGCGTCGCGCTAAATTTTCTGCAGCGGCTCAGCGGGGTGGCGACACTCACCGCGAGGTACGTGGAGGCGACCCGGAGTGGCCGGGCTAGGATCGTCGACACGCGAAAGACGACTCCGGGACTGCGCGCGCTCGAGAAGTACGCCGTGCGCGCCGGAGGCGGCTTCAATCATCGCCGCGACCTCAGCGACGCGATGCTCATCAAGGACAATCACCTGGCCGCGATCGCAGCGCGCCGCCTGTCGCTCGTGGAAGCCGTCAAGACCGCGCGGGTTTCGATGCCCCACACCATGAAGATCGAGATCGAGGTGGACCGCCTGGATCAGATCCCCGACGCGCTTGCGGCCGGTGCGGACATCCTCTTGCTCGACAACATGTCGACCGAGGAGCTTCGCCAAGCGGTCGCATTGATCGGTGGCCGCGCAATCACCGAGGCGTCAGGAGGAGTCAACCTCGCGACGATCGGGGAAATCGCCGCCACGGGTGTCGACGTGATCTCGGTGGGTGCGCTCACCCATTCCGCGCCGGTGCTGGATATCGGGTTGGACTTCGGGGTCTGAGAGCGTAGCAGTCATAGAGCGCGCGATCTCGGACGTCCCGCCCAACGGATTCGAACCCGTGTTTACAGTCCGCCACGCGCTTTGATAATTAGAACGGTATCTTCCCGTGCGTTGAGTCAACTGCCACAGCGGCGGGATTAGAATTCCTGGACGACCGTGGCGAATCCCGCCATGAGGAGATCGCATTCCAGCAGAACAGTTCGAAGGGTATTGGTCCCCTCGCGGGCTCGGAAGACTCAGTCCCTGGGAGAGCAGTGCTCGCGTCAGGTCGTTGAGCGGGAACGCTAGACACAGAGGGCCGGGCCACATGGCCATCGAAACCGTCCGAATCACTCGCGATCAAGCAACTCGGATCCTCGCATTTTGACGAGACGCATTTCGTTGACCTCAAGGGCCGAGATATCGCACCGGCCAGGCTAACTCGGACCATCTCAGCCTTCTCGAATGCTAGCGGAGGCGAGTTGTACATAGGTATCGAAGAGAGCCCTGCTCCAGACGGAAAGGTCCGTGCGTGGCGTGGCTTCGCCAACGAGGAAGCCGCGAACGGTCATCTTCAGCCTTTCGAACAGCTTTTTCCTCTCGGCCAATACTTCAGCTACACGTTTCTGGTCCGCGAGATAGGTCCCGGACTCTTCCTACAGGTGAACGTCAACAAGACCCGAGAGATCACACGCGCATCGGATGGTATCCCGTACGTTCGGCGTGGGGCTCAGAATCTTCCTGCCACCACGCCTGAGGCGCTGGAGCGACTCCGCTTGGATAAGGGGCTTACGTCATTCGAAACGGAGACCATTGATGCGGCCCCGCAACTGGTGACGAACTCGATACCGATCTTGGAATTTCTCGTGAATGTAATACCAACGGCTGAGCCGGACGCGTGGCTCCAGAAACAGCAACTCCTGCGTTCGGGCAAGCCTACCGTCGCCGCGGCGCTGCTTTTCGCCGAAGAGCCTCAGGCCATACTGCCAAAGCGGTCCGGCGTCAAGATATACCGCTATCGAACATCGGCGACAGAAGGCAGTCGCGAGACGCTCGCGTTTGATCCAATAACCATCGAGGGCCACCTCTACGTCCAGATCAAGCGTGCCGTCGCGAAGACGGCGGAATTGGCCGAGGGAATCCAGAAACTGGGACCGCGCGGCTTGGAAGCGATCAAGTATCCCCCTGAGACGCTCCACGAGATAGTCACGAATGCGCTCTTGCATCGTGACTACAGCATTCCGGTCGATGTGCACGTCCGGATATTCGACAGCCGCGTAGAAGTCGAGAGCCCCGGGAAGTTGCCCGGTCATGTCACTCCGCTCAACATTCTGCAGGAGCAGTTCGCTCGTAACGGTGCCTTAGTCCGCATCATCAACAAGTTCCCGGATCCCCCTAACAAGGACGTTGGCGAGGGCCTCAATACCGCATTCGCTGCGATGAACAAACTACGTCTGAAACCACCTGTGATTGCAGAGACCGAGAACAGCGTCCTGGTTAGCATTCGCCACGAACCTTTAGCTTCTCCGGAAGAGGCAGTGATGGAGTATCTGGAAACCCACGACGGAATCGTGAACCGAACCGGTCGCGAGATCACCGGCATTACATCAGAGAACTCGATGAAGAACGTGTTCTACAAGCTACGTGACTGCGGTTTGATCGAACCGGTGCCTGGCCGCGTCGGTTTCGCAGCGGCATGGCGGCGGAAACGCCGAGGGAGGGCCTAAGTGTCAGCGTCCCAGAGCGTCCCCACGTCGCCTGCTTGTGGATCAGTCCAGAAGGCCTTGAGAGGACTGGTCGGGACATCCCCGGTGAGCGCGTTCCGATCCGCCGCCCGAGCGTCGAATGCGCGTTCGAGTCCCGCTCGCGAGCGATTGGTTGCCTCGACCTTCGGGTGGACGCCTTCGGCAGTTGGGTTCCATCCGATGCCCTAGCGCCGCAAATGCAAGCAGGACGATCGCCGCAACCACCTCATCAGCGCCGCCGCGCGAGCTCCGGTAGTGGACGGCCACGCGGGCGCCACGCCGAGCCAGTTCCTGCGCAATGTCGACGCCGGAGCCGGACGACGCTCCGGTGACCAGGGCCACCTTCCCCTTCAAGAACGTCTCCTCGCTCATGGCTCAATACGCTCCGACCAGATCGAGGTGGTGTAGGAGCGGTCGAGATACTTCCCGTACAACTCGTCGAGGAAGGCCTTTCCCTTCTCGGCCAGCTCCTTCTCGTAGGCCGCTCGGTCGGTCACCTCGATCCGCTCGATGTAGTCCCAGCCGATTGGTGCGATCTTCTCGCCCACCTCCGTGATCCGGTGCGTCCGGTAGGACACGATAGTTTTCACCTGCTCGCAGAAGACGTAGTCCACCTCGCGCTCAAAACGCTCGTAGTCTTCGCGGCTCACGCCGGGCTTCATCTTCGCCAGCACGTACCTCACGGTCGTCGCCATGTCGCTCCTCCTGCGCGCGTCGCGGTCAGCGGCGCACCAACTTCTCGATCGGGGTGTAGTTGAAGTCATGACCGTAATGGCGGGGGCCGAGCAGCTCGAGCGCGGGCGGAGTACGGAGCCGCGGGTCGGCCGCCGCGCCGATGACGCCGATCCGCGCCCCCTCCGGGAGGAGCGTGTTCGTGTAGGGCGTGCCCTCGACACCGATCGTCATGATGAGGTCCGGCGAGAAAACGAACGGCGCTCCGTCGAGCCACGTCACGTGGTTCTCGTTCTTGAACCACACGCGCAGGACGTGGCCTTCATCGTCGCCTTCGCCCTCTACGGTGGTGGTCCCGTACATGTATCCATCGCGGCTCTCCCACTCCTTCTTCGCAATCCGTCCGCGGAAGAGCACCCAACCGCCGAGCGCCTGCGCGGCCTCGGCCACCGGATCGCCGCTAGACTTCGCCGCCCGGATCGCGCGTCCGACCGCGAGTGCGCGCGTGATCCCGCCGGGCACCGCAACGCGCTTGAGGTCCTTTCCCGACATGAGGAAGCCCGCGTGCGCACACGAGGCCTTCATGTCGGGAAGCTTGGTGGCGATGCTCACCAGTTTGCCGATCCGCTCGGTGAGCAGCTCGCTTGCCGTCTGCTTCACTAGCAGCACGTTGCCCCACGGATCAGCGATGGCGCCTGGAGCGAAGCGAATACCCATGATGGCCGCGCTCGTCTGGCAGAGCTCCGGGATCGCGCGCCCGGCGCAGTCACCGTCCACGATAGCGGCCCCCACGCTCACCGCCGCGTCCATCGGCGTCGCGGTGTTACCTGCACCAAGCTCGAAGGGCAGGATGGCCGCGATCCGCTTACCCGTGTACGCCGCCAACTCCTGCACCGCGCGCACCATCGGACTGGCGACCGTCCACTCGTCTGGATAGCCAAGCGCGCGGCGCTCTTCCACCGAGAGACTCTTCGTGGGCGCGATAGAGCCCATGCCGAAGGTCGAGCACACCCAGGCGTCGTCGGGGATCGCGTCGGGTGACACCCAGGCGATGGAGCGGCCGGCTCGCACGTGCGGCAACAGCGACTCCAGCCCTTGCTCAGGCCTGCCGCCGCCGCCGGTGCCGAGCAGCGTGAGGCCATCGATCAGGGCGTGGACGTCCTCGACCGTGCGCACTTCTCCCATTGGGTCGGTCTCCTCGTCAGACGAGGTGGCAGGCGACGCGGTGCGCCGGCGCTACCTCGCGAAGGCTCACGGGTTGCGCGCAGACGGGCTGCGCAAGTGGACACCGGCCGCGCAGGCGGCAGCCCGCGGGGATGTCGATCGGGCTGGGCACCTCGCCGGCGAGCGCCAGGCGCGAGCGTCGCATCTCGGGATCGGGCACGGGCACCGCAGAAAGTAGCGCCTTGGTGTACGGATGCAGCGGCCTCGCGAACAGCTCGCGCGTTGGCGCCTCCTCGACGATGGTGCCCAGATACATCACCGCGACGCGTCCGGCGAGGTACTTCACGCTCGGAAGGTCGTGGGAGATGAAGACGTACGTCATTCGAAGCGCGGTCCGCAGCTCGTCGAGGAGCCGGATTACCTTTGCTCGTAGCGACATGTCGAGCGCCGAGGTCGGCTCGTCCAGGACCACGAGCCGTGGCCGCGTGGCGATTGCGCGTGCGATGTTCACGCGCTGCCGTTGGCCGCCCGAGAGCTCGTGCGGATAGCGCTCGGCCAACTCGGGCCCCACCCCGACCTGGGCAAGCACCTCGGCCACGCGCTCTCGACGCTCGGCGGTGGCGAGCGTGGTGTGGAGGCGCAGCGGCTCCTCCACTGTACGGCGCACAGTCAGCCGCGGGTTCAGCGACGCGGTCGCGTCCTGGAAAACCATCTGCAGGTCGCGGCGCCGGCGACGAAGTGGCTCGGCGGCGAGTGCGGTCAGGTCCGCGCCGTCGAAGCTGATTCGCCCCGCGGTCGCGTCGATGAGGCGGAGGATCGCGCGCGCCACGGTGGACTTGCCGCAACCGGACTCCCCCACTAGCCCGAGCGTCTCTCCGGGTGCCACCGAAAGCGTCACGCCGTCGACCGCGCGAACTGCGCGCGGTGCCTCGCCGCGCAGGCGTGCGAGCCACGCTCCCGACAGTGGGAAGTGCTTCACGAGCCCCTCAACGGACAGTAACGCCAACGTCTTGCTCCACGGCGTAGCACGCCACCTCGTGCTCCGGCCCCGCCCCGAGCAGCGCCGGCCGCGCCCGGCGACACACGTCGAGCACACGCGGGCACCGGTCGGCGTAACGGCACCCGGGCGGAGGCGCGAGCATCGACGGCACCGTCCCGGGAATGGGCTCCAGGGTGACATCCTGATCGATTCGCGGAATGGACCGTACCAACGCTTGCGTGTACGGATGGAGTGGCCGGGCGAACAGCGTCCGGACATCGGCCATCTCGACCAGTTGGCCGGCATGCATGACCGTCACCCGGTCGCACACCTCGGCCACCACCGCGAGATCGTGAGTGATGAGCACGATGGCGGCACCCGTGCGACGACCGAGATCGCGCAGCAGTTCGAGCACCTGGGCGGCAATCGAGACGTCGAGGCCCGTCGTCGGCTCATCGGCGATAAGGAGACGTGGCGCGGTGGCCAGTGCCATGGCGATCATCACGCGCTGGCACATCCCGCCGGAAAGTTGGTGAGCGTACTGGCGTGCGCGCCGTTCGGGATCCGCGATGCCGACTAGCACGAGCATCTCGAGCGCGCGCCGCCATGCCTCCGGCGCCGACGCGCGCTGGTGCAGCGCGAAGAGCCGCGCGATCTGGCGTCCCACCGTCAGCACCGGGTTGAGCGCGGTCCGCGGGCTCTGAAAGACCATCGAGATGGACCGGCCCCGGACCGCGCGCATTTGCTCCTCGGAGACCGTCAGAAGGTCCACGCCATCGAAGCGCACCGCGCCACCAACGATGTGCCCGGGCGGCCGGATCAGGCGGAGCATCGCGAGCGCAGTCACCGACTTGCCCGAGCCCGACTCGCCGACGACGCCGAGAATCTCGCCGGCCCGCACGTCGAAGCTCACCGTGTCCAGCGCCTCCACGACTCCGTCGTCGGTGACGAACTGCACACTCAGATCGCGGACGGACAGCAAAGCGGTCACCGGACACCCCGCATCCGCGGGTCGAGCACGTCGCGCAGGGTGTCGCCGATCAGGTTGAAGGCGAGCACGGTCGCCATAATCGCGAGCCCTGGGAAGAGCACGAGCCACCACTCGCCCGAGACCACGTAGCCAGCACCTTCCGCGGTCATCTGCCCCCACTCGCTTTGCGGCGGCTGGATGCCGAGGCCGATGAATGACAACGCAGCGACGGTGAGGATGGCGAAGCCCATGGCGAGCGTCGCCTGCACAACGAGCGGCGGCATACAGTTGGGAAGGAGGTGGACGAGCACGATCTGGCGCGGCCGGTTGCCCACCGTCCGCGCCGCTTCCGCGTACTCCATTTCGCGCACCTTCAGCATCTCGCCGCGGATCAGCCGCGTGTAGATCGGCACGTGCGTGATGGCGATCGCCGCCACCACGTTGGCGGTACTGTTGCCGAGGGCGGCGGTGACGCCCATAGCCAGAATGAAGGCCGGGAACGCCATCACCGCGTCGACCGCGCGCATGAGGAGCTGATCCACCCAGCCGCCGCGGTACCCGGCGAGCGCTCCCAGTGTCGAGCCCAGGCCGAGCGCCACGGCGGTGGCGCTCAGCGCGACCAGGAGATCCACGCGCGCTGCATGGACGAGGCGCGAGAGCTGATCGCGCCCATAGAGATCGGTCCCAAGCGGGTGGTGCAGCGACACGCTCGACAGCGCCGCCGCTGCGTCGGTTTCGTCGGGATCGTAGGGAGCGACCCACGGCGCCAGGAGCGCTGCCGCGACAACAACGAGGAGCGCGCACAGCGCCGCGAACGAGAGCCGGTTCGCCGTCAACCGCCGCCAGTGCATCAGCGCAGCCGGATCCGCGGGTCGGCCAGGCCGTAGAGCAGATCGACCGCGAGGTTAACGAACACGTACATCACGGCCACAAACAGCACGAACGACTGGATGGGGCCGGGGTCCTTCGTGACGAGCGCGGTGACGGCGTAGTGGCCGAGGCCCGGCCACGCGTAGACCATCTCCACCACCACGTTGCCGGCCATGAGGAATCCGAAGATCACGCCGAGCACGGTGATGACCGGAATGAGCGCGTTGCGGAGCGCGTCGCCGTAAACGACGCGACGGCGCGGCAGCCCCGCCGCCCACGCGGCCTTCACGTAGTCCGACTCGAGGATCTCGAGCATGGTGGCCCGCACCATCCGCGTGAGCGGAGCCATGACGGCGAAACCCAGGGTCAGCGCGGGCAACATCAGGTGATGGAGCGCCGAGAGCAGCGCCCCTCCATGGCCGGCGAGGGCGGCGTCGAGCACCGTGAGACCGGTCAGCCGCGGAGGCGGGGTCACGTCGGCCGCGAGCCGCCCAAGCGGCGGCGGTGCCACGCCCAACAGGTAGAAGAAGACGTAGAGAAGGAGCAGTCCCGTCCAGAAGGACGGCATCGCCACGCCGCCGACGCCCAGCACCCGGCTCACGTGGTCGAGAACGCTGTCGCGGTGAACCGCCGACAGCACCCCGAGCGGCACGCCGATCCCGACCGCGACGAGCAGGCTCGCCAGGGTGAGCTCGAGCGTCGCGGGAATGCGCTGGCGGAAATCCTCCAGGACCGGCCGCCCTGTCGACGCGCTCTCGCCGAGGTCGCCGTGCAGAAGCCCGCTCACGTAGCGCCAGTACTGCACGGGCAGCGGGCGGTCGAGACCCATGCTGCGCTCGATCTCCTGCACCACCTCCGGTGTGGCGAGCGGGCCGGCCTTGACGAGCGCGGGATTGCCGGGGAGCAGATGGGTGAGCGCGAAGGAGATGATCGTCACCCCGATCAGAGTGGGAACGACGAGGAGGAGGCGCCGGACGACGTAGCCGCCGAACCCCATGTCAGACGAGCTGGAACATCAGGTGCGCTTGGCGGCGTAGTACCGCTCGAACGTGTCCCACCGCTTCTCGATGCCGGTGATATCGGTCTTCATCACGCGGGTCCAGCTGTCGTACCAGAGGAAGCCCCACACGGCGTCGTCGATGAGGATCTTCTGCGCGACGCGTGCGCTGCCGAGCCGACGCTCGGGGTTCGTCTCGGCCAGGCTCTCGTCGATGATCTTGTCGAGGACGGGATTCTCGTAGAAGGACGCGTTGGTGAACTTCGAGCGCGAGTGCATGAGGAAGTTCAGGTGGTACCACGGGTCGTTCACCCACGACTGCCACGACTCGATCGACAGCTCGTGATCGCCCTTGATGGCCACCTGCCGGAAGGTCGCGTCGGTCTCCTTCACGATCTCGACCTTGAAGCCGATCTTTTCGAGCTCGCGCTGAAGCCACACGGACGCCTGCTCGTGAGTGACATAGCCCACCCGGACTGCCAGCTTCACCGGGATCGGCGTCTTGACGCCCGCCTCCTTCATGAGCTGCCGCGCCTTCTCGATGTCGTACTTGTACGGCGAGAGGTTGCCGCTGTAGCCGGGGGTGAGATGCGGCAGCGGGCTCTTCATCTGCGTTCCGTAGCCGAAGAGCACGCTCGGCATGATCGCCTGGATGGGAATCGCGTAGTTGATTGCCTGGCGCACCTTGACGTCGTTGAAGGGCGCGCGCTTGCCGTTCATGGCCAGGTAGTGGCAGGTGGTGTCCGGCACGTTGAAGATCTTGAGGCCCTGCTCGCCCTCGAGGCTCTTGACGTTCTTCGGCGACAGGCCTGGCCGGCCCACGACCATATCGATGGCCTTGCGTTTGAGAAGCAGGACACGGTCCGCTTCGTTCGGGACGAACTTCAGCACGACCTTCTGAAAGTACGGCTCCGCTCGCCAGTAGCCATTGGTGACCTCCAGCACGATCTCGACGCCCGGCTCGTTCTTCACGAGCCGGTAGGGCCCGATGCCGGCAATGTTCCGCTTCAGCCACTCCGCCGCCCACGGGTCGGCCTGGGTCGCGTGCAGTTTCACCTCGTCGGGATCCATCATCGCGTTGTTGGACAGCGCAATGATGTCCATGGCCATCGGGTTGGGCCGCTCCATCCGCATGGCGAACGTGTCCTCGTCGCGCACCTCGAACTGGTCGGACGATTTCACGCCGATGAGCGACGGAAAGAGCAGCCGCATGTAGCCGGGCGACTGCAGCCCGCGATCAAAGCAGTACTTGATCGCCTGCGCCGTGACCGGGCGCCCGCTGGGGAACTTCACGCCCTTGCGCACCTTGAGCACGATGGTCGCCCCGTCGCGCTCCGTCACCCATGACTCGGCGATCGCGCCGTCCCACTCGGCCGGCCGGGACAGCGCGAATCCGGGCTTGTCCTTGATCGGCTGGACCTTCCAGGCGATCGGCGGGTCGTAGCAGTTGGCGATGGTCACGTAGCCGCCAATCGCCTTGAACTGGGCCGGGTCGAGAGTGTCGATGTCCGTGTCCCAGGCGACGACGATCGTCCGCTTGTCCTGTGCCGCGCCGCGGACCGGACGGAAGCCGACGGTACCGAGCGCAGCGGCTCCCGCGGAGAGCTTCAAAAACGATCGGCGATCGATGCTCACGGACGCCTCCCTACTCTTCGATCGGTTCGGTGGCGAAGAAGATGGTTTTCGAACGGTCGCAGTAGTTCTCGTAGAGCTGGCGGATCAGCTCCTGCCCGGCGGGCGAACCGATGTCCTTTTGATACTGCGCGAGATCACGGATCTCGATGCGCTCGATGTAGCGCCACTCTGCCCCGGTGGGCGCGTTGTGGATGGACCCGTCGATCCGGTACGTCCGGTAGCTGATGATGCTCGGCAGCGTCTTGGCCACCCGGTAGTCATACTCGCGCAGCCACCGCTCGTACGCGGCCGGCTCCACGCCGGGCTTGAGCGTGTTGATCACGTAGCGAACTGTCATCGGTCTCCTCTCCTATCCGCCGGCCACGGGCTCGAAGCAGTCTAGGAAGTCGCCCGGCTCGAGCGCGCGATCGCGCGCGGCGACGGCGCCGTTGACCGCCACCAGCCACGTGTCATCCCCGGCGCCCAGCGAGGTCAGCAGCGTCTCGATGGTCGTGCCGGGCGCGAGCGTCATCGCGAGGCGATCGGCGCCGTCCGGCATGAACCGGCGAAGGTTGCCGTGCATGTGTACCGTCACGGTCACCCGTCCAACTCTCGCCGCACGAGCGGCATGACCTCACGCTGGAAGCGCTCTACCGTCGTCTCCAGCCGGCCATCCACCGCGAGCGGGTAGATCATGACCTGCGCGATCCCGGCCCGGGCGAGCCGCACGACCTCGGCCGCCACGACTGAGGGCGGGCCGGTTAGCGTACAGGCGTCAACGAACTCGTCCGGGACATCGGGGGCGATGGCGCGCAGCGGCGCCGGGTCATGCGTGTATGGGAGGTTTCGAAGTCGATCGGCCAGCGGGCGCGGCACCGTGAGTCCTGCCGTCACGAACGTGAAGAAGTCGTTACGCTGCGCCGCCAGGCTGCGCACGACCGTCGGCCGCATCGCGTCGCGGGCGGCCCGGCGGTCGTCGTGGATGCAGGCGTTGAGCCGGGCCACCAACTCGATTCGGCGCGGATCGCGCCCGGCCTCGAGGGCGGCGCCGTGAACCGTGTCGCGCAGGAAGCGTACGAGCGGCTCCGCCAGCGCTCCCTGCATGATCGCGCCGTCCGCCACCCGCCCGGCCACCCGGCAGCCCGCCGGGCGTTGAGACGCGACGTAAATGGGGATGTCGGCACGCGACGGTGTGAAGTCGAGTCGGCCTTCCTGGAAGCTGATCTCGCCCTTCACCGTCACGGTCTCGCCAGCGAGGAGCCGGCGTATCAGGTCGATCCCCTCACGAATAGCGGTTGCCGACCGCGAGCTGTCGATGCCGAGCTCGGCCAGCCCGCTCACGCCGGCGCCGATGCCGAGGACGGCGCGACCGCCCGCGATCTCATCGAGCGT
>Ga0075421_100005462_pt1 | contig 15381 bp, 17 predicted proteins | sample SoiMetdeltSBSDD5_FD_75292 | JGI IMG/M metagenome (GOLD analysis project Ga0075421, IMG submission 75292) | Bulk soil microbial communities from a Populus tree surrounding site in Tennessee, USA - Soil MetaG P. deltoides SBSDD5 | ecosystem: Environmental > Terrestrial > Soil > Tree plantation...
CCTCTGGGGCAAGGCCGCTGCAGCTCAGTAGCTGCCGCCCCCCGGCACGTCACTACTTCCGGCGTTATTTGATGAGCCGCAGCGCGAACGGCACGCGAAAGCTTTCTCCTTTCGACGTTGCGATCGCGCCCATGATGCAGAACACGAGGTGGCAGATCCCCACGGCGAGCAGCACGAGCGCGCCGATCAGGACAAAAGTCAGAATGACGCCGGCGATATAGCCGACGATCGCGGTGATCGACCAGTTCAGCGCTTCCTTTGCCTGCTCCTGAACGTATGCGTCGTCTTTCTTGACGAGATAGATGATCAGCCCCGGGATGAAGCCCAGGAATATGGTGCCGATCCAGATCAGCACTGCAATGTTCCTCGAGTCCTGGCCCACGGCCACATGCGTCGGCGTTTCCATTGTTTTCCCCTTTTCTCACATCAAGACGTTCGGGCTCACGCGCGTACCTCGTCCCATCAGGTACGTCGTCGCGGAGAGCATAGCAAGAATGCTACGATTCGGCGCGTACACCCTTTGCGGCAGCCCGACATGCGTATCGAAGTCATCTGCACCGGCGACGAAGTTCTCACCGGCAAGATCGTCAACACGAACTTCAGCTACATCACGCAGAAACTGGAGGATTTCGGCCTGTCCGTGAAGTGGGAGACCACCGTTGGCGACGACCGTGAGGACCTCCTGCTCGCTTTTCAGCTCGCAGGAGCGCGCGCCGATGCGGTCATCGTGAACGGCGGACTCGGCCCGACCGTCGACGATCTCTCGCAGGAGATCGCCGCCAGGGCGGCAGGCGTCGATCTCGTCCTGAGCGACGAATGGCTGGGCCGCATGGAACAGTACTTCGCGCGCCGCAGCCGCGTGATGCCCCCGAACAACAAGAAGCAGGCGATGCTGCCCGCGGGCGCCGAGATCCTCGATAACCCGATCGGCACGGCGTGCGGCTTTGCCGTGAACATCGGGAAAGCGCGCTTCTTTTTCACGCCCGGCGTGCCGCGAGAGCTGCGCCGCATGCTCGAGGGTGAGATCGTGCCGCGGCTGCTCGCGAAAAGCGGCGTTCAGACCGCGGTCTACCTGAAGCGGTTTCACTCGTACGGCATCGGCGAATCGCACGCGGACTCGCTGCTCGCAGGCATCGAAGCGCTCGCGCCGGACGGCAGCGTGAAGCTCGGTTTTCGCGCTCACTATCCGCAGCTCGAGACGAAGCTCACGGTGCGCGGCCGCGACATGGACGAAATCCGGACGAAGCTCGCGCCCGTCGAGGAGCAGGTCCGCCAGCGGCTCGGCAACTTCATTCTTGCAGAAGACGATCGCACGCTGGAGAGCGTCGTGGTCGATGCGCTCGCTTCGCAGCGGGCGACGTTGGCGATCGCCGAAACGTTCACCAGCGGCCAGATCGCGGCGCGATTGGCGCATCTGGCCGGCGCGGAAGCGATCGTTCGGCGCGCTGTCGTATCGCGGGACCCGGCGGAGCTCTGCGCCGCTGTCGGACTCGAGCGCGGCTCGGTGGACTCGATCTCGCGCGAAACCGCCGAGGCCGTGGCGCGCGCAGCGCGCAGCAGCACGGGCGCAACGCACGCGCTTGCGGTGCTCATCGAGCTCGACGAAGGCGCCGATCGGCTCGAATTCGCAGGCACGATCTGCCTGGCCATCGCGACAGCGGATGAAGTCGCGTCCCGCCGCAGCCGCATCGTCGGCGGACGAGACTGGGTCCGGCTGGGCGCCGTCGAAATGGGCCTCGACTGCCTGCGGCGCTATCTGCAGGGGCTGCCCGTCGTCGAGCGCATCGATTTCGAAAAGGTGTGATGGTCTGGTGATACGGGCTTTCCGGCCGCTGTCGGGCATGGCAGCCGCAACTCTTGCCACGCTCGTGTGCTTCTCGGTCTTCGCAGCCGAATCGCGCCGCCCGAGCAATGCTGAAGTGCTTTTCAGGCTCGCGAATCCGTGTCCGGGCACAGGCGAGGTTCGCGGCGCGTGTGCAGGTTACGTGATCGACCGCATCATTCCGATCGTCTGTGGCGGCGCCGAGGCGCCCGACAACATGCAATGGCAGACGCTCGCCGAGGCGAAAGAAAAAGATCGCTGGGAGCTGATCGGCTGTCGCCGCGGTCGCAGGCTCGTCCTGCCCGGCGAATCCACGTCCGTGACCGAGAGCTTTCCGCTCGGGGAAGCGCCGGGGGCGCTGGAAGTCCAACCGCTGCCGCCGGACGCGAAGCCTCAGCACTAACGCCAGGTTCCCAAGCTGGCGTGCGGTATGCGAAGTCACCGATCGCTTCCATCGCCTTATACGTCAGCGGGGGTATCAGTTCGTCAGCCCGGCGGTTCACACGGTTGGAGTGAGGCATGCGCTTCATCGATCGGCCGGCTAGTGAAGTCGCACAGCGAATGGCAGCTCGCAGGTCGTGAGCTGCCCCTGCTAATCCAACCCGCTACCGCCGTCAAAGCCCAAGGCGCTTACGTGTCCGGGCGCGCCGCGTATCGAGGGTACGAATCCCTTTCTCCACGAAAACTCCTCAGGAAGCGTGCAGCGCCTTGACGGCGCTGACGGCGGGAAAACTCGCTTCACACCACCGCGCCGTTACTCACCGCGCGCACGCCCTACTCCGCCTTGAGTCCCGCGTCACGCGCAACTTTCGTCCAGCGAGCAAGCTCCGCACGATACATTTTCGTGAACTCTGCGACGGAGACGCCGGTGGGATCCATATCCTGCTGCTCGATCCTGGGCTTCAACTCCGGGCTGTGTATCGCTTTCACGAGCTCCGCGTTGATGCGATTCAGCACGGGCGCGGGTACGCCTGCCGGCGCGAAGATCCCCTGCCACGTCGTTACGACAAAGCCGCGAAGTCCCGTTTCTTCGATGGTGCGGATCTCCGGCAATGAAGCGATGCGCTTGCCGCCCGTTACAGCAAGCGCGCGAAGTCTGCCTTCCTTCACGTGCGGAACGGCGGTGAGCACCGCGCCCATGAGGAACTGCACACGGCCCGCGATGAGATCGACGAGCGAAGGCGCAGTGCCTTTGTACGGCACGTGCTGCGTCTGAATGCCGGTACGCTGCGAAAAAAGTACGGCTGCGAGATGCGTGCTCGTTCCCGTACCGGACGACGCATAGTTGAGCTGTCCGGGCCGCGCTTTCGCGTAGTCGATGAACTCCTGAACGCTCTTCACGGGAAGTGAGGGATGCACGAGAAAGATCAGGCACCCGGCCCCCACTTCCGTAACGGGCGCGATGTCCTTGAGCGGATCGTACCCGAGCTTCGAATAAAGGCCCGGCGACAGCGCGATCGCGTTCGACGAGTAGAGCAGCGTGTGCCCGTCGGGATTCGACTTCGCGAGAATCTCCACGGCGATATTGCCGGCGGCTCCGGGCCGGTTATCGACAACGATGCGCTGTCCGACCTGAGTCGCCAGTCTGTCGCTCACGAGCCGTGCAACGACGTCGGTCGGACCGCCCGCCGGAAAACCGACGAGCATGCGTATCGGTTTCGTCGGCCAACTGTCGCTTGCGACGCGCGCGGGCTGTGCGAACGACATCGTGGAGATGCAGGCAACACAGGCGGCGCTTGCCCACATGCGACATGAAATGCGATTTTTCAAAACGCTCCCCCCTGTTTCGGTCTATTCGACTTTGGCGCCTGACGCTTTCACCACGCGCGCCCACTTGTCACGCTCGGTTCGCAGGAATGCGCCGAATTCCTCGGCCCCGCCGCCGCCGAGATCCATGCCGAGATTTTCATAGCGCTCCCGAAGTTCCGGCAGCACGCCATTCACCGTCGAATTCAGACGCTGAATGACCGGTTTCGGTGTTTTCGCCGGCGCAGCGAGGCCATACCATCCGACGACTTCGTATCCGGGGACGCCGGCTTCGCCGATCGTCGGAATGTTGGGTGCGATCGGTGTGCGTTTCGACCCGGTGACGGCAATGGTCTTGATCCGCCCCGCCTTGGCGTGAGGCAGCGCGGCGAAGCTCGTGAACGAAACCTGCACTTCGTTCGCGATCAGTGCATTCAAAGCCGGCGCGCCGCCTTTGTACGGCACGTGAACGAGATTGATCCCGGTCATCGTCTTCAGCAGCTCTCCGGAGAGATGGTTCGCGCTGCCGATCCCGGATGACGCGTACGAAAGGGGCTGCGGGCGGCTTTTCGCGGCCGCAAGAAGCTCGCCGACCGAATTCAGTCCGCTCGCGTTACTCACCGACAGGTAGTACTGCGAGTAGACGATCAGGGCGACCGCCGCGAAATCCCTCAGTGCATCGTAGCGAAGGTCGCGATAGAGGCTCGGGTTGACGACGTGCGTCGGCGTGACGATGAGTAGTGTGTGCCCGTCCGGCGTGGCGCGCGCAACGAGCTCGCCGGCGACATTGCCTCCGGCGCTCGGCCGGTTATCGACGACGAAGGACTGCCCGAGTACGTCCGACAGTTTCTGAATCAGAACGCGGCCGACGGTGTCAGTACCACCGCCCGGCGCGAGCCCGACGATGACCCGCACAGGCCGCGACGGATATGGCTGCTCGGCAGCCTCCGCTGCCTTCAGCGCACCTGTTGTAACCATTACCGCCATCAAGACGACGTAGGGCTTCATCGGTCCTCCTCCCGAAGCACGATCGACGGGAATGGGTTGTCGTGCGCTTCAGCTCGTGCGAGCTTCCGCGTGCTGGATTGCTTCCCAGAGTTTTGCCGGCGCAAGCGGCATGTCGAGGTGCTGTATGCCAAGCGGCCGAACTGCGTCGATCACTGCCGCCACCAGCACCGGGATCGAAGCGGTGCAGCCGGACTCGCCCATGCCTTTCACGCCGAGCGGGCTCACTTTACTCTCCGTCGGATGCTCTTCTCCGCGGATCGGGGGTACGAGTCCGGCGCGCGGCATGTAGTAATCGGCAAAGCTCGCTCGTCGCGGTCCCCGAAATACGTGACGAGGCACGCACGGGGCTCCATCGGGTTTGGCGCGACACGCGTGGACACGACCTTCAACCGCGTCACGTGTGCCGCTTTCGCGATCGCCTCGTCCACCTGCTGCGCATTGCCTGCTTCCGCTTCGAACGCGAGATTGCCGGGGACGTTCCCGTGAATCTGCGGTGCGCCCGGCTGCAGCGCTTCCTCAGGTCCGACGACACACGGCAGATCGCGATATTCGACTTCGACCGCTTCCGCCGCTTCTTCCGCGGCCGCAGCGGTATCCGCGACGACCAGTGCGATGGCCTCTCCGACGAAACGCACCTTGCCGACTGCCAGCACGGGGCGATCGGGCGCGCGTGCTTTCATGCCGTTGCGCCCCGGAAACGTGAGTGAGTGCGGTGCTTTCGTATAGCCGGCGCGCAGTGCATCCTCGCCTGTGAAGATCTGCTTCACGCCGGAGTGTTGCAGTGCCCGGCTCGTGTCGAGCGACACGATCTCCGCATGCGCCCGGTCGGCCCGCACGAAATGTCCGTACAGCTGGCCCGGTACGTTCCAGTCCGCCGCGTATTTTCCGGTCCCGGTGATGAGCCGGAAGTCTTCGACGCGGTTGCCGTGGTGCTCGTGAGAGACGTGCGTGTCCATTCGTCGTATGCTCCAGGCGCTGTTCAGAGTGCCTAACATGATGGGGCACTCTTATGGAGATGGTAATCGAGCCTTCCGGAGGCGCCAACAAACCGTTCGATGTCAGCTGGACCGAGGGTGGCGAGGTGCGCTATGCCCGGTGGCTTTCGGAAAACGGCGCATCACCGCCGAAGCGCGTGATCGTCGCGAAAGACGACATCCGCGCCGACGCCGCATACCGGCTCGCATCCGAGGGGACCGCCATACTGTGGCGCGGCGACTATCACAACGCGCGGCAGATTCTGAACGCGCTCGCCCATCGCCTCGACCGCAAGCCGTATAAATCCTCGGCATCGACCCGGGAAACATTTCATCTGAACAGGCAGCGCCAGGCCCAGCGCGCCCACACGCTGGGCATGCTGCTGCTGCCGTTCGAGACCGACTACGCCATTCCGCTGCGGCGCGCACCTGATGTGCGACAGGCATGCCTCGAGGCGTTTGGGCCGGCAGACGGACCCTCATTGCGCTCGTTACGCGAGCTGCTCGGTGCGATCGGCGCGCACGAATGGCGCAAGAAGGGCATCGAGGTGGAGTCGCTCGGCGCGCGTGTGCATCCGCACTACGGCGTCTTCGCGCCGGTCAGGCAGGAGTACGTGAGGCTCGTCGCCGAGGCGCCGCTGCCGGCGACCACGCTCGCGTACGACATCGGCACCGGCACCGGCGTGCTCGCTGCGGTGCTCGCGCGCAGGGGCCTCCAGCACGTCGTGGCGACAGAAAACGATCCTCGCGCCCTCGAGTGCGCGCGGGAAAACATCGAGCGTCTCGGACTCGACGACAAAGTCGAGGTCGTGCAGGCGGACCTCTATCCCGCCGGCCGCGCGCCGCTCCTCGTCTGCAACCCGCCGTGGATACCGACGCGGCCAAGCTCGTCGATGGAGCAGGCGATCTACGACCCCGACAGCCGCATGCTGCGCGGCTTTCTCGCGGGTGCCGGTGAACACCTCGCGCCGGGCGGCGAAGCGTGGCTGGTGCTCTCCGATATTGCCGAGCACCTCGGACTGCGCTCGCGCGAAGCGCTTCTGCGTTTCATCGACGAGGCCGGCCTCGCGGTGGTCGGGCGCCTGGACACACGGCCGCAGCACCCCAAAGCACTGGATCCGAGCGATCCGCTACACGCCGCCCGGTCCGCAGAAGTGACGTCGCTCTGGCGTCTGATTACGCCTTAGCGCGGCAGTAGCGTCAACCGTTCGGTCCCGGACCCGGACCCTGACCCGGCCCGCCCTTGCGGCGGCGTGGCCGCTTGTGGAATTTGCGCTGAGGCTGGTTGCCGTGCGCTCCGACGGGGCCTTTGTTGTGAGGTGCGGGGGCGATGCCTTTCGGCCGCTGCCCCTGTCCCTGCCCCTGTCCCTGCCCCTGACCCGGTCCAGGATGGCGGTTTTCCGCCGCGAGCATGATTTCCAGCTCGTTCATTTCATCCCATTCCGCGTCGGTTCGATCCTTTTCCGGGATGGCCCGGAGCGCCTGCAGCCGGGCGCGTGGCGAGTTCGGTTGCGATTTGTTCATCCCCGTATTATCTCACCGTCGGCCCTCGGAAGGCTGCGACCATGAGCGTAACGATCAGCGTCACTGCTAGCATGTACGCCGTGAGCGCAGTCCCGAGCCGGGCGCCTGTGTTCGCGGAACTCATGGCCTGAAGGCCATCTCAATATCTGGAAACACCCCCCTCACCCTCCCCTTCCGGCTGCATCGTGGGCCGGCCCCCCGAGATGGCGCGTGCGCCGCGACTGAATATCGACCCGACGCGGAGAATCCTGATCGCTCTCGCGATTTCGGTGCTCGTGCATATCGCCACGGTCTGGAAGCTGCCGCCGGTCGATCTCGATCTGTCCCTCTCGCCGGAAATCGATAAAAGCGGCGGGCCATTGATCGTCCAGTTGATGCCGCCGGAAACGCCGCCGCCGCGGCCACGCCCGAGCGCACCCGCCACCCCGCCACGGGCCCAGGCGCTCGCGCCCGCGCCGTCGCAGCCGCCCCGAAAAAGAGCGGAGCGACCGGCGACGCCGCCGCCGGTGATTGCGCGAAAAGAAGGCGCTGCGGCGCTGCCGCCCAGTGAACCGCGCACGCCCGTCCCGCCTGCGAGCGCGAGCCCGGCGCCTTCACCCGCAGGGGATCTTGCCGCCTACGTGGAAGCTCGCCGGCATGCGCGCGGGGAGACGAGCGCGCCGGCGCCCGCCAACGAGGCTCCACCCGCGCCCCGCGCGGAAGACGAGAATGCGCGCGCGAATCGCCTTGCGGCCCTGAATCTGGGTCTCGATCGCAAGCCCACCTTCGGTTCCGACACGCGTAGAGGCGGCGGCGTATTTCAGATCACGCGGATGAGCTACGACTACGCGGAATTCATGTTTTTCGGATGGAACAAGGACATCCGCCGCGACACGAGGCAGACGATCGACGTACGCAAAGGCAGCGAAAGCGATATTCGCGTCGCGGTGATCCGCAGGATGATCGCGATCATACGCGAGCACGAAGAGGGCGATTTCGTGTGGGAGTCGCACAGACTGAACCGGCACGTGACGCTCTCCGCGCGTCCACGCGACAGCTCGGGGCTCGAGGAATTCCTGTGGCGCGAGTTCTTCGAGGATAGCCGACGCCCTGCGCAGCGTCCGTAGCGCCGCTCTCGCAACGTGAGACAATCGCGCGCGTTGTCTTTACCGCAGGTTGTCCATGCAACTCCCTCTCGAAGACGTCAAGGTTCTCGACCTCACGCACGCGCTCGCCGGCCCGTTCTGCTCTACGATGCTCGCGGATTTCGGCGCTCAGGTGATCAAGCTCGAGCCGCCCGGGCACGGCGACATCGCACGCGGTTGGGGTGCACCGCTGCCGGGTGGTGAGACGGCATATTTCGTAAGCCTTCACCGCGGGAAGCGCGGCATCGTCGTCGATCTGAAAAAGCCCGAGGGCAAGGAGTTGTTCTTCCGGCTCGTGGAGAAATGCGATGTCGTGCTGGAGAACTACCGCGTCGACGCGCTGAAACGTCTCGGTCTCGACTATGAGGCCGCGCGCCGGCGCAATCCCGCCATCATCTACGCTTCGGTCTCCGGTTTCGGCCAGGACGGGCCTTACCGCGAGCGTGCCGCGCTCGATCTCATTCTGCAGGCCGAAAGCGGCATGATCAGCGTCACGGGTGAGCCTGGCACGACCGGAACGCGAGCCGGCGTGTCGATCGCGGACATGACGGCGGGCCTTTATTGTGCGTACGCCGTGATGCTCGCGCTGCGTGTGAAAGAGAAGACCGGTGCGGGCCAGCAAATCGACATCTCGATGATGGAAGGCCAGCTCGCGCTGCTCGGCACGGCGATCGCGAACTACTTCGCCGACGGGCAGGTCCCGCGCCCGATGGGCACTGCGTACTCCGTCGTCGTGCCGTACCAGACGTTCCACACGAAAACGCGCGATCTCGCGCTCGCGATCGCCGGCGAAAAGCTCTGGCGCAAGTTCTGTCCGGTAATGGGCGCCCCGGAGCTCCTCCACGATCCCCGCTACAGCAACACGGTGTTGCGCAGCAAGCATCGCGATACGCTCATCCCGCGGCTCCAGGAGATTTTTCTCACGCGCACCTACGAGGAATGGGAAGGGCTGCTGCTCGCGAACGACATTCCCGTCGGCGCGATTAACGACATCGGGCAGGTGGTCGAGCACCCGCAGGTGAAAGCGCGTGAATCGCTGCCGGCGGTCGACCATCCATCGGTGGGAACGGTGCGCGTCGTCAGGAGTCCGGTCCGTCTGTCCGCAACGCCCGCGCGCCCGCCGACGCCGTCGCCGGTGCATGGGCAACATACACACGAGGTGCTGCGCGAAGTGCTCGGGCTGCCGCAGGACGAAATCGCAAAGCTGGAGGCGGCCGGCGTGATCGCCGGCGCAAGAGCGCCGCACTAGGCCGACTGAAACACCGCTGAAACAAAACTCTTCAGCCGTGAAATTCAGCGGTTACGCGCGCTCCCTAGACTCGTCGCCATTCGATCGAACCGGTCGACGCCGACGATGACGAAGCCAAAGTGCGTTATGCATAGCCTGAAAGCCCTGCTTGCCGCGGCGCTCTGCGCAGGCAGCCTGGTTCCGGTTCCTCATGTTCTTGCCCAGGGCGCAGCGAATGCGCTGCCCGAGCGGCTACGCGATACGGGGCTTTACGCGCCAGGTTCGACGACGCAGATCGCACCGGGTGTTCTCGCCTTCTCGCCGCAATACCCGCTCTGGTCCGACGGCGCAACGAAGCGGCGGTGGATCGCATTGCCGCCCGGCACCTCCATCGATGCTTCGCGCCCCGATGCATGGGAGTTTCCGCGCGGCACGCGCCTCTGGAAGGAGTTCTCGGTCGGACGCCGCGTCGAAACGCGGCTCATCGAACGTCTTCAGGACGGCTCATGGCGTTTTGCAGCCTATGTGTGGGACGAAGCGGGCACGGACGCAACACTCGCATCCGCCGACGGCCTAGTGCTCAACGTCACCTCGGAGCGGCGCTATACGATTCCTTCCCGGTACGATTGCCTGGCCTGCCATGACGGTGCGCCGGTTCCGGTGCTCGGATTCAGCGCGCTTCAGCTTTCCCCGGATCGCGACCCGCTCGCGCCGCATGCGGAGCCGGCGAGCGGCGTCGACCTGCGGGCGCTCGCCGCGCGCGGCTGGCTGCGAAACCTGCCGCCGCGTCTGCTGGAGCAACCGCCGCGCATCGCCGCCGCGACCGCGGTCGAGCGCGCCGCGCTCGGTTACCTGCACGGCAACTGCGGCCACTGCCACGGGAAACCCGATGCAGTCGGAGCGTCCGTGCCCGTCGGCGTGCTGCTCACCCAAAGCGCAGTCGAGCCGAACAGCGCGGCGGACGTCCTGCGCTCGCTCGGGGCCGCATCGAGATTCCGTGCGCCGGGCGTAGCAACCGCGGCGCACATCGTCGTCCCCGGATCATCCCAGTCGAGCGTGCTGCCGTTCCGTATGCGGTCACGCGATCCGCGCGTGCAGATGCCGCCGCTCGGCACCGACATCGCCGATTCAGAAGCCCTGGCGCTCATCGAGCGCTGGATCGATCACAGCCTGCAATCACCCAAGGAGTCAGAAAAATGAGTGCATCCGTGTTGAAGCCCTTCTCCGTGCGGTTCGCGCGGTTGAGTGCCGCCGCAGTGACGTGCGCAGCCATCGCGCTGCCCGTAGGCGCAGCCGAAACACCGGCGGGACCGCAAACCGACAAGGCCGCGCGGGGCAAGTACCTGGTGACGATCGCCGGCTGTAACGACTGTCACACGCCCTGGAAAATGGGCCCGACCGGCCCGGCGCCTGACATGTCGCGCATGCTGTCGGGACATCCCGAGTCGTTCGCCTTACCGCCGGCCCCTGCCCCGCAGGGACCCTGGCTCGTTGCGGCCACGGCCACGAACACCGCGTGGTCCGGACCCTGGGGCGTCAGCTTCACCGCGAATCTCACGCCGGATCAGGAAACGGGCCTGGGGAAATGGACGCTTCGAAATTTCGTGGACACGATCCGCAGCGGGCGTCACATGGGACGTGGCCGCCAGATCCTGCCGCCGATGCCGATCCCGATGTACAAGCACATGACCGACGAGGATCTCGAAGCCGTATACACGTACTTGCGGAGCATCCCGGCGGTCAGCAACCGCGTGCCGGAGCCGTTGCCGCCGGCAGCGCCGGTCGCGGTGAATCGTTGATCGTGTGTTATTGGCGGGACGCGAGCTGCTCGCGCCTCAGGATCTCCGCCCGCAGATGTCTGAAATGTTCCTCGGTTTCGCGCTTCACCAGCGATTCGCCCGCGAGCTGGGCAAGCGCGGAGCCGGGGACGGCGTGCGAACGGAAGACGAGGCGCGTTCCGCCCGATTCGGGAATGAGCTCGGTGACCGACTCGAACTTCTCCATCGAGCCGCGCACGAGACGCGCTTCGGCGCGTTCCGGGGCGGACAGGCGGATATCCCTCACCGTCTCGATAGGCACGGCGAAAGGTCCGAAACGCACGCGTGCCCTCTGGAAGACGCGCAGGGTGTCACCGGAGCGCGAGATGACTTTGCTCACCTGCAGGTCCGGGGTGAACTGCGGCGCGCGCTCGAAATCGGTCAGCACCTCCCACACGTGTTGCCGTGACGCACGCACGAAGAGAGATACCTGGGACCGGATCTCATCGCCCACCATCTGTACTTTGACGTCGAGGTCCGGCGCTGCGGCCCTCGTCGCGGGCGCGAACAGCGTCAGCGCGGATAATACGGCCGCGCAGAAGAGCCTTCCGTAGCACAGCATCGATCGCATTCCGGCACGGGTGCAAGGCGCATACCCGACTGTCGTCGATCGGACAACAAAAAATGGCGGTTATACTCGAACCCATATGTCCGTCACGCCGCCCCGGCACTTCTCGATGATCCGCGGGTTTCATCTCGCGGACTTTTTCACTCTGGCGAACGCCGCATGCGGCGTCGCCGCCGTGTTCCTCGCAATGCTCTACGTGACCAGCAACTCGCTTACGCACTTCTTCGCCGCTGCGGCGATGGCTCCGGCGGCGTTCGTCTTCGACGTTTTCGACGGCCGGATCGCCCGCTGGCGTCAGACGCACTCCGCGCTCGGCCGGGAGCTCGATTCGCTTGCCGACGTGATCTCGTTCGGCGTCGCACCGGCGACTCTGGCATTCGCCGCGGGCATGCGCGGCGGTTGGGACGCCGTCGCGCTCATCTATTTCGTCTGCTGCGGCGTAAGCCGGCTTGCGCGCTACAACGTGACCGCCGAGCAGCTCTCCGGCGGCGGAGACAAGGTGCGATATTTCGAGGGCACGCCCATCCCGACGAGCGTCGTCCTCACGGGCGTGCTCGCGTTCGCGGCCTGGCAGGGCCGGCTGGGGCCAAATCTCTACTGGGGTGAGTGGACGCCCGGGCCGTGGACCTTGCACCCGCTGGTGCTGCTTTTCGTGCTCTCCGGGTCGCTGATGATCAGCAAGACGCTGCGGATACCCAAGCCATAGTCTCTCCTTCCCTTTCAGGGGAAAGGTAGGGGTGGGGGTGGTTTCGCAGACAGCTAAAGCGCTGCGATAACGGTGATCTCGACCAGCAGCCCGGGATCGGCAAGGTGGGCGACCTCGACCATCGTGCTCGTCGGCAGATGGGTCTTGAAGAATTCCTCGCGCGCCGCGACGATCTGCCTGAACTCGCGAATGTCCGTCGTATAGACCGTCGTCCAGACCACGTCCGCCAACGACGCGCCCGCCGCCTCGAGATTCCTCTGAACGTTGCGCAGGCACTGCCGCGTCTGCTCGAGCATGCTGCCCTGTCCGACCTGGTTGCCCTCCTCGTCGCGCGAGACCTGGCCAGAGACAAAGATGAGGCTCTTCGGCTGGTCAACGCGCACGTAGTGGTTGTAAACGGTTGCCCGGACGTTTTTCAGTCCCGGCGGATTGCCGCGTGTGACAGGCATTGCTTTCCTTTCTTCAGGCGCGACGGGTGCGGGATCGCGCGTAGGTTTCGATCCGGATCGGCGTGGGGTTATAGCCGGACGCCGGGTTGTATTTTTGCGGGCAGTTCGAAATGACCGCGATGACGTCGGCAAGCGCTTCCACGTCGACGAAGTCCCCCGGCTTCGACGGGCTCTCCGAGATCGTCATGTGTCCGTTGCCCTTCACCGGCACGCTCATGAAGAAGTTCACGTTCGCGACGATGTCCGCTTCGCCCATACCGAACTTCGAAAGCTCGTGGATGAAATTCGCGCGGCAGCTATGCGTCCGCCGGCCGTATCTCAGCAGGTTCATCTCGACGCTGCAGCAGCCGCCGATCGTGTCGTGCTGGCGGCAGCTCGAGTCCGCGATTCTCATGAGCCTGGTCGCGTATTCGCCGTAAAGAACCGTGCCGGCGTTGATATAGACGTTCTCGGACATCTTCATGGTATTCGCCGCGTTGTAGCGGTCGCGCGTGTCACGCGCGTTGTAGCAAAGAAAGTCGACTGCCTGCTGGCCTTCGAGATCGATGAAACGGACGAGACTTCCCGCTTCGAGCAAGGCGCCCCACGAGCCGCCGGGATCGACGATGACCGATCCGGTCTGGCGGTAGCCTTTCGGCGCGGGCTGCTTTCTCGTTGGCATCGACTAATTGACGCGGATGTTCGCGTCGCGCACGACCACACCGAAGCGGTCCCTCGCTCGCTGCTGGTGTGCTGCAAAAGCCTCCGGCGTCATCGCGGCAACCGGCTCCGCAGCCATGCTCGTCAACAGCGTCCGCGTTTCCGGAAGCTGCATGACGCGTCCGATCTCGCGATTCAACCTCGTGACGATCTCGCGCGGCGTGCCGGCCGGCGCATACACGCCGGACATCCAGGTGATGTCCACGTTCGTTCCGGCTTCTGCCATCGTCGGCGTATCCGGGAAAAAAGGTGAGCGCGCGGCGCCTGGCACCGCGAGGAGGCGCACTTTCTCCGTCTTGATGTGCGGAATCGCAGCGCCGAGATCGAAAGTGAAGTCGATCTGGCCTCCGAGCAGATCGACGAGCGCCTGCTGCGATCCTTTGTACGCGACATGGGTCACTTTGATGTTCGCGGCGCGCATCAGCATCTCGGCGGCGATGTGCTGCAACGTACCGTTGCCTGCCGAACCGTAATTCAGCTTGCCCGGATTCGCACGCGCGTAGGCGACGAATTCTGCGAGGGTTTTGACGGGCAGGCCCGGGCGAACGACGAAGAACAAGCCGGATTTCGCCGTCGGCGCGACCGGATCGAAATCCTTCGCGACGTCCACGTTCATTTTGTAGATGTGCGGATTGATGAGGATCGTGCCGTCGGCAGAATGCAGCAGCGTGTATCCGTCGGGTGCGGCCTTCGCCACGAGCTCGAGCCCGATATTGCCGCCCGCTCCGACGCGGTTATCGACCACCACCTGCTGGCCGAGCGTCTCGCTCAGCTTCGACGACATCGACCGGGCGATCACATCGGTGGAGCCGCCTGCCGCGAAGTTGACGACCATGCGCACGGGTTTGGTCGGCCACACCTGAGCGGAGGCGAGCGGCGCGAGCGCGGCGAGGAGCGCGCCCGTCAGCACCCCCATTAGGGGACGGACCACTAACGAGCGCTGCTTAGTGGTCTGTCCCTGTATTCCCCTTAGTCTGCGGTGATGCCAGCCGCTTTGATGATTTCTGTCCATCGCTTCTTCTCCGCAACCATCACCGTCGCCATTTGCGCCGGCGTGTTCCCAATGGGTTCGTAGCCAAGCGTATCGAGTCGCGAGCGCGTATCGCTCGACGCGAGTATCTTCGCTACTTCACTCGCGATGCGATCGGCGATCGGCCTGGGCGTGCCCGCCGGGAAAAGCAGCCCTTGCCAGTTTGTCGCTTCGTAGCGCGGCAGATTGAGGGCTTCCGCGACCGTCGGCAGGTCGGGAAGCGTGGGAAAGCGCTTTGGCGTCGTCACGGCAAGCGCTCGCAACTTTCCGGCCTTGATGTAAGGCAGCGCGCCTTGCGTGCCGGAGAGAATCGCCGGAACGCGTCCGCCGAGAACGTCAACGAGTCCCGGCGGCCCACCTTTGTATGGGACATGATTGAGCTCGATGCCGGCAAGACGATTGAGCAACTCGGCGCCGAGGTGCTGCATGCTGCCCACCCCTGAAGAAGCGTAATCGATCTGTTTCGGCTTCGCCTTCGCGATCGCAATGAGGTCTTTCATGCTCTGCGCCGGGAACGAAAGGTTCACGAGCCAGATATTCGGCGACTGCGTAAGCTGCGTGATCGGCGAGAAATCGCGGACCGCGTCGAAGGGTGCGCGGCGGCTCACGATCGGAGCAGTGATCGTATCGATCGCGCAGAGCAGCATCGTGTAGCCGTCCGGCGTCGCCTGCTTCACCAGCTCGGC
>Ga0075421_100005463_pt1 | contig 15378 bp, 17 predicted proteins | sample SoiMetdeltSBSDD5_FD_75292 | JGI IMG/M metagenome (GOLD analysis project Ga0075421, IMG submission 75292) | Bulk soil microbial communities from a Populus tree surrounding site in Tennessee, USA - Soil MetaG P. deltoides SBSDD5 | ecosystem: Environmental > Terrestrial > Soil > Tree plantation...
ATAGATTGCGTGAATGGATGAAGCTCGAACAACGCGCGTTAGACGAATGCGTGGCGCGGATCGATCGAAGCCTTCTCGTTTGCGTGGAACGCATCCACGAGTCGCAAGAAAAATATACCGAGCTGAGCGCGCTCAAAGCGCGCCTCGAAGCGCTCGGCGCCTCACCGTCGTCCTTGCCGGAACTTTCGACCTCCCAGGATCCCAGCGAAATCATCAACGCCCGGCTCGAAAGCTTGCGCCGGGACGGCAAGTTTTAACAAACTCACAATCGCACGTAGGCTCGGGCTCCGCGGCTTGTCAAATAACGCAGGCCCGCATGCGGATGAGATGATAAGCTGCGACCCTCCGCCGCGATTTCCTAGATCACGATTGCAGTAGATTCACAGCGGTGAAGACTGGTGCGCCCGACAGGAATCGAACCTGTACTTAGGGTTCCGGAGACCCTCGTGATATCCTTTTCACTACGGGCGCCGAGAGAAGTGCAAAGTCAAAATTAAAAATTCAAAAGTTCGGAGTTTTTACTATCACCCCGGTGGAAGTCAGTCAACGTGAGCCGTTGTCGCCGCGCGAATCACCTGCAGCATCTCATCGTGAATGAGTCCATTCGAAGCAAGCGTTTCGTTGCCCGCGATGGAAAACTCTTTGCCGGAGAAATCGCTGAGCGACCCGCCGGCTTCGGCGACGATCAAAGCGCCGGCGGCGATATCCCAGGGTTTGAGCTTCAATTCCCAAAAACCATCGAGCCTGCCGCTGGCGACGTAGCAGAGGTCCAGCGCGGCCGAGCCGGCGCGGCGAATTCCTTGGCAGCGGGTCAGAAACGCTTTGAAAAAACTCAGATAGAAAACGGCGTTCTCGCGGCTGTCGTATGGGAAACCAGTGGCCAGCAGAGCTTTGTCGAATTCGTTGACTGCGGAAATCCGGATCGCGGCGCCGTTGAGTGTTGCGCCCTGACCTTTGACCGCTCTGAAGCATTCACGCCGCAGCGGATCGTAGACCAATCCAATGATGATCTGCTCGCGGTATTCGAGCGCGATCGAAACCGAGACTTGCGGGTAGCCGTGCGCGAAATTCGTCGTGCCGTCGAGAGGATCGACGACCCAGCGGTATTCAGCAGCTGCGCCGGTGGTTTCCGTTTCTTCCTCCGCCAAGATCGAATGCCCGGGAAACTCGCCTTGCAGTACTTCGACGATGCTTTGCTCAGCCGCGCGATCAACGGAGGTAACCAGATCGATCGGACCTTTGTAATCGATCAATCGGGGCTCGTGCCAGTTTGCGCGAATGATCTCGCCCGCAGCGCTGGCAGCCTGCCACGCCGCGTTCAAGAATTTTGTGTTGTCGTGAGTCATCGAGCGCTGCTTCGCAATCGCAGTGGCGCTATGTTAACTAATGGCGCGTGAAGATTCGAGCGCCGGCAAAAATCAATCTCGGTTTGCGCGTGGTCGGCAAGCGCGCGGACGGCTATCACCTACTGGATACGATCATGGTGGCGGTTTCGCTTTACGACGAGATCGACATCCGCAAAATTCGCGGAGCTTTCCGAAATCCAAACGATGGTGAGCTGATCAAGATCAGCTGCGATCATCCCGATGTGCCGCAAGGCAAGGAGAATATTGTCTATCGCGCGGCGCAACTGATGCTGAAAAAAAGCCGCACAACGCAGCCGATATCGATTCACATAATGAAAAACATTCCGGTGGGCGCCGGCTTGGGAGGCGGCAGCAGCGACGCGGCGGCGACGCTGGTCGGTTTAAACCGACTTTTCAAGCTACGCTTTTCAATTGCGATGCTCATAAAAATGGCGCTCTCCTTAGGCGCAGACGTGCCTTTCTTCATCCAGGCACGGCCGTCGCGAGCGCAGGGCATTGGCGAACGACTGCGACCGCTAAGCGATTTGCCGCGTTTTTGGTCAGTGATAATCTATCCCGGCTTTCCGGTCTCGACCGCTTGGGTGTTTGCAAACCTGGGTCGAAAGTTGACAAAACCTATTGTAAATACTAGCATTACGCCTTCGCGAAAGAGCTTCGATGGATTTGCGCGCCAGCTAGAAAATGATCTGGAGGGTGTCACGCTCACGCGCTATCCTAAAATAGGAGTATTAAAGCAAAAGCTATTGCGCGAGGGTGCCTTGCAGGTTTTAATGTCCGGTAGCGGTTCGTCGGTTTTTGGAATTTTTGTTTCAAAGCAGGCGGCGGCAAAAGCGTTTCGTCGGTTGCGGCAAGAGGAGGGAGCCCAGGCGTTCTTGGTACATGCGTTGAACTGAGGATCAAGCGTAAAAGCCTAAAGTAACCGCCAGCAAAACATCTGGCTCGATCCAAGTGGGGGTCCCTATGCAGGTTACAGAGGTTAGGGTCTTTCCTGTCGATGAAGATAAGCTAAGGGCGTATGTAACGATTACCCTCGATCATTGCTTTGTGATCCGGGATTTGAAAATTATCCACGGTGCTACCGGATTTTTTGTCTCGATGCCAAGTAAAAAGCGCAAGGACGGAACCTATAAAGACATCGCTCATCCGATCAACAATGAGACGCGTAGGATGATCGAGGAGAAAATCATCGCGGAATACCAAAAGGTTCTCGCCGAGGGTGGGAGCGCAAAAGGGCTCGACGCCGACTGAATCAAGGTTCCGCGGCCGATGAACTTCTCTTGCGAAGTTCGAGGATGGGCGGTCGCCAAGCGGTAAGGCCCCGGCCTTTGGAGCCGGTATCGAAGGTTCGAATCCTTCCCGCCCAGCCAGTTTCACGGGAGTAGATGAGCTGGCGTAGATTTTCACAATTTGTTCTGTCTCGAATGGCGCCGTTCGCGAGCGAACGGCGCTACTTGTTTTTGCGAAATTGACAGCGCCTGCTCAAGGCGAGTAAAAAGGTTTTTCCCCCGAGTGCCCAGGCGTGCGGGTAGATTAAAGCAGCAAGGCAGCGAAACGATGGCCGAACTAAAATTATTCGCCGGTAATTCCAATCCGCCCCTGGCCGCGGCGATCAGCCAGTATCTCGAATTGCCTTTGGGCAAAGCTGTCGTGGAAACGTTCAGCGACGGCGAGAGCAAAGTCGAGATCAAAGAGAATGTCCGCGGCGCCGATGTGTTTGTTTTGCAGTCGACTTCAGCTCCGGGTAACAACAATTTGATGGAGCTGTTGCTCATGTTGGACGCGTTCAAGCGCGCCTCGGCGATGCGTATCACGGCGGTCATTCCGTACTACGGCTATGCGCGCCAAGATCGAAAAGTCATTCCGCGCGTGCCGATCAGCGCAAAACTGGTCGCCGACCTGATTACGACCGCGGGCGCATCGCGCATGCTGACGATGGATCTGCACTCGGGACAGATCCAAGGGTTTTTTGATATCCCGGTCGACAATGTTTATGCGACTCCTGTTTTGCTGGAGTATTTGAAAAAGCAGCTCAATCATAATGAGGTTGCGGTCGTTTCTCCCGATGCCGGCGGAGTTGAGCGCGCTCGCGCCATTGCGACGAGGCTGGATGCTTCGCTCGCGATTATCGATAAGCGGCGGGTCGGCCCCAACGTGGTCGCCGAAATGAACATCATCGGCGATGTGAAAGATCATGTTGCTATCCTGGTCGACGATATGGTCGATACCGCGGGCACCCTGACCATGGCTGCCGAAGCGCTCAAGAAGGAAGGCGCGGCGAGAATTCTCGGCTGTTGCACACATCCGGTGCTTTCCGGCCCGGCGATCAAGCGCATTGAAGAGTGCCCGCTCGAAGAATTGATCGTCACCAACACGATTCCGCTCAATCTCGAAGCCCAAAATTGCAAAAAAATCAAAAGTTTGTCGGTGGCGCACTTGATCGGCGAAGCGATTCGCCGCACCCATGAAGAAGAATCCATAAGTTCACTATTCGTTTAGCACGAGGAGGAATGTTTCCTTGGAAACTCTAGAGATAAAAGTAGATCCCCGCGAAAAGAAGAATAAACGCGAAGCCAGGAGACTGCTGCGCAGTGGTAAGATCCCCGCGATTCTTTACGGGCCCAAAACCGCAGCGGTAGCTTTGGCGCTGGACAAGCGCGAGTTTTCCAGTCGCGTTGCCGACTTGGAAGGTTCGCACCTGGTGCGATTGAAATCCGACTCGGCGGCGCTGGCGGATAAAGTCGCGCTGGTGAAGGAAATGCAGTTCCACCCGATCAGCGGCGAGGTCATTCACACGGATTTGTATGAAGTCGATCTCACCGCAAGGATCACGGTCCATGTGCCGCTTCACTTTGTCGGCAAGGCGGAGGGCGTTGTGCGCGGCGGCATTCTCCAGCCGATCGTCCGTGAAATCGAGGTCGAATGTCTTCCCCTCGATATCCCGGCCTTTTTTGAAGTCGACGTCAGCGGGTTGGATATCGGCGACTCGGTGCATATCGAGGCGCTGACCATGCCCGAGGGCGTGACCGCGGTTGCCGAATCTAATCTCGCCTTGGTGGCGGTGGTGCCGCCGACGGTTGAAGAGGCTCCCGCTGCGGCTGCCGAACCGGTTGAAGGGGCAGAGGTTGCGCCCGTGGCGACCGAGCCGGCGAAAGAAGGCGAAGGCCAGCCGACACGGTAATCCCGGTTTTCGGAAAGTGATTGGTGAAACTGATCGTTGGACTCGGCAATCCTGGAAGCAGACACGAGCGAACGCGGCATAATTTAGGTTTTCTGGTCATCGATCGGCTAGCGGCGCAAAATCGCATTGAGCTCGGAAAAATGTTTTGCGACGCCCTCGTCGGCGAAGGCCTGCTTGAAAATGAAAGGGTCGTTTTGGCCAAACCGCAAACTTACATGAACCGCAGCGGTGAGTCCGTGGCAGCTCTGGGGCGCGAATATGGCATTGGGCCGGAAGAGTTGATTGTCATTAACGATGACCTGGATCTGCCGTTCGGGCGTATTCGCATCCGGCCCAGCGGTAGCGCCGGCGGGCATCGCGGTTTGGTCTCGATCATGGAGAAATTGGCCGGGGCGCAATTTCATCGAGTGCGCATTGGTATCGGCAGACCGCCGGAAGGCCTGGAGTCAGCGGATTATGTTCTCGAACCATTCAATGCCGCTGAGAGCGAAGGTTTGGACGAGATCGTCGCACGGTCGGCTGAGTCGGTCAGTTGCCTAGTCAGGGATGGCGTTGAGCGGGCAATGGCGAGTTACAACCGGGCGCTCTGATCCGTCCAGTGAATTGTAAACAGGCCGTGTCTATGTTAGACAGGTCAACTTATTGTGGAGGGTACGGCCGTGACTTTATATGAAACCCTTTTCGTGGTTCACCCTGAAAAGGGGATGCGAGTAAAGGAATTCGTCGAGCGATTTAAAAAGGTGATCGAGGGGCAGGAAGGTACCATGTCCCAGGTCGATGAATGGGGTGCACGCGACCTCGCTTATAAAATCGAAAAGCAGAGCAGGGGCTACTACACCTTGCTCAGATATCGAGCCTCCGGACGCGCCGTCGAAGAGCTGGAACGCAACCTCAAGATGACCGACGGTATTCTCCGATATTTGACGGTTCGATGCGACGACGAGACCGCCATCACCAATCCGATGGCTCCCAGGCCGCACGTTGATGAGGCGCGACAGGCGCCCGAGCGGGAAGCCGCGAAAGTCGAACCACCGGCATAGAAGATTAGTCCGTCGAGGTATTTGAAATAGTTCCAACACAAATTTAGCCAGCAATTTTTCAATCGACCGGCGATTCGAGTGGTTCCGCGCCGGGCGCAACGGCAAGTCAGAAGAAGAGGTATTGCAATAAATGGCACAGTTTATGGATCGAGGCCCGAGGCCTAACCGGGAGAGATCGGATGATGAAAAGGGAGGGCCGCGCCGCCGGCCGATGTTTCGGCGCAAGGTGTGCCGTTTTTGCGCCGACAAAACGCTGAAGATCGACTACAAGGATCTCAGGATGTTAACCCAATTCGTCACTGAACGGGGAAAGATGACGCCAAGCCGGATCACCGGAAACTGCGCCGGGCATCAACGATTGCTCACGGTTGCCATTAAGCGTGCGCGCAGCGTGGCGCTGCTGCCGTTTACCACTGCCAAAAACTAAAACTTTCGCTGGCCAACCCAAATGCAGCGAGCAGAAGTCATCAGCAGGTTCTTTTTAGCTCTGGCTTCCACCGTGTTTTTGTTCATGAGCGGAATCAGCCTGCCGCCCCTGGGCGTGGTGCTGCTGCCATTCGTAGCTCAGCCCGTGCTCTTGTTTGGATTTAAGTATGGCATTGCCGGCGGCCTCGGTGTGCTCGCGACCGTGTTCCTGCTGTTCGTGATTTTTGGCGCCGAAGAGCTGGCTTTTATCTACGGCTTGTTTGCCGTGATGGCGGGTTTGCTCCTGACCCTTCTGGGGCGCATCCGCGTCATCGAGTATTTAGTCGGCGGCACCGCCGCCGTCATGCTGTCCATGACGGCGGCGATGTCGTACTATTTTTTTGGATCCTGGGCGTCGATGTTTCAAGACCTGCGATCAAGCCTCGCCCAACACCTCGAATCCGCGGTACGGATGCAGGAAAAGATGGGTTTGCCGCAGGATAGTTTGACGATGTTGAAAGAGCAGGCGCCGCAAATCGTCGAGATGATGCTGCGGCTTTTGCCGGCGCTGCTGTTATTAAGTTTCGCGTTCATCGCGCTGATTAATATTCTCTATCTCGGACGGCGCTTTCCCGAGCGGCGCGGCGAGTGGTTCTCGCTCCGGTTTTTGCGTGAATGGAAGGCGCCTGAGTTGTTGGTTTGGGGCCTCATCGCCAGCGGGTTCGTATTATTTTTGTCTGGCGCCGGCTTGCCGGGAGCGGTCGCGTTAAACCTTTTGCTAGTGATCGGCGCCTGTTATTTTGGCCAGGGACTTGCGGTGATCGCCTATTTTTTCAACAAGAACAACGTGCCGCGCTTTTTACGGAGTCTTACTTATATTTTAATTATTTTTCAGCAGATATTTACATTGCTGGTGGTCGGCTTGGGTCTCTTCGATCTTTGGGGCGATTTTCGCCGTCTGGGGAAAGATCGACTTACTCCGAGCCAGGCCGCTTAGCGGGGGAACTATGGAAGTCATATTGAAAGAGGACATCGTCAACGTTGGCAAGATCGGCGAAGTCGTGCGCGTGCGCGACGGCTACGCGCGCAACTACTTGTTACCGCGCGGGCTCGTGTTGGTCGCCAACAAGAAGAATCTTAAGACCTACGAGCATCAAAAGAAGATTATCGGCGATCAAAAGCAAAAGTTCGTGCGGGAAGCGCAGTCCGTGGCCGAGCAATTGGGCGCGGTGTCGCTGATCATCCCGATGAAGGTCGGCGAAGAAGGCCGGCTGTTTGGCTCGGTTACGAGCATGCAAATCGAAAAGGCGCTCAAAGCCAAAGGCCTCGACGTCGACCGGCGAAAAATTCATCTCAACGAACCGATCAAGACCGCCGGCGATCATGAAGTGCCGGTCCGGTTGTCCGCGGATCTCACCGTGCCGCTCAAAATTTCAGTGGTCTCGAATAGCTGAATTCGCCGGCTTTAGCGGTCCGAAAAAGACTCGAATGGGATGGGGGTGACACTCTCATCCCGTTTTGTTTTGCGACCCACGCAGGCGAGTTGATTCGCCGCTTTTTATCGCCGTCATTCCCGCATGCTATTAACGGGCATCCGGCGACAGTTCGCACCGTCCCGACGCGCCAACGCGCAACACTGATGTTTATTGCGGTTAGCGTCGCCGATTGCTAACGTGCGGTTCGCCTATCTCCTTTTATCCAATGTTGGAAGACGCCGGCTCACCGCAGTCCAATATCGCTCGCGGCCGCTGGTTCATTCTTTCAGCGGCGCTGCTGTGGAGTCTGGCCGGTGTTTTTATCAAATTTCTCGATGTGCCTCCGCTCACCATTGTTTTTTACCGGAGTTTTTTCGCATTCCTCGTCTTCAGCGCTTTCTTTCGCCGCGTTCAATGCCGGATCAACGGGCCGGTGCTGATCTCCGTTCTGACCTATACCGCCGCGATCAGCTCATTCGTCTCCGCCAATAAGCTAACCACGGCAGCCAACGCGATCGTGCTGCAATATACGGCGCCCATTTTTGTGTTTCTTTTTTCACGCTGGGTGTTGGGAGAAAAGATCTCGAGACCGAACGGTTTCGCTCTTCTCGCAGGTATGATCGGCGTCGGGGCGATTTCGCTCGACAGCGCCGGAGAGCCGGAAATGGCGGGCGTGGCCCTGGCGCTCCTAAGCGGCGTGCTCTTCGCCGCGTACATGATCAATCTGCGGCGGACGCAGCAGGTGAGTCCGATTTATCTGACCTGGGTCAACAACGCTTTCTGCGCTCTGGCGCTTTTTTTCGTCGTCAGCTCGCAACTCGCGCTGACGCTGAATCAGCTCGTCATTCTCATGGTGATGGGCGCGCTGCAGCTCGGACTGCCTTATTTTCTTTTTTCCAGGGGATTGCAGAGCGTGTCGTTGTTGGAAGCGTCGCTGATCGCTTTGATCGAACCGGTGCTCAATCCGATCTGGGTTGCTTTGACGGTCGGCGAAATTCCCTCGGCTGCGACTCTCAGCGGCGGCGCAATGATTCTCGTCGGGCTCGGCGTGCGCTACGTTTGGCCGCTGCTAAAAAAGCCGGCGGAACCGGAGCGCGTGTTGTGACGGCGAGTTTGCTTATTCCGAGATTCGAATATTGCCGGGATGGCGGATCTTTTCCATTTCTTCGCGCGATAACGTCTTGATATCTTTGCGCAGTTCGTAGTTGATGTGTTGGATCGCTTCCGACGGGCCGGAGCGGTTTCCCATGAGCACCATCGCGCCGCTGCCGCTGTTTTCCAACTGATAAAACGCTCCGCCGGTAATCGTCGCCACCATTCCCGGAGCAAGCACGGTTTTGCCGCCGTCCGGGAAATGCATGGTGCATTCGCCGTCGATCACGTAAAACGTTTGATCGGCGTTGTGGCAGTGCATGTCGTCTTTGTCGCCAGGCTCGGGATAGACATGCAACCAGGCGTGCAGACGGTTGGTGTTGAAGATTACCTTGCGCTTGCCCTGCTCGCGCGCCATTTTCACCATATCGATGACGTTGACCGGCATAGTGCCTCCAGAGCCTGAAGTTGACGGAAGCCTAGCAGGACGATCGTTGAGGTGTCAAATTCACCGATCGATCAGGTTAACAACCGCACGGATTTTTGATAACGTTTCACGAAATTCGAAGCACAGCGGAGGAGGCCCATATGTCTGTGAATTGGGGAATGGCGAATCGCCTGGCGAGAATCATCAAGTCGGACGGCCGCGCAGTTATGCTCGCGGTCGATCACGGTTACTTTCTCGGACCGACCAGCGGGCTCGAGGAGCCGCGGAAAACCATCGAACCGCTGATGCCGCATGCGGACTCGATCATGCTCACACGCGGTGTGTTGCGGACATCAGTGGATGCCAAAGCGGACAAGCCGGTGGTTCTGCGCGTCTCGGGTGGGACAAGCATTCTGAAGGAACTGTCCAACGAAGACATCACGGTGTCCATCGATGATTGTATTCGTTTGAATGTTTCCGCGATGGCGCTGTCGATTTTTGTCGGCTCCGAGTTCGAAAAAGAAACTTTGGTGAGCTTGGCGAAACTCGTCGACGAGGGCGAGAAGTACGGCATTCCCGTGCTGGCCGTCACGGCCGTCGGCAAAGATATGGCGCGCGACGTGCGGTATTTAGGACTATCGTGCCGTATCGCCGCTGAAATGGGAGCGCATATCGTCAAGACCTACTACTGCGACGACTTCGAACAGCTTATCGAAAGCTGTCCGATCCCGGTCATCGTCGCCGGCGGTAAGAAAACTCCTGAAATGGAAGCGTTAGAGCTCGCCCACAACGCAGTCAAGGGCGGCGCCGTCGGCGTCGATATGGGGCGAAATATTTTTCAGTCCGACTCGCCGGTGGGAATGATCAAAGCTGTGCGCGCCATCGTGCACGAAAACCTGTCGGTTAAAGAGGCATACAAGATCTACGAGAGCGAAAAAAACACGAAGGCGCGAAAAGCCAGCTAATCTTTTCGTGACAAGCTGGGATGAGGCGAGGGATTGGCTGCACCCGGATGCCTCGAGACTTCAAGGCCGAATTCTCCCTAAAATGAACGATAAATCGAAGATGCGCGTCGCAATGTACTACAGCAATCGCGACGTGCGTCTTGAAAATCTGCCGGTGCCGAAGGTTGGCTCCGGTGAGCTACTCATTCGCACGCGGGCAAGCGGCATCTGCGGCAGCGACTTGATGGAATGGTACCGGATCAAGAAAGCGCCGCTCGTCCTAGGCCACGAGGTTACCGGCGAAGTGGCGGAAGTGGGCGAGGGAGTCGAAAACTTTAAAGTAGGTGATCGGGTTTTCTCCTCGCACCATGTGCCGTGCGGCAAGTGCCGCTATTGCTTATCCGGTCATCAGTCGGTTTGCGACTTGCTCCGCACCACGCACTTCGATCCCGGCGGGTTCGCCGAGTATATCCGCGTGCCGAGGATCAACGTCGAACTCGGCACCTTGCGCATTCCCGATACGATGACCTTCGATGAAGGATCTTTCATCGAGCCGCTCGCCTGTGTGGTGCGCGCGCAACGCTTTGCAGGTCTGACCGCGGGGCAAACTGTTCTTGTGATGGGCAGCGGGATATCCGGTTTGCTGCATATTCAGCTTGCGCGCGCACGGGGTGCGACGCGCATTCTCGCTACGGACATAAGCGACTTTCGTCTGAAGGCAGCCGAGCAGTTCGGCGCTGATGCGACCATTCACGGTTCGGCGGATGTGCCGGCGCGAGTGCGTGATTTGAATGATGGGCGGCCGGCGGACGTCGTGATCGTTTGCACCGGCGCAATGCCGGCGATTCAACAAGCGATCCGGTCCGTCGATCGCGGCGGGACGCTGTTATTTTTCGCGCCGACGGCGGCCGGTGTCGACGTGCCGATCCCGTTGTTCGATTATTGGCGGGATGAAATTTCAGTGCTGACTTCTTACGCCGGCAGCGGTGAGGATCTGAAGGAATCACTCGAGCTGATCCGTGCTCACAAAGTGCGTGTCGGCGACATGGTGACGCATCGGTTACCGCTGGCACAGGCGGGTTTGGGATTTCAGCTCACGGCGAACGGGCAGGATTCGATCAAGGTGATTTTGGATCCACAGATTTAATCGTTTCGAGTTACGGGTTTCGGGTTTTCGACTCGCCTCGAAACACAAACCCGAAGCGTGAAACTATCGAGCGATTCCCAATTCTTTCCGCGCTTTGTCCAGAAAACTGTAGTCGACGACTTCGGCGACGCCGACCGGCTTTGTTACCTTGGCGCTCTCCCGCGCCAGATCGATGAGCACCTGGACGGATTCCGGCTTGACGTAGGCGTCTTTAGTCAGCACGCGACTGACTTGACGAGACATCTCGGCCGCCATTTTTCGGTCGTTGACTTTCCACTGCTTCATCAAAATACTGGTTACCGCTTCCTGGTTATTTTTGTCCCAGATGAACTGAAGCCCGCGCAGGGTGGCGCGCACCATGCGATAAATCTCGTCCGGGTTCTCGCGGATTCGTTTGTCCGACGTGCCGAAGCCATTCTGCGGAAATTCGATGACGTCGCCGAGAAACAGCAATTCGTTGTAGCCTTTCTCGACGGCAATGATATTCTCCGGCACCGATAAGAGAGAGCCTTCTACAACTCCCGATTCCAAGACCGCGTAGCGGCTGGCAGCATTGCCGGACATTTGCAGCACCGAAACGTCTTTTCCCGGCTCCAGGCCGATTTGTTTGAGAGCTTGATTGGCTAGTAAAGTCGCCGAGCCGCCGGGCGAGCTGCCGGCGATCTTTTTACCCTTGAGCTGCTTTACCTCCTTGATGTTTTTTTGACCGATCAAGAAAAGCAACGGCTTCGAGACCGTGAACAACAGGACTTTCATTGGCCGCCCTTGTACCGCCGCGCCGATGGTGCCGGTGACTGCTCCGTTGTAGTCGACGTCGCCGTTCAAAACCGCCGTGCTCGCCAGATTGGCCGGCATGAAGATGATCTCCAAGTCGAGGCCTTCGTCTTTGAAAAAGCCGCGATGAAGCGCCGTGTAAAGAGCGAGAAAGGAGACGTTCGTCGATGAGCTGCCCATGCGAACTTTTTTCAATGTTTGAGCGTGGACTAATGACGCGAAGACAGGCGTCACGGTGAGGAGAAAAATTAGGGCAGCACTCTGGACGGATTTGTAATGAATCATTTCGCTCTCCACAAATCGTTACTCCCGCGCAAGGGGGAGTCTAGCTTAGAATTAACCTGGGTTCACGCTTTTCGCCGGTACGACGGTAAAGCCAAGTTGATTTCGCCGTTGCATTGTTGCTCAGTCGAGCTGGCTCCACTCTTTAAACTCTTCGAGCCCCAATTTCTGTAGCGTATCCATGAACGGGCGTCCCGTGTGTTCATGACGACCGGAGATGCGGTAATACTCGTAAACCAGCTCGGGGAGCCACTTCGCAATGGTAAACCCTTTGTATTTGCCGTCGGGGATGGGTTCCAAGAAGCGCGGGCCGACGTCTTGCCAGTCGTGCTCGGCGATCCAGCCGCGCTGGGTGCCGAAGACGCTCTGCAGAATGATGGCCCGATGACCGGCGTCGACTAACTCATCCAAACTCACATCCCAACCGGTTGTCGCGTTGAGCGAGTCGAGCATGCTTTGGATGCCGTCGGGCGGTTTGTCATTGAGCGCGAACCAGCAGCCACCCATCAAGCCGCAGGCCTGGCGCACCTGTTCGGTGATTAGATGCGAGCTCGTCCAGCCGTCCGGCTGGGTGGGATCGAGCGGGCCCCATTTTTCGCGGTAGCGCAAATCTGCCGGCGGTTCGGCGCCGCCGGCGCCTTGCGGTTTCATGCCGCCGCTGGCGACCAACTCACGCAGCATCTGACTGAGCATGGGCCGCCACTCGTGTTGCGCCGGCGTGCCGCCTTTGGTGTGGACGACCCAATTCTTCGCTTCGCCGCCCAGTTCTTCGGCGAGCTCTTTGGGGCCGTCGGCGAGAATATTCCCGAGCCAGGTTTCGCGCCGCGCGCAGCGTTCCAGCAATGTTTCGACGGCTTCGAGGTTGCCCCATTCCAATTTCAGCCCGTCGGTGCGGTCCGGGCCGAGCACGCCCTTTTCCCAAGCTTCGAAAGCCAATCCCGCGCCGCAGGCGTAGTGGCTGCACTCGATGCCGAGATCGTTGATGCGCTCGGAGAGATAAAGGACGTCGTTGCCTTTGAAACCCAGATTGTAAAAGGTGTCCATCCACTCGCTGCCGGCGTTGAAGTGGCCGATCTTGCCTTTGAAGCGTCCTTCGCCGATCTCGACATCCCACGGGCACATGCGCGGGCACTGAAAGCACGGCCGCAGCGTCACGCGATTTTGATCCAAGCCTTTCGCTTCATCGGTGATGATCGTGCTGCGCCAGTTGAGTTTCGTGATCGCGCCCCAGTCCTCGCCGTGACCGACGCTCGTCAGCCGTTTTTTGACCGTGGTTTTTCGCGACGAGATGGCCTTTGCCCAGCGCACACCGGCGTCGATCAGGCGATGCTTGTCGTGCAGGCGCGGCCGCTTGGTGCCCCAAGCGACAAAAGCTTTTAGTTTTTTCGAACCCATCACCGCGCCCAGTCCGTGCGCGGCCGTGTGATTGTAATCGTTGACCAGCATCGCCGCGCGCACGAGATTCTCTCCGGCGGGGCCGATGCAGCCCACGCGCGCGTCTTGATGGCCGGATTCCTTGCGCAGCATGTCTTCGGTGTCTCTGATGCCTTTGCCCCAGACCTTGCCGGCGTCGCGCAGCTCGACCTTGTCTTCGCCGATGTAAAGATACTTCGGCGATTGCGCTGCGCCGGTGACAATTAAGCCATCATAGCCGGCAGCTTTGAGCGAAGTGCCGAAATAGCCGCTGGTCGCTCCCCGGCCCAAGGTGTGGCGCGTCGCGGGGCTCAGGTACACGAAACACATTTTCGTCCCGCCGGGCGTGAAGCCCGTTCCGGTGATTGGCCCTGTCATACCGACGATGACGTTGCGGGTATCATAAGGATCGATATCGAGCGGCAATTCGTTCAGCAGCACGTATTCGGCGAACAGTTGCCCCCCCCAATATTTGCGCAGCAGCGGCTCTTCGGGAAGATTTACATCCGTGAGTTTTCCCGTGGTCATGTCGACGCGTAGAATCTTGCCCATGTAGCCGCCGGGGAGTCGGGTCTTTCTTTGAATTGGGAAAAAATTGCCATATTCAGAATTAATCGTCGCCATTAATCTGCTCCACTCGATTTTCGTTCAAATCGTTCAAAATGTTCAAGTCGTCCAAGCCGTTCCGGAGGTTCAAAACGTTTTGAACGATTTGAACTGTTTGAACGGCTTGAACGCGAACGCTACGCGTTCGCTCAGTCCGCCGCCGCCCAGAGCACTCTGTCCGCCGGTAGATCGATATCCAATCTTTGCCAACTGTCACCCCGATCGCGGCTGATCATTAAATCTCCCGCGCCGCCGGCGCCGTGGGCGTGGCCGCGGGCGACGTTGCCGAAGCCGGCAAATACCGAACGATGATCGGTCGGATGATGGACCAGGGCCCAGATCATCGAATCGAGATCGTCCTCGAGTCCGTTCGTAATGCGCGTCCAGGATTGCGCGCCGTCGGTGCTTTTAAACATCGCCGCGCGCGCGCCGCGATTTTCTCTGCGCCAGAAACCTGGGGAAGCGTCGGCGGTCGCGATCAGCATAATCGGCTGCTCGCCGTCTCGCTCCGGCGGCAAGAACAGAAAGTCATGAAAGTAATCGCGCGTAAGGCCGTTCTCCGCGCGCACCCAGCCGTTTTCCGGTTTGTCGCTGGTGAAAAATCCGCGCGCGCTGGCGACGTAGTAACGATCCCTCCGCTTCGGCAGATTCGCAATGACATGAATGTCGAGGTAGTCGATGCCCTTGCTCACGTCTTCCCAAGTTTTGCCGCGGTCAAAGCTGCGCACGATGCCGCCGTGTTCGAGGCATAGGTAAATTGAGTTGGGATCGTCCGGATGGATATGGATGTTGCGCACGTGGCCGTGGTGCGGCGCCTGCGGGTACCACCAATTTTTGCGCACGGCTTGGGGCATGGCTTTAAGCTCGGTGATTTCCTGCCAGCTATCGCCGCCGTCTTCGCTGCGAAAGAGCGCGACCGGCTCGATTCCCGAATAGATGACTTTGCCGTTCGTCGGATCGACCGAAACCGAGCGGATGTCGCCGTCGAGGACTTTCGCCCAACTCCTGCCGCCATCGATCGTGCGATACAAACCGTCGTGGGTGACGCCGACGAAGACTCGTTCCGGAGCGTCCTTGCAGCCGTGGATGGAGTCGATTATACCGTCCTCGAAATGACGCGCGACCTCCTGCCAGCCGCTCTCGGTCGAGCGCCAGATGATCAGGCCATGCTGTGTGCCTGCATATAGTCTCACGCCTTCGCTCATAAATTCCTCCTGGGTTCAAATCG
>Ga0075421_100005464_pt1 | contig 15378 bp, 11 predicted proteins | sample SoiMetdeltSBSDD5_FD_75292 | JGI IMG/M metagenome (GOLD analysis project Ga0075421, IMG submission 75292) | Bulk soil microbial communities from a Populus tree surrounding site in Tennessee, USA - Soil MetaG P. deltoides SBSDD5 | ecosystem: Environmental > Terrestrial > Soil > Tree plantation...
ACCACGTCGGCGCCGAGATGGGAGACGTCGATCCACACGCCGCCGTTGGGGGTGCCGCGTCCTTCCGCCACCTCCATGAAGGACGCCCGCGCCACCAGGTCGCGCGTGGAGCGCTCCATTCGCGCCGCGTCGTAGCGGGCCATGAACCGCTCGTTCCGACCGTTGCGCAGATGGCCGCCGGCCCCGCGCAGGCCCTCCTCGAGCAGGGCGCCCGTCATCAGGGAGCCCGGGATCACGAGACCGGTGGGATGGAACTGGATCATCTCCATGTCGCGCAGCGGCAGTCCGGCGCGGTACGCCAGCGCGATGCCGTCGGCGGCCTTGTCGGCCGAGCACGCGATCACCTTGTACATCGTGGGGCCGCCGCCCATGGCGAGCAGGGTGGCCCGCGCCCGCAGCGCGAGGACGCCGCCGGTGCGGATGTCGAGCACCAGCGCGCCGGCGGCGCGGCCGGCGTCGTCGCGCAGCAGCTCGACGGCGCGGCACTCCTCGAACGCGCGGATCGACGGGCGCGCCTGCGTCTGCTCGGCGAGGCGGTTCATGATCTCGATGCCGGTGAGGTCGCCCTTGTGGATCGTGCGGTCGTGGCTCTGGCCGGCAAACGGCTTCTGGTGGATGCGGCCGGCCGGTGTCCGGTCGAACAGGCAGCCGTAGCGCGACTCGAGCTCGAGCACGCGCGCGGGCGCCTCGGTCACGAGCGTCCACACCAGCTCCTGATCGTTGATGAAGCCACCGCCGGCGAGCGTGTCGAGCAGGTGGGCGTGGAGCGAATCGGGCTCCGCCAGCACCGCGTTGTAGCCGCCCTGCACCATCCGCGTGCAGCCGGCGCGGCCGAGCAGCCCCTTCACGACGACCGCGACGGACAGCGCCGGGCTCGCGTCCGCCGCGTGGAGGGCCGCGCACAGGCCGGCGCCGCCGGCGCCGAGGACGAGCACGTCGGTGTCGACGACGTCGATCACTGCGCCAGCAGCGCCTCGATCAGCGCCCGGCCCTCGGGGCCGGTCCACGGTCGCGTGCCCAGGCCCCGCGCCACGAGCCGGCCGCCTCGGTCGACCAGAAAGGTCGCGGGCGTCGCGGTGATGCCCCAGGCGCGCGTCGCCTTGCCGGGCGGGTCGAGGAGGACGTCCATGCTGATGCGCTTGTCGCGCACCCACTCGGCGACGTCACCGGGCTTCTCTTCCATGTTCACGGCCAGAATGGCGAGACCGCGCGGGCGATACTCGCGGTGCAATTGCTCGACGGTCGAGGGCAACTCCCTCGAGCAGTGCGGTCACCACGTGGCCCAGAAGTAGAGGAGCACCGGCCGGCCCGTGAGGTCGCCGAGCGTGATCGTGCGGCCGTCCTCCAGGCGCTTGAGGCTGAGCGGCGGCGGTGCGCTGGCGACGGGAGTCAGACGCAGGGCGACGACGTGGGCGTCGAGAGACGCGCCGGCGTGCGCGGCGACCGAAGCACCGAGCAGGAGAACGGCGATGGCAAGGGCCCGCGCGCGCATGGCCGGTATCCTACACCGCGTGCCGGGAACGCACGCTAGGGAAGCCGGTACGCGGACGCGTCGGGCTTGAACGCGCGCGGGAGCCACAACGGCCGGCGCAAGTTCCCGGGGCCGGGCGCCGGTCGGGTCAGCGCGAGCCACTGGCGATAGACCTGGAACGACTTCTCCGTGTCCACGGCGACGTCTCCGTAGCGGTCGTCGGGACTCGCCTTGCTCACGGTGACTTTCTGGTGCCAGCAGTGCTGGCCGCTGATCGGGTCCGGCTGCACGGGGAACGTGAGGTTCTGATGGACGCCGGCGTCCTCCCACCAGACGCGCGACGAGTCCGGGTCCTCGCTCTCGAAGGGCCGGACGCCGTGCACCTGCCGCATGCGCCACTTGCCGGCCGCCTCGTGCGTGAGATCGACGAGCGCGGTGGACCAGCGCTCGCCGCCCGCCGTTTCGGCCAGCCGCCACCGTCCGAGATGGTGCGAGCACGCGACGACGCCGGGGCGGATCGATTCCGTGACCCAGACCTTGTCGACGAAGTGGCCGATGGCCGTCGCCACCTTCAGCAGATCGCCCGTGGTCACGCCCAGGCGCGTGGCGTCCTCCGGGTGCAGCCACAGCGGGTTGCTGTGGGAGATCTCGTAGAGCCACTTGGCGTTGCCGGAGCGCGTGTGGATCAGCGTCGGCAAGCGGAAGGTGGGCAGCAGCACCATCTCGCCGCGCCCGCGATCGACATTGGACCAGTGCACGTGGCTGCGGATGTAGCCGGGCACGGCGTACTCCGGCCACTTCCAGTCCTTGAGGGTCTTCGAGAAGAACTCGAGCTTCCGCGAGGGCGTCGGGAACCCGCGCCGCGCGACGCCGTCCACCACCACGCCGCCCTCCTCCGGCTGCTCGTGCGTCCGGTAGACGTTGTCCTCGACGAGGAAGGCGCCGTACTTGCGCATGTACGCGAGCGGCGCCAGCCCTTCCTTCCGGGCCGCCTCCGGCAGCCCGGGCACGCTGTTCTCGAAGATCCAGCGGTAGAGCTCGGCGATGCGCAGCTTCTCGCCGGGCCGGTAGGGCGACTCGAAGTACTTGCGGATGCCGAGGGCGCCGTCGGGATCGATGCGCCACGAGAGCTCGATCCAGAACTCGTCCTCTTCCCACACCTGCCCCAGCCCGGCCGCCTCGTGGGCTTGCCACGTGAGATCAAACGTCTGGCCGCGCTTTTCCAGGGCCACTCGCAGAACTGGCTGTCTGAAGCCGATCCACCTCGCCGCGTGGGTTTCTTGCGACATGAGGTCGTGACGCTCGGAGCCGTGGCCCATGGGCAGCACGTAGTCCGCGAACCACGCCGTCTCGCTCCACACGGGCGTGAGGCACGCGTGGCGCTCCACCTTGGTCTCGTCGGTGAGCATCTCGATCCACGACATGCCGTCGGGGTTCGTCCACACGGGGTTGTAGACGCGCGTGAAGTACATGGCGAGCTTGCCGCGGCCCTCGCGCAGGAAGTGCGGGAGCAGGAACGACATCTCGAAGAACGCGAGCGGATACTCCTTCGGCATGAGTAGCTCGCTCCAGATCTTTCCGGGCGGCGGCATCATGGGCGGCGCGGGAATGGCCTTGTTCCAGGCGCTCGGCGCGGTGCCGCCGGGCGTCGACACGGCACCCATGAGGACGACCAGCAGCTCCAGCGCACGCGCCACCTGCCAGCCCCCGAGGTTGCCGGCGGCGGTGTTGCGCCAGATGTGGGTGGCCAGCGCGCCGCCGGCGGCGCCGATGGCCCGGGCCACCTCCACCACGGTGGCGGCCGCCACGCCGCTCTCGCGCTCGGCGAACTCCGGCGTGTACTCCGCGTAGAGCTCCTCGAGCGCCTGATGGAAGGCGTCGAACGTCACCGGCAGATCCGGCCGCTCCTCGCGGAGGTACTCGTCCCAGTTGACCCACTTCTCGACGAACGCGCGATCGTAGAGCCGCTCGCTCACCAGCACGCGCGCCATCGCCAGCAGGATGGCCGACTCCGTGCCCGGCCACGGCGACAGCCAGAAGTCCGCCATCGACGCCGTGTTGGACAGGCGCGAGTCGATCACGGCCACCCGCGCGCCGCGCATCTTCGCCTCGATGATCCGCTGCGCGTGCGGGTTGAAGTAGTGGCCGGTCTCGAGGTGCGAGGACAGCAGCAGGATGAAGCGGGCGTTGGCGTGATCCGGCGAGGGGCGGTCCATGCCGTGCCAGAACGCGTAGCCGGCGCGCGCGCTGGCCGAGCAGACGTTGGTGTGACTGTTGTGGCCGTCGATGCCCCACGCGTGGAACACGCGCTGCAGGTACACGAGCTCGTGCCCCGGCCGCCCGAGGTGGTACATCACCTCTTTCTGGCGTCCCTCCACCAGCGCCTTCCGGATTCGCCCGCCGATGTCGTCGAGGACCGCGTCCCACGTCACGCGCTCCCACTGGCCTTCGCCGCGCTTGCCGACACGCCGCAGGGGATAGAGGATGCGCTCGGGATCCTGCACCTGGTTGAGCGTGGCCGGGCCCTTGGCGCAGTTGCGCCCGCGGCTGCCGGGATGGACGGGATTGCCCTCGAACTTCTGGATCTTCAGCGTCTGCTGATCCACGTAGGCGAGCAGCCCGCACGCCGCCTCGCAGTTGAAGCAGATGGTCGGGATCAGGGAGTAGCGCCGCTTGACCTTGCGAGGCCAGGCGACGGCGTCGAACTCCTCCCAGTCGTCCCAGCGCGCGACGGGAGGATAGGACGCGAGCCCGCCCTCGCGCTCGGACAGCTCGCGCGCGACGGGGTGCAGCGGCTCGATCGATGGATGCATGACGCTCCTAGCTCAACGGGATCGACTGCCCGGCCTTGATCCAGATGTCTTCGTATAGCCAGAGCCCGGCGAGCGCGAGCAGTGCGCCCACCACCATCCCGCCGCCCGGGAGCAGCACAATGGTCAGAAACGGCAGGACGATGCCGGTCACGACGACGCCGCCCCAGAAGCGTCCGCGGTATCCGCCGCGCGTGATGAGCCGCGCCGCCCGCGCGACGTCGCTGTTGGCGTGGGCCACGCCGAGATCGGCGAAGAGCAGCGCCGCGTGCAACACCAGCGACACGGCGAGGAAGCCGCCCATGCTGAGCACGGCGGTCTCGCTGGCGTCCATGACGGTGCCCACGAGCACGAGAGCGGCCGCGCCGCCGAGCATGGCGGCCACCACGAGGTGCGGCAGCATCAGCGGGCTCTGCCAGAAGTCGCGCCCCTCGGCCTGGCCGAAGAGAAACGCGCTGTAGCCGGCGGCGCCGAGCGCCAGCAGCAAGGCCGGCCACAGCAGCACGCGGTGCTGCGCGGCAACGCTCGGGCCCGTGCCCGTGTAGAGCCACAGCAACGCGATCAGGCCGTAGGCCATCAGGATCCACGCGCCGCGCACGAGCCACGAGCGCCAGTTGCCCTTGAGCAGCACGTAGTGGAAGCGGTCCGGGCGCTTGAGATCCAGCACGAGCAATCCCATGGTGATGGCCAGGAAGACGAGGGCGACCACGGCGGCCGCGGTGTCGAACAGCGCGTCGCCGCGCGTCAGCGACATCAGCCGGTCGAAGGCGGCCATCATGAGGGCGCCGGCCGCGATCGACTTCGTCCACAGATACGCGCTGACCTTGCCGCCCCACGGCCGCGGCGCGTGCGGGACGTCGTAGACGGGGCGACCCAGCGCACCGGCGCCGCGCTCCCCGTCCTGCACCGACGCCACCATCCTCACCAGATCCACCTCGGCCGCCGGCCGCTGCGCCCACATGTACGAGGGCGCGGGCGCCTGGAGCGGCGGCGAGAGCGTGGAGGAGTCGGCGCCGATGTAGTAGACCTTGGGTCGCGTCCCCTGCTCCGGCTTGCGCACCTCCACCTGCTCGCGGGCCACCAGGCGCGCGATCTTCGTCGACGGCGTGTCGAGGTCGCCCGCGATGATGGCCTGCTCCGGGCACACGATCACGCAGGCCGGCTCGAGACCGACCTCGAGGCGGTGCGCACAGTAGTTGCACTTGGCGGCGGTGTTGGTGTTCGGGTCGATGTAGAGGGCGTCGTACGGGCACGCCTGCATGCACGACTTGCAGCCGATGCAGCGCGCGCCGTCGAAATCCACCACGCCGTCGGGCCGGCGATAGAGAGCCACCGTCGGACAGATGGTCACGCAGGGCGCGTCGTCGCAGTGATTGCAGCGGAGCACGGAGAAATACCGTCGCGTGTGGGGGAACGCGCCCTTCTCGACGTACTTCACCCACGTGCGGAAGGCGCCGAGCGGCACCTGGTTCTCTTCCTTGCACGCCACCGTGCACGCGTGGCAGCCGATGCATCGGCGGTGGTCGATCACGAATCCGTAGCGCACGCTTCCCCTCTCACCTCAGCTCGGACAGCACGTGCCACCATACCCGCACGCCCGTCAGCGCGATGACAGCCAGCAGCGCCCGCTTCAGCGCGACACCGGACAGCCGCCGGCTCGCGGCGGCGCCGAGGTGCGCGCCTGGCAGCGCTCCCGCCGCCACTACCAGCGCCGGCTGGAACGGAATCTGTCCGGTGAGGGCCTTGCCGATCATGCCGGCCGTCGCCGCCGCCGCCGTGATGGCCAGCGAGCTTCCGATGGTCACGCGGATCGGCACGCCCACGACCACCAGGAGCAGCGGGACCAGCAGGAACGCGCCGCCCGCGCCCACCAGCCCGGCCGCCACTCCGACCATTCCCGCCGTGACCGCCGTCAGCGGCGCGCTGTACTCCTTGAGCGTGGCCGGCTCGGTCACGTCGGGCACGGGATCCGGCAAGAACATCAGCACGAATGCCACCGTCACCATCGTGGCGAACACGATCAGGAGCCACCGCTCCCCCACGTACTTGGAAGCCACCGCGCCGAGGAGCGAGCCAGCGGCCATCGCCGCGCCTCCCACCGCCGCCAGCCGCAGATTCACCGCGTGGTGCCGGCCATGGGCGATCATGCCCGACGCCGAGGCGACGAACACCTGGACCATCGTGATGGCCGCCACCGTCTTGACGTCGAGCGCCGCCACCGCGAGCAGTGGCGGGACGTACAGGAGAAGCGGGATCATGACGATGGCGCCGCCGACTCCGATGAGCCCCGACACGAACGCCCCGAGGGCGCCGAGCACGAACAGTACGGCGGCGAATGCCAGCGACACGAGCCGGGGTCGCTACCTCCCGAGGCTCGCGTAGTACGCGGCGAGGTCGGCCAGCGTCGCGTCGTCGAGCGGCTTCATCACCGCTTTCACCTGCGTGAGCGCCGCGTCGCCGGGACTCCGCTTCTCGGTCTTGAACAGGAGCATCTGGTTCTTGAGATAGCCCGCCGGCTGGCCGGCCAGACTCGGCACTCCACGCGCCTCGCTGCCGCGCCCGTCGTCCCCGTGACAGGCGGCGCAGGCGGCCGCCGCCCCGCGGCCGCGGTCGGCGGCGGCGCGGTCGACCTTCGTAGTGGCGCGCTCGCGCGGCTGCCCGGCGAAGTAGCCGGCCACGTCGTCGACCCCCTGCTGCTTGACCATCTTGGCGAACGGCTCCATCTCCGCCGATGGCCGGCGCCCGCTCGCGTAATCCTCGATCGCTTTCTTGAAGTACCAGGCCGGCATGCCGGCGAGGACGGGGGTGGCCTCCGCGCGGCTGTTGCCGCCAGGACCGTGACAGGCGCTGCACGCGAACGCCTTCGTGTAGCCGGGCGCGTCGAGCGGTCCCGCGACGGCGCCGGAGGCGGCGAGCATCAGCGTGACGCCGGCGGCCGCGCCGAGCAGCATGCGAGTCAGGGCGCGCGTCGCCCTAGCCAAGGATGTCGTTCCAGACGTTGGTCGCCCACGCCACCGCCTGCTCGGCGTACACGGTGGACGGGCCGGGCGTGAGCTTCTGCTCCAGCTGGACGACCTTGCCGTTGTCGATGCGGTAGGCGTTGACGACGGCCACCACCTCGCGGTCGCTGATCCACGAGTAGCACGTGTTCAGCGGCACCATCGGCGCCACCGGGCGATTGTTGAGGAGGCTGACCACCGAGCTGGCGGCGATCTTTCCCATCGCGTTGGCGATGGTGCCCGACTTCGGCACCGGCAGTCCGATGGTGGCGTCGCCGACCACGTGGACGCCCGGCGCCTTCAGCGACTCGTACGTGAGATGGTCGACCTCGCACCAGCGCTTGTCGTTGCCGACCAGGTTGGCCTCGACGGCGATGTTGCCGGCGCGCTGAGGCGGGATGAGATTCACCACGTCATAGCGCACGACGTCGCCGAACTCGGTGGTCACCGCGCGCGCCGATGGATCCACCTTGGTGACCTTGTTCGACGCGCGGTACTCGAGATTCGGGTACGCCTGCCACGCCGCGCGGAAGAGCGCCGCCTTCGACACGACGTTCTGGTTGGCGTCGAGGACGATGAGCTTCGACTTCGGCTTCTGCGTCTTCAGATACCAGGCGATCTGGCAGGCGCGCTCGTACGGGCCGGGCGGGCAGCGATAGGCCACGGGCGGCACCGTCATCACCACCACCCCGCCGTCCGGCATCGCCTGGAGCTGGCGCGCCAGCGCCTCCGTCTGCGGCCCCGCCTTCCACGCGTGCAGCACCGTGTCCTTTGCCTCCGGCAGCCCCTCGACCTGCTCCCACTGGAACTCCACGCCGGGCGAGACGATGAGCCGGTCGTAGCTGACGTAGCCGTCCTTGATGCGCACGCGCCGCTGCTCGGGCTCGATGGCGAGGGCCGGCTCGTGGCGGAGCGTCACTCCGCGGTCGCGGAGCCCCTTGTACGAGAAGGTGAGGTCGCGCAGCGTGCGATTGCCGCTGAGCACGAGGTTCGAGAACGGACAGGAGACGAAGCTGGTGCTCGGCTCCAGCAGGACCACGTCGATCGACGGATCGCCGAGCTTGACGTACTTCGCGGCGGTGGCGCCGCCCCAGCCGCCGCCGACGACCACGACCCGACGTCCGGACGTGGGGGCGATGGCCCCCGCGCTCGTGCGGCAGCCGCTCAGCCCGGCCACGGCGAGCATCCCGCCGCCCGAAGTCTTCAGGAACTGCCTGCGCGTCACGCGGATCATCGGCCTCGCCCCCGTCCCGCCGGTACGTTACAAAAGTTCAGTCGAGTGCGCTGAACTTTCTCGCGTCTTCGTTCCACGTCGCCGCCAGCGACCACGCGGCCATGACCACCACCACGAGGGCGAGGGCGCCGCCCCAGCCGAGGAGGGCGGGCATGAAGACGGCGACGCCGAGCTTGCTCGCCGCCCCGGACTGCGTGAGCGCGAGCCGGGTCAGCGAGGCGCCGGCCGCGAAGCAGACGAGGGCGGCCCACAGCTTCACCTGCCCCTCGCCGGCGCGCCAGATGGAGCCGGCGCCGCAACCGCCCGCGAGCGTCATGCCGATCCCGAACAGGGTGCCGCCGAGCAGCGCGCCGACGCCCACCGCCGCGAAGACCCACTCGCCGCGGTCCTTGGCGTCCGTATATTTCAGGATGGCGAAGCCGAGCGTGCTGAGCACCACCGCCAGCGCCGCCGCGCGCGTGTGGGAGGCCTCGCCGGTCATGAACGGCTCGCGAAAGGCGCGCACCAGGCAGAAGCGCGAGCGCTGGAACACCACGCCGAAGGCGGCGCCGAAGAGCAGGAACACGCCCTGCCGCGGATAGCCGGCCGCCGCGTAGAGGAACGGCGCGGCCAGCACCGCCGCCAGCACGAGCGCGCCGGCCAGCGGCTGACGGCTCGCATGCGGCTCCGTCGTCGCCGCGGCGCGGCGTCCACGGGCGCGCGACCACCCGGGACGATGCGCGAGCTCCCACAAGAGATAGCGAAGACCGAGGAAGGCGCCGAGGCCGAGGCCGAGCATCATCCCGAAGCCGGCCAGGCTCAGCGCGCTGATGGCCGAGAAGAAGCCGCCGACGTTGCAGCCGAAGGCGAGGATCGAGCCCACCCCCATGAGCGCGCCGCCGAGCGCGCCCTTCGCCAGCTCGCCGCCGGCCGGCACACGGATCGCGAACTCGCGCGCCGACAGCGCCGCGCCCGCGCCGCCGATCAGCACGCCAAGGTTCAGCAGCGACCCCGAGTAGAGCCAGGGGGCAACGAGATCGGGACGGTTGACGACGCCGAGGCCGGTGAAGAGCCAGTCGCCCCAGTTCCGCATGCCGTCGGAGGCCGTCCACGGACGGTCGAACGCGAAGAGGAAGACGTTGATGGTGGCGACGAGAACGGCGGCGCCCCACACCGGCCAGGCCCGACCGAAGAGCGCCTCCCGCTGCGCCTGGAGCGACGCCCCCATCAGGGACGCGTCAGGAGCGCGACGGCGTCGGGCGCCGCACGCCGTACCCCGCTTTCTGCCAGGCGCTCATGCCGCCCGTCACGTTGAACCAGGGGCCCCGCACGTGACGCTTGAGCGCGCTGATGGTGGTGCTCGAGCGCAGGCCGCCCGCGCAGACGACCGCCTTCGGCCGGTCGGGCGCGAGCTCCTCGGCTCGCCGCACCGCCTCGAACATCGGCAGGTGCACGGCATCCGCGATGTGCCCCTCCAGCCACTCGAGCGGCTCGCGCACGTCGACCACGAGCACGTCCTTGCCCTGCTCGCGCCACTCCGAGAGCTCGTGCACGGTGATCTGCGCCACCGTCTCCGCAGGCAGACCGGCGTCACGCCAGTCGATCATCCCGCGCTGCAGGTAGCCCGCGACCTCGTCGATGCCGACGCGGGACAGCGCCTGCACCGCGCGCTCGACGTCCGACGGCGCCGAGGGCGTCAGCAGCAGCCGCGTCCCCATCGGCACGAAGCCGGCGACGCGCTCGGCGAACTGCGGGCTGTCGATCCACACGTTCAGCGCGCCCGCCGCGTGCGACTCGCCGTAGAGCCCGGAGTCGCGCAGGTCGAGCATGAGCGCGCCGGCCTGCATCGCCTCCCACGCCTCGCGCGCCCCGTACGGCCGCGGCTTGGCCGAGACCAGCGGCACCAGGCCGCGGTTCTTGGCGACGATCGTCTCGAAGGCGGCGGGCTTCGGGGGCACGTCCTTCATCAGGTACTCAACGAAGGCAGCCTTCGAGTCGTGGCGGAACGCGGGATTGAAGCGGCGCTCGAAGCCGATGGTCGACGCCGCCTTCGCGGACATCGCACGCCCGCACGCGGAGCCGGCGCCGTGGCCGGGATAGACTTCCACCCCGTCGTCGAGCGGCAGCAGCACGCGCCGGAGGCTGTCGAAGATGTCCTCGGCCGCGCGCGCGCCACCGAGATCGGGGCGGCCGACGGAGCCGACGAACAGCGTGTCGCCCGTCAGCACGAACCATGGCTCGCCGCCGCGCGCGTGGTCGGTCACCAGCAGACAGATGGAGTCGGGCGTGTGGCCGGGCGCGTGACACACCTTGAGCTCGACGTTGCCGAGGCGCAGGGCGTCGCCGTCGGCCAGCGGGGCGTGATCGAAGGCGGCCTCGGCGGCGCGATGAATGCGGATGGTGGCGCCGGTGGCGGCGGCGAGGTCGCGGTTGCCGGAGATGTGATCGGCGTGGGTGTGGGTCTCGACCACGTCCGTGATCGTGAGCCCCTTCTTCCGCGCGATCCGGAGGTAGTCGTGGACGCGATCGCGCCCGGGATCGACGATGACGGCCCGGCCCGCCTCCGCACAACCGATGACATACGACAGACAGCCGGACTCCTCGTTCAGCAGCTGCTGGAAGATCAATGCTTCTCCGCCCGCTCCTTTTCGGTCTTCGCCTCTTTCACCACCTTATCAGCGATGAAGCTCGGCACCTCTTCATAGTGCGAGAACTCCATCGAGTAGCCGCCGCGGCCACCGGTCATCGATCGGAGGCTCGGCTCGTAGGTCAACATCTCGGACATCGGCACCGCCGCGCGCACCACCGCCGTCTCGCCCGCCGGCTCCATGCCGACGATCCGGCCGCGCCGGGAGTTCAGGTCGCCGATGACGTCGCCCGCGTGGTCGGCGGGCGTCGTGACCTCCACGTTCATCACCGGCTCGAGCAGGATCGGGTGCGCGTCCATGAACACCTTCTGCAAGCCCATGGAGGCGGCGATCTGGAACGCCATGTCCGAGGAGTCGACGTCGTGGTACGAGCCGTCGTAGAGGGTGACCTTCGTGTCCACGACGGGATAGCCGGCCAGGATCCCCTTCTTCATGCAGTCGCGGACGCCCTTTTCCACCGAGGGGATGAAGTTCCGCGGCACGGCGCCGCCGAAGATGTCGTCCACGAACTCGAAGCCGCCGCCGCGCGTGAGCGGCTCCACCCGCAGCCACGTGTCGCCGTACTGGCCGCGGCCGCCCGTCTGCTTCTTGTACTTGCCCTGCCCTTCCGCGCGCCCCTTGACCGTCTCCTTGTAGGGGATGCGGGGCGGCAGCAGCGTCACGTCGACGTTGTACTTGCGCTTCATGCGCTCCACCGTCATCTCGACGTGGAGGTTGCCGACGCCGGAGATCAGCAGCTGCTTCGTCTCCGGATCGAAGTGGTGATGGACGGTCGGGTCCTCCTCGGCGATGCGGGCGAGCGCGTTCGAGATCTTGTCCTCGTCGCCGCGGCTCTTGGGCTGGACCGCGAAGGAGATGGCCGCCTCGGGGAAGGTGATGCGCGGCAGCTCGAAGGGATGCGCCTCGTCGCAGAGCGTCTCGCCCGTCTGCGTGTCCTTGAGCTTCTGGGCCACGCCGATCTCGCCGGGCCCGAGCTCGGACACCGCTTTCTGCGTCTTGCCCTGCAGCCAGGCCACGTGGCCCATCCGCTCCCTGGCGCCGCGCGCCGGATTGAGCAGCGTCGAGTCGGCCTTGACGGTGCCGCTCATCACGCGAAACAGCGACAGCTTGCCGATGTGCGGATCGGACAGCGTCTTGAAGACGAGCGCCACCGGCGGCGCCTTGGCATCGATGGCCCGGGCCCCGGTCTCCTTGGCCTTCACGTCGGTGCCGGCGATCTCCGCGCGGTCGGCTGGCGAGGGAAACTCCTGGACGATCATGTCGAGCAGCGGGTGGCTGCCCACCGTGCGCGTCGCGCACGCGCACAGCACCGGGATGATCTTGCCGTCGGCGATACCGGTCTTGAGGGCCTTCAGCATCGAGGTCTCGTCGAGCGCTCCCTCCTCGAGATACTTCGCCAGGAGGTCGTCGTCGGTCTCGGCCGCGGCTTCGACCAGCTTCTCGCGCATCTCCTTCGCGCGCTCGGCGACGTCCGCCGGCACCTCCGTCTCCGTCGACTTGCCGTCGGCATAGACGAACGCCTTCATCTTGGCGAGATCGACGTAGCCCTTGAAGGAGGCCTCCTCGCCGATGGGCACGTGCAGCGGCACGATGCGGCCCTTCAGGCGCCGGGTGAGGGTATCGAGCGTCCGGTAGAAGTCGGCGCGCTCGCGGTCAAGCCGGTTGACGACGATCGCGCGCGGCAGCTCGTACTCGCTCGCGAACTTCCAGACCTTCTCGGTCTGGACCTGCACCCCGGCCACCGCGTCGACGACGACCACGGCCGCCTCCACCACCCGCAGCGCGGCCCGCGCGTCGGCGATGAAATCGCCGTACCCGGGCGTGTCGACCAGGTTGACCCGGTGCCCCTTCCAGTCGCAGTAGGCCACGGACGTGTTGATGGAAATCTTGCGCTTGATCTCGTCAGGGTCGAAGTCCGTCGTGGTCGTCCCGTCGTCGACCTTCCCGAGACGGGACAGGCCGCCGGCGGTGAAGAGCAGAGATTCGACGAGGGACGTCTTGCCAACGCCGCCGTGGCCGACGACGCCGACGTTCCGGAGCTTTCCGATCTCGATCGCCATTGACCGGCCTCCTGGAGCGAGCGATGCAGTAGAGGGCCGATGCTACCACACGCCCGGAGGGCCGTCAGACGCCGACGGCTCGACGCACCGCGGCGACGATCTCGTCGTCCGAGCCGGTCAGGTCCACGGGCGGAGGCAACGGCGGCGGGTCGTACTTGATCCCGGCGCCGGTGAGGACCAGCACCACGCGTGTGTCGGCGCCAAGGGCGCCGCGCGCCTTGAGCGTCTCGAGCGCGGCCACCAGGGCGGCGCCCTCCGGCGACGTCCAGATCCCCTCCACGCGAGCGAGCAGGCGCTGCGCGGTGCGGATGGCGTCCTCGGTGACGGCGACGGCGTCGCCGCGCGTGTCGCGCAGGATCTTCAGCATCTGGCGGCCGGCGAACGGCGAGGGCACGCGCAGACCCGCCGCGTGCGTCGTCGGGTTCTCCCAGGGCGTGGTGGTCTCGGCTCCTTCGTGGAACGCCTTGACCATCGGGGCGCAATGCTCCGCCTGCACGCAGACGAAGCGCGGGAGCGCGCCGGTCAGCCAGCCCATGGCCCGCAACTCTTCATAGCCCTTGGGAATACCGACGAGACCGGTGCCGCCGCCCGTCGGATACAAGAGGACGTCCGGCATCGTCCAGTCGAGCTGCTCCGCCAGCTCGAGCCCCATGGTCTTCTTGCCCTCGAGGCGGTACGGCTCCTTGAGCGTCGAGAGATCGAACCAGCCGAGCTGCGGCGCCGCTTTGGCGACCACCTTGCCCGCGGTGGCGATCGACCCTTCGATCGTGAACACGGTAGCGCCGGCGATGGCCGCCTCCGCGATGGCCGCCGAAGGCGTGCCGCGTGGCACGATCACCGCGCAGGGCAGCCCGCAGCGGGCCGCGTAGACGGCGGCAGCGCCACCGGCGTTGCCCGCCGAGGGGATGATGAACCCGCGCGCGCCGAGCGTTCGCGCCTTCGTGATGGCCATGCCAAGGCCGCGCGCCTTGAAGGAGCCCGTCGGGTTCTGGCCCTCGTCCTTGCCCCACACGTGCCGCAGGCCAAAGTGCGCGGCGAGCCTGGGCAGCGGCAGGAGCGGCGTCCCGCCCTCGCCGAGCGTCACCGGCTCCTCCGCGTCCGCGAGCGGCGTCAGCTCGCGGAATCGATACATGCCCGGCGGCCGCGCGCGGAGCGCGTCCTTCGTGAGGCTGGCCTTGACCCGCTCGAGGTCGTAGCGGACCGCGAGCATCTGACCGCAGCGCTCGCAGACGGAGAGGACGCGCTTGGCGTCGTGGTGGTGGCCGCACACCGTGCACTCGACGTGGCTCACGAAGCTCATGAGGCGGAGTATAGCGTGCGCGCCACGCGCGCCGCTTGCGGGCGGCGGCCATCGATGCTGTCATGCCCCTCGCCCCGCAGCACGGCCCCGACCGCTCGTCCCATACGAGAGTGGATCCCGCCCAGCCGCGGGATCCGGGAAGGGCAAGCGCGCGCTCGTCACCGGGGGGTCGCGCGGCATCGGCCGCGGCATCGCGCTGAAGCTGGCCGAGGCCGGCGCGCACGTGGCCGTCCACTACTACGTCAATCAGGCGGCGGCCAAGGAGACGCTCGCGGACAGCTCATCTACGCGGACGGCGGCGCGTCGCTCGTCGACACGCTGTTGCCGCTCGAGATCCAGCGCGGCTGAGCGCGTCGACTGACGGGCCGGCGGCGACGCCGCCGGCCCGTGGCTTCGCTACGGCTTCGCGATCCGGTTTGCCAGCACGCCGATCCGCTCGACCTCCGCTTCCATCTTGTCGCCGGCCTTCAAGAACTTGCCGAGGGCGGCGCCCACACCTTCCGGCGTCCCGGTGGCGATGACGTCGCCGGGCAGGATGGTGAAGCCCTGGGAAAGGACCGCGATGCACTCGTCGACGGGGAAGATCATCTTGGACGTGTGGCTCGACTGCCGCGTCTCGCCGTTGATGCGCATGGCCACGCTGAGCGTCTGAGGGTCCGGAATCTCGTCGGCCGTGACCAGCACCGGCCCCATGGGACAGAACGTGTCCATGGACTTGCCGTGGAACCACTGCTGGTGCCGCTTCTGGACGTCGCGAGCGGTGACGTCGTTGACGATTGTGTAGCCGAACACGTGCTGGAGCGCGTTGCCGCGCTCGATGTCCTTGCCGGCCGTCCCGATCACCACCGCCAGCTCGACCTCGTAGTCGAGCTCCTTG
>Ga0075421_100005465_pt1 | contig 15377 bp, 13 predicted proteins | sample SoiMetdeltSBSDD5_FD_75292 | JGI IMG/M metagenome (GOLD analysis project Ga0075421, IMG submission 75292) | Bulk soil microbial communities from a Populus tree surrounding site in Tennessee, USA - Soil MetaG P. deltoides SBSDD5 | ecosystem: Environmental > Terrestrial > Soil > Tree plantation...
ATTAGGTCAAAGATTGTTTTCAAATTATCTCGTTTCCCCTGATTAATTTGATCTGCAACAAAGAATGCAAAAGCTGAAACGTCATTGCATAGCCCAGCTTCTTCTCCTTTCCAATAGTTCCTATGCTCTTCCCATGCTCGACCAAACTCGGGCGCTCTTGAAAGTATCAACTCCATACATTGCGCTTTTGAGATCATTGCCTACTCTCCAATGTTGAACGTGCTGCTCATGGGATCACACTTCCTATCGCCATGGCGACCTTCAGATCCAGAAGAACCGTGTGCTTTCGGCGGGTCGGGTACTGTTGGCGAACGCTCCAAACAAAGATCTTATGCGGCTGAGACTGATTTCAACAACAGTATCCGGTTTACCGAAGACTCACAGTGCACAGCGCCTAGCCGCGAGGTCTTTGATTATTATCTTGACACATCTAGGTATTTATGTACCAATGTACCCGAACAGCAACAAGTAGGATTGCGCCATGAAAAAAACGCCGACAAAAACTGACTCGGTTGCTCCGCCAGATGGCGTAGAACTCGTCGTCGAACGTGTCCAGACCGGTGTGCGGCTGGAAAAGCGCTTGCTGAAAGTGCTTAAGGGGCTGGCGGAATATCACGATATGACGCTCGGCGATCTGTTGGAAGGCATTGTGCTGCACGCTTTCGCCGGCCAGCCGCCTTTTAGTGAAGAGACCATGCGCCATGTGGCTGACCTCAAGCGAATCTATGGACTGGATTTGGATGCCAGCGCCAGCCATCGGCTCGTCGAGAAGAATGCGGCGCGCGCAGCAAGCGCGGCGGCGCCAAGAAAGAGGCATAAGAGGTGAAACAAGCGAAACAGGAACTGGCTCTCGCTGCTTTGCGCTGGGCGCTAGGATTGGTCTTGGCCGGACAGGCAGCCGCGCTGTTGTTGCACGAGCGGGCGATCAGCGCTTTTGCTGGCGCCGGATTGCCGCCGGCGGCGCGTCTCGTCCTGGCGTGGGGCGAAATCGTAGCGGCATTGCTATTCCTGATCCCACCGACCCTGAGATTGGGCGCGTGGTGTCTGCTGGTGGCGCTCACTTGCGCCATCCTGCTGCATCTTGCCATTGGTTCGCTGGAGATTGGCGGACTGCTGGTTGATAGCATGGCTGTCCTGGTGGTGTTAGTCCATCAAGTAACGCAGCCCAAGTCGCGCGAGACGGTTGTCTCGTCGAGGTAATTACCATGCACGACTCAGAGTTGATCGAGCGATTTGAGGCGGGCGCCATCCCGAACGAGCGCTTTCACCATCGCGAGCACGTCCGTGTGGTCTGGTTATATTTGCGACGCTACCCCGTGCTCGACACGCTCCGACGCTTCACTACAGGTCTGAAACATTTTGCCGCCGTGCATGGCAAAGCGAATCTCTACCACGAGACCATTACCTGGGCCTACGTCTTCCTGATTCATGAACGGATGATGCGCGCAGGAGCCGGGCAAAGCTGGGAAGAGTTCGCCGCCGCCAATGCTGACCTACTGGATTGGAAAAACAATATTCTGAGAATCTATTACAGCGCTGAAACGTTGCGCTCCGACTTGGCGCGCCAGGTGTTTGTCTTTCCTGACATTGCGAACCGTCTCTCGATCTGACTCTTGTAGCCTTGGAATATGGCTGAGACGATCAACAACTTGCCTCCGATCCGGCGCCCCAAATGGAAGAGGAACAGGTAAAAAGCGGATTCGTCAATCAGGACAATCGTGATGTCAGAATTTTCCATGAGCCGTATTGCGACTTCGTGTGGCGACGGCATTTAATCTGAAAAGTTACACCCTGGAATCTAAGGCTCTATAATCCAACTGAAAGGAAAACTATGCATCGACGTAATTTTGTCAATTTGACGTTTGTCTCTCTCTCCGGACTCTTTCTTGCTCCTGACGTAATTGGTCAGCAGAAAACTATTGAGCCTGATCTCACCGCGCTGGCCGATGGGAAAGTCTTGAGGGTTTATAACTGTTGCCTGAGCGGTTTCAAGGACGGGGCAAAGAACGGGGTGCGGCTGAGCGACGATTGCGTCGCCTACCTAACAGGAGTTGAGTTCAGCAATGGCGCAATTGAAGTAGAGATTCGCGGTAAGGACGTAGAGCAGCAAAGCTTCATAGGTGTGGTTTTTCACGGGGTAGATGACAAGACTTATGATGCAATCTACTTTCGCCCTTTCAACTTCAAAACGGAAGATGCGGCCCGACGGATGCGCGCCGTCCAATACGTCGCTTATCCAACTTATACCTCGCAGAAGTTGCGCGACGAACATCCGGGCAAATACGAGCAGGCTGTCGACCCCGCCCCAGCCCCCGCCGATTGGTTTCATGTTCGCGTCGTGGTCGAGAGTCCGAAAGTCAGTGTCTTCATCAATGACTCGAATCAACCCTGTTTAGTCGTCACTCAGTTGAGCGACCGCAAGAAAGGGTCGGTCGGCCTCTTTGGCGGCGGCGCTGTGGGCGGAGATTTCGCCAACCTCAAAATCGTTCCCGCTTAGCGCAGTCAGCGCAGCTCGTGAGGCTGCATACTGACTAGGGCCCATGTTACGATTCGCCCGAAATCCGCCAGGCATCCTGAAATAGCCTTGAATGCCACTATAATCCCGCTTCTTTCCTACTTCTTCGGAAATCACGCTTGATGATGGGTCAAGAGGGAAGCCAGATGTTTGCTGAAGATCGGAATTTTTGCGAAAGACAGCGGCTGCGGCGCGATAAATATCGCGGCGCGATAAATATCGCGGCGCGATAAATATCGCGGCGCGATAAATATCACGGTGTTTGCTTGCTTCGGCTCAGGGAAGCGTTTGGGGAGATCCTGGGGCTAATCAGCGCTATGTATGAGACGCCTTAATTCACGTTGAATTCGGTCAAGAACGTCTGCTTGGTCAAACAACTGCTTCAAAGAACTTGCAAATAGCTCACGGTCGGTAGCAATCTCCCTAGCCACTTCCGAAGGTAAATCCCATCTTACCGCCATAGCGCCATTCCTCTGACCTGTCACGACCAGCTTCTTTTCTTCCTCGGATACTTTAATGATGAAGACGCTGGTGCGCTCTTGGTTCATTTTGTTAGTGCGGTATCGATACGAAGTCGGGTTTTCGTGGCTGTCAGCCGCGATGGAGGGTGTGCCGATTTTGCGAAATTCGTAAGGTCGGCCGATGCGCGTTAGTCTTTCCGAGCTAACTATTATTCCAAGTTCTTCGGCAGTCTCTCTGGCCGCGGCTGAAATGTCGTCCTCGCCTACATCCTGATGACCCGCGACTGAAACGTCCCAGCGCCCATGAGAGTCTTGCTCACCGCGTTGTTGGAGAGCAATACGCCCACTGTGATCCGCTACAAGCACACTGACAGAGGCATGCCAAGTCCCTTCGCGGTGAGCCACTTCCCAGCGAACGGCCTGTCCGGTTGGTTGCACGGGTTCGCTATCAAAGACCTCAACCACATAACCTTCCCCAGCTTCCTGCAAGAGATTGAAGGCCAAGCCGAGAGAGTCCTGATCAATACCGAAGCGGCCAGCGAGATCCGGCAATGAGACCTTCTCGGGACGCTCTTTTCGTAACCATGGGGCTACTAACAATTTAGATATGTCGGCCTGGATTAGGTCTATGTATCGCTTATCACCCCACCGGGTTGCGATAGCTTTTGCTTGGTCGAAATCTTTCTGGGCTTTTGTAATGCGGTCAGTAAAGGCGTAAACCTGTCCGCGGCGGCGGTAATCGTGCGCCAACCGATGGTTCCATTCATTTTTGCTGCGCTCCTTGATGCAAAGGCTCAACTTCTCTTCCGCTTCAGGGAAATGACCACTTTCCAGGTCTATGACCGCAAGCTGGTGCGTTGCCGCGATTGCCATGGACTTCCCCGCTTGTTCGCGGCGGAGACAATCCAACACTCCCTGAGCATCGGTGTAACGGCGTAACCGACGCATAAAGATCCCCCTATGATATTGGGCCCACCAATAATTATAGCCATACCGCTGCGCCGCATCAGGTGTTGTAATAGGTTCGAGAACCTGTAACGCTTCGTCCAGATTATTCTGGTGATCCAGTACAGTCGCCAATCGCACCAGCGCTGTGGAGTAGGCCGCAGCGTTACTAGGGTCTGTCAACGATAACATTCGCCGGAAGATTCGCTCAGCCTGTGCGAAGCGGTTTTCCATGTCGTGTGATTCGCCGAGAAAAAGCATGAGGGCGGAATGCTCGCTCGCCTCCAGGCAATCGCGCAGCTGGGCGGGCCAGTTGTTATAGTTGCGGAACGACTGCTGCAACTCGCCGCGCAGCCGTAACCAGAAACTTTCCGACCGCTGAAGCGCAAGAAACCGCGGGTCGGCAAGGATGGCGGCCAACTCATCCCACCGCTTCGTCTGGCTCAAATGTATGGGAAGGTGCGCCAGCGTGTAGCGCGAGAGATCGGCGGCTCCGCTTTGGTATTCACGCCAGCCGAAATCGGCCAGGCGGCGGCGGCCTTCCTGCACGCTAACGAAATAGCGGCCTGCGCTGCGCTCATGGCTGAGCCACTCCATCAGAGAGTTGTGGAATGGCTGAATGCGATCGTCTGTCAGACTGAACAGTGAACCGACGGAGTGCAGGAACCGGACTTGCTCACGTTCTTTCCATCCGAATAATGCGGCAAGCAGGGCGGTTTCCGGCGGCTCCTCTGCCGCTGCAATCGCCTCCAAAGTCGGGAGCACATCACCCTCATAGGCATTCAAGTCCGGAAACTGCCTTTCCCACATCCGGGCATAAACGCCGCCTAAGCCTTGCGGGAAGCGCTCCACTCGGTCAAGCGTGAGGCGGCCTAGCGCCAGTTCCTGGCCAATATATTCAACGTATAGAAAACTCCCGCCGCTGCGCTCGGCGATAGAGTCAATCGCCGAAACCGACACATCACCTGTCAGGGCATAACGCGTAAACTCATGAGACAAATACGCGCGAATGTCAGCCACATTCTCCGGCGCCGTGTCCAAAAGGTAAGACTCAAACCCCTGTAAGTAATACCTCACTTCAGGCTCCGGCCTGCTGGTAATGAGAAGCCGCAGCCAGTGCGGCGTCTTTTCAAATTCGGAGGCAATGAACGCCGCCAATTCATTCTTGCCACCCAGGGTCGCTTCGTCCAGCGCGTCAATGAGTACAAGCACCGGCCCTGTAGATTCAGCTCGATAGCTCGATAGCGGCTGCACGATTAGGTCATCGAACAATGTCTTGGCATTCGATTCTGGAATGACATTCTCCAGGTTGATGGCGCCCAGCAATTCCTGATATTCCGGGAGTTGGGTGCTGAGTTGATAGGCCAGCGAGAGGACACATCGCCGTGGATCGGATTTTTGACTGTGTCCGAAGCGGCAAAGGTGGAATGCCACCACCTCACGGCGCTGCTGGCAAAGCCAGCAGGCAATTGTCGTTTTGCCCATACCAGGACTACCGGTGAGCCAGAAGACACGAGCCGCAGAAGGATTGCCGAGCCAGTCTTGGATTTGGTCGAACACCCACTGGCGCCCTGTCAGGCGGCGCCCTTGCTGTACAATATCAGCCTCGAAGGGCAGAGGTTCAAGCAGGCGCAGCAATCTTGGTTGAAGACCCTCGGAGTCCAACCGGTTCTGCTCGATTGCGGCAACCAAGCGCGCCAATTTAGCCTGGTAACGCTCCTCTAGTACTTGCAGGAGCCCTCCCTGCGGCGCCACGCAATCGCGCATCTCCAACCATTGTATACGGCAGATTGAGAGCGGTAGCTCACACGCCGCCGCCATAACCGGGATGATCCGCATCCCCAGTTGCAACGCGCGAGCGATCTCATTCAGACAATAACCATCAGGGCGCCGGACGGAGTGCGGCGTCATCAAAAGGACAAAACACCCTTGACCCGGCGTTTGCGCCGCCCAGCCCAACCCTTGCTCAATTTCTCGCTCCCAATCGCTCCCTGGATCAAGGCGATTTTGGTCAAACCACACCTCATGCCCATCAGCCTCGAGGTCCTTCTTCAAGCGGACAGCCAGGGCGAGGTATTCGTCACGACCGTAACTGAGAAAGATTCGTTTCGTCATAGCTTGTCAACCTCCGGGCCGAAATTTCCTGCGCAGCCCCATTCGCTTTCCTCTCAATTTTCATGGGGTGTTGTGGCGTCGCTACTTCCCGCTAAACCAGCACCAATCCATCGCGGTAGCGAAAGTCACGCGGCAGTCGCCCGGCCAAGTCAGCGGCGCCAAGCGCGTAGTGCGGACTAATCTCCACACGGCAATCGGCTCCTGTCGCCGACTCCGGCTGAGCGCCCGCCTGATCAAGCCACTTACAGTACATCCGAGCGAGAGATCGTTGTCCGGCTTCCAGCGAATCCTCGCCAATCATACTTTTGACAGGCGCATATTCATCCGCCCGCTCAGTGATCATTAAACCCGCGGCGGCGTAAGGGAGAAGATCGAACACAAACTGCTCGACTTTCCGCAACGGCCCAGAGACGTCAGCCATACCGTGATGCGGCGCGGGGTGATAGGGTAGTTGAACCCCGGCAGCCAGACAGCGTTCGAGAAACGCCAGACTCCACACATGAGTACCGATGCTGGCCGGAACGGCGTGCCACCAGGAGTCGGGCGGCACGCCCGTGAGCGCATAGTACTCCACTACCTGCAACGCCTGTCCCACCACCACACACCGGCCCATCTTTTCGGAAGGACTGTATTCGCACACCGCTTTGGTTGTGGCCTCATAGCCTCCGAGTTGGTGATAGCCCAGCATCACCGGGTCGCAAATCCGCTCCAACACGTTGGGATACTGGAAATGAAACAGATACTCGACACCGCGCTCTTTCAACTTATGCAGCGCGCCTGACGCGCTCAAGGCCGCAAGCATTCCGCCATGCCCTGTGGGGCTTTCCAGATAAGCGCCGTCTGGTAGCGGGATTGGGTTGAGATGCGAATCCAGTACTGGCAGCGTGGCCTGTTGAAAGAACCATACGTCTTCCGGTGTGACGCCAAAGAACAGCTCTTTCTGAAAGGCAGAGACCGTGGCGTCGTGCACCGCCGCGCTAGTCATGACCAACCAGGGCAAATGCAATGCAAATCGCTTCTGCAAGGCCGCAATCGTTTCTCCGTGGAGGCAAAAAATTGTGCGCGCAGTGACCGGACCAATCCGCAGATTGCCACGCAGCATGCTCAAGCCCATCCGTGTGGACATTCCTCCAGCAACCATCAACGCCGCGACTTTGCCTCGTCGAAGGAGCTGCAAACCGGCTTCTGTGTACTCGGGCTGCGCGAGTCTGGCGTCAAGGAAGCGCGCCGGTGGAACAGCTCCCGCTGGCGGAGTCTCAGGCTGAGCAGCGCGGAGAATTCCTCGCACGAATTCGACCTTCGGATCCATGCTCTCACTCCGGTTTCTTGCAGTAGAAATTCGCCCACTGGATCACTTTAGGATCGTCGTACATATTTTTTCTGTTCCACCTCGTGACCACCTCTTCGATCACGAACCCCGTCTCCTGTAACGCTTTCATCGGGATCATATAATCCCGGTAATATTGAAAAAAGCGGCCATCCGCTGAGATCAGCGAGTGATCCCTCAGCTTATAGTTGACAAAAAGTATCCCGCCGGGTTTCAGCAGGTGGTAAAAGCTTTGATAGATGTCGTCGGCTCTGTCCAGCGGCACATGCACCATCATCGCGCAAGCAAAGACCAGGTCAAAGCTCGCCGTGGAAAAGTCTCTCCTCAAGTCGTAAATATCCCTGGTTGGTGGGCAAACAGACAATCCCAGTAGTTGGCTCGCCATTTCGAGCATCCTCACCGAAACATCCACCAGTTCCACAGCAAAGCCCTCGTCCGCCATCATTTTCGCGTAATGTCCTGGCCCACATCCGACGTCAATAGCCCTCCGGTCGATATATTTCCCTCTCTCTCTCGGCCATTTGACGAAGTCTCTAATACGTGAAACAAATGTGGAGATGGGACTCTCCTGGTACCTTGCCGCGTAACCCCGCCCACCATCGCCGTCATAGAACCCAAGCATCTTCCCCTTAAGTATGTTTTCCACTCTATCCAGCCATCTTCCCTGAGGACAAACATCTTTGTCAGGTGTATGCTCTCCTGACTCCAATTTATCTACCAGCATGTCACGTAAGGCGTGTTTACTTTCTCGCCAGCCATTTTTATTGATCTCAGGCGGTATGCCCGCATCGGCAATGATGGTTTCGAGCAGCTTATCCAGGTGATCTTCCGTCACTCCGCCTGCGCACAGCTCTGTGAGCTTAGCATCGAGTCGTTTGATTGCGGTTGCGGAAATACTCCCGAGCGCGACCAGTTTCTTGTAACGGCTGAAGGCAATCCCCTGTGTAAACTTGAAGACGTCACGCCGGCGGTTATAGGCGTCGAAAGTGTATAGCAAGGCGGAGTGTAACGCAGCGCGTTTGCCTTCCAATTCCACTTGTTGGGCCAGCAGCGCGCGAATCACGGGCAATTCTAGGGCTGCCGCCAATTCGGCTGACAGTCCCCAATCACGCGGCACGGCTACCACAGCGCGGTGGATGCCATGTTCCGCTTGCCGATCGGGATGATAATACAGAAGGCTGGCTGTTGGCTGGGCGAGATCAAATGGGATGCGGATATCGTCCAGTAATTCTATGAGACATTGCTTGCACCTGGTTTGCAACTCGGGCTCAAGGAATCGCTCCCCATCTTCGGAAATTAACAGAGGGAGGTACATCAAAAAGCTTGATCGCTCCATCCGCCAAAAGTTGGCGTAGGGAGTGAAAAACGGTAGTGTGTGAAATTTGGTCAATCCACATGTGGGTTTAGGCTCACATTCATTCGCCCCGTCCAGCGACTCCCGCATCGGCTGCCTGACTTCCTGTATCAAGCGTCTCAACTTTTGAAGCTGTTTCGCCTCGAATAATTTAGCGTAGGCAGTTTGATCGAGCAGTTCGGCAAGTTTCACTAGGCTTACGAACATGCCAAAGAGGTGCGACTTATCGTGCTTCCATTTACGTAAGTTCGTAATCAGGTATTGCGCCATCACCCTGAGGTCATGAATTGGTTTAATGCCGAAATTATTTGCTTTTACATAGGCCAGGAAGGTTAGCATTCCCATCAAAGTGTGCCGAAGTCGCACCTGGGCGTCGGCCCTTCCACTCAACCCGATGCCTCCGTCTAGCCCGATATCCGACTCAAATACGTGAAGCAGACGTTGGGCAACTCCGTTGTGACGCACTAGCCACGCCACCTGCTCCAAGTCGAAATGATTGTTGAGAAAATCTACGTAGTGTTGGAAGGCGTAGCCTGACAAATCCGTACCACCCTTAGTTCGCATCTTAGGGTTGCGTGAAATCTCGCCGTTCTCTCCTTCCCAAATCGCTTCCATCCAATTAGGCAAAGTCTTGCTCCAGCCGCCTGATGGGAGCTGCTCCAAACGCAAAAAGGCATAAGCCACCCGCCATAGCACTTCCTTTCGCTGAGCCAATTCCTTCTCCGCCAAGCTAAAGACGGGCCCTACTTTTGGAGCGAGTTTCGCTCTGAGTTCATGGGCAAAGGACAGGGCGGCATGGCGGAGCGCTGGTGGGCGTCGGGTGTCCGCGGCGGCAAAAATGAATTGCGCTAATAATGCGGCGAGATATTCAAATTCCCAGTCACTCTCAGGTGGCAACGATGCGCGAGCGTTGCGGCGGATGACTTCAATCGTCTGACAAGCCTTTTGGAACTCGGCGTTATGTCCGCTGCCTTCGGCCTCGGCGGGCGGTTGCTCGGCGGAATTCAACTGTCGCTGCTGCTCCAGGGGCGTTAATACAAGCCGTATGTCGCGCTCGAATTTGGCCAAGTCGAGCATCACGTGCCTGTACCCTGTTTGCCCGAAGTCGATGAGGCAAGGTCTCCCGTGAGCAATGATGATATTGCCCGCATGCAGATCGCCGTGAGAGAGGATTTTGAAGGTCCCATATTCACATTTTTCCCGCGCCCGTTCCCACCAATCGCCGAGCGTCGGCACGTCGTCACCCACGTTCTGCAACTCACTCGACAGCGCGCGCGCATTATTGAACTGGTAAAGCTGGAAAACATTCTCTGGAGTGGAATGAACGGTCAGCGGGCTTGCGCCCCCACGCCTGAGCACATTACGGAAGAGGTCATCAATGATACGGGTGACAACCTCGGGTTCCTTCGTTTGCAGGTAGAAATCATGAAAGCTTTGTCCGCTGACACTACTTACATCAACCATCGCGCAGCAGCCCATTCCGTCAAACTCGATGGGGTTGGTAAGCGAATAATGGGCGTCTCGAAAATATTTCTTGGCCTCTTCCAGCCCTTTAACATCCTCCGTGACGACCACTTGCGGTCCGACCTTGATGATAATGCGGTTCGCAATTCCAGGATCGCCGCCGGGCGCGGCTCGAAAAGTGCGAGCGCCCCCGCCCCCGCTTAATTCTTGTATCTTATGTATCTCGGTGTATTTCTGCCGTTCGGCGAGTTCTACCAGAGCTTTGTGGAACTCTTCCGGCCATTGCGTTAACCAACTCATAAATTCCCCGCAAATTATGGCTGTGTTCAGCCGGTTACTCTTCGTCAACAGCGCAGAACAATGGGGTCTGGCGCATGAAGTTCAAGTAATTCTCCAGCCCGTGGGAAAAATAGGAGAGTCCAGTGAAGCGCTCGCTGGCAACGTAAGAGAGTGGTCCCGCGCCGGACTGGTCGTGGAACCAGACCTTTCCATCGCCGGGGCGCACTGAACCGACGACCGAGATCGGACACCCCATCTCCGCCATCACCGCTTTCAGCCTGTCCAGATCATCGTCAGCTACCGTACAAACTAACTCCCAGTCCCCCCATGCCAGCATCAATTTGCGCGCGTCAATCGCGTCGGCTTCTGCAACTCTCTGCACAAGCGGATGCGGCGTCACGCCAGCAAGGTCAATGTGCAGATCAACGGCCCGGCTGGCCCGCGCGATTTCATAGAAGCAAGCAATAAGACCGTCCGAACTGTCCATTGCGCATCGAGAAAGATTGCGCTCGGCCAGCGCCCTTCCCTCTCTAACGCGGGGGCGCGGTTGTTTCAGGTTGGATAGCAGTTGGGCCTCTTCTTCCGAGCGTGACGCGATGACGCGCTCCCACTTCTCTTTTTGTGATTTATCTTTTTTTCTCAAGAGGCAAATAGCGCCTGCCCAGAACAGCCCCATATCCCCAAGCGCCACCACCCTCTCCCCTGCGCGCGCAGCGTCCCGTCGCAATATGTTTTGCGGCCGCACGGCGCCCAGAGCTGTCCCAACACAAGTGAACCGTGTGGAGTCCTTGAGGTTGCCGCCAATCACCGGGCAATCGTAAGCCTGCGCCGCCTCCAAAAATCCTCCATAGAAGCGCCCAAATTCGCGCACGCTCATACTTTCCTCCGCCTCCACCGACAGCAACAGGCCGAGCGGTTTCGCGCCCATCGCCCCAAGATCGCTCAGGTTGATAATGGCCGAGAACCAACCATCGTACCAGAGATCACGTTCGTCCTTTTCTACGAGCAGTGAAATCGCCGGCTGAGGGCACGGATCGGTAGTAACCACGAGCAATTCATCCGGCGGGAGTTTCAAAACCGCTCCATCGTCTCCCACCCCTAAAGTCAGATATTCACTGATCTCTCGTGGAAGCAGGCTTTTGACATAATCAAGGACACCGCGTTCACCGAGATCGGAGAGAAGCTTGGCTTCAATTGGCGCAGGCAGTTTCTGCAACAGATAATGTTTCCACTGTTTTTCCCGCGTGTCACCGCAGGAACCGGAGTCGGTTGAATCATCCCATTCTTCGACCACCTTGAAGCCGGCCTGGCGAAACAGCGTTCGCAATTCCCCTTCGGTGTAATAGAAGAATACGCGCCCTTCGTAACGCATCGCCACGCCGCCGCCTACCTGCGCGGACAAATAGAGCACCCCATCATCTTTGAGGATGCGATAAAGCTTGGCGAGCGTGTGTGGCGCTTGTCCCCGCGGCAGGTGGACGGCCACAGCGCTGTACCAGATCCCATCGAAACTCTGATCGTCGAAAAGCGGGTCGAAGGCGTCCATCAAGAGCAGTTCCGGGGGCGCAACCGGACGCCGGCTATCGTACATCTGGTGGGCAGACGCGCTGAGTTGTCGCGCAATCCCCAGCATCTGCTCGGATAGATCAATGCCAACACACTCGATGCCGAGATGGTAAAAGGCATTCAGATACGTCCCCGGCCCACAGCCGGCGTCTAGCACGCGGGGGCGCTGCGGCCTGCTGTCGGAACGCTTCTCGCGCTGAGGAAGCCACTTCAGGAATCGCCCGACGGCGCCAAACTGCTCCGACCCGCTCCAGGTACGGTAAAACTTCTGCGCTACATAATCGTTCCCGACAGCGTTTGAGCGGCGACTGGACGCGTGGAAATCGAGGCGCAGTACCTGATCGGCGTCAGACGTCACGACATATTTGTCTTGCTTTGGCGCCCAATCGCGGAAGACTTGAATGAGCCGCCGTACGAGCGGCAGTTCCGGCATTCCCAGCCAATCCCAGCGGAACTCCTCGCCGACTCGCGCACGCGCGGCCAAGAGCCTCCTTAAGTACTGTGAAGGAATATCCGTCTCCTCTTTCAACAGCGCGATTCGCGCCTGCCACTTTTCGCGCTGAGCCCTATCCTCAGGCATGCTCTCGTCTACCTCACAGACCTGCACGAATAGATAAGGCGAGTCGCCGGCTTTGCGCCCGAGATCGTGCATCCCTTCCACTTCCTCGCAGCGTAACCCGATCATATCTTCCCAGAGGGGATAACTCACCGGGTAACAGCAGAGGTGCGCGTGGTAACAATGTTTCGTGTCATTTTGCGCGGGCAGGCACACTCCCGCACGCCCGTGCTCAAAATGCATGCCGGGGCGCCGGTATTGCTCACGGTAAAAATGAGAAACCAATCCGCGCAGAAATAGCAGCTCATCAACCAATTCTGGCGGCGCGTTGGAAATCGACCGTAGAGGGATACCCGGATCGTCACAACTATATGGCGCAATGATAATGTACCCTTCGACAATTGGACCCAATCCGGCGAAAAGATAAAAGTGGTCCGACCGAAGCAGAATTTGGTTCCCCTGATCGTATAGCCAGGGGGCGCAAAATATACATCGCTCTCTCAATTTTTCCGCTGACACGACCGGAGGATTCAAAAATGGCTCGGGTGTCTGAGGGATAGATAGATCGTCCTGAGTATTCAAGCTGTGCCTCCTAACAGATTAATCACGGTGAAGGACCGCCGATAATCAGCTAATTCTCAATAGTCACGACATCGTGATCGTTTTATCGAGCCAACTCTAACAGGGCGAGCAGTCATAACATCGTGCTCGTTCTGTCGCCGCAAACGCGGAATACGCCGTTTTTAGGTCGAAAAATCAAGAATGCGAACGATGTCGTGACTGCTACAGACTGTTAGAGCGAGCACGATGTCTTGATTGCAAAAGTGAGCGCGATGTCGTAACTATCGAGTGCTAATCGCCGTGATACAGCAACTAAGATGAACCCAAGAGAAATAGTGCCGAGATGACTGAACATTATCGAAAACTCCCAATGGCCCTGGGTTATATGTACAATCACATAGAGTCTAACGAGTACTGCAAAGGCCAGAGGAGACAGGTCTCCGAAGTCGTGAAAATTTACCCAGTAGCTACAAAATTGGAGCAAAGTATAGCACGGTATGAGTCAGTAAAGAAAGGTCATTGAGTAGATATGAGGCGGGTGATTTTGGCATGCAGTATCCGGCTTGCCGGAGCCTCACTGTCAGGCGGACTTGCTTCTGAAGTTTATCGTTGCACGCCGCCCGGTGGATGCTTTCTCGCATACTCGGTAAATATAGATGAAGCCCATTGCAGAAGAGTCAAAAGCAAAAGTAATCGCAGTCTATGACGCGGCGGCTGCTACGTATAACCGCGTCGGCCCCAGCTTTTTCTTACATTTCGGAAGGCGGCTGGCGAGCGGCATTGAGATTGCGCCAGGTTCGAAGGTGCTGGACGTGGCCACCGGGACCGGCGCCGTCCTGATTCCGGCAGCCGAGTTTGTGGGCGACGAAGGCAGAGTGGTCGGTATCGACATATCCCCCCTGATGATCAATCGAGCGCGGGCTGAAATACAGAAATTTGGCTTCTGCAACGCTGATGTTCTTGTCGCGGACGCTGAGAACCTTCCATTCCCACAGAAATCCTTTGACCACGTTTTATGTTCTTTCGCCATATTCTTGTTTTCCGACCTGCACAGTCTCATCTCAGAATGGGGCCGTGTTCTGCGTTCGCGTGGAAGAATCGGCCTGGTGTATTCGGCCGGAGAGGACCAGGAATGGACATGGTATGAGCAACTGATATCGAGGTACGAGCCCACGTCAAGCCTCGGGACCGAACGCTATAGTCCGAAGCTGGTCGAGGCCACGTTAAAACACTTCGGCTTCACAAACGTGGCGACCAGCGTTGAAACGCATCGTCTCATATTCTCGAACGCATCGGAGTTTTGGGGCTGGGCTTGGTCACATGGCGACAGGGGAGTACTCGAGTCGCTCACCGGTAATCGGGCCGATTTCAAAAGGGAACTGTTCGAAGAATTCGGCAAGCGGGCAAGCGCGAACGGACTCCCGTATCAAGTATTTGGAGCGATCACGGTGGGCGTCAAGCAATGAGCCGGCTAACAACTTTGCTTTGCCGCGTCGCGGGCTCGGGTGAACATGGGATTAGGTGGCAATGGCGGCATCGTCAACTGCGGAGGAAGGCGCTCAGGATACCTTGAGGGTCGGCCGGCGCTTGATATTGAATGAGACGTTGAAAGTCTGGGAAGCGCCAGGTTGGATAATTGCGTATATGGGTAGGGGCAGACACGCAGGTCTGCCCCTAAACCGATTTGCGCCCCGCTCTAGAGCCGGGCTAAGTTCACTTCATGGGACGATGCTGACGGCTTCAACCGCATCCACCCCAAAGCTCGCGAGCAATTTGCCGCGCAACCGCACAAAGCGATACGGCGTGGGCGCCCCCGAATAGCTGACCACTGCGATATGGGTACCGGCGCTGAGGTCGACCAGATTTAGCGCGCCGGAGCTGATCACATGGCCGGCGGCGTCCAAGAAATCTACGGTTGTCGCCACTTGTACGGACAGACCCTTGTAGTGGACTTTCAGATTGCCGGTTCCTTCTTCGCCTGCGCCCATATCGAGCGTCAGTGATCCTATGCTCAATGCGCTGGTGACCGTGGCCGCATTCCCATCGGGCGCGCCGACTGCGTTACCCGGATTGGTCGTGAGCGTGGAGCTGGAGACGGCGTCAGCATACCGGTCGCCAGGCGGAGGAGTAGGTGTAGGAGTCGGAGTAGGCCTGGGCGTCGGCGTAGGAGTCGGCGTCGGCGTAGGAGTCGGCGTCGGCGTAGGAGTCGGCGTCGGCGTAGGAGTCGGCGTCGG
>Ga0075421_100005466_pt1 | contig 15376 bp, 12 predicted proteins | sample SoiMetdeltSBSDD5_FD_75292 | JGI IMG/M metagenome (GOLD analysis project Ga0075421, IMG submission 75292) | Bulk soil microbial communities from a Populus tree surrounding site in Tennessee, USA - Soil MetaG P. deltoides SBSDD5 | ecosystem: Environmental > Terrestrial > Soil > Tree plantation...
CGTATTCGCCGTGAAAAGAACCCGGCAGCGCTCGCGGCAGAAATCGGGGTCAGAACAAAGGGTCAGAACAATTGTTCTGACCCCTTGTTCTGACCCCTCGGTCGTAGCCCGACCGGCGATCCTCAGATCACGGCGTGATCGTCCCGAACCGAATGGCGCCCTGGATCGTTGCGCCCTCGACCGGCGCCGGCGAATCCACGCCGAGTCCGGTGAAGCCCGCGCCACTCACGTTCCACTCGGTTTCGACGCCCGTCTTCAGGCCCCAATTGTTGTCCCACCCAGCAACGCCGCTGAAATCGGGGATCGTGAAGTCATAGGTCGTCGCGTTCGACAGGTATCCCGCCGACGCGCCAATCGACACACTGCGCGCGACCGTCGCCGACCCCTGCGCGTAGATCACCTGCACGTACTTGTTGTAGTCCGCCGTCACGGACCCAGTCGCCCGGAGCCGGACGTACGGCGTCGTGGACGCGACGCTGATCGTCTGCGCCGGGAGCACGGCACCGAGCGTCACGGTGCGGTCCGTCGGATCCTTGAAGAAGAGACCGCGGAACCGCGCGTTGTCGGCAGTCTGGCTCGCCGGCGTCGCGATCACGAAGGCGAAGTGCAGGTCACCCGCGATCTGCCGAGCCGTCGGCACGCCGTAGTACTTGTAGGGTCCTGTTCCAGTCTGGAAGCCGGAGAAGATCGAAGCGCCGGTCGTGCCGCTCGCCGTGAAGTACGACGTGCTCACGATCGGGACGTCCGTGCCGAGATTCCCCACGGTGATGTTCGCTTCAGCCGGCGCAAACGCCTCGGTCCCGTTGAAGTCGAGGACCGGGAGCGTCGAGTTGTTTGCCGCGTTGACGCCGCGACGGATGATCAGCTTGTCGACCGTCGTCTGGAACGTGGTGGTGTTGAACTCTCCGCGGCTCGCGACGAGGTCGAGCGCGCCGTCCGGTACGCCGGTCAGGGTGAAGCTCGTCGTGCCGCCGGTGACCGAGCTGAACGCGTCGCCGAGGCTGATGTCCGCAGTCTGCGTCAGGGCGACATTCGCGACGGAGCCGTTCACCGTCTTGCCCGCGCCAGCCAGGCACTGTGACGTGCCCTGCGAGTTCAGCTCGGCCTGGGTGCCGTAGAAGATCGAGAGATCGAAGCCGTCGACGAGCGAGCTTGTGCGGGCCGCATACCGAGCCGCATAGCGATTCTCGCGCACCTCGACCGCCTTGTTGCGCATGAGCAGCGTCGTCTCGATCACCGTCGACATGCGCTTCGCGAGCGTGCGCTGCGACGCGATCATCGCGTCGGTCGTCGGAGTGACGAACGCCACGCCACCGCGGCCCGAGGCGATGTTGAACTGGAACCTCGTGCCCGTCGGCGTCACGCGCTGCCAGGCGCCGGTCCCATCCTGGAACGCCATCCAGATTGGCGTGTCGGCGGTGGTACAGAACTCCCAAATCGTGTTGCCCGTGCCGCCGCCGGTTCCGGTGACATTCAGCGTGAGCGTCGCAGTCTGGTTCGCGATGCCCGGGGCGGTGCCGGTGATGGTGACGGTCGCCTGTCCCAGCGCCGCGGTTCCTGACGCGGTGAGTGTCAACGTCGATGTGTTCTCGGTGACACTCTGCGGATTGAACGCGGCCGTCACGCCGGCCGGCAGGCCGCTCGCGGCGAGCGCCACCGTCCCGGTAAAGCCCCCCGTGCGCGTGAGTGTGATGGTGGCCGTGTTGCTGCCGCCCTGCTGGACTGTCACCGACGTCGGCGCGACCGCCATGGTGTAGCCGCCGGCCGGCGCCGCCGTCACCGTGAGCGTGAAGGTCGCCGTCTTGTCGGTCTGACCGGCCGACGTTCCGCGTACCGTCACCGTGGTGTTGCCCGCTGGCACGGCAGCGCCGACGTTCAACGTCAGCACCGACGCGTTGGTGGTCGTACTCTGCGGGTTGAATGACGCCGTGACGCCGGTCGGCAGCCCCTCGGCAGTCAACGCGACCGGGCCCGCGAAGCCCCCCGTGCGGTTGATGGCGATGTTGGCCGTTCCGCTCCCACCCTGCGGGATGGTTACAGTTGCCGGCGTCGCCGCCAACGTGAAGCTAGGAGCTGCATTCACCGTGAGCGCGATCGGGCTGGTCTGGTCGGTCACACCAGTGCCGGCCCCGCGAACAGTGAGGTTGTAGTTACCCGGTGTCGTGGTCGCGGCGACGTTGATCGTAATGAGGCTCGCCGTCGAACCAGACGGAATCGGCGTCGGCGCGGCCGCCGCGGTCACGCCGGTCGGCGCCCCCTCCACTGCGATCGTGACGGGACCTGTGAATCCCCCCCCGCGCGACAACGTGACGTTCACCGTCCCGCTATTGCCCTGCGCAAGCGTCACCGTGTTCGCTGAGAGGGCGATGCCGATGGTGGGCGTCGGTTCGATTCCGTTGTCATCTCCACCGCTGCATGCGGCGATGGTCGCTACCAGGACCACGCCCGACATGACTCTCATACCCGCGAGCTTCCCCAGACGCACGACACCCTCCTCACATGATGTATGAATCGACGCGCCCATGGAGCTGCCGGGCACGAGTATGAACGGCGACCAATCTAGCTTCCTCTCAGTGGCGTGTAACCGGTCATTTAACCCAATAGTCGGAACGACCGCAGCGATGCACATCGCTTCGGGTGAGAAAAGCAGTCGGCCAGCTTGCCAGTGACTACTGACAGGCTGGCCGACGCTCGCTTCGTTAGGCCCGAGAGGATCTACCGCCGCCGACGGGTCAGAGGGGTCGGGACGGAAGTGACACTCGTACCGTCATCCAGCACCGCGGAGACTGTCCAGACGATCCCGGTGCGGTTTCGCACGAGCGAATCGGCGACCACGAACGACGTGTCGCGGAGGGTCGTATCGACGACGGCGCGTCCAGCATCGTCAATGACTTCGAGCCGGTACGACGTGGCAGTGCTCGTGGGCCGCCACGCGAGCCCCGCCCCGACGTTAGGTAGCCATGTCACCGGATGAATGGCGATCCCATTGCCGCCGCGAAGGCGCGGTCCGGACTCCAGGTCGTCGGATGCGACGTACAGGCGAATGCTTGCGGCCACGAGCAGGAGCGCCGCGAGTGCCATGAGTCCGAACGAGGGAGATCGTAGCCAGGTGCGCTGTCGTGCTCCGCCAGCTGCGGCAACGCTCGCGCGCATGAGATCGAGCTCGCGGCGACACCGCGCGCATGCCATCACATGGTCCAACGCTTCGAGACGAACCGCCTCACTTCCGGTACGTTCGGCCACGGCGAGCAGGGTCTCAGGCGCGACGCACGAGGCGCGCTCGGCACGCGCTCGTTCACGGAGCGCGTCCGAATACGCGAGACGTAATCGTTCGTCGGTCAGGTTCATTCGTCCTCAGCCGTCGATTCCCATGGCTCGCAACCGCGTTCGGAGATCCGCGAGCCCGCGATACACCAGATTCCTCGCTTTCGCCTCCGTCCAGCCCATCAACTCCCCGATCTCGCCCGTGCCGTACCCCGCGAGGTACATCCGCACGACAGGCCGGCGTGACGGCGCGATCGACGTGAGCGCTTCCTCGATTCGCTCGCTCAGCTCCCGCATTGATGCGTCGCGATCCGGCGTCGGTGGCGCGCGTCGCGCGCTGACTTCCGCGTCGTCGACCTGATCGATCGAGTCACCCCGCGTCACCCGGCGGCGACGAACGATGTCGATCGCGGCCGTGGTGGCCGCTCTATATAGATAGGACGGAGTGACGGCCTCGATCCTCTCATTGGTGCCGAGCGCTCCCCAGAGACGGACGCGCACCTCCTGGGCCAGCTCATCCAGGTCGGCGTTGGGAAGCCGATATCGTGCGCCGACGGTGCGCAGCACGCCCGAATATCGAGCCATGACTGACTCGAGCGCGTGCGAAACCGAGTCGGCACGCGTCAGCGTCGACACCTGCGATCCGGGCAGAGGGCGAGGCGAGAATTAGCGCACACAAACGGATGATGAGCCGCCCGACTGATCGTCGCCAGCGGACCCCCAGAAAGTGTGGCGTGGATGCAGCGGTTCGCCCGCCCTAGCGACCGTTCCGGTCGAAGGAGCCAGCGTTACGTGACTCGCGGCGACCGAGAGGTTGCGTACGTGCGTCGCCCCAGAGGACCATCGACGCCCAGTCTCTCGCGGGGCTTCCGTCGCGCAGGCTGTCGAGCTTTGCGCCGCGCAGCGCGGTGGCCGTCGATTCACCGCGGGCGAGCCGTTGGTAAAACCGACGCATCAGCGACCGCTGCGCCTCGTCCTCGACCCCCCACAGCGTGGCTGCGACTCCCCGCGCTCCCGCTTCGAGGAGTGGAGCGACCAGCCCGCGCAGGCCTTCGTCGCCCGCGTGGCCGCCGCTCAGAGCGGTCTCGCACGCCGACAGCACGACGAGGTCGGCGTCGAGCGATAGCGCGCTGAGCTCCTCGGGGCGCAGGATACCGTCTTCGCCGCCCCCGGGCGCGAGGAGCAGCGCGGTTCCTCGTAACCCGGCCGGATCCACGACCGCGTGCGAGGCGAAATGCAGCACGGCGACGTCGCCGAGCGCTGCGCGCTTGAGCGCCGACTCGCTCGCATCGCGCCCGAGCCTAACGAGTGACCGCGAGGTCACACGGCCGACCTCCCGCGCTTCCGCCGCGGCGGACGGGAGGGCGGGAAGCGTGTCCCAGCGTGCGACGCCGGATCGACGCGGCCGCTCCGGTGCGCCGAACGCGAGCACGCCACGCGCGCCCGGGCTGGCGACGCGCTGGTCGTCGCCCGACAGCGCCCGACGCCTGAGTGCGGCGTAGACCGATGCGCTCGGGGCATACGAGACCTCGAAGCGCTCGATCACGCGACGACCGTCGGGCAGCTCGAGCGCATCGAACGGCAACGTGTTGAGCGGTGCACTCGGCACGATCACGAGGCGGGTGACACTCGCCGGCATCGATGACGCGATGGGTGCCGCGAGGACGCTGCCGAGCGATCGCGCCTGCGTCCCGAGTCCCCAGCCGGCCTGCGTCGCGCGCACCAGGCGACGCACTGGATCGACGAGCGAGTCAGCCGGCGGAAGAATGAACGTCGTCGTGCGATCCGCCGTCACGACGAGCGCGGTCGTCGGCTCGTGCCATGCCCCGGTGCTGAAGTGCACCAGTGCCGTGGAGTCGGGCAGCGCGGACCGCAGTTCCTGTGTGGTGATCGGTTGCGCGTACAGGCCCGCGAGCGACGCTTCACGCACCTGTGCCTGGTCAGCTGCAGGCGTGCGCAACGCTTCCCGCCGCACCATGCCGTCGAGCAGCTCGCGCGCCTTCAGACGTTCCGCGAAGTCGAACGCCGCATCGGTGCGGCCATCGCGGGCCAGCGCCGCAACAACGGTCGCGACGCCGACATCGGCGTCGCCGGCATCCCCGGCGATGCCAAGCGCGGCCAATCGCTGCTCGCGTGTCGATTGCGCCGCCCGGAAGCGCTCGAACGTCGCCATGGCGTCGCGGAGCTTGGCTTCGGCGGCGTCGAGGCGTCCGAGCAGCGCTTCCGCCTCGGCGGCTCGCGCGAGTTGGCGGTAGCTCGGCGCGTCGCCGCTGCGTGCGGCCTCGCGCTGCGACCGGTCGAGCGCCCGCCGCGCGTCGTTAGGTTTCCCGGTGCCGAGCGCGAGCAATGCCTCGTAGTAATCGAGGTCGATCCACGCGGATGAACGGCCGCGCATCGTCGAATCCCGCGCCAGCGCCAGCATCTCCGTCGCGCGAGGCCAGTCGCGTCGAGCAATGGCGTACTCCAGCCGCTGCACGCGCACGTCGAGGATCCCCGACGTGTTTCCCGACTGCGCGAGTTCCGTCTCCGCGGCCCGGAGCAAGGAATCGGCGCCTGCCCAGTCGCGGACGGCCCATCGTACCGATGCCTCGAACCGAGTGGCGGTCGCCTCTCCCCAGCGATCGTGCGCCGAGTCGAGGAGCGCTCGCGACGCCGTGAGATGACGGCGTGCCTCGGTCCAGTCGTTTACCATCATCTCGATCTGGCCGAGGTTCATCCGCGTCCAGCCGAGGACCAGGAGTCCGGCGATGGGGCCGACGGCGAGTCCCGTCCGAAGGTCACGCTCCGCGGCGGCGAGCTCGCCGCGCGACAGCAGCAAGTACCCGCGCCACTGCAGCGATCCCGCGTAGCCGGCGAGGTCACCGGCCGCGCGCAGTCGATCGACCGCACGACCGAACAGCACTTCCGCCGAGTCGGCGCGTCGCACACGGAGTTGCTCGCGACCGAGGACGTTGTAGGCGATCCCTTCGATCCGCGCAGCTCCCGCGTGACGCGCGAGACGAAGGGCGGTGTCGGCAATCGGGCCGGCTCCCGGCGTACCACGCGCGAGGATGAGCTGTGCGCGAAGGGCGAGCGCGAGTGCGCGACCGACAGAGTCGCGCGCGGGAAGCGCCTTGTCCGCGCGCATGAGGAGCGCGAGTCCGGAGTCGACGCCCTGAGTCCGTCCACGGAGGAGCGCGAGGCGCGCGAGCGCGACACCCTGCGCGCTTCCGTCGCCGGCCACACTCGCTTCGCTGGCCGCGGTGGCGAGGAGCGAATCAGTGTCGCCGAGTCGCCACTGTTGAGCGCGGGCGAGGGCGGTTTCGATGCGTGCCCACGCCGCGATCCCATCCGGCGGTGTTCCACGGCTGGCGAGAAGCGGCCGAGCGAAGGAGTCGGCAGCCGGGTAGTCGTACGCGAGCCGCGCGAACGCAGCCACACCGAGCCGGGCGAGCCGATTGTTGGGCTCGCGGCGGAGACGCGCGATCCATTCCCGGCGAACCGCGGCGGCCCGTTGGGTGGCGACAGCGTGCTCGGCGGCCCGGATGACCGCGGCCGGCTGGTTGGGTAGCGAAGCTTGCTGCGAGGTCGCGCCAAGGATGAGCATCCCGAGCGCCGGTACCAGAACGGTGCGGCGATACGACTGAACCATGGGACTACTATAGGTAGCGCTGCGCCCGCACCGTTAGGGGTCAGAGTCGAATAACATCCTTCCAGCGCGGGTCGCGCTGGAAGGATGTTATTCGACTCTGACCCCAATTAGTGAGGCGCGAGGATCAGGTGCGCGTCACCGAACTCGTGCCAGAGGTAGCCGGCGCGGAGCGCGGACGAATACGCCAGAGTCAGGTGCTCCCGTCCGGCAATCGCTTCGAGCATCGCGAGATGAGAGGCGCGCGGTTCGTGGAAGCCGGTGAGCAGGCCATCGACGGCACGGACGCCTCGATCGGGGGTGATCACCAGATCCGTCCAGCCGGCGCGGGGGCGGACGGTTCCGTCCGCGGCCGCGACCGTCTCCAGCGCGCGGACGACCGTCGTCCCGACCGCGATGACTCGGCCGCCCCGGGCGCGCGCGTGGTTCACTGCATCCGCCGTCGTCTCCGGGACGCGATAGCGCTCGGGGTAGGGCGTTTCGCCGGATTCGAGACTGGCGACACCCGTGTGCAGCACGAGCGGGGCGATCGCGACCCCCATGGCTTCGAGGCGCGCCACCAGCGCGGACGTGAACGGGCGTCCCGCTGATGGCATCTCCGCGCTTCCGGGCTCCGTGGCAAAGATCGTCTGGTAGTCCGCGAGCGGCCACCGCTCCGTGACGTACCCATACCGAATCGGTGAGCCGTGGTTCGCGGCGTAGGCGAGTACGCCGCCGGGACACTCGAGCCGAGCGGTCCAGAGCCGAACCTTGCCGTTAGGCGGCCTCGCGCCGAATGGAGCGACGAGCAGCGCATGGGCCCCACCGCGCAAGCGGATCCGCTCGCCGGCACGGGCATCGAGCAATGGCTTCGAGCCCGTTTGCGTCAGTCGCCTGAGCTCGATCACCCAATCGGTACCGTCGTTCCCATGCAGGACAGGGGTCGAGAGATGCAGGGCAATCAGCTCGTCAGGCAGCCCCGCGTGGCCTGGGCGGCACGCATCCAGTGCGGCGTTGATGGTGGCGCTCGCATTCACCACGAGGACATCACGCGCACGGAGGTAGTCCGGGAGGTCTCGAACCCTCGCGTGCTGCACGGTCGTCGACGCAAGGTCGCTCACGAGCAGCCGCACGTCGTCGCGTGCGAGCCCACGTGCTTCGGGCGGCTCGTGTGCGACGAGCGAATCCGGAACAGTGAACTCGAGGGAAGTGTCGGGTAAGCCGACGCGCCGCATCGATGTGCCAGCTTCGGTCCGTGCCATCGCAATCACGCGGCGGCCACCGCCTGCGGCGCGAGGTCAGCCGCGACGTACCGCCCGCTCGGCAAATCTCCCTCGAGAATGGTGATGAACCCGGGCACACGTGTCTGGGGCAATGGCCGATCGCTGATGTCCTGGCCGGGATACGCCGCCTGGTGCATGTCGGTACGCATGTCCCCAGGGTCCACCCAATAGACCCGCAGGTCGCGGTTCTCGACGGCGAGTATGGCGGAGAGCTGCTCGAGGGCGGCCTTGCTCGCACCGTAGCCGCCCCAGCCCTCATATGGGTTGACGCCAGCATCGCTCGTGACGTTCACGATACGCGCGCCAGGTTTGAGCTCGGCACGCAGCTCCTGGAGGACCGCGAGCGGAGCCAGGACGTTCGCGAGAAAGACTTCGACGAGCGCCTCGAGCGGGTAGTCGAGCAGCGCCGGCTGCGGCGACGGACCGAGTATTCCCGCGTTGTTCACGATCGCGTCGAGTCCGGCGTGTCCGCGGGCGAGGACCGCGAGCGATTCGCGATGCTTCGGGTCGATGACATCACCGGCGAGCGCGGCGACATGGGTGAGTGCGGCGAGCTCGTCGCGCACGGTGCGGAGGCGGGCCGGGTCGCGGGCGGTGATGATGAGGTTCCAGCCGCGCGCGGCGAGACCTCGCGCGAGGGCGAGGCCGAGGCCGCGTGACGCGCCGGTGATGAGGGCGGTTCGTCCGTTGTTGACGCTCATGGCTCACTCGGTTGGCAGGTCGGGGTGACGACCTAACGATCGCCTCGCCTCGACCCGAGTGACATTGAGCGATGGGACAGAAAGGCCCTGTCCATTCGGACAGGGGCGTGGCGGTGCCGGCTTCGCCGTGCGGAGTAGGCTTCGGTCCCGCTTACGGTTGGCGAGGGGTGGTTACAACGATTGGAACGGAAACGGGCACGGAAACGGCCGGATACTTCCGAGCTGCAGGCTCCAGTTTGCCATCGAACAAGACGCTGAGGGCGCTGAAGAAAACCGCGCGCTGAAGACGCGGAGACTTAGTTCTCAGTGTCCTCAGCGTTCGGTTCTCCAGCGTTCTCAGCGTCGCAGGTCCGATGGCGCAATGCGGCGTGGCAATAAAGGGCACTTGAAGCTCCCTCTTGCGAGCTGCTGCGCCTAGCCATACAGTCACTGTAAGTTTGCTCGCGGAGACTTCTCCGATGTCACGAAACGCACTCGGCGAGTTCGAGCATCACGTTCTCCTCGCGCTCGTGCGCCTCGGTGGGCGAGCGCGCGGTGCCGCCGTCGTCCTCGAGCTCGAGGATGCAACACGGCGCACCGTCTCGCCCGCCGCGGTGTTCGTAGCGCTGCGACGGCTGGAGCAGCGCGGGTACGCGCGCTCCACGAAACGCGAGCCTCGACCGGGCGAGGGCGGGCGTGGAAAGCGGGAGTTTCAGATCACGTCGGCCGGAACGGCGAGGCTCGCCGACTCGCGGCGGACGTTCGAGCGGCTCTGGGGGACGGGGCGGCCGGTGGCCGAACCGTCATGAACGGCGTGCCCCCACGATTCGCCGCCGCGGTCCTGCGATGGATTCTGCCCGCATCGATCCGTGACGATGCGCTCGACGATCTGAGCGATGGTCACGCGCTGCGCGTGGCGCGCGCTGGCCGCCGCGCCGCCGACCGATGGTACTGGCGGCAGGTGCCCGGCTTCGCGCTCCGCGTGCGACTCGCGACGCTCACCGGCGGGCCGCTCGGACCGCGTCCCGTCTGCCAACCGGCACTCACCGGGAGTGAGAGAATGACGACCATCATCGCCGATCTGCGCTACGGCGCGCGCGGTCTGTCCCGCAACGCGGCGTTCACCGCGATCGCCGTCTTCACTTTGGCGTTAGGCATCGGGGCGAACGCCGCGATCTTCAGCGTCGTCCGCACGGTGCTGCTGCGCCCACTCCCGTTCCCGGAGCCCGAGCGCCTCGTGCAGGTGTGGGAATCGCGGCGTGATCGCGGGTGGGACCAGTCGTCGTTCACGCACGCGAATTTCTGGGATGCGACCGACATGAATCGGTCGTTCTCGGCCATGGGCGCGATGACGTGGGGGTCGATCACGCTGGCCGGGCGGGACAATCCCGAGCGCCTGAGCGTCGCGTACGTGACAACAGGCTTTCTGCGCGCCCTCGGCGTGACGCCGGTGGCTGGCCGAGTGTTCGCTGACGGCGAGGATCGGGTCGGCTCCGATTCCCGCATCACGGTGCTCAGTCACGGGGTATGGACCAGGCAGTTCGGCTCGGATCGGTCGATCGTCGGGCGCGCGATCGCGCTCGGCGGGCAGGACTACCGCGTGATCGGTGTACTTCCCGCCGGTACGCCGTGGCTGGACGCTGCCGACCTGTTCATGCCACTGCAGCGTGGACCTAACGAGGATCGCGACAGCTTCGAGCTCTCGGTCATCGCGCGGCTCAAGCCCGGCGTCACCATCGACGCGGCGCGCACCGACCTGGGTCGCGTCGCAAGCCAGATCGCCAGCCAGTACCGTGAGGCGAAGGGGATGGGAGTGAGGATCGAGCCGTCGGACGACTGGGTGGCGAGCGACACGCTGCGACGGGCGTTGTGGGTCCTCATGGCGGCCGTTGGGTTCCTGCTGCTGATCGCGTGTGTGAATCTCGCGAACATGTTGCTGGCGCGGTCGACCGGACGCATCCGCGAACGAGCGATGCGGGCAGCACTCGGCGCGACGCGTGGGCGCGTCGTTCAGACGGCCGTCGCCGAAGCGCTGCTGCTTGGCGCGCTCGGTGCGATGGTTGGGCTCGCGATGGCGTTCGGCGTGGTGCGGCTGCTGCGGGCCTTCGACCCCGGGGACATCCCGAGGCTGAGTGAAGTGTCGATCGACGGGTCTGTGCTGGCGGTGACGGTAGGTGCCGCACTCGTCACGAGTATCGTCACGGGGCTGGCTCCCGCGCTGCGGACGCCGTATCACGACATCATCGTGGCATTGCGAGAAGGTGAGCGTAGCGTCGTGGGCAATCGCCGCGCCGTCGGCATGCGGGGCGCGCTGGTCAGCCTCGAGGTTGCCCTCTCGCTCGTGCTTCTCGTGGGTGCCGGGTTGCTCATTCGCTCCTTCACTGCCGTGCTCGACGTCGATCGCGGGTTTCAGACCGAGAACCGCGTGCTGTTTCAGGTCAATCTCCCGGACCCTCACAACGAGGCGGAAACGATACAGCTCGGGGCGACGATGACGCAGCTCAAGACGCGGCTCCAGGCATTGCCGCAGGTGACCAGCGCGGCGGCGGTCAGCATGCGGATGCTCCGTGGGACAGGCACGGGGATGGGTTTTGCGGCGCAGGACAAGCCGGCCCCCCCTGACGACGCCGTGCCGTGGGCGGGCTGGCGGATGATCACGCCCGATTACTTCAAGACGATCGGCGTTCGCATTGTCGCGGGGCGTGACTTCACACCGCAGGACCTGCTTGCCCGGCCATGGCGGGTCATCATCAGCCAGCGCGTGGCTGAACGGCTGTGGCCCGGCGAGAATGCCGTGGGGCGCAACATCATCCTGTGGAAGGGCCAGTCGGAGAACGTGGCCGAGGTGATCGGAGTGGCGGCCGACATGCGTGACTGGGATCTGGCCGATACGCCGACGCTTGCCGTGTACATGCCGTACAACGGGGGCGGGATGTCGTCGCCGTATTTCGTCGTGCATACGAACGCGTCCCCGTCGGCGCTGATCCCCACGGTGCGTTCGATCCTCGCCGAGCTGGCACCAGGCGCACCCATTTCCAACGTTCGATCGCTCAACGAGCTGGTGTGGCAGTCAGTTGCCGCGCGGCGGTTCACGATGCTGTTGCTCGCCGCGCTGGCGTCGGTGGCGCTGCTGCTTGCGCTCGCCGGCGTGTACGGCGTGTTATCGTACAGCGTGTCGCGGCGGCGGACGGAGATCGGGATGCGAATGGCGTTAGGTGCCAGCCGATCGAGTGTGCTCCGTCTCGTGTTGTCGCAGGGAATGCGGCCCGTCGTGTTAGGACTCCTCGCTGGAGTACTCGGCGCATTCGTGCTGTCGCGATACATGACGACGCTGCTCTTCGGTGTGGGGCGTCTCGATGTCCCGACGTACGCGGGCGTGGCGGCGCTGCTCGGCGTCACCGCCATCCTGGCATGCTATCTCCCGGCGCGTGACGCGATGCGGGTGGACGTGCTGACGGCGATTCGCGAGGAGTGAGGTTTTTGATCGGTCGGTGGTATGGACCATGCTCGTCGGTCCGGTCTCACCAGTGTGGGAGGACCCATGGATCGCGCCAAGCACGACCGTTCCGACGAGCACACGCCGAAACGAACACCGAATGACGTGCCCGACCCGAACGACGAACCTCTCGATGACGTCGAGCCGAACCCGCCGCGCACGACGACGGAGCGGATGACGAGTCCGAAGTTCGGGTCTGCGGGGAGTGGCGGTGCCGAGCTGGAACCTGGACCACCGAGGCCCTGACGGGCAGCCATCAGCCATCAGCCATCAGCCAACGACCGTCGAGGCTGATGGCCGATGGCTGCTTCCATAGAGGCGTTTGAGTATCGAGATCTGGCCAGTGTGATAGGCGTCGTGCTGGGCGAGGCCGTGGAGCATCGCGCGGTACGTCACGCCGGCGCCTAACGGGGCATCGCGGCCGCTACCTACGCGCTCGTCGAGGCGTTCCGGCGGCATTGTGCGCAGCGTGTCGATGAGTCGCTCATGTGCCAGGTCGAGGCTCTGGAGCGTCGCCACCCACGCGTCGGTGCTGGGGTCCGAGTCCACTGGCCAGTCGCCTTCATCGGGCAGACGAGGACTTCCCTCCATGAGTCGTCGCGCGACTTCGTTCGTCCACGCCCGCATGTGGAGTACCAGCTCCCAGATGCTGTGGACGCCAGCGCCAGGGCGCCGCGCCGCGTCCGCAGCAGTGACGTCGGCGAGAACGTGGCGCCGCGACGGTCCGTGCCACGGATCGCCGCCGTGTGCGTGGCGAAGCTCCTCGATCAGATACTCGCGACTCGGCGTCATGGAATTCCCCTCGGTCGCCCCGGGCAGCTGGATATCGCTGCGTCCTCCCAGGCGCCTGCGACAAAAGGATGTTATTCGACTCTGACCCCTATTTTGCTACAGCTCGACGAGCCCCGCACGCGCCGCCCGCGCGACAGCCTCGGTGCGATTCGTCACGCCGAGCTTCGCGAAGACTGCGCTGACATGGAATTTCACGGTGCGCTCGGTGATCCCGAGCTGTGCGGCGATCTGCTTGTTGCCGAGGCCTCGTGCCAGGTGCTCGAGGACCAGTCGCTCGCGCGGCGTTAGGCTCGGTCCCGAGCTCGGCGCCTCGGTGCCACGCAGCCGGCGGAGCACCGCCGCCGACGCCGGCGAGGCGAGCAGCGAGCCACCGCTGGCCACGACGCGCACCGCGGCAAACACGTCGTCACGGGGCGCGCCCTTGAGCAAGTAACCGGCGGCGCCCGCTTCCACCGCGGTGATGATCCGTTCGTCCGTGTCGAACACGGTGAAGACGATCACGCGCGTGCGGGTGCCCGACGCGCGGAGCCGGCGCAATACCTCTACGCCATCCAGCCGAGGCATTTGGAGGTCGAGGAGCAGCACGTCCGGGTGCTCGGAGGCCACCAGTGCGAGCGCCTCGTCGCCGGTCGCCGCGGTGCCGACGACCCGGAGGTCAGCCTGCGTCTCGAGCATCGCCACGAGGCCGTCGCGCACGACCGGATGATCATCCGCGACGGCGACCCGGATCGCCGGCGTGCCCCCGTCGGTCACGCGCCCTCGTTCGCGGGTACGGACGCTGCTGCGGGTGCGGATACCGCCTGCCTAACGCCGAGTGGCGCGCGGACGGCGATGGCAGCGCCTTCGCCTGGTGTGCTCTCGACCACGAGCGTGCCGCCCAGGAGGCGGGCGCGCTCGCGCATGCCGATGAGACCGAAGCGGCCGGCCGGTATGGCGGCTGGATCGAAGCCCGTGCCGTCGTCCTCGACGCGAAGCGTGACGTGATCACGGCGATGCGTCAGCCGGAGCGAGATTCGGCGGGCGTGTGCGTGACGGACGGCGTTCGCCACCGCCTGCTGCGCCACGCGATAGAGGCCGACCTCGACGGCCGGAGGTAAGCCCGTCGCGTCGATCTCGGTGTTAGCGGCGAGCGTGACCTCGAGCGCCGGGTCGGACGACCGGGCGTCGCGCGCCACGTCCTCGAGTGCCTCGCGCAAGGTGCGCCCCTCGAGGGGTGCCTCGCGAAGATCCAGGACTGAACGCCGCGCCTCGTCGAGCGTGACGCGAGCCAGGGCAAGGGCTGCCCTGACTGCGCTGTCGAGCCGTTCGCCGGCGGTGGCGCGAACGTTCGCCGCGCCGCCGGCCACGAGCGCGTCCGCGACCTCCAACTGCATCGTCAGTGCCGCCAGCCCCTGCGCGAGCGTATCGTGAATCTCACGCGCGAGTCGGTTGCGCTCTTCGGCCGCCATGGCGCGCGCACTCGCCGCCTCGAGGCGACTCCGTTCCACCGCGAGACTGACCAGTGCGCCGGCCGTCGTCAACAGCGCCAGCTCCGCTTCAGACAGCACACGCCAATCGCGACTCGCCACGTTGAGCATCCCGAGGTGACGGTCGCCGACGGCGAGCGGCACGCTGGCGTGACACTGAAGCAGCCCAATGTCGTCGGCCCGGTCGTCGTCGATGAGGATCGCGAGGCGGCTGCACCACACGACGTTCACATTCGCCGCGCCGCGGAGGTCGCCGGCGCGGAACGTCTTCAGGCAATAGCAGTCGCCCTGCATCGCGTCCGGGTGCTCTCGGAGTGCGGGTGGTAGCGCTCGCGCTGCGGCGAGTCGAGGCTCACCGGCGTCATCGAGCAACCATACCCACCCGGTCTCGAGTCCGAGTACGTCGGCCACCGTAGCGAGCGCGGCCTGCAGCAAGTCCTCGAGCGCAGCCGGTCCGCTCAAGGCCTGCGCGAGCGCAGTGAGGGTCGCGAGCTCCACGCTCGCGGTCTTCCGCGTCCGCTTGCGCGCGGGAAGCTGCGCGGCCGTCTCCTGTGACGCGCGTCGCGGCATCAGCCGTCGTCCTCGGCGCGCCGCTGTTCGCGCGCGCGTCGCAGGATCGACCTGACGAACGGTCCCTTGGCGTCCGTGTAGTTCTCCTTGTCGTTCAGGTACATCGCCACGAGCTCGCGCTTGAGGGTCTCGTACTCGCGCGCGACGTCTGGGTGCACACGCAGATAATCGCGAAAGAGGAGGTGGTCGCGCCAGAACTCGCTCGACCAGCTCACGAG
>Ga0075421_100005467_pt1 | contig 15376 bp, 11 predicted proteins | sample SoiMetdeltSBSDD5_FD_75292 | JGI IMG/M metagenome (GOLD analysis project Ga0075421, IMG submission 75292) | Bulk soil microbial communities from a Populus tree surrounding site in Tennessee, USA - Soil MetaG P. deltoides SBSDD5 | ecosystem: Environmental > Terrestrial > Soil > Tree plantation...
CAATTGGGATCCAGCGCGTTCCGCTCGGATGCGGCGCCCGGCATCTTCACGCTTTCACTGGACAGCCAGGGCGCGGTGCTGATTGGCGGCGCCGGACTGATCGCCCGGGCGCCGGCTGACGCGCAATCGCGCCCCGCCCGTCGCGGCGAGATCATCGAGATCTACGCCACCGGATTGGGAGCCGTCAGCAATCCTCCGGCTCTTGGCAATGCAGGTTCCGCCGATCCGCTCTCACGAACTCTCGGCGCCACCATCGTCGTAATCGGCACGTCGCGCGCGACGGTCCTGTATTCCGGACTGGCGCCAGGACTGCCAGGCGTCTATCAGGTGAATGCGCTTGTTCCGCAGGACGCGGCAACCGGTGACCGTGTGCCGGTGACGATCCAGGTGAACGAGCAAGGATTGCGCAGCAACGTGGTAACTATCGCAGTTCAATAACGCTCCCTCGCCGGGTGTATACTGACCGCGTCGGGAGGCACCGAAAGTATGCGTACTATGAACGCGGCAGCGATATTGCTGATCGTTTCCCTAATCAGGATTGAAGCCCAGCCGAGGATTGACAACGATGATCTCGGCGGCGTCGTAACCAGCGCGAAGGGCCCCGAGGCCGGCGTCTGGGTGATTGCCGAGACCACTGGGCTACCTACCAAATTCGTCAAAATCGTAGTGACTGATGATCGTGGCCGGTATCTTCTGCCCGATCTTCCGAAAGCGACCTATAGCGTCTGGGTACGCGGATACGGGCTAGTGGATTCGCCTAAAGTGCAGGCCACGCCAGGCAAGGTACTCGACTTAAAAGCGATGGTAGCGCCGGATGCACGGGCAGCAGCGGAGTATTATCCCGCTATCTATTGGTATTCACTCCTTGGCATCCCGGAAAAAGCGGACTTCCCCGGTACCGGAGCGAAGGGCAACGGCATCTCCGAGAATATGCTCAGCCAGGCGCACTGGCTGCGGCTGGTGAAGACGGATAGCTGCTGGTCCTGTCATCAACTGGGTAGCAAGGCGACGCGGGAAATCCCGAAGAATCTGGGTACGTTTCCTTCGTCAGTTGCAGCGTGGGATCGGCGAGTACAGTCCGGACAGGCCGGCGCCAACATGATCGGCGGCCTCAATCAACTTGGCCGCGAGCGTGCGCTAAAAATGTTCGCCGACTGGACCGACCGAATCGCCGCCGGAGAATTGCCGCCCACGCCGCCGCGACCGCAAGGCGTGGAGCGCAACGTCGTCATCACCCAGTGGGATTGGGCCGATGGGAAAGCCTACCTTCACGACGAAATCGCCACCGACAAACGGAATCCGAGTGTCAACGCCAAGGGTCTGTTGTATGGCGCTCCCGAGCTGAGTACGGACTACCTGCCCGTGCTCGACCCGGTACGCCACACCGCATCCCGCATAAAAGTCGGAGTCCGTGATCCGAAAACTCCTCGCGCAGCGCCGGCGTCCGGCTTCCAGCCATCTCCATACTGGGGTGAAGAGGCCATCTGGGACAGCCTGGCGAACGTGCATAATCCGATGTTCGACCAAAAGGGCCGCGTCTGGATTACTTCCAGGGTCCGCCCTAATGAAAATCCGGCCTACTGTAAAGAGGGCTCGACCCATCCATCGGCAAAGGCGTTCCCGGTTCCCACCAGCAGCCGACACCTTGCCATGTACGATCCGAAAGCCAAGGAGTTCACGCTAGTCGGAACGTGTTTCAGCACGCACCATCTATTCTTCGCAGAGGACGCCAACCACACACTCTGGACCAGCGGCGGCGGCCCGGTCGTCGGCTGGTTGAATACGAAAATGTTTGACGAGACCGGCAATGAGGAGAAGTCGCAAGGCTGGACCCCGCTCATCCTCGACACCAACGGAAACGGCAAGCGTGACGCGTACGTGGAGCCGAACCAGCCCCTCGATCCGACGAAGGACAAGCGTATAGCCTCCGGTTTTTATGGCGTGATGCCGAGTCCGGCCGATGGCTCAATCTGGGGATCGTCGCTAGGATTCCCCGGTTCGCTGATCCGTCTGAACCCCGGCTCGAATCCGTCCGAAACAGCCCTGGCAGAGATCTACGAGCTGCCGTGGAACAATTCCAAAGCTCCTGTTCAGGGGTTTGGACCCCGCGGCATGGACGTCGATCGCAACGGTGTCGTCTGGGCGCCGACCGCAAGCGGACACTTCGCCAGCTTCGACCGGCGCAAGTGCAAGGGTCCGCTCAACGGCCCAACGGCGACGGGTCAGCACTGTCCCGAAGGCTGGACGCTGTACCCGATGCCCGGACCGCAGTTCAAGAACGTCACTGACTCGGGCAGCGCCGAGGCCAGCTATTACGACTGGGTCGATCAGTTCGACACTTTCGGGCTGGGCAAAAATGTGCCAATCGCCACCGGCAACGGCAATGATGCGCTGCTCGCGCTGGTCGACGGAAAGTGGGTGGTCCTCCGCGTCCCGTACCCGATGGGATTCTACGCGAAAGGAATGGACGGCCGCATCGACGATCCCAAGACCGGTTGGAAGGGCAAAGGGCTTTGGTCAACCTACGCCACGCGCGCACCGTTCCACGCCGAAGGCGGAAAAGGAGCAACGAGCAAGGTCGTGCACTTCCAGCTCCGTCCCGATCCGCTGGCAAAGTAAAAGTGGAATAAGCTTTAGCTTGTTCGGGCAGGCTATCAGCCTGCCTAATGTAGAACAAACTTTAAACGCGAGCAGCCTGCAGCGCCGCCAGCACTCGCTTGTCTCTGAACGGGACCCGCCGCAGCCGAACCCCCGTCGCATCGTAGATCGCATTAGCGACCGCCGCCAGCGTCGGCTTACATGCCGCCTCACCGGCTCCATAATGCGGCAGATCGGGCCGGTTCGGATTCGGATCCCCGTTCACCAGCACGATGTCGATCTTCGCCGGCGTGTCGTTGTGCGTGAGGCTGGGATGAGAGCCCCAATCCACACTCGTAATCTTCTCAGTGTCGAACGTCACTTCTTCGTGAAGCGCGCGACTCAGCGAATGCAGCATAGCGCCTTCGAGCGTCCGCCGCAGTCCCTCGGGATTAACGATCAGCCCGCAGTCGTGCGCGCAGACCATCCGCTTCACCCAAACATGACCCGTCCTGCGATTGACTTCGACCTCAGCGATCTCCGCAGCGATCGTCTGGCTGCGGAAGGAATACGCGATCCCGCGCCCCGTGAGAATGTTCCCGCTGGCGACTCGCTTCGGCGACGGACGAGTGTCCCAACCAAAAGCCTCCGCCGCCGCCTTGATCACCGCGATCGAGCGCGCCCGCTTGAACCCGCTGTCATCGGTCGTGCTGGCAGTGAGGAGCTTCAGCCGGAACTGTAGCGGATCAGCCTTCGCCGCAGCCGCCATCTCGTCAATGAACGATTCGGACGCGAAGGTCACCTGCGGACCGTTAGGGTCCCGCAGATTTCCCGTGCGCAGCGGCGTCTCCCAAATAAGCGGCATGCTCACGACCTGAGTCGCCGTGCGCCGATTGGGAATCGCGTACATCTCGGTCGGCGCGTCTCCACGCCCAGCCACAGGCGTGCGCCTTATCCCGACAAGCTGAGCAATTAAGACGCTGTTAGCTTCGTTGTAGCCGACGTGATTGTAGGCAGCGGCCTGCGCATTGTAATCGAATGCGACGAGGTTGCCCTGCGCATCCAGCCCGCCGCGAAGCTTGAATGTATACGCCGGACCTTTGGTATCCCAAGCCGTCTCCTCATGCCGCATCCACTGCATTCGAACCGGCCGGCCAAGCTCTTTCGCCAGGAACGCCGCCTCGAAGCCTGCGTCCTCGGCAGCCGTGCGACCGTAGCCCTGTGGACCCTCCATCCAGACCACGCGCACCTGTTCCCGCGGAATCTTCAGAAACTCAGCGACGCCGTTCCGCAGACCATACGACTTCATGTCATTGGAGTAAATCGTCATCTGCCCGTTTGACGGATCGGCAGTGGCGTGCGCAGGACCGAAAGCCGTGTGCCCCTGGTACGGGACATCGTACTCAGCTTCGACAACCTTCGCCGCGCCCGACAGAGCCGCGTCGGGGTTGCCCACAATACTTGGCTGAGCAGAGGAGGTGGGCGTAGCCTCGCGCATGTACTTGAACAAATTTTCCGAGGTCGGGAACGGCGCCGTCGCCGGCTTCTCCCAGTTGACCTTGAGCTGCCGCGACGCCGTGATCGCCTGCTCCTCCCGCTCGCAGACAACTGCGACGTAGTTGCCCTTGGTCACCACCCTGATAAATCCAGGTATGCCCTTAACAGAAGACTCATCGACGCTGACCAGCTTGGCGCCAACGACAGGAGGCTTCACGTTCCGCGCATGGACCATGCCGGGAAGCTTCACGTCGACGGCCCATTTCAACGAGCCGTCCACTTTTGGCGGAATGTCATAGCGCGGCAGCGACTGTCCTACAATCTTCAGCTCCTGCACCGTTTTCAGCTTCGCCGCCCCAGTAATCGCGTCGACGTTGGCGCCCGTCAGCGTGACGTTGAATTTCTTCCCGCCGATGAGCTCGCCGTAAGTGACCCGCTTGGAGCGATCCGCTTTCACACTGATGACGCCCTCGCTCACCACCAGCTGATCGACAGGCGCGCCAAACTGCTTCGACGCCGACTCGAGCAGCACGCGCCGAGCCTCGGCCGCCACGCGCCGCATGGGCCAGCCATCCGTCTGAAGCGCGTCCGACCCGCCCGATCCGCCCTGATCCACGGTGACGTCGGTGCTGCCCATGATGAGACTGGTTTTGTCATAGGCGATGTCGAGTTCATCGGACATGATCTGCCGGAACGCCGTCCCGGTCCCTTGCCCACAATCGGTCTTGCCGACGTAAAAAGTAGCAGTGCCGTCCGGCCGAATAACGATCCACGAATCGAGTTGTCGAAAGTTAGGGTCGGGATACAGACCCGTGGTCGTTTGCGCGATGATATTGCCCGCGGCGCTGAAGCCCACGACTAGCGAGCCTGCGCTCTTGAGTAAGCTCCTCCTTGTTAAGGTAGTCATGCGACCCCCGCCATCGACTTCGAGGCCCGCTTGACAGCAGCCTGAATCCGGTAATAAGTCATGCAGCGGCACAGAGCCCCGGCCATCCCCTGACGAATCTGCGCATCGGTGGGTTTGGGATTCTTGTCCAGCAAGACTTTGGCAGTCATGATCTGCCCGTTCTGACAGAACCCGCACTGCGGCACTTGCTCGTCAATCCAAGCCTGCTGCAGCGGGTGCAGCTTGCCGTCCTTGGCGAGTCCTTCGAGCGTGGTGATCTCACTCTTCACCGCGGACACCGGCGTGATGCAAGATCGGGTCGCCGCGCCGTTGATGATCACCGTGCACGCCCCGCACTGCCCAAGTCCGCAGCCAAATCGCGGACCCTGCAAATCGAGATCATTCCGCAGAATGTAGAGCAGGGGAGTCGAAGGATCGATATCCAACGTGTGCGTCCTGCCGTTCACCTTCAAGGTTATGGCGCTCATTCTCCATTCTCCTTACGAATTGGTTCGGCTAACGGAGATGATTCTATCAAATGCCAAAGCAGTCGAATCAACTGTGGAACAAGCTTTAGCTTGTTAGTTCGAGTTTTCAGTTAGCGAACCTTATAGATCGTCACGTACCCGTGCGGGATCACACCCGCCAGGAATCCAATCGCTGCTCCGACCGCCCCCAATATGGCGGCCGCGTCCTCGGCGACCCCATCTCCATCCGTCAACGCGCCATCGAGGATCACGACAAAGATTACTCCGGAAGCAGCCCCAATAGCCGCCCCAATCCCCCCGCGCTTCAAATTCGGCGACGTACGTTTTATCTTTACTTCTTTAATATCGGCGCGTGGTGTGTTCCGTTGGCCGTCATCCGCCGTTATCGTGAGCGCATCGTCGGTGGCAGAAACAACACTACCCTTAACCTTCTTGCCCTTCAGCGGCCGCACCTCGACGGGCTCGCCAGCCGGTAAAGCCTGCACTCGCCGCCATTGAGCAGCTCCCTCGTCCGCAACACGCTGGCCGCGCGCCTCCGCGACTAGGGTCAGAGCGAGGCAGAAACATATCCAACCAAAAGACCGGATGATCATAGGAACACCTTATCAGCCCACCCGCCCTATCCCCATCATGTTAAACTCGCTATTCGTCGAGGTATGCCATGATCTTTGGGAAATTTTGGAGTGCAATTCGCGGACAGATTAACAAGATAGCGAACATCTTCTTCGAAGCCGACCCCATCGCGCAGATGCAGTACGAGCACGATGTGGCCGTCGAACAACTCAAGGAAGGCCGCAAGGGTCTTGAGATGTATCGAGGACTGGTGGAGCGGGTAACGCGGCAAGCGACCGCCACCCGCTCCCACGTGCAGAAGCTCGAAGCAGAGGTGAAAGCCTACCTCAAGGCCGGCGACCGCGAAACGGCCGCCAAGTTCGCTTTGGAACAGCAAAAGGCGAAAAAGGAGCTGGCTCAGCACGAAGAGCAGCTCCAGATGCATGAGACCGCCTACGAGAACAATCTCAAGAAGATTAAACACGCCAGCCACAAACTAGGTGAGGTGCGCGAGCGCATCCAGAAGTACGACGCTGAGCTCAAGATGAGCGCAGCCGAGGCTGAAGTCGCCGCGCTCGCCGAAAGTTTCAACCTGGACATCTCCACCGACTTCGGCCAGCTCGAACAGGTCATTCAATCCAAGATCGACAAGAATCGCGGAAAGGCGCGCGTTGCCGCCGACCTGTCGACCGAGGGTCTCGCCAGCGTCGAAGCCGAAGAACGAATGGAGAAGGTGATGGCCGAAGAGGCTCTCTCTCAGTTCGAGGTGGAGCTGGGCCTGCGATCGCCGGAAACGACGAAGGTTGCCGATTCAGCCAAGGATCTGGGCCCCGCTGTGACGAAAACCACTACCACCGAAACGACTTGAGAGCCCGGGGAACAATACCCCGCATTAGCTCGTAATCTCTAATAGGAGACGCGAGAAGGACAACTTACATGGCGAACGGAAATCCGAAACCGGCGTTCTATTTGGCGATATTTGCTGTCGTTGCAGGACTGGTCGGACTTGGGTTGTGGCGTTTCGGCGCGCTGCCCGGAACGAGCGGGCCCTCGACAGGCGATACGCTGACCAAGCCCGTCGAATCGCCGGACTCGACAGGCATCACCACCGCCAAGGACTACAACTACGTTCCCGCAGCGAAGCTCCCAGCTGTGCAAGGCATCTCCAACTACAAGCCGCTCGCCGATCGCACGGTGCGATTCGCGATGAACGTCTGGGCCGGTTGGGCGCCGATCATTCTCGCGAACAACGGCTTCAAACCGGGTAAAGTCTGGAAGACTCCGGGCGGCAAAGATTTCAAAGTCGAGCTAACCCTGATCGATGACCCCGTGGCGATGCGCGACGCCTACGCCGCCGGCAACGTCCATATCGGTTGGGCCACGCTTGACATGGTGCCTCTGTTCCTCGACAGCCTGCGCAGAGATTCGCGCGTAATGCCGCGGATCTATCAGCAGGTCGACTGGTCGAACGGTGGCGACGGCATCGTCGTGCGTGAGGCAATTAAAACCGTAGCCGATCTGCGAGGCAAGACGCTGGTGCTTGCGCAGAATTCGCCGTCGCACTATTTCGCGCTCAATGCCCTGATTAACGCCGGTGTCCAGCCCGCGGAGGTCACTTTCAAGTTCACGCAAGACGCCTTCCAGGCCGCCGCCGCGTTCAACGCCGACAAATCCATCGCGGGCTGCGTCAGTTGGGCGCCGGACATCTACAATCTGTCCAAGGTCAAGGGAAATCGGATGCTGGTGAACACCGCCACGGCCAACAAGCTGATCGCGGACGTCTGGTTCGCGCGCGCCGATTTCGCCAAGGACAATCCCGACATCGTCGAAGGACTGACGCGCGGCATCTTCGACGCCATGGACGCGCTGAAGGATCAATCCAACAAACAGGCCGTCGCGAAGCTAATGGCAGCGGGCTACTCCATTCCGGAAACCGACGCGCTGAACATGCTCGGCGACGCCCACTCGACCAACCACGCCGAGAACCGGGAGTTCTTCCTCAATCAAAACAACCCGACCAATTTCGAGCGCACCTGGAACACCGCGTACTTCCTCTACAAGCGCATCGGAGTCGTCGGAGACAAGGTCGATTTCGACCAGGTGATGGACTTCTCCGTCATCCAGAAACTCGGCAAAGAGCCCAAGTACGCGAACCAGAAAAACGAGTACGACGTGCAGTTCGCGCCCGCCGCCGCGAGCACCATCAGGGGCGAGAGCGACGAAATCCTCACCAAGACGATCGTGATCCACTTCTTCCCGAATTCATGGGATCTCACGAAGAAAGTTACGAAGAACGTAGATGGGAAGGAAAAAGAAGAGCTCTACGATCCCAATGTGAACTTCGTCATCGAGGAAGTCGGTAAGCTAGCCGGCCAGTTCGGGGCGGCGCGGATCGTGATTGAAGGCCATACCGATGGCTCGATGAAAGGACAAGTGCCGGAGAGTTCGGTGGTCGACCTATCCACCAATCGCGCCAACTCCGTGAAGGAAGCGCTCGTCCGTAAATTCCCGACGCTTCAGCCGAATCAATTCTCGGCGTCCGGAATGGGATGGAACCGTCCTGCCGATCCGAACGATCCGCTGAATCACGCGAAGAACCGCCGCGTCGAGGTGAAGGTGTTTCCGCTCGAGGCGCCCAAGTAGCATGGCGCATCGGGAACCCGGGCTGTTCGCGCTCAGGATTCCGCCCGGGCCGATGGTAGCGCGGATGCTGGGCGTGGCCACAGTCGGCATACTTGTGCTCGGATGGTGGCTGGCGACGCGCGGAGCGACGCCGGAATCGCGTTTCATTTCACCAGTGATTCTCCCGTCGCCCCTCGAAGTGGTGCGCAGCTTCGGCTCACTTTGGAGCGAGCGGAATCTGCTGGCCAGCATCATCGCGACTATGCGGCGGGTCCTTATCGGGTTCGGACTCGCGGCGATTATCGGCGTGCCGCTCGGCATTCTGGCCGGATCCTGGCGCGTGCTCGACGCCGCATCGGCGCCAGTAGCATTGTTCGGACGCAACGTACCCGTAGCAGCGCTAATCCCGCTCACGATCCTCTGGTTCGGCATCGACGAAACGCAAAAGGTAATGTTCATCTTCATCGCCTGCCTGCCATTCGTCTACTCCGACGCCGTGCGAGCGATCACATCAGTGCCTGACCGCTACGTCGAGACAGCGCAGACGCTCGGCGCAAGCTCGACTCAAATCATCTCGAAGGTATTAGTGGCGCTAGCGCTGCCGGATATTTACAAGAGCCTTCGAGCGCTGTTCGGCATGGCCTTCGGATATATCATGCTCGCCGAATTAATCAACGCCGAGTACGGCCTGGGATATCTGCTGAGCACCAGCCAGAGACGCGGACTCTCCGAGCACATCATTCTGATCTTGCTGGTTATCGGAGCGCTGGCCTTCAGTATCGACAGATTCCTGTTGTTCATGCAGCGCGGACTATTCCCCTACCGCACGGACTCGGAGTAGCATGGCAGACGTGCCCGGCAACATCGTCGAGTTTAAGAACGTCACCAAGGTATTCAACGAAGACACGCCGCGCGCTTCAACCGCGATTCGCGACGTGAATTTCACCGTGGAAAACGTTCCCGACCACGGAGAGTTCGTCGGTATTCTCGGACCTTCCGGCTGCGGTAAGTCGACCATCATTCGCATGATCGCCGGTCTGCGTCCCCACTTTCCGCCGACGACCGGCAGCGTGAAAGTGGGCGGCAAAGAGGTCCAGGGACCCGGCGCTGATCGCGGCATGGTGTTTCAGGACTACACCTCGTTCGACAACCGCACCGTGCTGGAGAATGTCGCCTTCGGCCTCGAGTGTTCGGGTATGCTTTTCAAAGAGCGAAAGGCTCTTGCGCAGGAGTGGATCGCCAAGGTCGGACTAGACGTATCGCGCGACTCCGACAAGTACCCGCATCAGCTCTCCGGCGGCATGCGCCAGCGCGTGGCGATTGCGCGCACGCTGATTCTGCGTCCGAAGATTATCCTGATGGACGAACCCTTCGGAGCGCTCGACCCGGTGACCCGCTTGAACATGCAGGACCTGCTCGTCGGACTCTGGCGCGATCTGGAAGCGACCGTCTTCTTCATCACACACTCGGTCGAGGAGGCCGTCTTCCTCGGCGATCGGATCTACATCTTCTCGCCGGCCCCCGGGACGCTGCTCAAGCAGATCGAGCTTCCGTCGCCCGACCGCCCCGCTCGGGAAATGCAGCGTGAACCTGCCTTCACCAATGCCGTATTCCAGATCCGCGACATAATAGACAAGTTGGAGATTTTATCCGCCAAGAACGCGTAAGAGCGGATAATCACCCATGGCGATCAATACGGCAGGAGGCGCGAATATTAAGGAGTACCTGAAGCGCGCCTTCCTCTATCGATGGAACATGCTGGCGTTTATAGGCGGCGTGGCCGGGGCGCTGTTGAGCCCCTGGCCCGACGCGCTGCTCCCGCTTGTCGCGGCCGCAGAAATCACTTATCTGGGCGGCCTCCTGTCGTTTCCGCGGTTCCGTAAAGCCATCGACGCTCAGATCTACCAGGAGAGCAAACAGCATCGAACCGAAACGCGCGAGGGCGGCCGACCCATTCAGGAGATAGTCGCGAACCTGCAGCCGGAGTCGGGCCGCCGATTTGAGAAAGTGCGCGCCCGGTGCCTCGAGATGAGGGGGATTGCGAACCAGGTCCGCGGGCGCAACGTCGCCGGAGCCCAGCCCTCAGAGGATCTCAACACCGCCGCGTTGGACCGGCTCCTCTGGGTCTTCCTGCGTCTTCTGATCTCCCACGAAGCCCTGGAGCGCTTTCTTCAGCGCACCGACGCGGCCGACATCCGCACCCGTCTGGCCGAAGCGAAAGCCAGGCTGGAGCGCGCCGGCGCCGATGAGCGCATCATCCGTTCTTTGCAGGATAGCGTCGCTGTGCAGGAGCAGCGCCTCGACAACTACGAGCGCGCGCAAAAGAACGCCGACTTCGTGCGCATCGAGCTGGACCGCATCGAAGCCAAAATCCACGCTCTAACCGAATCTTCCGTCAACCGCCAAAATCCGGACCTGCTCAGCAGCCAGATCGATTCGGTCGCCGAGAGCATGCAGTCCACAGAAAAAGCAATCAGCGAGCTACAGGAAATAACGGGACTAGTGGACGAGATGCAGGAGCCGCCGGCGATCCTCGAAGCGGATCTTGGAAAGGTTGCCGGCTCGTGACCCAGACAGCGCTGCGCGAAACCCGCGTGCCCGATTGGTATCCGCCATGGGCCTCGCGGCTCTCCCACTTGTATTTTTCCGGAACGACGTCGATGTTCGTCCTCCACGGCAATGTCCAGGACCTTGTTCGAACCGGCGGAGATCCCGGGGCGAGCTACGGAACCCTCGCCGATTTCCTCGCCGCGCAGATTTTCGGACGATGGGATCTGATCCTGCATTACGACCTGGCCCGCGGCCTGCGCGCATTCGCAGGTCCTGATGGCGACCGCCTGAAAGCGATGGTCGTCATGGCGAATCGAAAGGTAGGCGACTTGGCCGCCGCTCGCAAAGATCCGGCGACCGCATTTGCGTTGCTCGATCGCTTCGTACAGAACAACATCATGTCGGCCGAGAACGACCGCGCCAGCGTCGCAGTTCTGATCGACCATGCTTCGTTTCTCGTGCCGAGCGGCGAGCCAGGCCGTCTCAGCGCCGGCGCTTCGACGCAAGTGGTAACCCTGTTGAACTGGGCGGCGAGCCCCCATGTGAAGCGTCTGAACATGTCGTTCGTCCTCTTGGACGAGAAGCTTTCGGCATTAAGCGAGCGCCTGACCGGCAGTCCTCACGTAGCGAGTATCGAAATCTCTCTGCCCGAGCAGGAGGAGCGCGAGCAGTTCATTCGAACCGCCGCCGCCGGGCGGGATCTCACTCAGGCCTCCGATTACGGTCCAGCCGAGCTCGCCAAGCTAACCGCCGGCATCTCCCTGCTCGACCTGAACGTGATTGTTCAATCCGCGCTCGAAGGATCCCGCCGTCTAGATGCCACAATGATGCGCGGTCTGAAGAAAGAGCTGATCGAAAGACAGTGCCAGGGCCTACTGGAATTCATCGCGCCGAAGTGGAACCTGGACACCGTAGTCGGACACGAGCCAGTTAAGCAACGCCTAAGAGAGGACGCCGCCCTCCTCAAACGCGGCGATTCGCATACATTGCCGATGGGTTACCTGATCTGCGGAGCCGTCGGCACAGGAAAGACGTTCCTCGCCCAATGCATGGCCGGCGAGATTGGTATTCCCTGCGTGACACTCAAGAATTTCCGATCCAAATACGTCGGCGAGACCGAAGGAAATCTGGAGCGCGTACTGAGCGTCTTGCGGGCGATGGGCCCCGTGGTCGTCGTGATTGACGAAGCCGACGCCGCTCTCGGTGATCGCGGTCAGGAAGGCGACTCAGGCACATCGAGTCGCGTCTTCTCGATGATCGCCGCGCAGATGGGCGATACCCGCTATCGTGGCCGGATTCTCTGGATGCTACTCACCTGCCGCCCGGATCTTTTACCCATCGACCTGAAGCGGCAAGGCCGCGCCGAAGTCCATATCCCGCTGTTTTATCCGGACGATCAGGAAGAGATTCGCGCCATGTTCGTCGCCATGGCAAAAAAAATGGGCTCGGCGCTGACTCCCGAAGATGTCCCCGAAATCCCGCAGCGCGGTAAGCTCTCCGGCGCCGACATCGAGGGAATGGTCGGACGCGCGTTGCGGCGATCGCTACTCGCTGGCGCCAGTCACGTCACACGGGACGCGCTGGCCGAGGTCGTCGCAGGATTTCTGCCATCCACCGAAGGTTTGGAGAAAGAGCTGCAAGAAACCGCCGCAATCCTGGAATGCACTGATCGTCAGTTCCTGCCGGCCGAAATGGTAGAGAAGATAGAGCAACTCGGCGGTCGCGGCAAACTTCAGGAGAGGCTGGCCGTCCTGAGGCGAATGGTCGAATTATCGTAAGCGGTAATAAAGGAGAACAAAGTGGCGCGCACAAGTTGGTTTGACGATTCCGATTTACCCATCATTGATGAGCAGGTCCAAAAGCTAGAGTCCTTCACGCAAGCGATGGCCGATGGAGTAGTCGAGAAAAAAGAGCTCGAGCAGCAGCAGAATAGTCTGGTCGCAGCCATGAAAGCCGTCGAGTCCGGCCTCGACGACGCCCAGCACGCAAAGGTGACAAGGCTGCTGGTCGAGTTGAGCGCCTACAACGTCATGCGACTGCTGCATGAGCTGCAGACCCTGCGTGTGCAGAAGGGCTTCGGCGGTTAAGAGGCTGTTAGTGGCGTGTCGCGCTGAATTCGTTAGCAAGAAGTTGTGGCGCGGGCACTCGTGCCTGCCGCGTCGAGACTCGTCTCGACGCTTGTCTGTGGAGCTGAATGGAGCCCTAACGCCGGGCATCGAGACAAGTCTCGACGCGGCAGGCACGAGTGCCCGCGCCACGTATCCCAGGCTGAAGACGTCGCGACAGGCCTAGCCCAAGCCATGTCCCCTGAGCGGCCGATCACCAACCTCCGCAGCTTCGTTCCAAAGTTGGTCGCCGAGCGCTTTCTAACCGGCGAGGCCCCCGTCGAACCGCTCCTCGTCCGCAGCGACGCAGCAGTTCTGTTCGCGGACATCTCCGGATTTACGCGCCTCACCGAGGAAATGGCAAAGCGCGGAGCTGCCGGCATCGAGGAGCTAACTCGAGTCCTTAACGTGGATATCGGCTCCCTGGTGGACGTCATCCACGATCATGGCGGCGACATCCTGAAGTTCGCCGGCGACGCCCTGCTAGCCATCTGGCCGTACCGCAGTGGCGAGGACCCAGCCGCAGCCGTCCTTCGCGCAGCGCAGTGTGGCGTCGAAGCGCAGCAGCGCTTCCAGCGTCTTCCGGAGTTTGGAGGGCTGCGCATTTCGGTGCGAATCGCCGTCGGCGCCGGCGTGGTGTCAACCCTCATCGTCGGCGGCGTCAATGGACGCTGGGAGACCGTAGCCACCGGCGAGGCGCTCGACCAGATCGGCGATGCGACGCATCAGGGCCGCCCCGGAGAGGTCGTGCTCTCGCCGGAAGCATGGAAGTTGGCAGGCGCCGCGGCAGTCGGCGATCCCGCTGGCGGCACAGCCATGCGACTGCTCTCTCTGCGAACCCCTCCAGTCTCCGCCGCCGCTGCGCCCATTTCGCCCGATGCCCGGAAGGACCTTGCCCTGCGAGCGTTCATCCCCGTGTCGGTCCTGGCGTTTCTCGACGAAGGACCCGCCGAGTGGCTCGCGGAACTACGGCGCGTGAGCGTCATTTTCGCCCTCTTTCCCGGCTTGACCACTCGCACGCCCCTCGATCGCGCCCAGACCGCCATGCGCACGTTGCAGACCGCCCTCTTCCGCTACGAAGGCACGATCAACAAGATGAGCGCTGACGACAAAGGGACCGCTATGCTCGCTGCGTTCGGATTGCCGCCCTGGGCTCACGAAGACGATCCCGTCCGCGCAACCCGCGCCGCGCGCGAGATTCACGACCGGATGGGCGAAGCGGGCATTCGCACCTCGATCGGAATCGCCACAGGGCCGGTCTTCTGCGGTGTTGTGGGCAATTCGAAACGGCGCGAGTACACGATGATCGGCGATGTCGTGAACCTGGCGGCTCGTCTGATGCAGGCCGCCGCCGGTGAAGTGCTGTGCGACGAGCATACGGCAGCCGGGGCCGCGGCCAAAGTTCGATTCGAGCAACTGGCCGGAATCGAGGTCAAGGGAAAGAGCGGGACAGTCCGTCCTTACCGGCCCGTAGCCGACATCACCGCGGCGCCGGCGCGTAACGAGCCGCCAATCGTGGGCCGCGAAGAGGAGCGAGCCATCCTGGACAAACGCCTCGCAGCGCTCGCTCACGGTAATTCCGCCACCGTTCTGCTGGAAGGCGGCGCCGGCATCGGCAAGTCGCGACTCGTGGCCTACATCATCGAGCAGGCTCGCGCCGCCGGTTTCGAAGTAGTGAAGGGGACTGCCGCTCCTGTGGAGCGATCGACTCCGTACTTCGCCTGGCGCGAAATCGCTGCGGCGCTCGTCGCCATAAACGGAGCCGCCACCCGCATGGAACGGGGCCGGCATCTGCGCGAACGGGTAGAGAGCCTGGTTCCCGAAGCCGCGCCGCGCCTCGCGCTCGTCAACCCCATCTTCCTCAGCGATGTGGGCGAGACCGAAGCCACCACCGCATTACCCGAACAGGCGCGAGCCGCCGCCGCGCGCGGATTAATGGTCGACCTGCTGGCCGCCCTGCCCGCTCCTGGGACGCGACGCCTGATCGTCCTTGACGATTTCCACTACATGGACTCCGCCTCCTGGGCCCTGGCGCTCGAAACCGCCCGCGCAAAACTTCCGCAAATCTTGGTGCTGGCAGGCAGGCCAATGGGCGCCGA
>Ga0075421_100005469_pt1 | contig 15375 bp, 13 predicted proteins | sample SoiMetdeltSBSDD5_FD_75292 | JGI IMG/M metagenome (GOLD analysis project Ga0075421, IMG submission 75292) | Bulk soil microbial communities from a Populus tree surrounding site in Tennessee, USA - Soil MetaG P. deltoides SBSDD5 | ecosystem: Environmental > Terrestrial > Soil > Tree plantation...
GTCGGGCACGCGACGCCCGAAGGCGTGCGGAACCTGTTGACGTTCCTCCGCAATGACGTCATCAAGGGCCGCGACGTGAAGCTGGATTACCACGGGCACAACGACCGGGGCCTCGGGACCATCAACGCGCTCACCGCGACGGCGGTCGCGGACCGCGTGCACGGCTGCGCGCTGGGGATCGGCGAACGCGTCGGCAACACGTCGATGGACCAGCTCCTGGTCAACATGCAGATCTCGGGTCTGATCCAGCGAGACCTCACGCCGCTCGCCGAGTACGTCGCGCTGGTTTCGGAGCACTGCGGCATCCCGGTCCCGCCCAACTACCCGGCGATGGGCTCAGACGCGTTCCGCACCGGCACCGGCGTGCATGCTGCGGCGGTCATCAAGGCGCTGCGCAAGGGAGACCGCGATCTCGCGGACCGCGTCTACAGCGGCGTGCCCGCATCGGTGCTGGGCCGCGAGCAGCGGATCGAGGTCGGGCCGATGAGCGGCGAGTCCAACGTCATCTACTGGCTCGAGTCGCACGGGTACGAGTCATCGCCCGAGCGCATCGCGCGTGTCTTCGAGGCCGCGAAGGCGTCGGATCGGCTCTTGACGGACGCCGAGCTGGAGCGTTTGGCCCGCGACTAGCCTGCGCTCTGTCGCTGCCGTGCGCCGCCGCCAAGCAGACCGATGTCGACGGCGAGACCGATGAGGACGGCGACGATGCCAAGCCCGTTCAATCCACCGAACTCGTTCTGCGCGATCGCGTAGCCGATGGTCGTGGCCGGCAGGAAGAAGAACCCGAGGGTCGGCCAGAGCCACGTGTCGAAGGCGCGCGTCAGATAGTTCGAGAAGAGCCAGAGCAGGAACAACACGATGCGTGGCGTGAAGAACGCCAGGAGCACGAGCAGGCAGCACACGCGCGGCAGAGTGCCACAATCGAAGCGATGGCTCAGATCATCCGACCAGCCGTTCTACTGCCCGGCATCGACGCGAAACGCATCGCGGGAACCGAGCGCGGCGATGGCGTTCGACCCGGCGGCGCGCGGATCCGCGGGAAGGCGCTCATCTTCTGGGATCCCAAGGTGCCGGGGAAGAAGCTGAACGCGATCGACACCGACCAGATCACACCGGCGACCGACTGCGTGTCGGAGAGCCTCGAGACGCTCGATCATCGCTGGAAAGCGGGCTCGTTCCGTTTCCTGATGCCCGACTTCCGCGAGCGCGTGCGGCGCGGCGAGAACTTCGTCATCGCGGGCGACCGCTTCGCGATCGGGTCGTCACGCGAGATGAGCCCGGCCGGACTGAAAGGCGTCGGCGAGGAGGCCGGACACGAGATCGTGATCGTCTGCGGCGCGGGGATGGGCGACATCTTCCGGCGCAACGCGCTCAACCTCGGCCTGCACGTGGTGCAGAGCCGCGCCGCGGTCGAGGATGCGCAGGAGGGCGACACGCTGTCGTTCGACCCCGAGACGCGCACGCTGACGAACGAGACGCAGGGCAAGAGCTACGAGCCGGCGGCGCTGTCGCCGGCCGAGGACGACATCCGCCGTTCGGGCGGGATCATCAAGATCGGCCGACGCGAGTTCCGCGATTCCGTCCTGCGCACGCCGGAGATCGAGTGGCCGGACGCCGGCACGGCGCGCTCGCTGACGTCGACCGAGCAGATCCTCTGGGCGCACCGCGTCGACAAGGACGCGGACGTGCGGGCGGGCGCGACGCTGCGCGTCTACGCCGACCTGCTGCCCGCGTCCGACGGCACCGCGCCGTTCTCGATCCACACCTTCAACCAGATCACCGGCGGGGACACGATCCGGCCACGCCAGATCGCGATCGCGAACGACCACTTCGTGTTCAACCACCGCGAGGCCGACGACAAGCAAACGGCGATCGGCAAGCAGTTCGCCGAGCTCCACGGCATCACGCGCCCGCATTACGCGACGCCGGGCGACGGGATCTTCCACTTCTACTTTCCCGAGCAGGGTCTGGTCGTTCCCGGCGCTCTGGTGCCCGGCGCCGATTCGCACAGCCGCGCCTACGGCGCATACGGCGCGCTCGGGTACGGCGTCGGCTCGACGACTCTTGGCTTCGGGTGGGCGACGGGTTATGTGTACTTCACGGTCGCGGGTCAGCGGCGCGTCGTGTTCAAAGGACAGCTGCAGCCCTGGGTGAGCGGCAAGGACGTCGTGCTCGCGCTGCTCGCGCGCTGGGGCTCGAAGCAAGCGGAGGGCATGAGCGTCGAGTTCGTCGACGCGAACAGGCAGCTGCCGATGAGCTACCGCAACACGATCGCGAACATGATGGCCGAGGGCGAGGCCACCAACGGCATCTTCGCCCCCGACGACCTCACCTATGCGTGGTACCGCGAGAGGGGCTTCACCGACCTCCCCTACCCGCGTTTCGGTCCCGGCCCGGACGCGATCTACGAGATCGATGAGGTCCTCGATCTGTCCGACGTCGTCCCGCTCATCGCGAAGCCGTTCAGCCCGGGCAACGCGTTCCCGGCGGACGAGGTCGCGCGCGAGCGCATCGTGTTCGACAAGGCATTCATCGGGTCGTGCACGAACGGTGGATACGGCGATCTGCTCGAGGCCGCGCTCGTCCTCCGCGCGGCACGCGACAAGGGGGCGCAGCGCGCGACCAACGAGTTCGTCATCTTCCCCGGGTCGGGCAGCGTGAAGAAGGACATCGAGCGCAGCGACGGGCGCCTCGGCGGCGAGTCGATCGCCGACGTGTTCCGCTCGGTCGGTGGGGAGATCCGCGAATCGTGGTGCGGCCCGTGTTTCGGCCAGGGCCCCGACGCGCTCGCGAAGGGCCAGACCGCGATCACGTCCTTCAACCGCAACTGGGCAAATCGCATGGGCGTCGGCGGTCTGGGCTACCTCGCGAGTCCCGCGGTCGTCGCCGCATCGGCGATGCTCGGCTACATGGGGCCGCCCAGCGAGCTCGGCATCGAGTGGAAGGCGGAGCGCTTCGTTTAGCGCACCAACACGGGCTCCGTAGCGGGCGCGGCACGCCGAGTGCGAGAGTTGTCAGCGCATGTCTGATACGACCAAGATCATTCCACCGCCGCGCCGCGGGCCGCGCTGGGTCGACCTCCTCCTGGCCGCGGTCGCGGGCGGTCTCCTGACCCTTCTGCTCATCGGCGTGATCCTGGGCGGCGGACTGTCGCGGCTCGCGGGCACCTCCGCGTCACCGTCGCCCTCACCGAGCCCCTCAGCGTCACCGTCGCCGAGCGCCACGACCCAGATCCGTACCGCGGCTCCGACGACGGCAGCGCCCAGCCCGTCGACCGCCGCTCCGACCACCGCGGCGCCGACCACGGCACCGACCGTCGTGCCGACAAGCACAGCGGCGCCAACACCGCCGCGGACCAACACGCCGGCACCGACCCGAACGCCCTAGGACCCGCGCAGCTCCGCGACGATGGGCGCGAACTCGCGCATGGCGTTGCCCGGCACCGAGATGTAGCTGATGCCGAGGCGCTCGCGCCGCTCGAGGAGCAGCTCGCGCAAAGACGAGCGCGATCCGTAGAGAACGAACGGGCTCCGCACGATGCCATTGGCCGCGCGGCGCAGGTAGCCGCTCACCGAAGCCATCAGCGAGCGAGCCCGATCGGTGACCGCGGCATCGAAGACGAACACGTTGAGCTCGATCCGCTCCGCGCGACCGCCGGCAGCGGCGCGAAAGCGCACCACGCGCTCAGCCAGGGCCTTCTCCGTCAGCGCGTCGAGCCGAGCGCGCCCGCTCGCGTTCACCTGCGGAGCGAACGTGACGATGTCGGCGTGGCGCGCGGCGATTCGCAGCACACGCTGCCCGCCGCCACCGATCATGAGCGGCGGGTGCGGTCGCTGGAGTGGCCGCGGCTGGATCCTCGCCCCGTTCACCCTGTAGTGCTCGCCCGCGTGATCGACGCTCTCTTCGCTGAGTAAGCGCTTCAGCAGGACGACGGATTCTTCGAGCCGGCCCACTCGGACTGCCGGCGCGTCGTACCGGATGCCGAGCTCGCGGTAGTCGCTGACGCTCCACCCGGCGCCGATCCCGACCTCGACGCGGCCGCCCGAGAGCACGTCCATCGTGGCGACCTCTTTCGCCAACATCACCGGATTGCGGTAGTCGTTCGCGAACACGAAGCTGCCAACGCGAAGGTTCGTCGTCGCATCGGCCGCGGCCATGAGCGCTGGTATGGGTGCGAGCTGCGTCCCCATATGATCGGTGACGAGCAGCACGTCGTAACCGAGGTCTTCCGCGCGCCGCGCGACATCGCGCCAGCGCGCGCCACTTCCCGACCAGCGCGCAATGACCGCGAAACGAAATGCGCGTGACACCGCGAGCGAGTTTAGGCACGTGGGCTCGGTCGGTCGCTTCGTACCCCGCGGGGTGAGACGAAAGGACCAAATTTCACCCGCCCGCGACACACGCCGTTGCCCCATCGTTACCGGAGTAGTGAGGAAGGTTGGGCTGGCACTCGTCGCCGTGCTCGCGCTTGTCTGGCTTCCACAGCAGTCGAACTCAGCGGAGTTCGACTCGTCCACGCCACCCGGAGGTCAGTTTCGCGCCTACTGGGTCGACGCCTTTGGCGACGACCTCTTCGACGCGCCGCGGATCGACGCCATCGTCGCATCGACGAAGGCCGCGCATCTCAACGCGATCGTCGTCCAGGCCGTGCGACGCGGCGACTGCTTCTGTAACCGCGCGTCGGTCCCGCGCACGGAGCAGCCCGGCCTCGCGCCCTCCCCGTTCGACCCGCTGCAGACGCTGATCGACAAAGCGCACGCGCAGGGCATCGAGGTACACGCCTGGGTCATCGCGACCGCGTTCTGGCGCAGCGGCGGCTCGCCGGCAGTGCCCGCGTCGCCCGCCCACGCGTTCAACCAGCACGGGCCATCAGCGAGCGGCTACGCGAACTGGCTCATGTCGCGCGACGACGGTCTGATCCAGGCGAACTCGGACTGGCTCGTGGATCCGGGCCACCCCGACGCCGCGCAGTGGATCGTCGACACGGCCACCAGCATCGTCTCCAACTACGCGGTCGACGGAATCAACCTCGACCGGATCCGCTACCCCGATGGCAACAGCCAGGTGGGCCAGCCGACCTGGGGCTACAACCCGGTCGCGGTCGCGCGCTTCCAGCAGGCGTACGGACGCACCGACCGGCCAGTGGCCTCGGACCCGCAGTGGACGCAGTGGCGCCGCGACCAGGTCACCGCCATCGTCCGGAAGGTCTACATCGAGAGCTTCGCGATCCGGCCGAGGGTGCGCGTGAGCGCCGACACGATCACTTACGGCAACGGCCCGCAGTCGCAGGGTGGCTGGGTCAACACGCGCGCCTACAAGGAGATGCTTCAGGACTGGGACGGCTGGATGCGCGAAGGCATCCTCGATCTCAACATGCCGATGAACTACAAGCGCGACCAGACCACTCCCAGTGACCAGCGGCGCATGTATCAGGAGTGGAGTGACTTCGCGAAGGACCAGCAGTACGGACGCCAGGTCGCGATCGGGTCCGCACCGTATCTGAACGACATCGCCGCCACCGTGCGCCAGGTGCGCACCGCGGTCGCGCCATCCAGCGCCGGCAACCACGGTGCCGGCTGGGTCGGGTACTCGTACCGCACACCCGACACGATGACCGATGACGGGTTGCGCAGCGGCGCGGCGAGTCGTGCCGAGCTCGAGCGCGCGCTCACGCAGCCGTCGTCATACGACCCGATAACGCCACCGGTCTTCGCGAGCGTCGCGAACGTTCCGCCGATGACCTGGAAGATCCAGCCGACGACCGGACACCTGCGCGGGATCGCACGGACCAGCGAGGGCACCGCGCTCGCACAAGCGCAGGTACTCCTGTTCTCGGCGTCGAGTGGCGCGATCGTCCGCTCCCTGAGAACGGACGGGCGCGGTTGGTTCGCGTTCGTCGATCTGCCACCGGGCGGCTATCGCGTTGACGCTTCCGGCGCGACGCTCGGCACCGCCGATGTCATCGCCGGACGGCTCACGACACTGGGCGAAGGAGCCCCGCCGGCTCCGGGGCCGACACCAACTGCGCCGCCCGCAGCAACGGTCGCGCCGACGCCGAGTCCATCACCCTCGCCGCCACCGGTGGGCTGCACCGGCAGCGTCGGGCCGGGCATCGCTCCGCCTGCGAGCATTCCGTCCGGCGTGCGCGGATTCCACGCGTCGTGGTACGGACAGAGCGGGTATCCGACCCTCTGCCCCGGCGAGACTTCGACCGCGGTCGTCGCGTACGCCAACAGCGGCTCGTTTGGCTGGGTATCTGGGCGCATGGGCGAGGTCGCGTACCTCGGCACGTGGTCGCCAGAGCCGGGACAGGACAAGCCGTCGCCGCTCGGCGGCAATGGCATGCTCGGCTCGCCGGCGACGGGGTGGCCGCACTACAACCGCATCGCGGTGCAGCCCGCGCCGTACGTGGGGCCGGGTCAGATCGCGTGGTTCAAGTTCACGATCCAGGCACCCGCGACACCGGGCGTGTATCGCCTCTACCTGCGGCCGCTCATCGAGGGCGCGCAGTGGATGGAGGACTACGGCGTGTTCTGGGTGGTGACCGTCAAGTAGCGGCGTCCGATCCACGCGTGTCATTCATCTCTTCCGCTTTGACCGCCGTCGCTCGCTCGTAGCGCGGAAGCTCCGGCGCCCAGATCGCGACCGCCACCGCGGACAGCACGCAGGCGAGACCGCCGGTGATCACGGCGAACTGCGGCGACACCAGCGCCGCGACCGCGCCGGCGCGCACCTGACCGAGGTTCGGGCCACCGATGACGAAGAGACCGTTCATCGCCGTGAGCCGCCCGCGCAGCTCCTCGCGGACCACGCTCTGCAGGATCGTGTGGCGGAAGATCGCGCTGAGGACGTCCGCCGCTTCCGCGATCGCGACGAGTACGAGAGCGAGAAGGAACATCCCTTCGGTCATGAGGCCGAATGCAGCGATGGCGATCCCCCACGCGCAGACGGCGAGGAGCACCGCCAGACCCTGCCGGCGTACTCCCGACACCCAGCCGGAGGTGACGGCGGCCAGCAGCGCGCCGACACCGGGAGCGGCGTACAGCAGGCCAAGCCCCTGCGCCCCGACGCGGAAGACCTGCTCGGCATAGAAGGGCATGAGCGCGCGGACGGAGCCGAAGAACATCGCGGCGAGATCGAGGACCATCGTCGAGAACAGGAGTCGCTGCCGAACGACGTAGGTCACGCCCTCCATGAGCGAGCCGAGGATCGACTTTGGCAGCGCGACGACCTGACGTGGAGCGGTGATCGCCACAGCGGCGCCGATCGCCGCGGCGAAGCTCACCACATCGAGCCAGTACGCGGTCCCGACACCGTATGAGGCGATCACCACGCCACCGACGGCGGGGCCGATGATCGCCGCGGTGGAGTGCAGCATCTGGTTGAGCGCGATCGCGGCAGGCAGCTCGGAACGGTCGACCAGCGTCGGCACCAGCGATCCGCGCGCGGGCTGATCGATCGCGGAGAACGATGCCGCGACCGCGGTCAGGCCGTAGAGGATCCAGAGCTCGGTGAGGCCGACCTGCGTGACGATCGCGAGTGCGAGCGACGTGAGGGCGAGACCGCTCTGGGTCGCGATGAGCAAGCGCCGGCGGTCCATTCGGTCGGCGAGCACGCCACCGAAGAGCGGCAGCGCGATGAGGGGGACCGCCTGGAACAGACCGAGAAGGCCGACATGGAAGACGGATCCGGTCATCACGTAGATCTGGTACGGCAGAGCGACCAGCCGGATCTGCGTGCCGGCGCTCGACACGAGCTGCCCGAGCCACAGCAGGCGGAACGAGCGATGTCGGCGGAGCGGCGAGAGATCGGGTAAGAGCGCGGTCGCGCGCGGCACGCGCTCGCGCTAAGGCGCGAGCGTGGACTTGACCGAGAGCTTCACGTTGTTCTTGAGCGCCCGCGAGATCGGACAGCCGTCCTTCGCGCCTTCTGCAGCCTTGGCGAACGCGGCCGCATCGATGCCCGGCACAACGCCGGTCACCTCGAGCGCGCTGGACACGACGGTCCAGTCGGCGCCGACCTTGTCGAACGTCACCGTCGAGGTCGTTTCGAGCGTCTCGGGTGGTGTGCCGGCCTTCGCGAGGGCGGCAGCGAGCGCCATACAGAAGCAGCTCGCGTGTGACGCGGCGAGCAGCTCCTCCGGACTCGTCCGCCCCTGCGGAGACTCGGTCCGTGACCCCCAGGAAACGGGGAGCGAGGTGAACTTGCCGGTCGTGACCGCGGTGACCTCACCGGTGCCGGTCGCGAGATCGCCGTTCCACTTCGCGCGAGCCTGACGTGTGGCTGCCATGGGACCACCTCCTTGTAACTCACGAAATCGTAGGCCGCGGAGCGGAGGTCAGTCGCGGAGGCTCGGTAACCAGGTCGCTCGCGTCGACTCGTACTTCGTGATCTCGTTCGCGTGCGCGAGCGTGACCGCGATGTCGTCGAGGCCCTCGAGGAGTCGCGTGCGCGCGTGATCCTCGAGCTCGAAGCTCGCATGCAGGCCCGGTGCTTCGACCACGCGGCGCTCGACATCGACCGTGATCTCCGCGCGTGGATCGCTCTCCACCAGACGCAGCAGCTTCGCGACCGCGCCGGCCTCGATCTCTACCGGCACGAGACCGCTCTTCAGGCAGTTCGCGCGGAAGATGTCGGCCAGCCGTGGCGCGATCACCGCGCGGAATCCCGTCTCCACCAGCGCCCAGACCGCGTGCTCGCGCGAGGAGCCGCTCCCGAAGTTCGCACCCGCGATGAGGATGGACGCGCCCGCGTAACGCGGATCGTTCATCACGAACGACGGGTCCCGGCGCCACGCCTCGAACAGACCTGCGCCGTAGCCGGTGCGCTCGACGCGCTTCAGCCAGTGCGCCGGGATGATCTGGTCGGTGTCGACATTCGCCCGGTCGAGAGGCAGCGCGCGACCCGTCACGCGACGCACCGCGTTCACGACAGGTCCTCGGGCAGGGCGAAGTGTCCGGCGATGGCCGTGGCGGCGGCGACCGCCGGCGATACGAGGTGCGTGCGCCCGCCGGGACCCTGTCGGCCCTCGAAGTTCCGGTTCGAGGTCGACGCGCAGCGCTCGCCGGGTCCGAGGATGTCCGGGTTCATGCCGAGGCACATCGAGCACCCGGCGTCGCGCCACTCGAAGCCCGCGTCGCGGAAAACGCGATCGAGCCCCTCGCGCTCGGCCTGAGCCTTCACGAGCATCGAGCCCGGGACGACGAGAGCGCGAACACCGGACCTCACCTTGCGGCCGCGCACGACGTCACTCGCCACACGCAGGTCCTCGATCCGCGCGTTCGTGCACGAGCCAAGGAAGACCGTGTCGATCGTGATGTCGCGGATCGGCGTGCCGGCGCGGAGATCCATGTAACGCAGCGCGCGTCCGGCGGCCTCGCGCTGCGACGGCTCCAGCGAATCGGGGTCCGGCACGTGGCCGTCGATCGTCACCGTCTGCGACGGATTCGTCCCCCACGACACGTACGGGCGCAGCTCCGACGCGTCGATGCGCACCTCGCGATCGAACCGGGCGCCGTCGTCGCTCGGCAGCGCGCGCCATTCGTCGAGAGCGCGCTGCCACTCCGCGCCCTTCGGCGCGTGCTGGCGCTTCTCGACGTAGGCGAACGTCGTGTCGTCGGGCGCGATCATGCCCGCGCGCGCGCCGGCTTCGATCGACATGTTGCAAACGGTCATGCGTCCTTCCATCGACAGGGAGCGGATGGCCGAGCCGCGGTACTCGATCACCGAGCCCACGCCGCCGTTCACACCGATGCGCCCGATGATCCCCAGGATCACGTCCTTCGCCCACACGCCCCGCGGGAGCGCGCCCTCCACGGTGACCGCCATGGTGCCGGGGCGATCGGCCCACAGCGTCTGGGTCGCCAGAACGTGCTCGACGTCGCTCGTACCGATCCCGAACGCGATCGCGCCGAACGCGCCGTGCGTCGAGGTGTGACTGTCGCCGCACACGATCGTCATGCCCGGCTCGGTGAGCCCGAGCTGCGGCGAGATCACGTGCACGATCCCCTGCTCGGGCGCGCCCATCGGGAAGAGGCGGACGCCGAACTCGCGCGCGTTGCGCGCCATCGCCTCCATCTGCTTGAGCGAGATCTCATCCGCGGGCGTCGCCGCGGTCGTCGGAACGTTGTGGTCCATCGTCGCGAGCGTCAGGTCCGGCCGGCGCACCGTTCGCTTCGCGATCCGCAGTCCCTCGAACGCCTGCGGAGACGTCACCTCATGAACGAGATGGAGGTCGATGTAGATGAGATCGGGCTCTCCCGCTGCGCGCCGCACGACGTGGCGGTCCCAGACCTTCTCCGCGAGCGTGCGCGCGGTCACGGCGCCGAGGTGTCGAGCAGCTCTTCGGCCGGGAAGCCCTTCCCGCGGATCAGTGCGAGCACCGAGTCGGCGTGCGCGCGGTCGCGCGTGTCGACGATGACGTCTAGACCGACGCGGCCGATGGCGGCATACGGGCCCAGGCGATGGATGCCGATGTGAAGGATGTTGATGCGCTCGGCGGTGAGGATGCCGGTGAGCTCGTGCAGCATCCCCGGCCGGTCGTCGAGCCAGGTGCGGAACGCGAGATAGCGGCCGGCGGACGCGAGGCCCTGCTGCAGCGCCTTGCCGAGCAGGTTCGGGTCGATGTTGCCGCCGGAGACGATCACGCCGACGCGCTGTCCGCCGACACGGCCGTTCGCCTCGAGGACCGCGGCGATGCCCGCGGCGCCCGCGCCCTCGGCGAGCATCTTGGTGCGCTCGAGAAGCACGACGATCGCGCGGGCGATGGCCTGATCGCTGACGGTGATGACGTCGTCGACGTGCTTGCTCACGATCGCGAGCGTCCTTTCCGCTGGACGACGCACCGCGATGCCGTCAGCGATCGTCGCGGCGGCCCGCTCGGTCACGTGGCCCGCGCGGAACGACTCCGCGAACGCCGAGGCGCTCTCCGACTGCACGCCGATGATCCGCACGCGCGGCCGGCGCTCCGACGCCGCGAGCGCGATGCCCGCAATGAGGCCGCCGCCGCCGACCGGTACGACCAGCGTGTCGAGGTCGTCCGCGTCCTCGAGAAGCTCGAGGGCGACCGTTCCCTGGCCGGCGATGACGTCGTCGTCGTCGAAGGCGTGCACGTACGTGCGTCCGCGCGAGCGCGCGATCTCGAGCGCGACGGCGTGCGCCTCGTCGTACCCGCCGTCCGCGAGCACGGTCTCGGCGCCACTCCGCTGGATCGCGGTGAGCTTCGCGAGCGGGACGCCCTGCGGCAGCACGATCGTGACGGGCGCTCCGACGAGCTGCGCGGCGAAGGCGACGCCCTGGCCGTGGTTCCCGGCCGAGGCGGTCACGACCCCCGCGGCGCGCTTGGCTTCGTCGAGGCGCGCGAGGGCGTTCAGCGCGCCACGGATCTTGAACGCTCCGGTCCGCTGCAGGTTCTCGAGCTTCAGGTACACCTCGCGGCCCGCGAGCTGCGACAGCGCCGCCGAGCGTTCCGTCGGCGTGCGACGCACGTGCGGCGCGATGCGCGCGGCGGCGTCGACGACCGAGGCGCGGGTCAGCGCAGGCTTCTCCACGACGGTCATGATGCGACCCGGTCAAAGGCGCTTCGGAGCCGGCGAACTCCCTCGTCGATGCGGTCGAGCGTTGGACCGCTGATCGAGAAGCGGAACGCCTCGGAGTGGTCGCGCGCGATCGCGAAGGCGGAGCCGGGAACGAACGCGACGCCTTCCTCGAGCGCCACGGTCAGCAGAGTGCTCGAGCTGATCCCCCCTGGCAGGCGGACCCAGAAGTAGAAGCCGCCGTCGGGATCGTTCCAGGTCACGCCGGTGCCGGCGAACTCGCGCGCAAGAGCGACACGTCCGCGCTCCTGCTTCGTCCGGTACATCTCGCGCAGCTTCGCCACGTGAGCCGGCACGCCGCCGCGCCGCTCGAACTCGAGAACGATCCGCTGGCCGAGCGTGCCGGTCGACGAGTCCATCGTCTGCTTCGCGGCGGCCATGCGCCGAATGACCTCGCGGTCCGCGATGACCCAGCCCACCCGGAGACCGGGCAGGAACGTCTTGGAGAAGGAGCCGATCGAGACGACCTGCGCCGGAGACTCGCGCGCCGCGAGCGGGACGATCTCGCTGCCTCGGTAGCGAAGCAGGCCGTACGGATCGTCTTCGATGACGACCGCGCCATAGCTCGCGGCGAGATTGAGGAGCGCGTCGCGTCGCCGATCGGAGAGCGTCTCGCCGCTGGGGTTCTGGAAATTCGGAACGACGAAGAACATCCGCGGATGCAGGCCATCGCGTCGAAGAACGCGCGCGGCCTCCGCGACGTCCATCCCCTCGTCGTCGACGGTGACCTCGACGACGCGCGCGCCATGGTTACGGAACGCGGACAGCGCGTTGGCGAACGCGGGCGACTCCGCGACGACCACGTCGCCGGGGCGGAGGTACACGCGGCACGCGAGGTCGATCGCCTGCAGCGCTCCCGCGCTGATGAGGACCTCCTCCGCGTCGCAGGCGATGCCGCGCGCCCGGGCGTCGCTGGCCACGGCGTCGCGCAGCTCCGGTTCGCCCTCGGTGATCGTGTAGCCGAGCGCGCTTGCGCCCTCGCGGCGGATGACCGTCGCGGCGAGATCGTCCGCGCCGACGAGGTCGAGCGCCTCGCGCGCCGGCGAGCCGACCGCGAACGAGACCGTGTCGCGCGTCTGCCGCGCGACGATCCCGATCGTCTCGTCGATGAACGAGCCGAAGATCTCGTTGAGTCGGTCCCGGTCGCCGGTCGCCAGCTGCGTCGCCATCTCACTCCTTGTCTACGTCCTGACAACAGAAAGGCCTCCCGTTCTGGGAGGCCGTTTGCGGTGCCTGGGCTCGGTTGCTAGGTGCGGCTCAGCCTCCCGAACGCGAAGAGGGCCCCGGGATCGGGGCCGGAAGGATGCTGATCGGGAGAAGCGGGAAGGCCATCGGAGATCACGCTAGGGACCGGGCCCGACCGGCGTCAACGGACTCCGCGCAGGTTGGTCATGCTGCACAAGCCGCCCGGGCTACACTTAGAGGGACTCCACAAGGTGGAGCGCCGCTGGCGGACAAGGGCCCGGAACGTAGTAGGTCGCGTGCAGGTCATCCTCACGTAGAGACTGGTCCCGATCCTCGAAGCGCAGAGGCAAGTACGAGAGGAGACCTGAGTGTCTTTCGCAGACAAGACCCTGACCTGTCGCGACTGTGGCCAAGAGTTCATCTGGACCGCCGGAGAGCAAGAGTTCTACGCGAGCCGTGGCCTTCAGAACCCCCCGAGCCGTTGCCCCGCTGACCGTGCGGCACGCCGCGCTGGTGGCGGTGGTGGTGGCGGCGGTGGTGGTGGATACGGCGGCGGCGCCCGCGAGATGTTCACCGCAACGTGCAGCAACTGTGGCAAGGAAGCCCGCGTGCCGTTCCAGCCGCGTGGTGACAAGCCCGTGTACTGCAGCGACTGCTTCGAGCAGCGCCGTCCATCGCAGTCCCGTAGCCGCTACTAGCTAGGTGCCGAAGCAAAAGGGACCCAAGCGCGACAAGGCCGAGAAGAATCGGATCGCCGCGCTTAAGGCACAAAAAGCACGTAAGGGTGGGGTCGGCGGAGATCGCCGGCCCCCCCGTTGAAATCCTCCACCGCTAGCGTCACGGTCAAGCTCCACGGAGGACCCTTCAACGGGCAGTCGGCGGTCGCCTACGGCGCGGTCGTCGGCAAGCTCATCGAGGTGAATCACAAGTCGTACCGCATCACCAAGATCGAGCCCGTGCCCGGCTGGCGCGAGCTTGTTGCTCAGGCCAACTTCGAAGAGAAGCCGAAAGTGGCGGTCGCCGCGAAGGTCATCACTCCGAGGTAACTGCACCCACCGACGCGGACGAAACGAGCTTCGAGTACTTCGCGAGCGCCCCCGTCGCATAGCGCGGCGGGGGCGCTTTCGTTGCCGCGAGCCTGCGGCGTAACTCGTCCGCCGCGACATCGAGGTCGAGGCGACGATTCGCGGGATCGATGAGGATCGTGTCGCCGTCGTGGATCGCGGCGATGGGACCGCCGACCGCGGCCTCGGGCGCGATGTGACCGACCACATGGCCGTGCGTCGCGCCCGAGAAGCGGCCGTCGGTGATGAGCGAGACCTTCTCCGCGAGGCCCGCGCCGACGATCGCGCCGGTCACGCCGAGCATCTCGCGCATCCCTGGCCCGCCTTTCGGGCCTTCATAGCGGATGACCACGCAGTCGCCTTCCTTGATCTTCCCGTCGACGACCGCGGCGAAGGCGTCCTCCTCACGATCGAAGACGCGCGCGGTGAACCGGCGCGCTTCCATGAGATGCCCAGCGACCTTCATGACGCCGCCTTCCGGCGCGAGCGAGCCCTTGAGGATCACCATGCCCCCGCTCTTCGCGATCGGCCTGTCGAGCGCGCGCACCACCTCTTGGCCCGACGTTTCCTTCGCGGCGCGCGCCTCGTCGCCGATGCTGCGGCCCGTGACCGTCATCGCGTCCTTCTTCAGCAGGCCCGCGTCGAGGAGGCGCTGCATCACGAGCATGATCCCGCCGGCCCTGTCCATGTCGACCGCGGTGAAGCGACCCCACGGCTTCATGTCACCGAGCAGCGGCGTCTTCGCTGAGATCCGGTCGAAGTCCTCGAGAGCGAGCTCGGTGCCCGCTTCGCGCGCGCACGCCAGCAGGTGCAGCACCGCGTTGGTCGATCCACCCGTGGCCATGACCGCCGCGATCGCGTTCTCGAAGTTTTCGCGCTTCAGCACGCGAGACGGACGGAAGTCCTCTTTCAGCATCGCCACCGCGCGGCGACCCGCCTCGCGCATGACCTCCTTGCGGCGCGGATCCGTCGCGGGAACGCGCGACGAACCGGCCGGCGAGATGCCGAGCGCTTCGAACGCCGTGGCCATCGTGTTCGCCGTGAACTGACCGCCGCACGCGCCCGCGCCGGGGCACGCGTTCCCTTCGAGCTCGCGCAGCTCCGCGTCCGTCATCTTGCCGACCGCGTGCTTCCCCACCGCCTCGAAGACATCGCCGATGGTGACGTCGCGGCCCTGGAAGCGTCCGGGCATGATCGAGCCGCCGTAGACCATGAGGCCCGGAATGTCGAGGCGCGCGAGCGCCATAACGGTGCCGGGGATCGTCTTGTCGCAGCCGCTCACGCACACGAGGGCATCGAGGAGATGGCCGCGCGTGACGAGCTCGATCGAATCCGCTACGAGCTCGCGCGAGATGAGCGAGGCCTTCATGCCCTCGGTGCCCATCGAGATCCCGTCGCTCACGGCGATCGTGTTCATCTCCACCGGTGTCCCGCCGGCCTCGCGGATGCCTTCCTTCACCCAGCCCGCGAGCTCGCGCTGGTTGATGTTGCAGGGCATGATCTCGATCCACGAGTGCGCGACGCCGACGAGC